>Ga0070697_100002473_pt1 | contig 14208 bp, 11 predicted proteins | sample KBSK1501metaG_FD_65475 | JGI IMG/M metagenome (GOLD analysis project Ga0070697, IMG submission 65475) | Corn, switchgrass and miscanthus rhizosphere microbial communities from Kellogg Biological Station, Michigan, USA - KBS K1-50-1 metaG | ecosystem: Host-associated > Plants > Roots >...
GCGTCGCTTGGACTTCCCAGCTTGGTTGTTAAATAGCTTAACTCGCCGAACCGCCGTGTACGGACCCGTATGCACGGTGGTGTGACAGGGAAAGCTGGTGACAGCCTACCTATGTCGATTTTGGGGCGCACTATACCGCAGTGGTTGATAAATGACTGGTAACGTTAACTTGAAACGCCACTACTTCAACGACCCTTCAAATCTTCAGATCATTTCATCCTGCGCAGGTCGCGAATAGATTGCGCCGCGAAAAGAAATAACCACACCAAAGCGCCTTCTCGAGACGCTTCTCTCGTAAACTTCATCCTGACCGGAATACGGTCTAATCGCAGCCTTGTCTTCTCGATTTGACATATCGACCTTGCTCGCGTTGCTCGAAGGCAAAGCATTTGTTCTCAAAATGCAAGAACCTTTATCGTTCACCAGCCGCTTGTTTGTTGGCACAGGGTGTGCACTAGGGGAGGATGCTCCCTACTCTGGGGCTGTGTAATTCTCACAGACCTTCTAGCGCCCCGCTGGATAATCATGAGACGTGCGGACCGAAAATCTAAAAAAGCAGGTAACATGCCGAGGCTTTTATCTCTCGTAACCAGGGTTCCAATTAAGGCCGGGGCACGCCTCTTAGTTGCCAGCCTGGTCAGTGCAGGCTTGGTCGTCGTGACCGCCGACCGTACCTGGCCTGTTTGGGTTTCCGCGCTGATTGTCCTTGCCGTTATTCTGCCGGTTCTCTACTTTTCCTACCATTTACCCGCCCAAAAGCAGGAGGGTGAATTTCGTGCAATTATGCGCGACGCTTCAGAGATGTTTCGCGTCGCCTTCGACTATTCCGCGATTGGGATGGCTTTGGTGTTTCACACCGGCCGCTGGCATCGAGTCAACCGCTCGCTCTGCCAGATTCTCGGCTATTCAGAAGCAGAACTTCTGGCTCGAGATTTTCAGGACTTTGTCCATCCTGATGATCGCCTTACGTCGATGGCAAAGCTGGAACAGTTACTCCGAAGCAAGATTGCAACTTATCAAATCGAGATGCGTTGTGTTCACAAGGATGGACATGACGTCTGGGTCATGTGGAGCGTGTCGCAGGCGATTGTCGAGGGCACTGAATCCGTCCATTTGATCTATCAACTGCAAAGCATTACAGATCGTAAACAGGCCGAAGAAAGACTGTTGCACGACGCCCTACATGACACGTTGACGGGTTTGCCAAATCGCGCCCTGATGATAGACCACATGAAGTTGACTATTGCGCGTGCTAAGCGCAGACAGGATCTGAAGTTCGCTGTTTTATTCCTGGATCTGGACCGCTTCAAGTTGATCAACGATAGTCTTGGCCACATGGCCGGAGACCAGTTGCTCGTCGGCTTTGCCCGCCGGCTCGAAGCATGCTTGCGACCTGGGGACACGATAGCTCGTGTCGGTGGGGACGAGTTCACCATCCTGCTTGAAGACCTCACTGACCAGAAGGAAGCAGTGACTGTTGCCGAACGGGTTCATGAGGCGCTGAAACTACCTTTCAACCTGGGCGGTCGTGACGTTTTCACCACCGTCAGCATTGGGATAGCTCCCGGCTCGCTTGCTTATAACCAACCCGATGAGATCCTGCGCGACGCCGATACCGCAATGTATCGCTCCAAGTCGTTGGGGAGAGCTCGTCACGAAATGTTCGATGAAGAAATGCACGCCCGCTCGACGGATCTATTGCGGATGGAAACGGATCTCCGTTTGGCTCAGGAACATAACGAGTTCTTTATTAACTTCCAACCCATAGTCGCGCTCGACGATTTTCGCGTCTGTGGCTTTGAGGCGCTGGTGCGTTGGCAACACCCCGAGCGCGGGCTGATACCACCCGAAGACTTCATTCCAGTCGCCGAAGAAGGCGGTCAGATTCTGCAAATCGGACAGTGGGTGCTGCGACAAGCTTGCTACCAGGCTAAGCTTTGGCAGGAGAAGTTTCCGTCAGATCATTCTCTTTACATGACGGTCAATTTGTCGGCAAAACAGTTTGCCCAGCCTGACCTGCTCGACCAGGTTGGTTCTATCCTCGAAGAGACCGGACTGGATCCAAATTTCCTTACACTCGAAATCACTGAAAGTGTGTTAATGGATGACCTCGACTCTGCCGCGGCGATGCTCTTCAAGCTGCGCGCCCTCGGGGTCAGATTGAGTATTGACGACTTCGGAACCGGTTACTCTTCGTTGACGTACCTGCACCGCTTCCCCATCGACACCCTAAAGATTGATCGCTCCTTTGTCTCGGTATTGGATAAGGACCATCTCGAGATCGTCCGCACCATCCTAAACCTGGCGGAAAACCTTGACATGGATGTAGTAGCGGAAGGGGTTGAGACTCAGGAACAAATGTCCTTGCTTAGAAACCTCTCTTGTCAGAGCGGTCAGGGATATTTCTTCTCCAGACCGATGACCGTCGAAGAAGCGGAAAAAGTACTCGAGGAAACATATACCCCCAGCCTCGATCGAGTAGCTTAACCGCACCTCTCCAAATCTCGCTTCAAACAAATTCTGCGTGTCTGCTTCTCTACTGGTTGCGTCGTGCCTGCTGCCGCTGCTGTTTAGATTGAGGAAACTTCACGCTCAAAGCGTATCGTCTGTAGCAGTCGCCGGTCCGGTATTGCTAAAGCAGATTCCGCTATCGGGGTCCATGTAGTAAAAGTTCCGGCCGGTTGCGCCCAGACCTTGCGACTGTTCGGGATTCGCGCTCACGCTAAACGTCGCCACGGTATTCTCCGATTTGGCGATCAGGGCAATCACGAATACATAGCCGCGGTCGTGCGGCTGGTCGTGGTTCATTCGTTTATCAAGATAACCCTGTTCAAACAGCTGCTGAAATGTGCCGTATTGTCCCTTGTGGTCGATTACGTATTTGGCTTCCGCGACTCTAATGGCGTGGAGGGTAGCAACTGCTGCGGCTTCGTTGGCTTTGCGCACGCTACTCTGATAGAGGGGCACAATAGCACCAATCAGGATTCCAATGATCGCGATCACGATAAGAAGCTCGATCAATGTAAACCCTCGCGGGCGTGATATGTTGTTTGCATTTCGCATGATCATTCACCTCGCCTACTTCACGAGTGCAGGAGACTAAGGTTCCATTCATTTGAAGAAGCGAGAAAGGAAGAACAGGTGGAGTCGTGATCCGTATGAGGTCGCGCCGGCTTCCGGCATTTTAGCGCGGCTTGCAGCCGGGCAGTCGGAAAGCTCCGATGCGGCTTGAGTAATTTGCCTGACCCTTTTTGAGGTAATCACCGACGTACCAGATTGTGCAGTCGTCGCTTGGATCCATCGCTGTCTGAGTGTAGTCCTCCCAGCGCATTACTTTCTGCGCGCTTTCGCCTTCGACGAGAATCGTTTCGCGTAGCGTTAGTTGCCCTAACGGATCGTTTGCGAGTCGGCCCGCAAATCTTTGCCCGGGAAAGTTAGGCGTGCCGCCAAATGAGTAGCCAATGCCGATATTGCCCTTGCGATCCATCACTGGGCTTGCCATCCAGCGGTAATAATTGTCAGGCGCATACGTTCCCTGTTGATAGAGCAACGGTTCGCGGTTCTTGTCTAGCCGGAACTCGTACCAGCGAACTCCGCCTCCACGGGCTTCGGTGTTCACTGAATGCACCGCTACTATCGATTCGTGACCATTCACCTTCCGATAAACCAATCGCGCCATGATCTTGTCACCTTGAGAATCGAGGCGCGAGTCTGTTCCGGGTTGCGGCACACAGTTGGTCAGTTGACCACCGCAAAGGTATTGATACGGCGCTACCAGGATTTTCGTTGGACCAACAAGTTCCGTCTTGGCCGGACTCTGCCAGTCAACATGAAACTTCCAGACTAAGATCACATCATCAAAGAGAATATTCTTCAGTTGCGCGCCGCCGGCGGCCATCATGATGTTCGGCGCGCCGCGGGGCGGCAATCCCATTCCATCAATGTCAGCGTTGTTTAGAAAATTCACACCGTCGATGACAAAGCACTGCTCGGTTGCGGGCAGGCCTTTGAGCATCTTATTGCGTTCGACGACGCACGCATGTTTTTGGATCAAGTCATCGCTGGTACTTGTCGGCAGGTAATATCCGTCTGGCCAAATCGCTGGCCGCGGATAATCAGGAAAAAACGGCCTAAGAAATTCGTAGCGATAGTATTGCCCCAGCGGATCTGACGTCCGACTGACCGCATAACACATTGAGAAAGGACCCTGGCCGGATGTCGCCGGCGTGGCTCGATTTGGGTTCGCGGGATTAGGTTCTGCCGGTGGAACGAGTTGAAACGGCAAGCCAGGTTGACCGGGGCGACCGGGCGGACTGGTTTGTGCGGGTTGTCCGTCTTTCCCGGGTTCGGGTTGATCCGGTCGCACAGGACCGCGGCCAAAGATCGGCATCACTATCAACCAGCGTCCGGCCAACTGATCATAACGAACGACGGCATCGCCATTGTTACGCGTTTCGCACTGGCCTCCGAATCCGGCAAAGACGGCGTTGGTGACGACGGGCCCGTACAAAACTTTTCCGGTCTGGTGGAAACGCTGGCCCTTCTTGGTATAGATCGCGACTCGCGTATTTACGGTTTGGAAGATGTGATCAGGACCGACAGCCAGGCTGTTGTCTGAAGGATTGCGAACGTTAGCCTTTCCCTGCGGTCCTTCGAAACCAGCGCCCAGGCCATCGAAACTTTCAACAAGTTGAGCGGGTGCACGCCGACCCTGGGTTCTTTGCTCCACAGGGGCGCCCGCGGCAGGTATTGGAGCTGGGTTCGTCCCGGTCTTTCCGTCGCTGCGTTGCGGTTGTAGAAGTGCTGCGTCTGCTCCTTCATCGGCGGTCAGAGCGTAGGAGGCTCCCAGCTTTGCGAACGGCCGGGAAACGTCGCTCCGCGCAGCCTGATGAACCGTGATCTTGTGATTAGTGCTCTTGATGCTCAGAGAGATACTGTCGGACAGTGATCTGTCGGGTGTAAGTCGGGTGCTGGCATGGCCGTGTGTTTCGTCTAACTGGTAGACACCGAATCTGAGAAAGATGGTCGCGAAAATGATCGAGAACGCTACTGACCGGGGAGCTAGTCTACGATGCGTCAAGTTTTGCTGTTGCATGTTAACCGGAGGTGATCCCGAAACTAATCGCGTACGACCAGGACCAAGCCTATGACGCAAAACACCAGACCGAGAATATTTCTCAGAGACAAATGATCTTTGAAGATCAGAGTTCCGATCGGGACTAACAAAAGAGTCACGGCGACGTTGCTTGCAACCGCAGCCAGGCTGATCTTCCAGCCCGAACGATAAGCAAGGAGAAAACCTAACTCAATACATGCAGCCGCAGCGCCGACGACTAAAACGGCCCAGTTGGATTCCGTGAGGGAACTGACAAAAGACTTGTTTCCCGGAAGCATCAAAGCGCAAACGGTCAATAAAATGATTCCTACAACGTAAGCAATAATCATCGCATAGAACGGGTTGATTCCTTCAGGTATGGACTTTTGCGCCAGATGATAAAAGAGCATGCCGGCCACGACGAGGGCCAGCGGAAAATAGAAGTTTTTCATCGTTGTCATAGTTTTCCATCCAACAACGCACACTAGGTTCGTGCTGTTTCTGTGGTTATCTCCTGGCTACGACTTCTTGACGTCAACGTAGTAGAGGTCAGTCGCCACCTGGAAGTCGTCTTTCTTTAAATCCGTCTTCAGCTCCTGCCACTCCTTCTTTGGTTGAATGATTTGCCAATGGTCCTTCGTTCCGACCCGCACCGGCATGGCAAAACCTGATACATCCGTCTGCCAACGGTACCGGACTGCCTTACGTGAATCGTCGAAAATCAGCTCGAGGACCGGAATCGCCGTGTGGCGCAAGTATTGATCAAAGATTGGTGTCAGGTTCATTCCAGTTTTCTGGTTGAAGTAAGCCATGACATCCTCAGTCATGATCGTTTGGTACTTAAAGTGTTGATAGAAATCCTTAAGCAGCGCCCACCAGCGCTTGTCGTCGTTCACGACGCTGCGCAGCGTGTTGATGAAAAGCGCGCCTTTGAAGTACTGGTCCTGCGGCGGCGTCGCATTGACGCCGCGAGGCGCGATGATCGGCTGCTGGTTTCTGACCTTTGACTGGTAACCGTTCGTATACTTCAAACCATCGTCCTTACCAAACATGTATTCGACGTAGAGACATTCGAGATACGTCGTCCAGCCTTCGTGAATCCACATGTCGGATCGGTCGGCAGCAGTAACGCTGTTGCCAAACCATTCGTGTCCGCTTTCGTGAATGATGATGAAGTCAAACCTGGGCGAGATGCCGACGCCCGTCCAGTCGCGCTCAAGATAACCGTTAGCGAAGTGGTTGCCATAGGTAACCGCAGACTGATGCTCCATGCCCGAGTAGGGTGCCTGGATCAATTTGTAGCCGTCCTTCTTGAATGGATATTCACCGAAGTAATGTTGATAGGCCTCGAGCATTCCCCGGGCTTGCGCAAATTGTTTCTTCGCCTTCTCCAGATCTTCCGGCAGCGCGTAGAAGTCGAGTGACAGGTCGCCAAGCCGATCGTCAAAATGCACATAGTTGCCGATGTTCAGGCTTACGTCGTAGTTGTTGATTGGATATTGAACCAACCAATCCCAACGCGTGTAACCGTCACCGAGATCTGTCTTGCCGAGAGATTTTCCATTTGAGACATCCGTGAGGTTGTTGGGTATCGCAACGCTGATGCGCATCGCCTCTGGCTCGTCTTTCCATTGATCTTTATTCGGCCACCAGATGCTGGCACCCTCGCCTTCGCAGGCTGTGAAAATCCACGGCCGGCCGGCGGGGTCTTTGCTGAAAGTGAAACCTCCGAAGCGGCCGATCGTCTGCGGCGTGCCGGAGTAGTGAAAGTCGATGGTGTAGATGCGTCCGGCCTTGAGAGTCTTGGGGAAGTCTACCAACACCGCTCCCGAATCGCGTGTGTACTTGAGCACCGTCGGATCAGACAGCTTGGTGGTTGGATCTCCAGGGCGCGGGCTTAGGACGTTGCTCCCTGGTTCAAACACAATTTCATCGATCTTCAGGTTGTCATAAAGGTCAAGCTGAATCCGATTGTCATCCTTGAGCATCTTGAAACGGATTCGGTTCTTGCCACTCACGAACTTCTTCTCCGGATCGACGCGAATGTCGAGATGGTAGAAGAGTAGATCATTGTTGGCACGATACCGGCCATACTCACCGCGCAGAATGTCAGCGTGCGTCACTGCCTTTGAAGTCGGCACCGTTTGCGGCACGGTGGTTCGAGTTTGCGCGCATACCGAACTGGCCGCGATGGCTAATAGAAACAGGAAGGCAATTATGGACATGCCAGAAGTGGATACGAACATGACGTTACTTTAACCAATTGGTCGCAAGGCATCCAGTTTCAGCCCAGCAAATCACTTGATCGGTGAAGCGCAGCTCTCGCTAGTCCTCAGTGCTATCATGTTTGAGATATTCAACTCGACAGGGAAAACTCCTAATGGAAAAAACTTCTCCGTTCTTCGGTCGTAAAGCAGCGTGGCTGGCGCTGGTAGTGATAACCGTGGTTGCGTTCGCCGTCGTGGCTGCGCCGGTTTGGATTATTCAACCGTTTCAGCCGCAGACCGCGCGCGGCGTCGCAGTCTCCTATACATTGCGTCGCTGGTCTCCCTGGATCACCGTCCTTTCTCTGGCGTCTGCAGTGTTCCTTGTCGTGCAGCTCTGGCCCGGTTCGCGTTGGTGGAAGCGGGCGTTTCTCGTGATCGTGTTCATCCCTTTGCTCGCCTCGACCTGGTTCGCGCGGCAGAACCATTTCGAATGGATGTTTAATCCACTTGCGAACGCAACTTACGCAAAGTCGAGTGAGGCTGGCTTCGTAGCCGACACTGACATCGTGATGACTGTGGAGAACAATGGTGAGGCGGCGGCATATCCGATACGCCAAATGGCTTACCATCATCTGGTGCAGGACGTGGTGGGAGGGACCCCGATAGTCGCCACTTATTGAACGCTCTGTCACACCGGTCTGGTGTGGGAGACAACAGTAAACGGACGGCAACTTCACTTTCATCTTGCGGGTATCAACAACCAAAACTTTATCATGCGCGATGAAGAGACCGGCTCCTGGTGGCAGCAGGTCACAGGCGAAGCGATCCAGGGGCCATTAAAGGGTCAACGACTTCTTCCGGTCTTTCATGATGAGTTGACCTTCGGATTATGGAAGCGAGAAAAACCTGAAGGACGCGTGTTGCGACCCAACGAGCAGATCGCGCAGGCAGGGAAGTATGTGCCGGCCAATTGGGAGGAGCGGATGGTTAAGGTGCCTGTGGCAACGTCGGTTGCGATCGATAAGTCCCTTGAACCGAGAACGCTCGTCGTCGGACTTAGTGTTAATGGAGTCGCGAAAGCCTATCCGCTGGACGCTCTCGTGAAGCAGAGTTTGATACTGGATGATCTCGGTGGTGTTCCAATCTTTATTGTTCTTGGCGACGACAAGCGATCTGTGCGCGCCTTCGAAAGATCAGTCGATGGGCGCAAGTTGGAATTCCTGCTCAAACCAAACACCAGCACGTTTGCCATGGTTGATGCCGAAACCGGCAGTGAATGGGACTTCACCGGGAAGGCAACTGGAGGCCAACTTGCCGGACGGCAGTTGAAGAAGGTCTCCATCCTTAACGACTACTGGTTCGACTGGATGACTTACAATCCGAAGATGCGTGTTTACAAACTGGGCGATCGCTAGCATGAAATACTCGCGGCGCCGGATGCCCATGTGGCTTAGCCTTCTGGTGCGCGGCGAGTCTCTGACTTGCCGTAAGCGCAATTAAGTCTATAAGGTCTATGACCCTTGGAACTCTTGGGTCGAAGACCCGGGAAGAGGACACAGCTTCCGGCAAGTCCGAGACTTGCCGCGCACCAAACGGCGAAGCCGCGTTCGCGAATAAGCATCTTTAAGAGTATGAAAGCTTTCCAGAAGTTGATTGCGCCGTTAGTGTCTCGAGTGCTCACATTCGTTTTGCTGGCCCTCTGCGTTAACGCATTCGCCCAGCAGCCGCACACACTCACCGGCGACATCCGCGCGCACAAGAACTTCCACTCAAACATTCTCAAAAACGATCGCGAGGTGATCGTTTATCTGCCGCCGGGTTACGAGGCATCGAAGCGCAAGCGCTATTCCGTCTTCTACGTGCACGACGGACAGAATCTATTCGACGGCGCCACCTCGTTTATTCCGGGTCAGGAATGGCGCGTCGATGAAACAGCGGAACGGTTGATCGCCGCCGGGAAGATCGAGCCGCTGATTATTGTGGGTGTTTACAATACGAAAGACCGTATCGATGAATACACGCCCGCGGCGGACGCGAAGTACAAGCTGGGAGGCAAGGCGGATCTTTACGGCCGTATGTTGGTAGAGGAGTTGAAGCCGTTCATTGATTCCCAGTACCGGACGAAGCGCGATGCCGAGCACACGGGTTTGGCCGGTTCGTCGTTGGGCGGGTTGGCATCGCTCTACCTCGCGCTTAAGTATCCAAACATTTTCGGACGCGCCGGCGTGGTGTCGCCGTCGGTATGGTTTGCCGGCAAACATATCGTGCACTACGTTGAAGCGCTGCCGAAAAAACCCAATGTTCGCCTTTGGATTGACATGGGAACAAAAGAAGGACGAACTCCGGAAGAGGCGCAACAATCCGTCGACGACGCCAGGCTTCTGAGAGACGCACTCGTCAAGAAGGGTTGGCGGATTGGGAAGGACCTTAGCTACTTCGAAGCAGAAGGCGCGGAACACAATGAAGCCGCCTGGGCGGCACGCGTCGAATCGATCCTTACGTTCCTTTTTTCACGAAAGATGTAAGATAGTCGCCGGCAAATTCCCGCTTAGGAGAAAACTTTATGAACCACTTGAGAAGGTGCGCGCTGACCACAGTTGTCGCATTGGTTGTTTTGTGTTCGCTGTCCTCCGCTGTCGCGGCACAAGAGCGCGCGGTTGTCCTGACGGGCGCAGACTTAACCAGAGTTGTGCCTCCCGGATTTTATTTCCAGGGGCTCACGGCGCCCACCCAGATGCGTAATGCCGCCGCCGCTCGTTTTGGTAAAGACCGTTACGTGATCTCGGGCATGGTTGATACTTCCGGGTATGCTGCTGACGTGCGGGCCAGCTATGAAGGATTCCTGATCACGGATTCTGCGATTAGCATCAATGGTTCCGACCTTGGCGTTGGCGCTTATGGTTTCGGTTTTAGTAAAGACGGCAAATTGAACATTCTCGATTTGGCCGGCAGCAAAATACTCACCGTGTCCACCACCAAGGACAGCAAATTAAAGCGCCCGCGCCCGCTGATGATGACTAGCGCGGCCGAGGGAATTCGACTCTACGGCGGCAAGGACTACGTGGTAATCGCAGCGAAGTAAATGGTTCCATTCCTGATGCGAGCACTTCGGGGTTGTTTATTGGTGGCCTTTTTGTTTTTGATTGCTTCACCGTTAGCGGTGATCGGTCAACAGCCGAGTCCGAGCCCCACGCCACAGCGCACGGGCAAGTCTTACAGTTCGGAAACACCAAACAAAAAGCCGCCGCCACCCGCGCCGCAAGCGAAGTCTCCCATCACCTTCAGCGACATTACGACTTCGACGAATATCAACTTTAGGCGAGCGCCGTCCTTTACCTCAGTAAAGTATCTGCTCGAGGCGGTAGGCGGCGGCGTGGCGATGATTGACTATGACAACGACGGTCGTCTGGATCTGTTTTTTACCAACGGCGCAGCCTTGAAGGATCCGATGCCGAAAACGGAAATGCCTGACAAGCGCGACGCGAAATATTGGAATCGGCTTTACCGCCAAAAGTTGGATGGCACTTTTGAAGATGTGACTGAAGCCGCAGGACTCAAGGGCAGCGGTTTCAGTATGGGAGTGGCCGCTGCTGACTATGACAATGACGGGTACACCGATCTATTTGTCACCGGTTACGGCGGCAACTTTCTCTATCACAATAACGGCAACGGCACGTTTACCGAGGTCACGAAGAAGGCGGGTGTTGGTGGTGCTGGGTGGTCGACAAGCGCTGCATGGATTGACTACGACCGCGACGGCCGGCTTGATCTTTTTGTGGGCCGCTATGTTGAGTGGGATTTCGAAGCCGGCTCACTTTACTGTGGCGATCTTCGGCCCGGCTATCGAGCCTATTGCCATCCGGACAATTTCAAGGGTGCTACGAACATCCTGTATCACCAACGTGCAGATGGCTCGTTTGAAGATGTAAGTGCGAAGTCAGGGATTGAAGAGCCGGGCGGCAAGGCCCTGGGCGTCGCCCTCGGCGATTTTGACAACGACGGCTTCACCGATATCTTCGTCGCCAATGACAGCGTGCGCCAGTCGCTCTATCACAACAAAGGCAATGGAACGTTTGAAGATATCGCCATTTCATCCGGCGCCGGCTACGACGAAAACGGCAAGACCTACGCAGGAATGGGAATCGCTGTAGCGGACTATGACAACGATGGCTATCCCGATATCTTCATCACTACACTTTCAAATGAAACCTATCCGCTGTATCACAACGACCGCGATTTGAGCTTTACCTACGCAACCAACTCCACCGGAGTCGCCCAGATCACGCTCCTCTATTCCGGATGGGGGACGCAATTTATTGACACCGACAACGACGGCCTGCGCGATCTATTTGTGGCGCAAAGCCATGTGCTCGACACGATCGAGAAGACAAACCCTTACCTGAAATACAAACAGACGCCGTTGTTGATGCTTAACACGGGCAAGGGTTTTGTAAATGTATCGAACACGGCGGGACCGGGTTTCAATAATGTACTAACCGGACGGGGCGCAGCGTTTGGCGATTTGAACAATGATGGGCTAACTGACGTGGTGATCGCGACGCTGGATGGTGCGCCGGTGGTGCTCAGAAACGACGGAGCTAAGGGTGGAGCGAAGAATCGCTGGCTGGGAATTTCTCTGGTCGGGTCCAAATCCAATCGCAACGGGATTGGCGCGCGACTGACCATCACCGATGGCGCCGGCAAGAAACAGATATTTGATGCGAATACTTCTGGAAGCTATTTGGCATCGAATGACCCGCGAATTGTTGTGGGTCTGGCAACAGCCGCGAGTGTGCGAAGAGTTGAGGTGAGCTGGCCGAGCGGAATCGTTCAGGTTATTACCGAGCCGCAGCTTGATAGATACCTGGTCATTAAAGAAGCGAAGTAGTCAGGGTGCAGGTCGGCGCTTCAGGTCAACCTCCGGTTTGAGTAAAGAGGTTGACACTGATCGAGGGCGCCGCGTATTTTCGGTCGAGTTTTACTTGAACTCTCCGGTCAACCACTGATTCAAGTTCAAAGTGAAAATAATCGAGTGAGGATGCTTTTGAATATATCTCGCTGTGCTGCGCGTTTTCGTTCGCTTGCTTTGCCTTTGCTGCTGGTGTCGTTTTTATTTGCGATGATTGTTATCGCACAAACTCCGCAGAAGAAGCCTGAATCGCAGGGTGGTGTTTCCACCGGTACGCCGGTTAACTATTCGTCGCGCCGCACTACGGGGGTTACGGATCCGAAAGCGCCAATCGTATTCGAGGATGTAACAGACAAGACAGTGCTCGCAAACTTCAGACATCGTTCCGGCAGTCCAGAAAAGAACTACATTTTTGAGACCACGTCCGGTGGGGTAGCGATCTTTGACTATGACGGAGATGGACGCCCGGACGTCTATTTGGTTAATGGTTCAACGGTGGCAGCACTCGAGGGCAAGGAAAAGCCGCCGCGAGCCGCGCTGTACCGCAATCTCGGGAACTGGAAATTTGAAGATGTGACCGCGAAAGCCGGAGTCGGAAACGATCGCTGGGGTTGCGGAGTGGCCGTCGGCGACTACGATAACGATGGTCATCCGGACATGTATGTTACTAATTTCGGCGTGTCCCGCCTTTACCACAACAACGGCAACGGAACTTTTTCTGATGTCGCTGAAAAACTAGGCGTCGCCCGCAAAGGCTGGAGCACTGGACCGAGTTGGGGCGACTACGACGGCGATGGAAAACTCGATCTCTTTGTTCCTGGTTACGCAGAGATCGATCTCAATAATTTGCCCCCAAGTCCGAGCGAGGCGGGAAAGCCGGGCGGCGTTGGACAAAACTTCTGCCAGTTTCGTGGTGTAGCGGTGATGTGTGGACCGCGTGGTCTACCGGGAGAAGGAGACACGCTTTATCATCAAGAGCCTGATGGTAGTTTTGAGGATGTGAGTGTTAAAGCCGGCGCAAATGATCCGCAGAAGTATTACGGTTTTACTTCAGCGTTTATTCATGCAGACGATGACAAGCTTCTTGACTTAATAGTTGTTAACGACTCGACTCCGAAGCAGCTCTACATCAACAAAGGTAATGGAACGTTTGACGAGATCGGCTACCCCTCGGGCGTGGCGCTGAATGAGAACGGACGGGAGCAGGCGGGCATGGGTTTGGCGATCGGAGACTATGATAACGACGGGAAAATCGATTTTCACATCACGAATTTTTCGGACGACTCCAACGTTCTCTATCATAACGATGGTGAAGGAAATTTTACCGACGTAACTTTTCAAGCGGGCCTCGGTGAGGTGTCTATTCCTTTTCTCGGTTGGGGTACGAGCTTCATCGACTATGACAACGACGCGTGGTTGGATCTATTCGTTGTAAACGGACACGTCTACCCGGCGGTTGATGCCAATCAGTGGGGAACTAGTTTCGCCGAGCAGGCGCTGCTGTTCCACAATCTCAAGAACGGAAAATTTGAGCGAGTTGGGGCTGCGCCGGGGAGTGCGCTAGCCAGCTCCTGGTCCAGCCGCGGGCTGGCCGTTGGCGATCTCGATGGAGACGGCCGCCTTGATTTGGTAATCAATAACATCGATTCCAAACCGTCGGTCTTGCGGAACGTGGCGGTGCCCGCGGGACACTGGTTGAACCTGCGACTCATTGGAGATCCTGAGAAGAAGACTCCAAGGGACGCGATTGGCAATGTTGCCTACTTGACTACTGGTAAGATTAGACAAAGACTCGATCTCGTTAGCGGCGCGGTTTATTGTTCACAGAACGACCTGACACTACATTTCGGTTTGGGCGCGGCGACGAAGATAGATAAACTGGAAATCCAGTGGGCCAATGGTAGCGTGGAAGCATTCGACGTCCCGGCAGTTGATAAAACTGTAACCATCATTCAAGGTAAGGGCGCCGGCCATTAAGAGCGCGCCGGCTGCGACCC
>Ga0070697_100002474_pt1 | contig 14202 bp, 15 predicted proteins | sample KBSK1501metaG_FD_65475 | JGI IMG/M metagenome (GOLD analysis project Ga0070697, IMG submission 65475) | Corn, switchgrass and miscanthus rhizosphere microbial communities from Kellogg Biological Station, Michigan, USA - KBS K1-50-1 metaG | ecosystem: Host-associated > Plants > Roots >...
TTCGAGCCGTGGGAGTACTTCGGCTACACGCGACGCCAGTACCGGCGCATCCGGGAGCTCGACGCGTTCCTGCGCCGCGTGGCCGCTCCGCTGCTCGACGAGACGGGGCTGGGCCTCCGGCTGCGCTTCCTCTCGGGAGGGCTCAGCCCGGCGGCCCGGCTCGTCGGCGGCAAGGTGCTGCCGGAGCGGTCGGGCTACTACCACGGCCTGCGGCTGGTCGAGAGCTATCTGACCGAGCAGGGCCTGCCGTCCACGCTGCGGGCCAGCGCGCAGGAGTTCCGCCGGGCGGAGGAGCGCGCCCTGGGGATCCAGAGCGCGTGAGCCCCAAGCCCCAGGTCGAGCGCCGCCGCAACCGGCCGCTGCGCGAGGTACTGAACGAGTTGCTCGAGCACACGCGGGATATCGCGCGGCGCGCCAAGGAGATGACGCCCCAGGAGCTGGAATACTCGCAGCAACGGCTCGAGTGGCTCGCGGACGAGGTGTGGAGGGTGGCAACGGGCAGCGAGCCGCCCGCGTAGGGTTGCAGCTTGGGCCGCGCGCGGCCTTGACACACGGCACCGCGGCGGGCAGGTTAGCACCCCATCGATACGGTTTCCGTACGAGCTACCCGCGTTCGCGGGACCGCGTGGTTCGCGGGTCTCCACACGCCACGCCGCTCCGACACCGCATTGGTAAACAGCCAGCAGCAGCTATCGTGTACCCCGTTCGGATCCGGAGGGAGTTATGGCAGCTGACTTCTTCATTGGCGAATCGTTGGTAGGTGAAGGAAACGAGGTCGCCCACGTCGACCTCATCATCGGCTCGAAGTCGGGCCACGCGGGGCAGGCGTTCCTCACGTCGCTGTCGAAGAACACCGACGGCTTCACCACACTGCTCGCCGTCGTCACGCCCAACCTGCCGGCGAAGCCGGACACCGTGCTGTTCAACAAGGTGACGATCAAGAACGCCACGCAGGCGGTGCAGATGTTCGGCCCGGCCCAGGCGGCGGTCGCCCGGGCGGTCGTGGACAGCGTGGCCTCCGGCGTGATCCCGCGGGACCGCGTGGACGACTACTGCATCCTCGTGGGCGTGTTCATCCACTGGCAGGCGAAAGACGACAAGAAGATTTACAAGTACAACTACCAAGCCACGAAAGAATCGATCGAGCGTGCCCTCAAGGGGCAGCCGCGCGTCGACGCCGTCATCAACGGCGCCAAGACCGCCACGCACCCGTTCGCGGGCGGCGCCGACAAGATGTAACGCCCCCCGGCGTCAGTGGCGGCACGGTCGAGGGGCGGTGCTCCCGCCCCTCGACTGCTTTCGTCCCCATTTGCCGGATCACCGCGGAGCGCGAAACCCGATGCGGAAGCTGCTGCTGCAGCTCGACAGCTCACGGCTGCCGAGCGCCTTCGATCAGGTGGTGGCCTACGACGCGGGCGCGGACGAGATCATGAGCTACGGCGGCGTGACCGAGTCCGACGTCCGGGACCTCATTTACGGCTGCCTCTTCACGCGCGGGCCGAAGGACCTCCAGAACACCGCGGTCTGGATCGGGGGCACCAACATGACGGCCGGCGAGCAGCTGCTCGCGATGGCCGTGGACGCGATGTTCGGGCCGTTCCGGGTATCGACCATGCTCGACTCCAACGGGTCGAACACGACCGCGGTGGCCGCCGTCGTCAAGATCGAGCAGGCGCTCGGCAGCCTGACGGGCAAGAAAGTCGTGGTCCTCGCAGGTACGGGCCCGGTCGGCCAGCGCGCAGCCGGCCTCCTCGCCAAGGGTGGCGCCCGCGTGACGATCACGTCCCGCAAGCCCGAGCAGGGAGAGAAGGCGCGCCAGTTCATCAGCGCCCGCTTCAACGTCCAGGTGGAGAGCGCCACCCTGGCCGACCCGTCGCAACTGCCCCGGGCCCTGGACGGCGCCGCAGTGCTCCTCAACGCGGGGGCGACCGGCGTCCAGATGGCCCCGCGGGCCGCGTGGACAGGAGTGAAGACGCTCAAAATCGCGGTGGACTTGAACGCGGTCCCGCCGCTGGGCATCGAAGGCGTGGACGTCAACGACGCGGGCGTCGTGAAGGACGGCGTCGTGGTGTTCGGGGCGTTCGGCGTCGGGAACTTCAAGACCAAGCTCCACAAGGCGTGTATCGGGCGTCTCTTCACGCGCAACGATCTGGTCCTTGACGCCGAGGCGATCGCGGAGGTGGCGCGAGAGCTGGTCGCGAAGCAGTCCTGAGCGACCATGCCCCGCGTCATCGGGATCGATCCGGGGACGGTGAGCATTGATCTCTGCGGGCTGGAGGACGGGACGGTGTTTCTGGACCGCTCGTTCCCCACTGCCGCGGCGCTCGCCGACCCCGGCGCCTTCCTCGCCGTGCTCACGGACGCGGCCCCCCTCGATTTGATCGCCGGCCCCTCCGGCTACGGGCTCCCGCTCACGCGCGCCCAGGAAGCGACCGAGGAGGACCTGCGGCTCGCCTTCCTCGCGACCGAAGGGGAAGCGGGCGGGATCGGGGGCCTGCGCGCGCTCGCGCGGGCGCTGGCTCGGTCCGGGCTGCCGGTCGTGTTCACGCCCGGCGTCATCCATCTCACGAGCGTTCCGGAGCACCGCAAGGTCAACCGCGTGGACATGGGAACGGCCGACAAAGTGTGTGTCGCGGCGCTCGCCATCGCGGAGCAGGCCGAGCGCTCCACCCGCTCGCTCGACGAGGTGTCGCTGGTGCTGCTCGAGCTGGGCGGGGCGTTCACCGCGACGATCGCGGTTGCAGGCGGCAAGATCGTGGACGGGGCGGGTGGGTCGGCCGGGCCGCTCGGGTTCCGGGCGGCGGGCGCGCTGGACGGCGAAGTAGCCTACCTCGCCGGCGCCGTGCCCAAGGCGATGCTGTTCACGGGCGGCGCCGCGAGCGTCGCCGGCTGGGACGCCGCCGCCGCCGTCGCACCCGAGCGCTTCGCCCGGCCAGCTGCGCCGCGTGAGCGTGTCGCGTGGGACGCCTTCATCGAGAGCGCCGTCAAGTTCGCAGCCGCGATCGCGCTCTCCGTCCCCTCGCCCCAGGAGTTCGTGCTCTCGGGACGACTCGCCCAGGTGGAGGCGGTGCGGCATGCGATTCGCCAGCGGCTCGCTCGGTTCGCGCCCACCCACGTGCTCGAGGGCTTCGCACGCGTGGCGAAGCAGGGCGCCCAGGGGGCGGCGCTCGTCGCGGACGGGCTCGCGGGCGGCCGTCACCGCATGCTCGTCGAGACGATGGCGATCCGCGCGGCCCGCGGCACGGTGCTCGATCATCTCTACGTGGTGCCGCGCGAGGCGGCCCGACGGCGGCTGGGGCTCGGCTGATGCCGCGCGTGCTCATTGCCGGCGTCTCGACCCGCGGCTTCGCCGAGTCGGCGGCGCGCGCCGGGTACGACGTCATCGCCGTGGACGGGTACGGGGACCTAGATCTCGTCGCCCGCGCGGCAGTGGTGCGCGTCGCCCGACTGCGCGGGCGATTCAGCACTCGCGCGGCGGTCGCTGCGGCGCGCTCCCTCGAGTGCGACGCGGTCGTGTACGAGGCGAGCTTCGAGAACCACCCTCGCGCCGTGCGCGCGCTGGCCGGGCCGCGCCCGCTCTGGGGCAACGGCCCGGCGGTCCTGGCCCGGGCGCGCGACCCCCGGCGGCTCGCCCGGGTCGCGGCGGCGGCAGGGCTACCGGCGCCGCGCCTCCGCTACTCGCGCCCCCCGCTGGGCGCGGCGTGGCTGGTGAAGCCGCTTCGCTCGGGTGGCGGTGCCGGCGTCGTCCCGTGGCGTCCCGGCGCCCGGCTGCCGCGCGGCTGCTACTTGCAACAGCGCATCGCGGGCGTCACGGGATCGATCGTGTTCGCCGCGGACGGCCGGTGTGCCGTGCCGTTGGGCCTATCGCGCATTCTCGCCGGCGAGCGCCGCTTCGGCGCCGCAGGGTTCCGCTACTGCGGCAGCATTCTCGGCGCCGCCGCCGACGCCCAATTCCCGGATGACGCGCGATTGTTCGAGGGGGCGGCGCGGCTGGCGCAGGCCGTCACGGCCGCCTGGGGACTCGTGGGGGTGAACGGCGTGGACTTCGTGGCACGGCGCGGCGTGCCCTTCGCCATCGAGATGAATCCCCGCTACACCGCCGCCATGGAGCTGGTCGAGCGCGCGTACGGGCTGTCCATCTTCGAGGTCCACGCGCGCGCCTGCGCCGGCACGCTGCCCGCGTTCGATCTGGCCAGCGCGCGGCGCGAAGCGCGGCAGGCGATCGGCAAGGCGGTCCTGTACGCGCGCCGCCCCTCGACCATGGGCGAAGCGCGCGCCTGGCTCGCGGACCCCGACGTGCGCGATGTCTCGCCACCCGGGACCCGGTTCGCAGCGCGCGATCCCGTGTGCACGATCTTCGCGCAGGCACCGGACGCGGCCGCCTGCCACGCCGCGCTCGAGCAGCGAGCGGCAGCGCGCTACCGGGACATCGAGCGGCGTGAGGCGCGGATTGCATGACCCGAACGACGGTGGAGCACGCGACCTGCCTCGGCTGCGGCTGCGCCTGCGACGACATCGCCGTCGTCGTGGACGGCGACCGCATCGCGGAAGCGCGGAACAGCTGCGCGCTCGGGCGCGCCTGGTTCGGCGACGGGAGCGTGCCGCGGGAGACCCGCTCGGGCCGGAAGACGGTCGCGCCGGACGTCGCGCTCGCCGACGCAACGAAGCTCCTCGCCCGTGCGGCGCGTCCCCTCGTCTACCTCGCTCCCGACATCTCCTGCGAGACGCAGCGCGCGGCCGTCGCGATCGCCGACCGGCTGGGCGCGCTGCTCGACAGCCCCACGGGGGAGATCGCGGCCGGCATCCTCGCCGCCCAGCGGCGCGGGCGCGCGGCAGCGACGTTGGGCGAGATCCGCCAGCGGGCGGACCTCGTGGTTTTCTGGGCAGTCGACCCAGCGGACCGCTACCCCCGCTATGCCAGCCGTTATGCCGTGGACCCCCCCGGGCTCCAGGCGCCCGACGGCCGGAAAAGTCGCCGGGTCGTCGCGGTGGACGTCGGACCCTCCCGGGGCGCCGCCGATGCGGACGCGCGCGTGGCGATCGCGCCCGAGGACGAGATCGATGCGCTGGCGTTCATGCGGGCCGTGGTGCTGGGCCGCGCGATCGGGGACGGCACGGTCGCCCGAGTGGCCACGGGGCTCGCCACGCAGATGATGCGCGCGCGCTACGTCGCTCTGGTGCACGACGCCGAGCCGTCGCCGCACGGCCCCCTCCTCCACCCCGACCGCGCCGAGGCGCTGATCGCGCTCGCGCAGTCGCTGAACGGGCCGGCGCGCTGCGCGCTGTCGTCGCTGCGCGCGGGCGGGAACCGGTCCGGCGCGGATGCCGTGGCGACCTGGCAAACGGGATTCCCGTTCGCCGTGGACTTCGCGCCCGGCTATCCGTGCTACCGCCCGCACGCCGGCGTGGCCGGCCTGCTCGCGCAGGGGGAGATCGACATCGCCCTCCTGGTCGGCTCGCCCGCAGGCGTCCCGCAGGCCGTCGCGACGGCGCTGGGGCAGGTCACGACCATCGCTATCGGCCCGCGCGTGAGCGCCGCCCCATTCCGCCCCACGGTGGCGATCGACACGGGAGTCGCGGGGATTCACGAGGGCGGCACCGCGTTCCGCATGGACGACGTCGCGCTGCCGCTGCGGCCGGCGCTCTCAGGCCCCTCCGTCGCTGCGGACGTCGTCCGGGCCCTCGCGGTGCGCCTCACCAGGGGGCGGTCATGAGCAAGGCGCGGCTGCGGATCGCCGGGGCCGCCGTGTACGACCCGGCGAACGCGGTGGGGGCCGACGGTGCGGTGCGCGACGTGTGCATCGAGGACGGCCGCATCGTGGCCGAGCTGCCGCGCGACGCGCCCAAGCTCGACGCCCGCGGCATGGTCGTCATGCCGGGCGGCGTGGACATCCATTCCCACATCGCCGGGTCGAGCGTCAACCACGGCCGGCGCCTGCTCCCTGAGGAGCGCGCGGCGGACCCGGCGCCCGCGCCCCCGCTTGCGGACCCCGATGCGACGCCCCGCTCGGGCACGGGGGGCACGATCCCGACCACGTTCACGACGGGATACCGCTACGCAGGGCTCGGCTACACGACCGCGATGGAAGCCGCGGTCGCCCCGCTCGCCGCGCGCCACGCTCACGCCGAGCTCGACGACACGCCGATCATCGATGCCGGCCTGTTCGCGCTGCTCGGCAACGACGACTACCTGTTGCGCCAGATCGCGGCCGGCGAGGCGTCCCGCGCCCGGGACTACGCGGCGTGGGTGCTCTCCGCCGCCGGCGCGTACGCGATCAAGATCGTGAACCCGGGCGGGGTGGAGCGCTGGAAGGCCGGCGGCCGCAACGTCACGGGGCTCGACGATGTGGTGGGCACGGGCGCCGTCACGCCGCGCCGTATCCTCGAGACGCTCGCCGACGCGGCAAACGCGCTCGACCTGCCGCACCCGGTGCACATCCACTGCAACAACCTGGGCCAGGCGGGCAACGCCGCTACGACCCTCGAGACGATGCGCGCGCTGGCGGGGCGGCGCGCCCACTTCACCCACCTCCAGTTCCACAGCTACGGGGGCGAGCGCGGCAAGAGCTGGAAGTCGGCCGCGAAGCAGGTCATCGAGCACGTCAATGCGCATCCGGAGGTGAGCGCCGACGTGGGCCAGGTGATGTTCGGCCCGGCGACGACGCTCACGGCGGACGCGCCGGTCGAGTACCTACTGCACGCGAGCTCGGGGAAACGGTGGGTGAACGTCGACATCGAGCTCGAGACGGGGTGCGGCATCGTCCCGTACTCGTACAGGGAGAAGGCCGCGGTGGCAGCCCTGCAATGGGCCATCGGGCTCGAGCTGTTCCTGCTCGCGCAGGATCCTTGGCGGGTCGTGCTCTCAACCGACCACCCGAATGGCGGATCATTTCTCTCCTACCCGGAGCTGATCCGTCTCCTGATGGACCGGGGCTATCGGGACGAGCGCCTGAAGCAGGTGAACCAGCAGCTCATCGCCGGAAGCGCGCTCGCCGACGGGCTGGCGCGCGAATACACGCTGTCCGAGATCGCGATCGTCACGCGGGCGGGGCCCGCCCGGCTGCTCGGGCTGAAAAGCAAGGGCCACCTGGGCGTGGGCGCCGACGCGGACGTGACGATCTACGCGAGCGACGCCGACCGCGCCAAAATGTTCGCCACGCCGCGTCACGTGATCAAGGGCGGTGTGCTGGTAGTGGAGGAGGGACAGCTGCGGCGCGCGCCGACGGGACGGCGTCTCCGCGTGCAGCCCGGGTACGACCGCGCAGTGACCCGGGACCTGAAGCGCTGGTTCGACGGGTACGCCTGCGTGTCGTTCGAGAACTATCCGGCCGTGGAGCTCGGCGCATGATCATCAACGGCGTCACGATCGAGGACACCTTCGCCGAGGCGTTCACGATGCGCGTCGCCCGGATCGTCATCACAGGGAAGACCGCGCGGTGGGCCCGGGAGGCGGCACTCAAGCTGACGGGGTTCGCCACCTCCGTCATCGGCTGCAAGTGCGAGGCGGGGATCGAGCGCGAGCTCGCCGAAGCCGAGACCCCCGACCGGCGCCCCGGGGTGAGCGTGCTGTTCCTCACGATGGACAAGGAGAGCCTCCCCCAGCAGCTGATCGTCCGCTTGGGTCAGACGGTCCTCACCTGCCCCACGACGGCCTGCTTCGACGGCCTTCCCGCCGCGCCCGACCGGCTCGCCGTCGGCAAGGCGCTGCGGGTGTTCGGCGACGGGTTCCAGGGGAGCAAGGTGATCGGCGGGCGGCGCTACTGGCGCGTGCCGGTCATGGAGGGGGAGTTCCTGATCGAGGAGACGTTCGGGATGCAAAAGGGCGTTGGCGGCGGCAACTTCCTCATCCTCGCTGAGGATGGGGACGCCGCGCTCGCCGCGGCCGAGGCGGCCGTCCTCGCGATGACCAACTGTCCGGGGGTCATCCTCCCGTTTCCGGGCGGCGTGGTGCGGAGCGGGAGCAAGGTGGGCTCCAAGCGCTACAAGACCATGCTCGCGACGACGAACGAGGCCTTCAGCCCGACGCTGCGCGCGGTCGCGCCGTCGGCGCTGCCCGAGGGTGTGAACAGCGTGCTCGAGATCGTGCTCGACGGAACCGACGCCCCGTCCATCGAGGCGGCGATGCGGGCCGGCATTCGCGCCGCCTGTCTGGGCGGCGTCCGGTCGATCTCCGCCGGCAACTACGGCGGCAAGCTCGGGCCGCACCATTTCCCACTACGCAAGATCATGACCGCGAGCCAGAACGCATGAGCGACGTGGTAGCGCTCACGCTGCGCACGGCGCCGGTCCGCGCGCTCGAGCTCGCGGGGGTGACGCCCGACCGCCTCGCCCAGCTCGCCCAGCGGGAGATCGCGGCGCTCCCCGTCCGCCACGGCGGGCAGGCCGCGGCGCTGGGCGACTTCTTCGTCGTCAAGGGGGAGCGCGCTGCCCGGGTGCGTGTGGAGGGGGACCTGCGGCTCGCCGAGGGGCTGGGGGCGGGGATGACGGGCGGGGAGTTCGTGGTCGAGGGCCACGCGGGCCGCGACGTGGGCGTCGCGATGACGGGGGGCACGATCGAGATCCGCGGCGACGCGGGAGACAACGCGGGGGGCACGCGCCCCGGGGCGGCGCGGGGCATGGTCGGGGGCGAAATCGTGATTCGGGGCAACGCGGGCGACGACGCAGCGGCCCGGATGCGTCGCGGGCTCGTCGTCGTGACTGGGAACGCGGGACGGGGGACGGGCCGCGGCATGATCGCGGGAACGGCAGTGGTGTTCGGACAGACGGGGCCCGACGCCGGCCGCTGGACAAAACGCGGCTCGATTGTCGCGTGCGGTCCCGTCGCGCGCCCGGCCACGTTCCGCTACGCCTGCACCTACCGGCCGCCGCACGTGCGGCTGCTGCTCCTGTACCTGCGGGAGCGGCGCGGGCTCGACGTCGCCGACCGTTGGATCACGGGGCGCTACGACCGCTATTCCGGCGATCTGGCCGAGCTCGGAAAGGGAGAGATGCTGCAATGGGCGGGGGAGTGAGCGGCGACGGTCTCGGATTGAACGAGCGCGCCTGGCACATCGCCGACCAGATGGTTGCGAACGCCGACGCGCTGCGCGTCGCCGCGCGCACGCTCGCGAACGGGGCCCGCGTGATCGACGCGGGTATCGATCAGCCGGGCGGCTACGGCGCCGGCCTCGCGCTCGCCCGCATCTGCATGGGCGGGCTTGGCGAGGTGGAGTACGTCCCGGTCCCGATCGCAGGCGAGACCTGGCCGGGCGTGCGCGTCTGGACCGACCATCCCGCGGTGAGCTGCATGGCCGCGCAGTACGCCGGGTGGGCGATCCAGGTCGAGAAGTACTTCGCGATGGGGTCGGGCCCGCTGCGCGCCCACGCGCGTGTAGAGAAGGAGCTGTTCCAGAAGCTCGGCTACGGCGAGCGCGCGCGCCGCGGTGTGCTGGTGCTCGAGACCCGGACACCGCCCACGGAGGCGGTGGCGGCGTGGGTCGGCCAGAAGGCGGGCCTGGAGCCGTCGCAGCTCACGTTCGTCGTCGCCCCCACGGCGAGCCTCGCGGGCGGCGTGCAAATCGCGGCGCGGATCCTCGAGACGGGGCTGCACAAGATGGACACGCTCGGCTTCGATCTCCGGAAGATCGCGAGCGGCGTCGGCACCGCACCGCTGCCGCCCGTGGCCAAGAACGATCTGCGGGCGATCGGGCGCACCAACGACTGCATCCTCTACGGCGGCGCGGCGCGCTACACCGTCAACGCCGACGACGCCGAGCTCGCCGAGCTCGTGCCGCAGATCCCCGCCTCCGCCTCGAAGGACTATGGCACGCCGTTCTACGACATCTTCAAGCGGTACGACGGCGACTTCTACAAGATCGATCCGCTGCTCTTCAGTCCCGCCGAGGTGTGGCTCACGAGTGCGGGCAGCGGCAAGACGTATCACGCCGGTCGCACGAACCCCGACGTGTTGCGCGCGTCGCTCGTCGAGAGCTGAGACGCCGCGCCGTCAAGAACCCTCAACTAGAAGGAGCGATTCTCATGCACCGCGCATTGCTCAGTCTCGCCGCCCCCGCGGCCCTCGCCCTCCTGGCCGCGTGCGCGCGGCCGCAGCCCGCCGCCCCCGGGGTGCGGTGGGCCGTCGTCGTACTGTACAACCAGCCGAAGGACACGGCCGCGTTCGAGAAGTACTACGCCGAGAAGCACCTGCCGCTGTTCGCGGCCCACGCCCAGGAAATCGGGGTCACGCGCGCCGAGCTGATCAAGTTCGCCCCCGGCGCCGACGGCAAGGCGCCAGCGCTCTATCGCGAGGCGGACCTGCGGTTCGCCTCGAAGGAGGCGCTCGAAAAGGGGACGGCGACCCCGGGATTCAAGGCCGTGGCCGCGGACCTCGCGAACTTCGCGACGGGCGGCGTGACCGTCTTGATCGGGACGAAGACGAACTAGCGGCTGTGCGCATCGCGATCCTGGCGGCGCGGCAGGGCTGGCACACCGAGGAGCTCTGCCGCGCCCTCGCCAAGCGGGGCCACGAGGGCCGGGTGCTGCCCTACGAGGCCCTGGTCGCGCGCCTGGGCGGGGCGGGTCCCGCCCTCTCGGCCGGCGGGGAAGATCTCGGCGGCTGCGCCGCCGTTCTGGCGCGCATCATCCCCGCGGGCACGCTCGAGCAGGTGATCTTCCGGGTGGACGCGCTGCACGCGCTCGAGGAGCGTGGCACCCCCGTGATCAACTCGCCGCGCGCGATCGAGCGCACCGTGGACAAGCTGTGGACCAGCGCGCTGCTCGAGCGCGCGGGGCTCCCGGTGCCGGAGACCGTGGTGTGCGAGCACCCGGATGAAGCGCTGGCGGCGTTTCGCGCGCTGGGCGACGTGATCGTGAAGCCGCTGTTCGGGTCGATGGGCCTCGGGATGGTGCGGGTGACGACCGAGGAGATGGCGTTCCGCGTGTTCCGCACGCTGGAGACCATCGGGGGCGTATATTATGTTCAGCGCGCGATCGATCACGCGGGCTGCGACGTGCGGGCCTTCGTGGTGGGCGACCGCGTCGTGGGCGCGATCGAGCGTCGCGCCGCGGGCTGGCGCACCAACATCGCGCGTGGCGGGCAGGCGCGGGCGATCACGCCCTCCGGGCCATGTGCCGAGCTGGCCTTGCGCGCGGCACGGGCGGTCGGTGCGGACTACGCGGGCGTCGATCTCCTGCCCGCGCCGGACGGCACGGTCTACGTCGTCGAGGTGAACGGGATTCCGGGATGGCGCGGCCTGCAGCAAGCGACCTCAAGCGACGTCGCCGCGGCGATCGTCGAGCACTGCCTCGCCCGCGCGGCGGCGCGGTGAGCGGGGGGCCGGGGGGGCTGGGGGGGGCGGACGCCGCGGCAGCCGACGTGGCCGTGGCAGCTCAGCTCGCATGCCTGCTCGAGGCGAGCGCCCCGAAGCCCGGGAACGTCCACCCCGGCGCCGCCTTCCACGACACCTCCTACCAGGACTTCCTGGCGAGCGCCGCCGCCATCGGGCCCGCCTTCGCCCGCGCGGGCGAGCAGCCCCTCGGTCGCACGATCCGCGACGCGATCGAGGCGACGGCGCGCTGGGCGCGGCGCAACTCCAACCTGGGCATCGTGCTGTTGCTGTCGCCCCTGGCGCGCGCCGCGCTCGAGCGGGGGCGACGGTCGCTGCGTGACGGACTCGCAGCTGTGCTCGCCGCCACCACGGTCGCCGACGCGGCCGACGCCTACGCCGCGATCCGGCTCGCCGCGCCGGGCGGGCTCGGCCGTGCGCCCGAGCAGGACGTGGCGCGCCCGCCCACCGTGACGCTGCTTGCCGCCATGGCCCTCGCCGCCCCTCGCGACGCGATTGCGCGCGAGTACGCCACCGACTTCCGCATCACCTTCGAAGTCGGGGCGCCGGGGCTCCGGCAGGCGCTCGCGGACGGCCTGTCCTGGAGCGACGCCGTCGTGGAGACGTTCCTCACTCTCCTCGCCGCCGCCCCCGACACCCACATCGCGCGCAAGCTCGGCCCGGAGGCGGCGGCCGCGGTCACGCGGCGGGCGCAGGTCGTCGCACAGGCGGGCGGGGTGCGCAGCGCCGCCGGGCGAGAGGCGGTCGCGGCCTTCGACGCCGAGCTCCGGGACGCGCGCAACAGCAAGAATCCGGGCGCCACAGCGGATCTCACCGCCGCCGCGATCTTCGTCGCGCTGGTGGAGGGCCGCTGGATCGCCGCCGGGAGACGAGGCCATGCCGGCGCGTAGCGAGTTCAAGGTGGCGGTGACGAAGGACAACCTCGTGTTCGCCTCCGCGCACTTCATCACGTTCCCGGGCCACCGCTGCGAGACGCTGCACGGCCACAACTACCGCACCCGCGTCGTGGTCGAGGGCGGCCTCGACCCCGAGGCCCATTACGTGTTCGACTTCTCGGAGCTGAAGAACCTGATGAAGCGGCTCACCGACGAGATCGATCACAAGGTGCTGTTGCCCACGCAGAACCCGAAGATCGAAGTGCGCGAGCAGGGCGACTCGCTGAGCGTCGCCGTCGCGGGCAAGCCCAAGTACGTCTTTCCGAAGATCGACTGCGCCCTGCTCCCCGTCCCCAACACGACCGTGGAGATGCTCGCGCAGTACCTCGCGGGACGGGTGTGCAGGGAGCTCGCCGGCTCGGGGGCGGTGCAGGTCAGGGCCGTCGAGGTCGAGGTCGAGGAGAACTTCGGGCAGTCCGCGACCTACCGCGAGTCCGTGACGTGAGCCCCGCGTTCGGGGTATGACGGCAGTGTTGGGCTGGGACGTGGGCGGCGTGAACACGAAGGTCGCCCGCGTCGTTCAGGGAACGGTTGCCGCCGCGCGTGCTCAACCCTACGAGATCCAGCGCGACCCCACGGCGCTCGCCTCCCTCCTCGCCCGGCTCGCGGCCGAGCAGGGGGCGGTGGGCGGGGGGGGCGGCGCGGCCCACGCGGTCACGATGACGGCCGAGCTGTCGCAGATCTTTCGGACCAAGCGGGAGGGGGTGCGGTTCGTGCTCGACGCCGTGACGGCCGCGTTCCCGGAGGCGGACGTGCGGGTGTACGCCGCGGACGGACGGTTCCTGAGCGTCGCGGGAGCGCGAATCGAGCCGCTCGCCGTCGCGGCGGCAAACTGGGCGGCGACCGCGCAGCTCGTGGCGCAGTCCTTCCCCGAGGCCATCCTAATCGATACGGGCACCACGACCACGGACATCATCCCGATCGCGGGCGGCCGCGTGGCCGCGCGCGGCCGCACCGACCACGAGCGCCTGCGGGAGGGCGAGCTCGTGTACACGGGCGCGCTCCGCACGCCCGCCGAGGCGATCGCCCACACGGTCGTGCTCCACGGCGCGCCGATCGGCGTGTCCGCCGAAGGATTCGCGCTCGCGGGCGACGTGCACCTCTGGCTGGGAAGTCTCGCACCCGAGGACTACACGGTGCCGACCCCCGACGGCCGGCCCGCGACGCGGGAGTTCGCGGGCGAGCGGCTCGCCCGCGTCATCTGCGCCGACCGGGAGCTCCTCGACGAGGCGGCGATCGACGCGATCGCGCGCTCGCTCGCCGACGCGCAGGTCGGTCGGGTGAGCGCGGCGGTCGAACGCGTGGCCCGCCGTCACCCGCGCGCCGCGTGCGCCGTGGTGACGGGGCTCGGCGCCTTCATCGCGGCGGCGGCGGCGCTGCGCGCCGGGCTGTGCGTCACGGATCTCGCGGAGCGCCTCGGCCCCGCGGCCCGGCATGCGCCTGCCGCCGCGGTGGCGCTGCTGCTCGACGCCCAGCTCGCACCGCACGCGGCGCACCCGTGACGCCGCGGAAGCAGCGTGGAGCGGTCCACACCGTCGTGAAGATCGGCGGCGGCATGCTCAGCCGCCCCGGCGTGTTCGACCGGGTGACGTCCGCGATCGGGGAGGCGGCCAGGGGCCGCCGACTCGTCATCGTGCCTGGGGGCGGGCCATTCGCCGACGCGGTGCGTCAGATGTTCAACCGCTTCAAGATCGGTGAGGAAGCCGCCCACTGGATGGCGATTCTCGGGATGGACCAGTACGCGCACGCGCTCGCGGCGCGGATCTCCGGCGCGGCGCTGGTGGAGGGGGAGACGGAGATCGCGGCCGCCCTCGGCGCCGGACGCATCCCCCTGCTCGCGCCCTTTCGCTGGCTCAGGAGCGCCGACCCGCTGCCCCACTCGTGGGACGTGACGAGCGATAGTATCGCCGCGTGGCTCACAGGCGCTCTCGGCGCCCGACGCC
>Ga0070697_100002476_pt1 | contig 14200 bp, 21 predicted proteins | sample KBSK1501metaG_FD_65475 | JGI IMG/M metagenome (GOLD analysis project Ga0070697, IMG submission 65475) | Corn, switchgrass and miscanthus rhizosphere microbial communities from Kellogg Biological Station, Michigan, USA - KBS K1-50-1 metaG | ecosystem: Host-associated > Plants > Roots >...
ACGATCTAGGATACTTCGATCTGGAGACTCGAGTGCTCGAACCACTGGAGAATCCGTTCGGCCCAAAAGTGTTACCCATGTAGCCGGTACGATGTGTTACCTATGTCCCCGGGCCGGACCGGGGAGAAGTGGTGCGCCCGGAGGGACTCGAACTCTCGACCTTCTGGTTCGTAGCCAGCAATTCTAAAATCTAACTCGCGTGATTCCAGTCAGTTGCGAGCTAGAAGGCTCCGGGAAGCGCCGCTTAGTGTTCACAAAGTACGAAGCCGACTGGAGGACTTATGGACGGTAACGTAAAGTAGTGGCAATTGTTATGGCTAGCGGCAATCGTTGTATGCTTCCTGCGTCAAGCGGTGCTCTGGTTGAGTCCGGCGCGTCTGCCAGTTCCGCCACAAGCCCTTGAGTCGAGTGTATCACTTCCCTGCCCCCGCCGAAGCGGTCGAGGCGCTGGTCTGCAAAACCGGTCTTAGCGAGTTCGAGTCCCGCCGCTACCTCCAATTTTCACAGAACGCGTCTCCCCTGCTTCAGGGTCGGGAAGAAATTGTCTGTAGCGAGCCAATTCAGACGGAATGACGGGAATCGCGTGGTCTGAGGTTTTCACAATTTCTTCTACCTCACCTACAAGAGTAGGCGAAGCCCACGGCGTGACAACAACTTGAGTTATGAGTTTGTCCAGATCGACTGCTCTTTTCTCACCTTTGGACACCGAATCTGGCGGTGGTTCCATCACATGTGGATGCACTCGGCCTTCGGCATCTATATGACGATTCCCTCCCCTATTCGGGTCGAGAATCCAAAGAAACGCTCTGACTTCTTGCTCGCCTGCGTACTTCTCGCGTTTATTAGTGATGTAGCTGAACAAATTTGCTTTGGCCATAAAGCTGGACTCGTATCGAACTAGCCCAATAAAAGCATGGTCGGGCATCGAATCAAGTGAAGATTCCAGCAGGCTGTATCTTGAACAAATCGCCACTCCATCTTTGCCGTATTGCTCCCACATCTTGAGAGTCTCTTCACCAAAAAGATGCCAGCAGCTAACGTAGAATTCTTCACGGCATTGGGCGGCGAGGCCGATGTGGTCAATGAGTTGTTGCCTGTCGCCCAGATCAAGCGGACTCAGCCCCCATCTCATGAGGAATTTTTGCGGGGGCAAACCTTCTCGCTCATCATTCTCGTTGAAGAGATCGGCTCGGCAAAAGTATAGTTTTCCGCTATCAATCAGATCGCGGAATTTTTCCAAATTCATGAACCGCCAAATTATGGCGTCTTGATTCGTGGGTTCCAACTGGTCGTGATAGTGCTCGACAGGCATGCGGCTAAGACCGACCGATGATTCTGGTGTTGACCGTTGTTTCGATAGGGCTGCCTATCGACGGAACCACGAAGTTGGACACGCGCAATTCTGAGTGTGAACTCTGAGGGTACGCATCCGTGATGATCAAAGTTTGCTGGTCGTCGTCATGGTTTATATCGGCCCAGCAATCCGTCTGCATTATTCGTATATTCTATCAGCATTTATCGCTTGCGCATGAAACCAGGCAACTCCCCGCGCTCTTTGCGCGCCGCTGCCAATATGTCACGCCTGCGATTCGGGTTTTTTGACAGGACGCAGTTTTTCTAGTTCACCAACCACCCATCTTATGAATCGCTCGGAATCATCAATGATGGCGACGAGGGCCTCTCGTGTCACGAAAATGTACTCTCCAACATCACCGTCACCGTAAGCAACGAACGCAGGATTCCTAATCTTCGTAACATACTCTTCTAGAATTTTGCTGTCTTCACGATGGATACCCGCATTCCGCGCTAGCACGAGTTCTTGGATACGCTGGAACGGGACTGGCGCTGCCTTGAAATCGATCCCGAAACGCTTTTGGTACTCGTCTAAATTCAGCCCCAACCAACCAAGATCGTGGCTGCTATAACGCTGATCGGCAGGATGCGTTTTGTCTAAGTAGGTTTTAGCCCCACGTAGAGCAACTTGAACTGACGACATCAGCCAATCCAATGCCAGTATCCCAACGCCTTGTAGTCGTTGCCGATGTAAGTCTTCCTCCCAATCTCTTCCTGGGACATCATGCCACCTTCCGATTCGTCCCTCTCGTAAGCCTGCGCGATTTGTTTTTGGAAAACTTCTTCGTATTTCTCCCATTCTTGCTTGAGAGCGTTCGTGGCGTGGTCAAACACGGGCAAAATCAAATTTTGCGTCTTGAGAGAAAAATCAGACGCTTCCATTAAACTTAAATTGAATAGGCCCCATCCCATTTTTTGTTGCTCGTGTCGCTCTCCTACTTGCCGCAGCCGAGGTTATATCACAATTGTACATAACAGAATCTGAACGACCAGGACGTGATTTTACGTTTGATCAGTCGCTCTTGGCCGAAAGGCTCTCAATCAGCGCTGGGATCGCATCATTCGACAGATGCTGTAAGAACTCTTTGCAGGCTGGGCATCCTGCCACAATCACGCCACGCCACGCCGCGCCCGCCCTGGGCAACTGATGGCGGTTCGTCTACGAAGTACGAGAGATCATGCCGGTGGATTTCTTTTTGGATTGCAGCAAGCAAAACGGATTTCTGCACGGTCGAACTCCCTGGTGGTGTGCAGAGGAACGGGGAATCACAGTTTACCACGTGCCTGTATTCATTGGCGCGTTTGGCCGCCTTTCGCAGTTAGACTCTTATTGCTGGCAAGGAGCGGGATCACATGACACTCTTCACCCGTTGGGCGTTCGCGCTGTTGCTCTTCTCTATTCCGTTTGGGACGGCGGTCCCACAAGAATCGGAACCGATAGCTGAAGTGTGGCCGGGTTTCGAAACCGCTGAAAAATATATCAAGCTTGGCTCGAATGAGCAGACCACATATACCGCTGGGCTGGTAGATGGAATGTACCTTGCCCCGGTGTTCGATGCCCCGAACAAGGATAGGCGCTTAACGGCCATGCGAACTTGTCTAAAACCGATGACCATCACTCAAGTGACGGCAATCATCACAAAGTACGCGCAAGCCCATCCGGAGGAATGGGACAGGGGCGCGAATTTGGTTGCGTGGCACGCTCTCCGGGAAGCGTGTTCTGCGCGGTAGCGCGCCGCCGTAGGCTAAGCGGCCGTAATAGAATCCGCGCAATCTTCCGGGAAGATTCGCATGAGCGACTTCAAAGTCGGCCAGCACGTCACGGTTAAACTGTCCGGCGGACGCAGAAATTAAAGCCATCATTGAGACAACGGACGGAAAGCGCCTACAGGTGTCGTTCGGAAATGAGACCGCCCGGATTCATTTGTGGCAAGTCGTGGAAAAGCTGAGATAGATGAAAACTTCTGAAATCGGGCGGCAGAGGCGACTTGTCTTGCCTTGTCAAGATCGGATTCCAATACAAAAATTTGCCAAGACTGTTCCTTCGCTGCCTTGGCCTGCGTAAACAGACCGACCAGTGGATCTTTGGCCTTCCCCGCTCCTAACCTTGAATAATTGGGAACACTTGCTTCTTTCAACGCATCAGCAAGCTCACCAAGGTCCGTCAGATTCGCGCTCTCCAAGAAGAGAACTACATCCTCAGCATCGGCTTGCTCCTTGGTGAAAACCAAGTCCGCGTCACAGTCGCCACATAGGTCATATCCGGCTTTGTACTGAGCTTTGCACAGAGGGCAGTGCATCGTCGTTTAGACTCCGAATCATGGGGCAGGACGGCATGTGCTGCGCCCCGGCTGGAAGCACGAGTTCAGGATGTAAAGGCGTAGTATTCCTAGCGACGGTATTGGGGTCAATAAGGTAAGTCTCGTAGTCCGAAGATTCTGCCGCGAAGAATATCGGCGAAGGCATCCGATGATTCACTATGTTTTTCTTCGTTTGTGGGGTAAGAACGCGCTGGCTGCCGGGAGCGCGTTCGCCTGCCCAGCCCACTTGAAGACAGCCTCAGGCCCCCATTGGATAAACCAATTAAGGCTCGGGGCAGCCTAGTCGAACTTCGAACCGGCGTATTCGTCCGACGCGCTGGCCCAAACCAGAGGAAGTCTGTTAACAGGAAACGTGGCTGTCAATAGAACTCGAACCGGGTAGAGTTGTATTTTGTGCGGCGATGTCGTCACCACGACTGCGAGCACGTTCGACAGACAACTCGAAATCTGCCGCGAGGAATATCGGCAAAGACATCCTAAGTGATTCATGGTCTTCAGGCTGGCCGGGGTATACTTTTGTTTTGCTCTCGAAGGCGAACGGTATATTCCTGGGGTCGTGAAGGGGCCGCGAGGCTAAGACTCGACTCCCATTTCCTTTCGGCATGGCATTTAAACTAAAAGACCGCGTGAGAAGAATCGGCCAGCACGAAGTCCACAGTACTGGATACAACTTGGTAGCAAACTTGATACTCGGGTGTTGGTTAAGGAAAGTGAACTTGAGATGGCAGAATAAATCAGGAACTCACCATCGCTAAACAATCCGAACGCTTGAACGTTCGCCGTTGAAGTACTCCTGATTTGATTGCCTGGAACACAAGATTCAGGTCGGTCCTGTTTATGGCAAGTCGTAGAGAAGTCACGATAGGCTGCCCCACCGATATTCCGCATGAGTCAGGTCTAGCCTTTTGGTCACTACTGGCCGTCCGGTCAGTAGACCGATAATCGTCGATTCTTCTAGCTTAGATTGAGAAGGACACGCCATGAGCATGAAGGATGTAGTTCTGAAATATCCCACTTGGCAGGTGCCTTACCGTGCGGCTGTGATCGAAACAAATCCAACACTGCTCAAACAGAAAATCGCAGGCGCACAGCAAGCCGCCATATTGCGACTCAAGCAACTAGAACACAGCGCAGACCATCATCATGAACTGACAGCACTAACAGACGCGCTGACAGCATTGAAAATACTCGGAGAAACAATCTGGGCGGAGTGAGATGCAGGCACATATTTACGCCGGGCTGCGCATGTTGGATTAGAGAGGCAGCGGAATAGCCATACCTTGGCAGCGACCAGTCGCAGGAGGTGGCATTGTGCAAGAAACAATCATCTTTAGCGGAACAATCATCGGCGAGGGCCAGCGAGTGGAGTGCGAGGTTCGAGCAACCAAGACCACGCTCGACGGAGACCCACCAGTGTTTTCTGGTTACAGGATTATGGAATCTGACCTAACAGATAGATTGCCGGATGGCAATTACGAATTGCTGGTGAACCGCGAAAGAACTCGATTCAGCCGAGACGCCGGACGGTTCCTCTCACTCCCATGACCAGGTGACCTTGGCTTCATTTATTTTTCGAATCCCGCAATTGGTTCCTCCGCTTCCACTCAGCGCGTGCCTCGGCAAGTTGTCGCGTGAATGGATTCTCCGCAAGTCTCCTCACATTTTTCCCGAACTTAATCAACTCTTCGTCCGTCACGCGGCGTAGCCGCTCTCGCAGTTTTTTCAAAACAATTTCTTCTGATTCAAAACTGATGCTCATCAATCGCTCCGGGCGGAGCAACGGGAAACAAAATATTACTTCGATGAGGTCGTTTTGTCCTGTCGTATCGGGCCGGAGATACTATCGACAACTTGGAAGCCACGGGCATAGAATCTCGCGTAGGGGGCGTTCACATGCGCAGATTACTTGTAGCAATGGCAGCGCTGTTGCTTTCCGTCGTAATCGGTGGAGCTCAGGAGAAATCACCTGTTGTTCAGGCTATGGTACAGGGCGCGCCGGAAAAGATTAAGAAGGCGGCCTTGGCAATGTTCGTGCCACAGGGCTACTCAATCGACTCGGACATAGCCTCGCAACTAAAAATCTCCCGGCCATGGAGCAGCGAAGAAACAAGCAGCTATAACACAGATCACTGGACTCTCCAGCCGGTTTCAAATTGCCGAGACGTTCACACGCTCATTCTGTTGCCCGGAGATCACGCGATCAGCGTGACGATGCACTGGGACACCGTGTGCCATGTAGACGCGGGGTGGAAGATTTGGAATAGTGATAACGAAAAAGATATTAAGTTGATGCGGGCTACGCTGGCCGACCTGAAGGCCAAGATTGAGAAAGCCGATCAGCGGCATTGATCTCCGTCCCGAGAATTTCGACTGCGGATAACCAGAAATGAACCGCAAGAAGCGGTTTACCGGAAGAAGTGCTGGCGGTCCTTGAATGCTCTCCGAATCTCGAACCGTGCGCCGAGTTTCGCGACGCCGATATCTATGCTTTCGCAAAGCACCTGAATGAGCGAAAGTGCCAGCAGTGCATTGATTTTTTCGTGCAGACAGATAAGGAATTGAAAACGATGAAGCTGCTTACAGAATTTAAGAAGCGCAATATCCACTGAGAGTTTTCGGCCAGTGCTCTTCCGCCTCTTCCCCGGTCAACAAACACGTGACACGATTTGTGCCGTAGCGGGCGGCGCACTTCGTGCCTCTCCGCTCTCTTACATCTGGCGCATCGCTTGTAGTTTGGGATAGATTCCTCATGGGGGATTCATGGACCTACTAGCGGCAATTAAACGCGAAGAACGAAAACTCGAAAGACAATTGGGCAAGTTACAGAAGCAGTTTGACGGTCTCCGGGCCGCAGCGAAAGCATTGGGCGATTCGACCATTCGAGAAGTTTCACAAGTTAAGAAGCGTGTGTTATCCGCTGCTGCGAGAGCAAAGATTTCAAAGGCGACCAAGGCGCGGTGGGCAAAATTCCGAGCTGCGAAGAACAAGAAGGCGTTAGGGAGTTCGACAATCCGTGAAGTCGCTCAGGTCAAGAAGCGCGTTTTGTCTGCGGCTGCTAGAGCGAAGATTTCAAAGGCATCCAAGAAGCGATGGGCGAAATTCCGGGCTGAAAAGAGCAAGAAGACAAAGGCTGCCTGACGGAAAGAGGTGGCGGTTTATCTCCGTTGAGCAAGCACGATGTTACGAATCTGCACACTTCCCGGAGGTAAAGAAACTCGGGCGTCTATTTCATCATCGATCCGCAGTATGCAATCCAGAGGGTCAGCCGATAAGAAAACTTGAAACTTCGTCCACTCTGACGATTTGACCGTAAACCGCTGCTCCGCAAGCCTGTCACCGCTTGGTTGCCTGAGGATGAATCGCAATGAGTGTTCTACACCAGATACCTTTGCTTCACAACTCACTCGCAATTTTCTCTTCCCAGAGATTAGATCATCCTTTGGAATCGTCTGGCGCTCCGTGCCCTTGTAATCATAGCGTTGAAACCACAACTCGAATCTTCCATCTTTGTTCTTTCTCTGGATGTTTAGAATCCCACCTTCTTCAAACTTTAGTTCTCCTAGTCCCTTCGGAGTTGTACTTTTCCAAAAGTTTCCTTCATTCCCCCGAACGTCGAATCCGTCGATGCGCGCAGAACCGTCAAAAAGGATCTGCTCGTCAGAGGCAGCGAGGCTATAGCTCACTACACCTTTGAGTTCCGCAGATATTTTGTCAGCTTCGGCCCGGTTTTTCTGAGCCTCCGCCCTCAAATTTTCGATTTCAGCCTGCGTCTTCTTTTTGCCGAAGATGTAGGTGAGTAAAGCCCCGCCGGTTCCGCCTAGAACTGCAGCGAGGACCGCCGTGACGATAGTGGTCGCGGGACCAGAGTTTGCATTAGGATCAGGCACCGCTAGCCCCTCTTCGTGGGACTGTCCTTGAGACGGCTAAGCAACATCCTAGAACAAAAGTCCGTCCAAGTGAATTAACTTAGCGATGTGTATCTTCGTCAATCTGCCAGAACAGGATGCTTTAGGCTTGACTCCAAATCGCTGGTCTCGAAACCGAACGAAGCTCTCCGGCAACTCATAGAACTCAACGATTTTCAATTGACGATCGCATTCTCTGCGTGCAGGTCCAGCCACGCCGGAGCTAGCCACTCTGGACGACTAACATGCCACCAGCCGCAACTTCGGCATTTGTGCGCGATATCGCCATGGTACGCCGGATTCTGCGGGTTCCGGCCGAATCGTTCTGCCTCGTCACGGGTCTGGAAGTGCGCCCGGTAGCTCCCGGTGCTCCGCTTGCACGGCTCGCCTATATCGTTGGAACTCAACTGCTTCCTCCAACGACAGGACCGGCGAGATCGATGACGCGTTCCGCAATCGAATAGACAGCACGGTAGTCCGGTGTGTAGCGCCTTGCGGCCAACGCTTTCTGTTTCTCTTCATTCGATAAGCTCGAAGCCGCGATTACCCGAGGTAGGCAACCGGCGTATGGGTGCTGGGCTTCCGGTCTGCATGATCCGCAGAACCGAAGACGTCTACGTGCTTCACCTATGAGTGTGGTATCGATGAGCTGCACGTCGGTTTCGGCACCACAATTCCTGCAAATCATCGTTCGCTCCCAAACAACGAACACCCTCCAGGTACCGCCGTTCCCTTGCTAGTTCACAACGTCTGTACGCAACTTCGATTCATGTAGCCACCAGAGCAAAGACTCCCGGCACTTCTGTTTTTGTTCGGGTGTTGCCCGTGCTGCTGCACGGCAAGCCATCCGAGCGAACTGAATGTCTGAGTACGGCTTTCCGGGTTCGAGATAACGCAGCCGAGCTTCTTCATCTTCGGCGATATTATCCGGTAGGTCAGGGCATAGGCGACGCTGGAACCGTGCGAAAGATTCCTCATCATCCAGAATAATCATTGTCGCGCCTCGATCCACCCAGTTTCCAAATTCAATTCTCCGATTAACTGATATGCCCAATTTATAGACGTTTGTGTGTCGGGCATCCTAGTTGGCGGTGTTGTGTATGTGCTATCTGGATCGCAACGCAGAAATTGCAGACGTCCGAGATAAACGGAGTCGAGCGCGTGGTTCTCGTATGCGTACCATCTTCCGCCGCGCGCCCGCATTTGCTGGATAGCCTTGGGGTCGATCTCAGGGCTGCCAACAATCTTGTTAAATTCTTCGCGCTGCACCTGCCGAGCCGCATCCGTTAACGCACGCATCATGCTGAGACCTTGCGACGGTCCATATTCTTTTCTACGAGTGCTCATGCGGCCTTCCCTTCGGCTTTGGCGATTGTTGCGCGTATTTGTTCCGTGAGCCTAGCTACTGAGCCTTTTTTTGACTGGGTCAGATTCCGCTTCTTCAACATAAGGAAGCGCGAGCGCAAGCATCTCCAACAGTTCCGGCGCGGCTGCGATGAGCCTCGCGTTAGCTAATTCTTGCGGCTGGTCCTGATAGCCAAAGCCAACTTCAGCAATGCGCGTATCGTCTTCAGCACGTATTTCTCTATGAACCAATGTCGACGAACACGGTACGGTTGTGCGCCAAGGCCCCGGCGTGTGCTTCTCCTTCTCAATCGCGCTCATGGTGCCGCCTTTCGCAGGCCTCACGATGTTGGTAAGCCAATCACTCATAGTGAGGAACTTGGCAAATCCCATTCGGGACGCCCACTGCCGAAGGAGACGATCTTGAAGGACTCGAAGATCATTACATCGGCCGAGAGGCTCGCAAAGCGCAATGAAACATAATTGTGAAACGGCGAACCTGTAAGTAAGCAATTTGGCGCGGCTCTTCATCAGGTCGCGCCCTTAAGCACACATTATAAAAGGGCGACTATAGAGATAAACTCGTGCCTTGTTAACTCCTTCTGACCGCGTGTGCCTCAGAATCGAGTTCCGGTTATGGTGAAGGATTCAGTCTCGATGAGAGTGCCGCCCGCATTGAAAATCTTCGCCGCTCCGGAACCGCTGAAGGACTCCAAGTTTGAGCTTAATGTTGCGCCTGAAGTTGCGATGATAATCGCAGAAAGTTCCCCTGTTGTTGAATTAAAGACGAAATTTTTCGCTTTGAACTCGTGCGAGTATGTTCCAGTAGTTGGTCGCCACCAGTTTCCTAACGCGGTCCGGTCAACGTAGCCCAGGCCAGAGTATTCGACGGTCGTGCCCCGCTGTTCAACGAGCGTACCGCCTGCATTGAACACGACCACGCCGATGTACTTACAGTTGGTCGTGCAGCCGCTGGTGACTGTCACATGGATATTCCAAGTCCCGATTAAAGGATCGGTGGTTTGGGCCAATGAAAAACCGGGAAATAGGCTCATAACGCCGACGGTAAGTACGCGCGCAATCTTAACGAATCTTAGCAGCATGTTGCCTCCTGAACGGAAAGATCACAGGGCCGTCTGGTCGGCGCTCGAACAGAAACTCAGGTGCAGCCGTCGGTTGTACTTGGACGCAGACAGCGCGGTGAAGCGAGTCAAAAAAGCGGGCCAACGAAGTCGCATCGCCGTAGCCTCACTGTGAATTGCTCAATCATAGCGGGATTTGGCGTTGTTTTCTTTTTAAGTGCCCGGTAAGTCGTGCGGGCAAGTTCGGCCAAACCGATAACACCCGGCGCGGCTCAGATCGGGTCGCGCCTTCATTCATCTACGTCGTCTGTATGGGCGACGCAACCACGTGCCTAGCGAAGGAAAGAACACAAGAACGATGCGTCGCAGCACGATCCATCCGACCTTTAGCAGTGCCAGGATGGTAAATCCCCAGATCGCAATCACCGGAAGATTGACAAGTAGCTCCACCATAGAGTCGCCGTAGTCAGCCACGGCGGAAAGTGCGCCCCGAAGTGCCAGCTTGGCTTTGTAGAGCGGACGCCATCGGATGCCAAACACCTGCGCCTCAACCATAGCGGTGACGTTAGTTGTGAGCAGAGACATCTCGACTTGGTGATGGAGCGAGCGTTGGTCGGCTTGAAGCTCGTCAATATGGGCACGCACCTCTGCCAGCTTGGAGCTGACTTCCAGCACGTCTTTTACAGACGCGGCCCGTTTCAGAATCAGCAGATACTGCTGCTCTTCGGCACGAGCATTCCGCAATGCCGCCTCTTGGTCAACGTACTCACGGGTGACATCACGCGCCTCAACCATGTCCTGTTCAACCGATTTGGCTATGGCCCTCACCTGGGCTCGCGCTTCATCAAAGTGGTCAGCAGGAATGCGGAGCGTAACCTGGGCCGACTGCATCCGCTCGTCGCTACCGCTTACCTTAGAACTCACGACAAACCCAGAAAGGTGCATCGCGAGATTGCGCAACTGCTCAGCCGCTTGCAACGGATCGGTGGAAATGATTTCGAGCGTGCCAGAACGAATGACCTGCCGGTCGGCGTCCTCGGCTGATGAGGCATCTCGCGGTTCCAACCGAACGTCCGAAGACGTTCAGTCGTATCACCGATTATGCCACTGGCGTTGTCCATGCCCTTGCGCTTGGAGCGGGACAGCGGCAGAACGTTTCTTTGTGACCACATCGATCTCGTGTCCCACGTAGTTGCTGAGAGCCCTGTCGCGCTCTGCTGGTTGATACCACGTTGCTCGCTGCGCCAATTCAGGATAATTAGCAACAGGAAAAGGCTGGTGGAAACGAGAAATCCTGCCGCCAGCCAGTGCCGATGGGCATTCCATGCGCTTCGCATCGCGTGAACCATAGAGACCTCGTTACTGCATTAGACCGACGCTTCGTCAAATTTGTTCCCGTAGCCTTGACGCTAGGATGGTTGGTTCGCACTTAGCGACAGTTTGCAATAAACTATCGGCACATATCGCAATGGCGCTCTTCTTATTTCTGATCAGGAGGGAGCAGCATTGAGCCGATCAGCGGCGAGTTTCGTAATGGTTTGCCTCTTACCACTAGTTGCGGTTCCGGCGGGTGCTTGCTCGCTGGCCGGGTGCTTGGACAGAGGCATCGAAATGCGCAGCGACTTCGCCGTAAAGATCCGTCATGCGGATAAACCTCTTCCGGGGGCAACTGTCGAGATCACAGGACCGCAAGGCACCAGCGGTGCGAAAAAGTTCACTGTAACGACGGACAGGGATGGTATCGCCCGCATCCTCAACCTTGCGCCGGGCGATTATTGGCTAGATGCCGAGTACCTCGACATCGGCGCGGCTTACCATTCCTTCCACGTCAAGGAAAGGCCGCCCAGGAAAGCAAAACGCAACCTGGCTTACGATTGGGGCGTCCTAGCTCCTGGCACTCGCCGCATTGCAGGCAAACTGCTGGATTCGCAACCGGGCAAGGGCGGTACTCCTATTTGGAATCTTTTGCACCGTGTTGATGTGCCGATCGCCACCGCAAAACTCACATTGCAGAATGCGACCACGAGAGCTGTGTATCACACGACATCGGATGCTAACGGCGCTTTCGCCTTCGATGGAATTCCAAACGGCACGTACGTACTGCATATCGACGCCGGGAGGGTTGAACCGGACCGCGACTATGAAGCGAGTGACCACCTGATCAGTCTTGGTTCGACCGCGAAACGCGGTTCACTTCTATTGAAGCGCCAGGAGGCCAGCGGCGGCAGTTGTGGAGGGACGAGTTTGGAACTACAGGAATCCAGCGACAACTCCTGATCTGTCGCGAAACCGGTAAAGTCTCCGCGCCAAAATCAACTTCGGCGGTACGGCGTTTACCAGGACCTGAAGCGCGAATTCGGTTCGGCTTCGTGTCGGCTTCGTTGACTTGCGTCCTGACGCCAACCTAAGATGTGTGGCACATGCCCAGCCAGGACTCGTTCCTCGGCAACACAGTTTCACACTACCGCGTCGTCGAAAAACTCGGTGGCGGCGGAATGGGCGTGGTTTATAAGGCCGAGGACACGGAGCTGGGCCGCTTCGTCGCTCTGAAGTTTTTGCCGGAAGCTCTGGCGCAAGACCCGCAAGCTCTGGAACGATTTCGCCGCGAGGCTCGTGCCGCCTCCGCCCTCAACCATCCCAACATCTGCACCATCTACGAAATCGGGGAGCATGGCGGTAAGCGCTTCATCGCCATGGAATATCTCGATGGCCAGACGCTGAAGCATCGCATCAACGGAAATGCCATTGAGATTGACGTGCTGCTGCCCTTGGCCATTGAGCTTGCTGATGCTCTGGACGCCGCGCACGCAGAAGGAATTGTGCACCGCGACATCAAGCCGGCAAATATTTTCATCACCAAGCGCGGCCACGCGAAGATTTTGGATTTTGGATTGGCCAAGCTTACTGTGGCGGGAGCCCAGGCCGAAGAAGCTACGGCCATCGGAGATGCCACTGAAGGTATGACCGCAGCGCATCTCACGAGTCCGGGTTCCACACTTGGAACAGTAGCCTATATGTCGCCGGAGCAGGTGCGCGCGAAGCAACTGGACGCACGCACGGATTTATTTTCATTCGGAGTGGTCCTGTACGAAGTGGCCACGGGAGCATTGCCTTTTACCGGTGAGAGCACCGGAGTGATCTATGACGGGATCATGAATCGCACGCCGTTGCCGGTGCTGCGCCTGAATCCGAAACTTCCGCCGAAGCTTGAAGACATCATCAGTCGCGCAATGGAAAAAGATCGCGATCTTCGTTATCAACATGCTTCGGACATGCGCGCGGAATTGCAACGCCTGAAACGCGATACCGATTCCGGACGCTCTCCGTCCGCCAGTTCCGACTCCGTGGCCGCAGTGCAGGATCCCACCGAACGCTTCAGCCGTACAGCCGCTTCCGATCCATCCGCCACCGCAGCCATTCGAAGGTCCTCCTCCAACATTGCCGCTGCAGTTGAATCTTCCGCGTCAGGCAGCAAGCTTTGGAAGATTTTGTTGCCCGCCGCGTTGATTGTTGCCGTAGTTGTTGCCGCAGTGTTTTACCTCCGTACCCGCGGAGCGACCGCAGCTCGCCTTACTGATAAGGACACAGTTGTTCTCGCCGATTTCGACAACAAGACCGGCGATACGTTATTTGACGACACGCTGAAGCAAGGACTCTTCGTCCAATTGGAGCAATCGCCCTTTCTCGAGCTGGTTTCCGAGAACAAGGTGAATCAGACCTTGAAGATGATGGGCCGCCCCGCCGGCGAACGCTTAACGCCGGAGGTGGCCCGCGAGGTCTGCCAGCGCACCGGCAGCAGGGCCATGCTTACCGGATCGATTGCGGGTATTGGTAGCCAGTACGTGATCGGATTGAAGGCCGTGAACTGCGACACCGGCGACGTGCTAGCAGGGGCGCAGGAGCAGGCGGTGGGTAAGGAAACGGTGCTCAAGGCTCTGGACGCAGCAGCGGTTAGCCTGCGCGGCAAATTGGGTGAGTCGCTCAGTTCCGTGCAGAAGTACGCCACGCCGGTAGCGGACGCGACCACGACGTCGCTCGAAGCACTGAAGGCCTACAGCCTGGGACGCAAGGCCGGGTTTACGAAAGGGGAAACTGCTGCGCTGCCCTTTTACAAACGAGCGGTGGAACTCGATCCGAAGTTTGCAATGGCCTACAGCACCATGGCCGGCAACTACAGCAACCTTAACGAAGCCGG
>Ga0070697_100002478_pt1 | contig 14193 bp, 12 predicted proteins | sample KBSK1501metaG_FD_65475 | JGI IMG/M metagenome (GOLD analysis project Ga0070697, IMG submission 65475) | Corn, switchgrass and miscanthus rhizosphere microbial communities from Kellogg Biological Station, Michigan, USA - KBS K1-50-1 metaG | ecosystem: Host-associated > Plants > Roots >...
GTGAATGCCCGTGATGCCATGCCGCAAGGCGGCAGGCTCACCATTGAGACCGCTAATGTCACGCTGGATGAAGATTATGCGCGCCTCCATGCCCCGCTAAGACCAGGTGAATATGTAATGCTCGCTATCAGTGATACCGGCATAGGGATGGATGCCGAGACACAGACACACATCTTCGAGCCATTCTTCACCACCAAAGGGCTGAAGGGCACCGGCCTCGGACTTTCCACCGTATACGGCATCATCAAGCAGAGTGAAGGCTACGTCTGGGTCTACAGCGAACCGGGCAAGGGCACAACCTTCAAAATTTATCTGCCACAGGTTGATGCGACTGGAGAGGTGCTCGCCGCCCAGCCTTCTGTTGTCGCCGCCAGTGCCGAGCAGAATTTTGAAACTATTTTGCTGGTCGAGGACGAAGCCAATCTCCGCCAGTTGGGCAGGGAATATTTAGAAAATCACGGATACACCGTTTTCGATGCCGCGGATGGCGCTGAGGCCATCCAGATTTCCAGCGCTCACCCTGGTCCCATTCATTTGCTACTGACGGACGTCATCATGCCGGGAATGAATGGGCAGGAATTGGCTCATCGCATCGTTTCGGTGCGGCCCAGGACCAAAGTGCTCTTCATGTCGGGCTATACGGAAAATGCAATTAGCCACAATGGCACGCTGGACGCTGGCATCGTCCTGCTGCAGAAGCCCTTCACTTTTCCGGCGCTGAAGGCCAAGGTGAGGGAAGTTCTCGATACACTGATCCCTATGGAGGTTTCAATGGCAACTCGTTTCGCTGGAGAATCTCAAGCTCACAGACAGAAGCTCTCCCCCTTCCGCGCTCAACGATTCAATCTTCAACTGCCTCTGAGATATCGGCTGGTGGGAGATAACGCCTGGCGGGAAGGCACTACGGAAAATATCAGCCGCTCAGGAATGTTATTCCGCGCCGAAGAAGCGATTCCGACCAACGTGCAACTCGAGATCAACCTGGTGCTGCCCGCCGAGATTGCCGGGTTGTCAGCAGCGGAAGTGGTCTGCCGCGGAGAGATTGTCCGCGCTACGCAACCCGAGCAACCGACTATGCACCCAGCGATGGCTGCGAAAATCCTGCAATATCATTTCCAGCACGGGCAGATTCCGGAGGCGTGATTGGATCGGGAACACTGGGGCGGCTTTCAATGGTGGCATTCGGACTTCAAAGGACTTTCGGTTCGAAACACCTAGTGGATTTGAAAGGGCACGGCTTTAGCCGTGCCGGGAAAACTCCAGAAATTGGCCTTTAGCCCCGGTTCACAAACTAGGAAGTTTTCCGGGTCCGCACGGGCAGTTCCGTTTCCTCTACAACTGAGGTTGAGCCTTCCTGACCCGCCTCATCGGACTCGATACTTGCCTTCACTTCATCCAGCTTCTCGGCGATTGCATACTTCAACTCGTCAATGCCCTTTCCCGTGACCGCGGAGATCGGAAACAACTCTAATCCCTGCTTCTTGCAATAGCGTTTCAGTTTTGCCAGCTTCTCTTTATTGGCGACATCAATCTTCGATGCCACCATGATCATCGGCTTGTCATCCAGCCCCGCTCCGAAGCTTTCAAGTTCTCCCCGGATTACCTCGATATCCGCAACCGGATCAGGCCGCCCGCTGACATCTGACACATCCACAAGATGCACAAGCAAACGGGTGCGTTCAATGTGACGAAGGAATTGCGTACCCAGGCCGGCGCCCGAATGCGCACCTTCAATCAGTCCGGGAATGTCTGCGACCACAAAGCTTCTTTCTTCGGGCGGTTGTCCTACGGCGACCACGCCGAGGTTGGGTTGCAGAGTTGTAAAAGGATAATCAGCAATCTTGGGGCGGGCCGCAGAAATACGCGAGATCAATGTGGACTTGCCGACATTGGGATATCCCACCAGCCCGACATCAGCCAGCAACTTGAGTTCCAGACGGAAGACGCGGTCTTCCCCCGGACGTCCATCTTCGTGTTCACGCGGCGCTTGATGTGTAGAGGTCGCGAAGCGCGCATTGCCTCTCCCGCCACGCCCGCCTTGCGCCACCACGATGCGCTCATCCGGCCGCGAGAAATCGTACACCTTCTCTCCGGTATCGGCGTCGTAGAGAATCGTGCCCACTGGCACTTTCAGGATTATGTCGGTGCCTTCGCGGCCGGTGCGGTTCGAACCTTCTCCGTGACGTCCACGTTGAGCTTTGTATTCGGGATTGAAACGAAAATGGACCAGCGTGTTATGACGTTCACTGGATTCCATAATGATGTCTCCACCCTTGCCCCCGTCGCCGCCCGAGGGTCCTCCGCGGGGGACAAACTTCTCCCGCCGGAAGGCGAGGCATCCATTGCCGCCATCGCCAGCTTTGACTCGAATTTTGGCTTCATCAATGAACATGCTTGCGTTAATCAGAGTTTACGCGAAACAAAAAAATGCCTCGTCCCGAAGGCGAGGCTGCGAACTGCGCAGTCATCCACACGGCGCGGTGTTGAAACTATTTCGCTTCCAAGGGCTCGATCATCACAAACTTGCCCATCGAACCTTTGTCGAGGAATTTAATACGGCCGCTGATCTTGGCGAAAAGCGTATCGTCCTTGCCACGACCTACGTTCAGCCCGGGCTTCACCCGCGTGCCGCGCTGCCGGACGATGATCGTCCCGCCGGGAACAACTTGCCCCCCGAAAGCCTTGAAACCCAAACGCTGAGAATTTGAGTCGCGACCGTTTCGTGAACTTCCTAATCCTTTTTTATGGGCCACTTGAAATCCGTTTCCAGTAGCTAGTGTCTAGATTTCTAGCTACTTCTTCTTTTTCGGTGCTGCCTTCTTCGTCGCTGACTTCTTTGCTGCGGTTTTCTTCTTGGCCGGCCCGCTCGCCGCCCTTGCTTCGGCCTTATGCTCTTCAGCGACCGGAGCCGCCTTCTTGACCTTTGCTTCCTTCTTCGGCAGATCGGGCGCAGTGAACTTTTGTCCATCGAACGCAATCTCGGTGATGCGCACTGCAGTGAAGCCCTGCCGATGGCCGCGCAGCTTCTTGTATTGTTTTTTGCGTTTGTAGTGGAAGACCAGGATTTTTTCGGCGCGTCCCTGGCCCACAATCTCGCCGGTGACATGCGCGTCGGCTTGGGCGCGGGCGATCTGGCCCTGCTCACCGGAAATTGCCAGCACGTCGCCGAAATTAATCTTTCCGTCGGTAGCGCCGGCCAGAGTCTCCACGCGAATTACATCGCCGGGCGCCACCCGGTACTGCTTGCCTCCGGCGCGAATAACCGCGTACATAGCTGTGCCTCCATCCAATTTCATGCCGGCGCACGCTGAGGCGCGACCGGAAACCGCTGATTTTCCTGTGCTTGCTCTTTCCCGCGTCGGCGCTTTGGGCAACGATGGCGGACGACTCCAGAACGGAGTCGCAGATACAGGCAAACTCAACTATTTTAGCGTGGCTTGTGGAAAAGCGTCAAACCAATTGGGTTCGCCTTTTGAGCTTTGGCAGCCGCTGTGCGACAATGCGTCGCCAACTTGGAGGAATTCCATGCCGAAGCGCATCCTGACCTTGTTCGTTTGTATCATCGCACTCAGCCTTTCGAGCTTTGCCGCGCCGAAAAAATCTGCCAAGAAGGCGGCGTCGAACGGCCCCGCGCCGGACAAAACCTACATGCAGAAAATCTGGGACGGCTGGTCTACGTTCAATACCGCCAACGTGGAACAATACTATGCCAGAGGTCCGCACACGTTTTTCGATATCGCGCCGCTCAAATACAGCAGTTGGGAGGAATATGAGAAGGGCGTAACCGCGATCCTGAAAAATTATAAGAGCGGCAAGTTTACCGTGAACGACGATGCCGAGATCCATAGTCATGGCGATCTCAGCTGGGGCACTGCGACCGTTAAGGAAGACGCCGTCCTCAGCAACGGAAAGCGCGAAATGGGGACGTGGCGCTGGACCGTGGTTTTCGAGAATCAGGATGGAAAGTGGCTCATCGTACACGAGCACGTTTCGGCGCCAGCCCAGTAATACGTTTTTGTATGGCGACCGCGGAACCCTCAAGCGACCGGGTTGCGGATAGCGAGTCCTTGCGGAGCGCATTCCTGCTGCTTACGCCCACGTGGAAGAGCGGCCCTTTTAGGGCCGCGTCACCAATCAATAAGAATGGGCTTTAGGCCCGGTGGTCGTCCTTGGATCGTCGAGTGGCCGCAACACCTTCCAGTAGGGCCGAAGCCCATATCCAGTGCCCTCTAACGCGGCACTGAAGCGCCGCTTTTTCACGATGCTCAACCGTCAAACTTGGACGGCGCGCGGGAACAGAAGATCGGGACATCTTTGTAGAGCCGGCGGGAACCGACGCTACACAAAGCGCCGCAGTTAGAATTTCATCGGTAGGCTTTGGCGAAAAAGTAAATTGTCATTCCTGTTCCCACCAGAATGACAAACCCTCGCACCCAATTCTGCGGCAGTTTCTGGGCGTAGTGCGCACCGAAATATCCTCCTATTACCGCTCCCGCGATCATGACTAGCGCCTGAGGCCAATACACCGCTCGTTTCACGATGAATACGAGCGTGGCCACGCCATTAATCGCGGTTCCAAGAACGCTCTTCAGGGCGTTCATGGCGTGAATGTCGGTCATTCCAATCGCCGCCAGCATAGCTAGGTTGACGATTCCTACAGCTCCGCCAAAGTATCCGCCGTATACCGCAACCGCCAACTCAAAAACAGAGGCGACGACAATAGCCCCTACGGTTGCATCCGCTCCAACTTTTGATGGACGCCCTGCTGCGAGCCTTGGTCCGAAGACAAATAGCAGGGTTGCTCCCAACATCATCCAGGGGAGCACCTCCATGAAGGTGTGCGCCGGGGTTCTGAGGAGTAAGAAGGCTCCTAATATCCCGCCAATGACGCTCGTGACCAGCAGGGGTAGCAAGACACGCCACGGCACGTCCAGTTGATTGCGATACGCACCCCCACTGGCCACTATCCCGGTCCATAGGGAAAGAGAATTGGTAGCGTTGGCAGGTATGGGTGGTACGTGCGTGAACAAGAGGGCAGGAAATGCGATGAAGCTGCCCCCGCCGGCAACTGCGTTCAAAACTCCAGCGAGAACGCCGGCGACAAACAGCAGAATGGCTTGTCCGAAGTTCAATAATAAAGGTGTATCACACCGCCCCGATTTTCAGCTCAGAACCGAAACCATTTCAAATCCGTTCCAGCTGCCGCACGGTTCTGTCGTTTCGTACGTTTCCTGTATTCAGCGTGGTCTTTGGCTCCAGAAGCAACACATGGGCTTCTTCTTCCGCCACGGGCATGTGTTCGACTCCTCGCGGGACGATAAGAAATTCTCCCGCATTGATCCAGATGTCGCCGTCACGAAGGCGCATGAGCAGTCTTCCGCTGACCACCAGAAACAACTCGTCTTCCTTTTCATGATGGTGCCAGATGAACTCGCCCTTTACTTTGACTAGCTTCACATAAGAGCCGTTCAGTTCGCCGACAATCTTGGGATTCCAGTAATCGGAAAAGGTGGAAAACTTTTCGGAGACATTTACTTTTGAGGGATTCATAGACAATTAGACTGGCGGCCTACACGATAAGCGACAAAATTTCGCGGAGGGATGGAACAGGCCTCCAACAATTACGACGAAGGGGAAGCCTCGATGGTTTGCATGTGGATGGTGTTACTTGTCTTATCGAACGTGCCCATAATCTTGACGTTCTTTCCCGCAAATCTTCGGGCTTTGACCGGATCGTCCACCCTGTACTCCAAATCGCCAGCCCGCAAAACGTAGCTGTCCTTTTGACGGATGATGGTGCCCATGAAAGGCCGGGCCTTCTGCTGTGCGGCGGCGGAAGGTGCAGAGTCCTGCTTGGGATCCGAAGGTGGAATCGCAGCCGGGGCGGCCGTCGCAGGAGACTGGGCGGTGGGATCGGGTGGCTGCGTGGGACGGCCTCCTGTTTGAGAGAACGACATGGTGACCATTCCCACGCACACCCCGAGTGTGACGACCGCTGTTCTGCAACATTTCATAACTTTCTCCATAACTCTCTTCAACAGCGAACCGCCGTGATGACTGTTACTCCCCGTAGGTTCCGCTGGCCGGGTGCGGCTCCTGGGAGAAGCGGTTTCGGACTTTGTCGCCAAAATCCTGGACCTTGTCTGCCAGATTGCTGCGTGTTTCCTCCCCGGGGGCCGGTGCGAACAGCAGACCGACGCCCACTCCGATGCCTACTCCAATCAGCAAAGCGGTCGCGGTGCTCATGAAGTGAGAATCGTCGCCGCGGATGACTCGAGAAGCGCGATCCATACGCTGGGCTGCAGTTTCGTAAGTATCCTGCGCCCGGTCAGTGAAATCTTCAATGCTTTCGGCCAAGCGATCGCGCACCGGGTCAAGCATATATAGGCCGGCCCCGAGTAGCGCATTAAAAAGAGATTTGTTGCGTAGTTTCATTATGTTGTCTCCCGTCGAATGGACTAGCGGCTATAGAGATGCAAAAAGTGCGGTTGTCGTTGGCGCTGGTTTTACACAGAAGTACAGATTCGAGCTACTCGGGAAAAGTAGCTAGGGGGCCTCGGACGTGAGCCTGCGATACAGGACAAACTGTAGCCCCTGAGATAAGGCTCGACTTGAGACGGCAGAGAAGCCGCCCCTGTTAGAAGGTTTGAAGAGACGCCCTATTGAATGAGCGCCCCGTTCGCCGGTTCCTCTTCTGGCGGGATGACCACGGCCGCAGCTACCCGGTCTCCCGGTTCGATTTGCAACAGGCGCACACCCTGCGCCGAGCGTCCGGATTCCCGGATGTACTTACTTTCGATGCGGATGATTTTGCCGTACTGGCTGATCAGCATCACCTCGGACTTGTCCTCCACCTGGGAAATGCCGACGACTTTGCCGTTGCGCTCGGTGGTTTTAACGTTGATCACACCCGATCCTCCACGTCCTTGCAGACGATACTCGTCCGCCGGGGTTCGCTTGCCGTAGCCATTTTCGGTGACCGAGAGGATAAGCGTCCCCTTCTTGGCCACGTCTACGACTTCACCCTCGACCTTCGGAGCCGGCGCGCCCGGCTTGGGCGTGGTTGCCATGCCGACGATGTAATCGTTGGTGTCCAGATGCATGCCGCGAACGCCGGTAGCGTTACGGCCCATGGACCGGACATCGTTTTCGTCGAAGCGAATGGCTTGGCCATCATGCGAAGCCAGGAAGACAATCTGCTGCCCGTCGGTTAAGCGCGCGGCCACCAGTTCGTCGCCTTTTTCGATGTTGATGGCGATGATACCGATGGAACGCACGTGCGAAAACTCTTTCAGCTCAGTTTTCTTCACCGTTCCATTGCGAGTGGCGAAGAAAATGTAGCGGCCTTCCTCCTCTAACTTGCGCACCGCCAGCATGGTTCGGACGGTCTCGCCCGGTTGCAAGCCCACCAGATTGCCAACATGCTTGCCTTTACCTGCGGCTCCCACGTCGGGGATTTCGTAGACCTTCAGCCAATACACTCGTCCGGTGTTAGTGAAGATGAGAATGAAGGCATGGGTGGAAGCGATGAACAGATGCTCGACAAAGTCCTCGTCGCGCGTCTTCATGCCGGTGCGCCCCGTACCGCCACGCCGTTGCATGCGGTAGGTGGAGATCGGCGTGCGCTTCAAGTATCCGGAATGGCTTACTGTGACCGCGGTCTGCTCGTCCGCGATCAGGTCTTCGAGTTGAATCTCGGCAGCTTCGTCTTCAATCTTAGTGCGACGCTCGTCGCCATATTGCTTTCTGACTTCTTCCAGTTCTTTCACAATCACGCCGCGCAACTTCTTCTCCGAAGCCAGAATCGATTCGAACTCAGCAATATTTTCGCGGGTAATGCCCAATTCCTTGGTGATTTCGTCGATCGAGAGCCGGGTAAGGCGATGCAACTGCAGTTCGAGGATCGCGTCTGCCTGAATCGCAGTGAACGGCCGCTCGGGATCCAACTTGGGCGGGCGTCCTGTGGTGTTGATACCAATTTTTTTACCTGCGAAGTACGTAACGAGATTGTCGCGGGCTTCGCCGCGGTTCGCGCTTCCGCGAATAATGACAATCACATTGTCCACGTGATCCAGCGCAATTTTGTAGCCTTCCAGAATGTGCTCGCGCTCCTTGGCCTTCATCAGCAGGTAGGCGGTGCGCCGGCGCACTACGTCCACGCGATGATCAATGAAGTGCTTGATGGCCTGGACCAGTCCCATTTCCTTGGGCTGCCCATTCACCACCGCGAGCAAGATCATGCTGAAGCTTTCCTGCATTTGCGTGTGCTTATAAAGCTGGTTAAGCACGATCTGGGGCTCGGCGCCACGCTTAAGCTCGACCACAATCCGCATACCATCGCGATCGCTTTCATCGCGGATGTCAGAAATATCTTCAATATCTTTGTTGTTAACCAGCTCGGCGATCCGTTCAATCAAGCGCGACTTGTTCACCTGGTAAGGAATTTCGGTGACGATGATGGCTTGCCGGTCTTTGTTGAAGGTCTCAATCGCGGCTTTGGCGCGCATCATGAAGCGGCCACGGCCATCTTTGTAGGCCGCGAATATTCCCGCTTTGCCATGGATGATTCCCGCTGTCGGGAAATCCGGACCTTGCACGAATTTCAGGAGGTCCGCAAGCTGTGAGCCAGGATTGTTGACCAACGTGATGGTCGCGTCCACGATCTCGGTCAAGTTGTGCGGCGGAATGTTGGTCGCCATGCCAACTGCAATTCCGTTCGATCCGTTGATCAGCAGGTTCGGAACTCGTGTGGGCAGCACGGTCGGCTCGACATTCGAGTCATCGTAAGATGGAACGAAATCCACGGTGTCTTTGTCGATATCTGCATTCAGATCTTCTGCCATCCGGGCCAGGCGGCACTCGGTGTATCGCATGGCGGCGGGAGGATCGCCATCAACGGACCCGAAGTTTCCCTGTCCGTCCACTAGGGGATAGCGCAAGGAGAAAGGCTGGGCCATGCGGACCATCGCGTCGTAAAGCGCGGCATCGCCGTGGGGATGGTATTTGCCCATGGTCTCGCCCACTACCTTGGCGCACTTCACGTACTTCCGATTGTGCAGCAAGCCCATGTCGTGCATGTGGTAGAGAATTCGGCGATGCACCGGCTTCAATCCGTCGCGAACGTCAGGCAGCGCGCGACCGATAATCACCGACATTGAGTAGTCGAGATACGATCGCCGCATCTCCTCTTCGATATTGACGGGTTGAATATTCGCAGCGCCCGGAATTCCACCGTCACCCGGCGGAGGCGTCAAAGGCAGTTGAGGATTCTGATCGTCGGCCATTTTTGATCTCAGCTTTCGGCTCTAAATCCAGGCCCATGGGACGGGACAATCCGTGCGGCCCGATGCACCGGAGCTAGAGCCGCAAACGATTGCATTTAAAGGGTGTTACCTAGGTTAAGAGCTAGCGAAATTATATCACAAGAAAGGTGAATTGTGGGCGAAGCAGAGGGAGACGTAATCACTTAGTTAGGTCACCCGCTATCTTGCCGATATGGGCAACTCAAAATCAATTCCGCGGTCATCGTTCTGCTTGGCAGTCGCAACCAGATCAAGTTCTGCGAGAGCGATCTTGCGACGATGTCCGGGAGTCAGGTCGTAGAGCTGGTCTCCGATCACTGCGTAGTTCTGAACCTCGAGTTGATGGCCGTCTTTGAACACCAGGACGGTTTGGGGCTGATCGGGCTCAGGAGGTATTGGCTGCGCAGCCTGTGCAGGTGCCGCAGTCTGGCTCTCCCGTTCATCGCGGCGGCTTCGGTCAGCGTAGCGGTCCTCATAATTGTCGCGGTTGGACCGACCGGAACCACGGCGGTCAAAAATCGTTGGCCCACCACTGTAGTCATCTTCCGCTGGCTCCTCGTCGGGGGCCTGCATCACGATGATCGGCGTATAAGGCGCGCCGTAGAACGGCACAAATCCAGTGAAGCCTGAGAAACGATTGTGGTGGCGTGAAAAGATCCGTGGATTTGAATTCACCGGAAAAAGCGGGTTGATGCAGCATGTCGGCTCGTTGAAAAAGGGATTTCTTGAGCCGAATCCGTGCGGTCCCAGCGAGGTTACACTCGGCGGTACTCCCGAAATTGTATTCCCGTGCCCACCAAATCCTATGGAGGTTACCGAGGCGGGCACGCCATTGATTTGTGCCGCCACTGAAGCCGTAGCGAACAACGCCACTGCAAACCCCGCGACAGTCAAGCGAATCAGCCGCCACATATAGAAATCATATCCCAGTTCTGCAGCCACGGCGCACCTCCTGTCGCTCATCACGCCCGGCCCTAATAACTTAGATGATTAGAACCGCACCGCGACGCAAGAGTTGCGTGAGATGAGCAGCAATGAAGCTCGGCTGGCTTTCAAGCTAGAGCCCCGAGGTACGGGTGTAAGGGGTCCTAGGCTCGTGCCAACTCCGCCAAATTCCATATCGCATTCGCGGTCAAAAGTCCCCACAAACACGCCATAACCAGGTTGCGGTGATTGGTTTCCAGCAGGTCCGCCGAAATCCCCGCCACGAAAACCAGCAGAAAGGGTATCGAAACCAGTTGGAAACCAAGGCCTGGATAATGCGGCGTGCCGATACCCATCAGAATCATGATCACGGCCACTAACAAAGGCGCTGCGTTCCCGAAGTAACGCGTCCGCGGCCACAGCAGGTACACCACCACGGCAACAGGAACGGCCACCACCAGCGCCGGGTTGCTTTGTCCCAATTGCACGAACACTCGTCGATACGCCCCCGCCATCGCGAAACTACGCCAAGCGACAGCGAGAAAATCAGCTTGCGCCATCTCCGACCAAAAAGCGTTCCAATGAAAGAAATAAGACGCGTACAGCACGAGGAAGCCGAGCGCGCATGCAGCCCCCAAGATCATGGCCGCGGCAATTCGCCGCGTCGGCGCGAGATAAAGCATGAAAGAGAGCGCGATCGGAATCACGACGATCAATGAAAATTGCGATCCGACTGCCAATGCGAGGGACACGCCCAACAGAACAATTCTTCTCCAGTTCCATAAAACGACTTCACGCGGCGCGTACAAGGTGTGGGCAACGGCGATGGCAGTGAAAATCGTACCGAACGCGCCCCAGGCTGCGCCCACTTCTGGCTCTGCAAACCACACGGCGCTACTCCGAATGATTGCCGGCGAAAAGCAATACAGGCCAAGCGCAACATAGCCTCCCGCGTTGCCGTAAAGGCGGCGTGAAACATACCAAAGGGAAGCGCCCAACAGGACTCCAAAGAAAAGATATGGCGCTCGCGCCAGCCATACCAGCGAATGATTGGAATCTATGCGCATCTGTTCGGGCCACAGGAGCAGCGGCACCGACGCAATCACATACCACAGCGAGGAATGATTGGCATCGTAGACTCCTGTTTCGGTTTCTTGCAGCGGAGAAGATGTGCGCGGGTTCCGTTCTGCATGCCAACGCCGGAAGCCTTCTCTGATGCGAGATTCCTCGCCTGGAGTCAAACCCGCACTGCGGTGCACTAGCCAGGCGCACTGTCCGAGGAATAACAGCAGCAGAAGGCCCGCCAAAACTTGGGGCCGGCCAAAACGTTCGTGTGTGAAAAATCCGCCCATGCAGAGGAGGCGAGTGTTTTACCATGTCCCAGGTCGATTCTGGAAAGTTCTGCGATGGACGAACCAAAAGAAAGCTTACCCACACAAGCGAGCGATACCCCGCAACCGCAGTCAACCGAGAATATCGCTCTCCCAGTAACTCCTCGGAAGATATCGCTGTCGGAACGAGTACACGCGCTGTTCGTGGGGCCCGAAGGCCTGCGTCTGGTATGGCGATTCGCACTGTATCTCGCGATGGCGATCGGAATCGCCTTCTTGCTCGGTGCACTCTTACACATCTTGAACCTTACCACGAACCGGCTCTGGATGAGCATGCTGGCCGAAATTCAACTCCTCCTGGCAGCCGTAGTTCCTGCGTTGATCATGAGGCGAATCGAGAGGCGTCCTTTTGGCGCATACGGTCTACCGCCACAAAATGCATTCGGTAAGTCGTTTTGGCTGGGAGCGCTCTGGGGATTGGTGGCGCTCACTGTGCTGATGACCGTCCTGCGAGGTGCAGGAGTATTTTACTTCGGAAATCTCGCGCTCCACGGCGTACGCGTGTTGAAATTCGCAGCATTTTGGGGATTGTTCTTTTTACTGGTCGGCCTGTTCGAAGAATTCCTCATGAGAGGCTACACCTTGTTCACGCTCATGCAGGCTTTCGGTTTCTGGCCCGCCGCCATTACGCTTTCCATTTTGTTTGGCACGATTCACCTGGCCAATCAAGGTGAAGCTTGGATTGGCGCTGCGGCCGCAGGTCTAATCGGTTTCTTCTTTTGCCTCACTCTTCGCCGAACCGGCAATCTATGGTTCGCAGTCGGCTTCCACGCTTCGTGGGATTGGGGTGAAACTTACCTGTATTCCGTCCCCAATAGCGGCACAGTTGCGCCCGGACACCTCCTCAGTTCATCCTTCCACGGTTCGCCCTGGCTGAGTGGCGGTTCTGTAGGACCAGAGGGCAGCGTGTTTGTCTTCGTGGTCATCGCCGGGCTGTGGGTGATCTTTGATCGATTGCATCCCGAAGTGAGGTATCCGGGCTGAAGTTGATAGTCTGACGAAATCTGACAATCGACGGTTTCGTCATCTCGCTAATACGCGGAAAACGCTCCTGTACTTAGCCATAAAAGCGCTGCCAAGTCCGAACTGCTTCGCCACACCTCGCGGTGATAACGAGTGAGGTCTCAACCGCGAACAGAGTATCGCCCTTCTTTACCTCCAGTCGAATGAGCATTGCTTTCGGCAACAGCACTCCCGTAGACGCTCCAATTGCTCGAAGTTTTAACTTCACAGACCCTCCACGGCCCCCGCTGCCTTTGGTCTGATTTTTACCATGAATAGTGCACCGTGTACGAAATCACCTGCTCACCGTTGGGCGGAATAGTTACGGGAAACTCGGTTGTCTGGGCATCCGTCTTGCGCGATTCATGCGACTGCTCGATCAGCTTCCAATTCGTCCAGCGATACAGGTGCTCGACCACCCGCACGCTCACCGCTTCTTTCTTGTGATTGCGTACCCGCACTTCGAACGACTCTTCCATCCAATTGTGATTTGAATCCACTCGAATGTTGGTACGCTTGCGCTCCCCGGTCACGTCGAACGCATTACCCGTATAGATCCGGATAGTTTCGTCTTTTGGCGTATGGTCAATCACGTTTTCGCCGGTGAACTCGAGGTGCCCATCGGTATCGCGGCGGTAAAAACGCAACTTGCCCTTGGGCAGCGGAATTCCCAAGTGATTCAACTCCGCATTCTTGAACTCCTCCATCACCCATACCTTGGGATTGGACTGCGTGCCGTAATTCTGATCCTGACGAATCTGCTCCAGGTTGTAGTAGCCATACTGCTCCACTTGCGCACCGTCGTACACATAGAGCCGCAACGCGTGGATACCGGTGGAACGCACAAACTCCACCTGCTTGGTCTCCTGGTCACGCAACGTAGTGGGACGCTCCAGCGTATACAGATGAAACTCATCAAATGACTTTTCGCGTACCACAGGCCGCATCTCGTCCGCGACCTGCGCTTTGGCCGCTGCCATGTACGCCCGATTGGCGACCGTACCACCCTGAATCTTGTTGACATCGCCGGCCAGCAGCTTGATGCTCGCGTTCTCAAATGTCTTGCCGCTCTGGTTGCGCATGGTGACCCAGCCGACCATGTCGAGCAGATCAAATTTGCCGTTTGATTTGTCGGAAACCACCAGGTTGTAATCCGCCTGCCAGTTCATCCCACCGCTCACATAAGAAATTTCCGCATCGAACTTGCCAGGATCGTTGGTCTCAAGCATCCAGCTCAATGTAGGTTTGAGGATCGAGTCGCCACTCAGCGCCGGAAACAGCGGCTGCCCGGGCAAGCCGAAGCGCAACACGCCATCGATTTCAATGATGGGCTGACCCATGCCCGGCTGCGAATAACCCTGTGCGTAATAAGTGCTGGGAATGTATCCGCTGCGCACAATCTTTCCCTTAACGATTTCTTGTTTGTCCGCTCGCTGTATCAGAAAATCGATTGTCTTTCCCTCATAGAACGAAAGTAAGAGTTCCTGCGAGATAGGATCGTTGCGGTAATTCTGCTCCAGGATTTGAAGCGCGCGCCCATTTGGATCCCGCAATATTACGGAATCCGGTTCCAG
>Ga0070697_100002479_pt1 | contig 14190 bp, 13 predicted proteins | sample KBSK1501metaG_FD_65475 | JGI IMG/M metagenome (GOLD analysis project Ga0070697, IMG submission 65475) | Corn, switchgrass and miscanthus rhizosphere microbial communities from Kellogg Biological Station, Michigan, USA - KBS K1-50-1 metaG | ecosystem: Host-associated > Plants > Roots >...
GTCCTGCGCGCCTACGGCGAGCTGATGCCGCACGGCCGCTATCCGGGCGCGCTCGTCTTCCTCCAGGTCCCGCCCGCCGGCCTGGACGTCAACGTCCATCCGGCGAAAGCGGAAGTGCGCTTCGCCGATCCCAGGGCGGCGTGGGAGGCCATCTACGGGGGCCTGACGCAAGTGCTCGCGCGCGGCGACTGGATGCCGCAGCGGAACGGGACCGATCCCGCGCCCGCCTACGATGCCAGCCAGCGCGTCGCGGAGGCGATCGAGAGATACGGCACCCGGATGCCCGCCACGTGGTGGATGCCTCCTGCCCAGACCCCGCTCGCGCCGGCGCCGAAGGCGGAGGAGGGGAGCCAACCCCAAGCCGAGCTCGTTCCCCGTCCCGCCTGGTTCCGCGGGCTGCGCTACCTGGGCCAGCTCCACCGCACCTATCTCGTCTGCGAAGGCCCTCGGGGTCTCGTCCTGATCGATCAGCACGCCGCCCACGAGCGCATCAACTACCAGCGCCTCCGCGGAAGGGGCGGGAACGCCGGAGCGCAGCCGCTGCTCGTCCCCCAGATCGTGCAGCTGCCCGCGGCGGCGGCCGCGCGCATCTCGGAAGCCGCCGACCTGCTCGCCTCGATCGGCGTCGAGCTGGACTCGTTCGGCGGCCAGAGCGCCGCCGTCAAGGCGCTGCCCGCGGCGCTGGGGCGGCTGGACGAGCGCGGGCTGGGGGCGCTCCTCACCGATCTGGCGGAAGAGCTCGCGGGACACGGACGCGGCGACTCGCTCGATCGCCTTCGCGACGCCCTCCTGGCGCGCGCGGCTTGCCACGGCAGCGTCCGCGCACACGACGCGCTCGCTCCTCCGGAAGCCCAGGCGCTCCTCGACGCGCTCGACCAGACCGACTACGGCGCGCGCTGCGCGCACGGACGGCCAGTGGTGGCGGAATGGGACCAGGCGGAGATCGAGCGGCGATTCGGGCGCGACTACGCCTCGCACTCCCACGCCTCCCCACCCGAGGCCCTGTAGTGCGGCGCGCAGTTTGAAAAATTCCACACTCCCCGCCTGCTTCGCGCGCATTATGATGGGGTGAGAGGAGGGGCCGGTATGCAGGTCGCGGTCGAGAGAATCGTCGAGACGCTGCGGGGCGTTCCCGAGGCCCGCTTCCAGCCCGGGGAGGTGTGCGCGCGGCTGCGCGGCCTCCTCCTCGAATCGGGGACGCTCGCGCCCTATCTCCACTTCGCTCCGCGGCGGTACACCCGCAACCTCATCTACCGGGACGAGCTGTTCGAGCTCGTCGCCTTGTGCTGGGCGCCGCAGACCCAGAGCCCCATCCACAACCACTCCGGACAGCTCTGCTGGCTCTCCATCCAGCAGGGCGCGCTGCGCCTGGAGAACTTCATCAGCCTGGACGGGCCCGGACCTGGCGACGGCATCCGCCTGGTCCCGAACGGCGGGATCGACCGCGCGCCTGAAGGAGTGCTCGATCTGCAGCAGGGCGAGAACGGCATCCACCGCGTCTCCAATCCCTTCTCCGAGCCCGCGGTCAGCCTGCACGTGTACTCGCGCCCCTACGACATCTGCATCGCCTACGACGCCGCCGCCCGCACGGCGCGCGAGATGCGCCTGCAGTATCACTCCGTGGGCGGGAACCTCACCGAGGCGCCGCCGGAGCGCTGGCAGTGAGACGCATTGCCGCAGTCCTGATCGCTTCGCTGTTCGCTTGTGCTCACGGCAACGGCCAGGGCGGGGCACGGGGCACCGGCCTCACCGTGCAGGACGCGGTCCATGGAGTCCGCTACGACCTGCCGCCCGGCGTCGAGACCTGGCAGGTGAGCCGGGAGGGCACGGCGCGCGCCGTCTCGGGGGTGGAATCCGAAGTCAGCTCGTTCCCGATGGCCAAGGCCACTTCCGCCCCAGAGTGTCGCGATCACGCCCGCACGCGGGTGGCCGGCAAGCGAGAGGCGGCGGCGGCCAACGCGATCGCCGCGGATCTCCCCCGCGACCAGAGCTCGTCCGACGCGCCGACCGCCACCTGGAGCTTCACCACGGGCGCCACCTCCGCTCCTGTGCGCAACCGGTGGGCCTTTTTCGCCCGCGGGGCGGATTGCCTGGTCCTGCACGTGACCGGCCCCCAGGACGACGCCTTCGCCGAGAGCACGTTCTCCACCGCCGCCCGCACGTTCCAGGTGCTCGCGCTCCCGCCCGAGCGGCAGCGCGAGGTCGACCTCCTCGCCGGGATGGGCTTTCTCGAGCGGCACGAGCCGGCCTCCGCGCTGGACCGGTTCGAGGCGCTCGCAGGGCGCGAGCCGGACAACGCCAAGGCGCACTTCGGCGCCCTGATGGCCGGCTTCGAGATGGGCGGCGACGCGTACGCGCGCGCGCTTCCGCACGGCCGGGTGGCGCTTCGCGCCGAGCGGGACCTGACCCCCGAACAGCGGCAGCTGGCGCTGCGGGCGGTGGGCGTGATGCAGCTGGCGGAGAACCAGATCAAGGACGCAGCGGAGACGCTGGCCGAGCTGGTGGTGCGCGCTCCCGATCTCGCCGAGGGGCAATACAACTACGCCTGCGCTCTTGCCCGCATGGGGGACGCGAAGGGCGCCATCGATCACCTGCGCGCCGCGGTCCGCCTGGACGGCGAGCTCGCCGCTCACGCGCGGCAGGACGACGACTTCAAGTCGCTGCGGGGCAACGTCGCCTTCGAGCAGCTCACGACGGCTGGGAAATAGGCAGCGGCAAAGAGCCGAGCTCGACGTCCAGCGATTCCGGATCGACGCCCGGCCAGCGCGTCGCGACTTCCAGACGGGCGACTTCGGACGGCATCTCCGCCGGATCTCCGACGTAAGCCCAGTCCTCGTCCGAGGGAAACGACGAGCCTTCCAGGACCAGGGCGAGCCTCTCGGCGATGGGCTCGAAGTAGAAGCCTGTCTCCGGCGCGCGCGCCATGGCGAGGGGAAACATTACCATGGCGCCCGCTGCGAAAAATGGAGGAGCGGCGGAAGTTCTGTATCCTACGGGAAATGCGCCTTGCTCTCGCCGTCCTGCTCGCCGCCTCCAGCGCCTCCGCCGCCGTGCCCGAGAAGGGCGAGGGAACCATCACGCTGTTCGGGAGCGCCCGGGCGATCCCCGGGAACGGCGATTACGTGACGGACCAGAGCGCTTCCCACCAGGTCATCCAGCCCGGAGGGCTGGCCTCGTTCGGGTACCAGTACGACGACGAACTGCATTTCAAGATCGAGGTCGGGTACCTGGTCGACCGGTACAGCATCGTCGGCGGCGATCTGCGGGTCACCAGCATCCCCATCTTCCTCGCGCTCGATACGCCGCTGATCAAGGGGCAGTCGTTCACCTTCTTCGGAGGGGGCGGGATCGGCTACTCGCTCAACACCGGGTCCCGGCACGGGATCTCCAACGAGGCCAACTCCACCGCCGGCTACGTCGGCCTGGGGCTGCGCTTGCAGGTCTCCGGCCCGGTCGCCCTGGTCTTCGAGGACCGGTACACCATCGCCAGCGCGCAGGTGGACGCCGAGAGCACCCGCCGCCTGAACGTCGGCGGCAACCTGTTCTCGGTGGGGCTGATGTTCCATTTCCTGGAGCCGGACGAGAAGGGGAAACCGACGGGCAAGTAGCCAGGCGCTCCCTCACAAGATAGGTGCAGGAAAGTCCGGGTCGTGGGATGCTCTCCCGGGATCCGAGCGTTCAACGAGGCGATGATGATGACCGACGAGACGAGCCCCCGGAGCGTGTCCCACCCTGAGCCAGCCGCCCAGGACGGGGACATCTCCTTGCTGCGCAAGGAAGTGATCGAAGCGCGCAATCTCGTCATCAAGACGGACAACCTGCTCAAGAACCTGCATGCGGAGCTGAAGCAGATGGGCCGCAAGCACGAGGAGCAGGAGAAGCGGCATTGGATGACCAGCGTCACCGCCTACATCGGCTTCGCGGTGATCGCCGGAGTGGGCGCCATCGCCTTCGCCAGCGCCGAGGTGCGCACCGCCCGCAGCGACGCGCAGACCAACGAGGCGCGCGCCGCCGCTCTGGCGAAGGACGCCGAGAAGATCAAGGCCACGGAGCAGGCCCGCCGCGAGACTTCGGAAAAGGCCCTGCGCGTCTACGATCTGCTCGGGAGCGAGAAGGAAGGCCCGGGCCTGAACCAGGCGATGACCCAGGCCATGCACCTCGATCGCAACCAGCTCTCCGCCTTGGAAGGGAAGGCCATCGACGACCGCGCCGCCGGGATGAAGCGGCAGCTGGCGGAGGCCGCGCGCAGCTCGGGCGAGTCGGCCTATCGCCGCCAGGATTGGAAGACCGCGTCCCAGGACCTGGGCCGCTACGTCGAGCTCGAGCCCAAGGTGGGCGACAACATGATCTGGTTCCACCTGGGCAGCGCCCGCATGCAGACCCGCGAGTACCAGGGAGCGGTGCAGCCGCTGGAGTCGTTCCTCAAGGGGACCGGAGGGACGAAGACGGCCCAGTACGCGGGGCTCATGCTCGGGCAGGCATACGAGGAGGTCGGAAACCCGACCCGCGCCCGCGAGGTCTACGAGCGGGCGGTGTCGCTGTATCCGGGCAGCGAGTTCGCGCCGCAGATCCGCAACCGCTTGAAGAAGCTTGCGAGCGCGACGGCGCCGCTCGGCACCGCCCCGGCGACGGCCTCCGCTCCCAAGCCGCAGTAGGTCCCGCGCCTACCGCTCCTTCAGCTCCCGCCGCGCTTGCGCCAGGGCGTCCTTCACCTTGCGCGCTTCTTCCGCCGCGTCCGCTCCCGAGCGGGAGAGGCGACGGCGAATCTCCTCGATTCCGTCTAGCGCCTCCCCCAGCGCCCGCGATCCCGGCTCGGCGCCCGAGCCCGGCCGGCAGCGCTGGCTGACGCGATCGAGCTCGTCCTCCCACCGCCGCGACCACGTATCCCATTCGCGAGCGAGCGCGCCGCCCTCCAGCCCACCGGGCGCGGGCTGGACCGCGCGCGAGGAGATCTGGCCGTAGAGCCTCTCCACGTCCTCGAGGCAGGCGGTGGGCGTCTGTAGGGCCGGATCCGGCGTCCTTCGCCCGTAGAGATCGCCGACCACGCTCCGCAGGAGCTGGACGAAGAGCAGCATGCAAACGGCGCCATACAGGCAATAGAGGGCGACGCGGTACGGCTTCAGCGCAGGGTCGCGCGGCACCCGCAGGGTCTAGCTTGGGATGCGCGGTCGTTCAAGGCCCGACTCCGGGCTGCGCCACGTCGGGGAGGATGGCCGTGTACCGCCCTTGCGCGTCCGTGCGCGCGCTGGCGAGGAACACGCTCAATCCATTGGAGTCGAGCGAGAAGAAGTTGATCAGCGCGTCCGCGACGACCGCGGGCGGGACGCCAGCCGACGAGCCGCTCACGGTGCCGACCACGACCAACGCGGGGGAGATCTGCACCGCCGGGAGCGCCGACTCGCCCGGATCGCTCGGGTCAAGGTCGACCTGGAAGATCTTGCGCGGCAGCGTGGAGTCGGCGGGAGGGACGACCTCGAAGCGCCAGCGTCCCCCGTCCGCGGTCAGGTGGTAGATGCCGTTCTTGTCCGTCGGCACGGTGAACGCCGTCCTCCCGCTGATCAACCCGTCGTTCAAGCGGGTGGCCGTGATCTGGAAATTCGCTCCTACCGGGCGGCCATCGGGACCGACCACCTGGCCGCTCCGCTTCACCTTGACCGGACAGGAGAGATCGAACGTCGTGTTCTGCGAGAGCGAGAGGGTCTGCTGCGGCGAGATCCCCGGAGTGATCGAGTCGGCCGTAGGCACGGCCTCGATCATGTAGTCGCCGGCGCGCAGCGCGAATCCGTAGATGCCGTTCGAGTCGACCGCCACCGATCGGGCCAGCGTCCAGCCCATCGTGGGGGTGGTCCGCACGTAGACGCGCGCGGCGGGCACCGCGTTGCCCGCGGAATCGGTCACCTTGCCGTTGAGCGTCGCCACCGGGGGAACCGGAAGATCGATGACCGGGGAGTAGGCCTTCGTATAGGTCGGAAAGGGATCCAGCGCGATGGCCGGCGCCACGCCCCCGTCGAGGTCGCTGGGCGGTCCGATCCGGAGTGCGTCTGCAGACGTGGCCGGAGGCAGGATGACGGTGTACCCGCCGTCGGCGTCGGAGATCGAAGCCAAGGAGAGGGCGGCGCCCTGGGGGTCGAGGGCGGTGACGCTCGCGCCCACGACCGCGGTGCCGCCGTCGTCGGTGGTCAGCCCGCCGTCGAGACGCGGGAACTGCGCGTCCGCGGGAACGAGAAAGTCGATCACGGGCGAGCTCGTCACCAGCACGCCGAGGGGCACGGGCGGATACGGGGTCGGGGTCGGTGGGACATGCACGACCACGTTCCACGTGCCCTGCGGGATTCGTACGCTGTACTTCCCTGTGGCGTCGGTCACCGCGCTGATCTGCTCGATGCGGTCGCGGATGATCGGTGCGTACTCCGTGAAGGTCACGATCGCGCCCGGGACGGGGACGGGCGCGGCGCCGCTCACGTCCTGCCGGACTCCGCCGTCGGCCGTGAACGGCTCGTGAAGGGTGAAGTCGTTGAGCACGCTCTGGCGCAGGTCGACCTGCCGCCGCTGCACGGTGAACAGCGAGCTGCTGGGAGGGCGCACTTCCACGCCGACCACCGAGAGGTTCGCGGCGGGCGGACGGCACTCGCCCAGGAAGCAGACGTTCGCGTGCGAGCACTGCTGAGACCCGGCGCACGCCGGCGACGTGACGCGGGGGTCGCGCAGCGAGCATCCGGCGAGCGCGGCGAGCAGCGGGAGCGCCCACTTCATTGGCACACCGCCTGGGAAGGTGACGTGCGCGGGCATTGACCGGGAACCTGCTCCAGCGTCACGTTGAGCACGAACCGGTACTCCGCGGAGATGTAGCCCGGCTTCATGGTCCGGAGCGGTCTCGGCGCGGAGCTGGACTCGTCGAAGCCGTCTCTTTCCGCGACCACGACCTCCAGGACGTGCACTCCGCTCCGGACGATTCCGACGGCGGTGGCGTCGAAGGAGAAACCATTCGTCTTCTCATCCAGCTGCCGGGTCAGCGACTTCGGCTCATCGTTGTTCGGGGGGAGCTGCTCCGTATGCTGGGGCAGATGTGAGGAGGGAACGGCGTCGTCATAGTCGACGAACCAGCGGGCGAGGAGCGTGAGGTCGGGATCCGCTTGGACGAAGATGCCTTGAAAGAGCAGCTCGCAGTGACACGGAGGCGACATCGTCGCGTCCGCCGAGCCCTGCCGGATCAAGGGCAGGGTGGGTGCGAGAAGGTTCGCGGGGAACTGGCTGACGAGCATCTGGGGGGGCGGATGCGGCGTCGCGTCCGCCGGGTCCACCGACTGGGGAATCATGCAAGCGGCCTGAGCGCACACCAGCACGCCCAGGATTGTCGCAATCGCCGCGCCACGGAAAAACATCAGCAATGTCGGTCGGATAGGTCCACGGGCCGGATGGCGGAAGGGCTCGGCGCGCGACATCGGTGTCACGGCTCGTCCAGTCCCTCGTCGGGTGGGAGCGGCTCCCCCCTCCTCTCCGCCTCCATCCGCTCGAGATGCCGGAAGATCGTCCGCGGGTCGACGCCCAGGTCCTTGGCCGTCTTGGTCCGGTTCCCTCCGTTCCGCTCCAGAACGTCGTTGATGTAGCGCTTCTGCCACTCGTCTCGCGCCTGGGCGAGCGGCAGGATCGGGTCGAGCTGCTCCGGCCGCAGCTCCAGGTCGTCGGGGCTGATCAGCGGCCGCTCGGCGAGCACCACGGCCTTCTTGATGCGGTTCTCCAGCTGGCGGATGTTCCCGGGCCAGCGGAAGCGCTTGATCGCGACCAGCGCCTGCGGAGAAAAGCCCTTCACCTTGCTCCCCAGCTCGCGCACGGCTCGTCCCAAGAACCACTTCGCCAGCGTCACCGCGTCCTCGCCACGATCTCGCAACGGCGGCAGGTGCAGGTGCACGACGTTGATCCGGTAGTACAGGTCCTCGCGGAAACGCCCTGCTTGCAGCTCCTCTTCGAGGTTCTTGTTGGTCGCGGCCACCACCCGGATGTCCACTGTCTCCGGCTTGTTCTCGCCCACCCGCGTGACCGCGCCTTCCTGCAGCGCCCGCAACAGCTTGACTTGAAGGGCCACCGGCATCTCGCCGATCTCGTCGAGCAGGAGCGTGCCCCCGCTCGCCGCCTGGAACCGGCCGGGGCGCGCGCTGACGGCGCCGGTGAAGGCGCCCCGGGCGTGGCCGAACAGCTCGCTCTCCAGGAGGTTCTCGGGGATGGCACCGCAGTTGATGGCCACGAACGGACCGTTGCGCCGCGGGCCGCGGCGGTGGATCTCGCGCGCGATCAACTCCTTTCCCGTGCCGGTCTCGCCGGTCACCAGGACGCTGATGTCGGTCCCGGCGACCTTGTCGATCTTGCGGAAGACGTCGCGCATGGCGTCGCAGGCGCCGATGATGTCCCCGTACGTTTGCTCTTCCAGCCGGTCGAGCAGCGCTTTCTTGTCGGAGCGCAGCTCGTCGAGCTGCCTGCCCAGCTCGATCAAGAGGACCGCCGTGCTGCAGAAGCTGGTGGCTACCTCCAGCTCACGCTCGGTGAACAGGTTCGCGAGCTTGTCGTTCCCCAGGTAGATGGCGCCCACCAGCTCGCCGCGCATCACCAGCGGCAGGCACATCACCGAGGCCAGCTTGAGGTTGACCACGCTGGCGCTGGCGTTGAACTCGGCGTCGTGCAGCGCATCCTCGATGCGCAGCGGTTGGCGCGTGTCCATCACCCGCTTGACGATGGTGTCCGAGAGCCGCTCGACGGCGTCGGCCACGTTCTCCCGCTGGAAGTTGCGCGCCTTCAGGACTTGGGGTCCGCCTTCGTTGATGACGAGCACGAAGCCCTTGTCGGCGCGGACCACCTCGATCAGGGCGTCCAAGAGGCGCGTCAGGGCGCCGTCGACACCGCGCTCGTCGGCGAGCTGCCGGGCGAACTCAGCCAGCTTGGAGGTCGCGAGCGATTCCGGCTCGGCGCCCGCCAGCCGCACCTGGGTGGGGGAGGGGGCCCGCTCGCCGCTCTGGAAGACGAGTTGCGTGGTTCCGAGCTGGATGGTGTCTCCGTCTGCCAAGATGTGCTGTCCACGCCGCTTCCCGTTGACGATCAGATGGGCGCCTTCCAGGGCCGTGGCCATGAAGGACTCGCCGTCGAACTGGATGGCCACCACGCCGCGTAAATCCGGCACCCGGACGTCGCTGTCGGCGGCGGCCGCCAGCGTGGTCAGCGGCTTCACCAGGGGCACGAAGGCGGGAGCCGCGCCCTCGCTGTGCACGACCAGGGTCGCCATCAACGTCGCCTCGGGGCTGGCTCTTGCAAGAGGCGATCGGGAAGCTGCTCTTCGGGCTTGTAGTTGATGGCGGCGTGGATCGCGCTCGCCGCCCAGAGCGCGTAGAACACGCCCGCGCCCACCCACTTGATGATGTCCAGCCGCTGCGCGGTCCGATATTCGGTGGATCCGCCCTGATTGTTGAAGCGCCCCGTATTTGGGTCGCGCATCTGCTCGATCAAGAGCGCGCTACCGGCGCTCGCCGCTCCGGAGATCAGCATCGAGGTGGCGAAGAAAGCGCCCAGCTTGGTATCGCCGTTCTGGAATTGCCCGATGCCGAACGGCAGCATCGTCACCCAGAACTCGTGCTCGATCACCCGCCGCTCGATGGACGGCGAGATCTCGGACAGCCGCTTGCGTTCCGCCTCCAGCTCCCGCAGCCGCCGCCGCTCCGCTTCCTCGGCGGCGATGCGCTTTTGCGCCTCCTGCTCGGCGCGCTTCTGCTCCCGCAACGGCGCCAGGCGGGGCTCGGCTTCCCTCTTCACCTGCGCGAAGAAGGAGACCGCGGCGGGCGGGACGTAGAACGGATCCAGCTCCGCATCCGGCTCGATGTACAGGTATTCCAGGAACGCCTTGTAGGCCTCCCCTTTGCGCCCCTGATAGAAGAGCGCCAGCCCCAGCAGGCGGTACGCCTCGGCTCGCATCGCGAGCGAATCGAACCGGCCCGCCTCCACCAGCGCCGCCAGCAGCTTCGACGCCTGCGGGTAGTCGCCGTACTCGAACGTCACGCGCGCTCGGTTCATGGCGTCGGCCATCGAGCGCGACTCCTCCTCCGGCGCGGGCTGTGACAAGGCGAGCAAGGCTCCGGCCAGGGCTGCAGCGATCATGGTGTCGCCTTCGCGTAGTCGAGCTCGTTCACCCACCCCGCCTTGATGTCCTGCGAGAGCGTGCGATCTCCGATCGTCACCGTCAGTCGCCGGACCGGCGCCGTCATCACATAGGGTCTCGGATCGGACGCTCTGCCGATCAGGACGGATCCGGTGCCGTCGTCCACCAGGACCCTCGCGTCCGGCGGCGCATTGAGGATGCGGAATTCCGCCCGCCTGGGCCTGCCGGTGCGCAGCTTGTACATCTGGTCGGGCTGGTTCTTGCTGACGGTGATGAGCTGCTCTGCATCCTCGCAGCAGCGATGGTGCACCTCCACCCGATGCCGTCCCGGCGCAAGCGCGAGGTTGAAGAGGACGTTCTCCCCGAGGTCGCGTCCGTCGACGGTCACTTGGGCGCTGTACTGTACGTGCAACTTGACGTTCAGCGGCGGTGGCGGTGGCTTCAGCGGCGGAGGAAGGACGCGCTTCCGGGGGATCGCGCTCGTTGGAGCCGGCGCCTCCGCGGGCAGCGGAGAGGTTGCGGCGGAGTCGGGCGCGACCGGTCTGGTCGGCGCCTTTTGTTCCGCGTCCTCGCGCGCCGTCTGCTCCGCCGCGATCTTCTGCTGGGTGGCGATCTTTTCCTGCGCGGCCCGCTCGGCGGCGACCCTCCCGAGGTCCCGCTCATTCGCCCGGTGAAGTTGCCACCCCACGGCGATCACGACCGCCGCCAGCACCAGCCCGATCACCGCTCCGCGCAGGACCTTCAGCAGGCGGTCGCGCCGGCGGATCCGGTCCACCCGGCCCCGGGCCTCTCCGTTCCGGGGATCGAGCGCGAGCGCCCGCCCGAACGCCGCCAGAGCGGCGCTGGTGCGCTTGTGGATCAGATGCTCTTCGCCCGCGGCGAGATTGCGCGACACCAATCGCGCGCGCACGTTCGCCGCATGCGCTTCCGGCGCGCGGACGAAGGCGGCCAGCTCGCGCACCGGCTCCTCGATCCCCGCCTCGCGCAAGAGCTGCACCAGCTCCAGCTTCACTTCGGCCGCGCTCTGGTACCGGCGCGCCGGATCGTTCTCCAGGCAGCGGGCGATGATCCGCGCCTGGGCGTCCGCCACCGAGGGCCGCACCTTCCGGGGATCGTCTCGCTTGCCGTCCAGGATGCTGCGCAGCAGCGCCGCCGGCGAAGTGCCCTGGTAGGGGAGCTTGCCGCAAGAAAGCCAGTAGAGGATGGTCCCGAAGGAGAACAGGTCGGCGCGCGGATCGACCGGCTTCCCTTCGATGGTCTCGGGCGCGAGGTGGGCCGGGGATCCGAGGATGCTGCCCGTGATGGTGAATTTTTCGTCGGGGTCGAGCAGGGCCGCGATGCCGAAGTCGGTCAGCTTCACCACGCCGTCATCGCGGACCATGATGTTCTCGGGCTTCAGGTCGCGATGCACCACCCCGGCGGCGTGAGCGTGCTGCAGCGCTTCCGCGATGGGCAGGAGGCAGGCCGCGGCCAGCTCGGGCGGATCGAACGGATGGGCTTCCGCGAAGGTGCGCAACGTCTGCCCGCTGATGAACTCGGTGACCAGGTAGCTCGGGTCCGCCTGCGGTCCCGAGAAGTCGTAGACGTCGAGGATGTAGGGATGGTGGAGCCTGGCCACCGCGTGGGCTTCCCGATCGAAGCGCTTGCGGATCTCTTCGCGCGCGTGCAGGTGGGCGTGCAGCACCTTGACGGCGACGGTGCGGCGGAGCTGGGTATCCCAACCCCTCCACACCACCGCCATCCCGCCTTGCCCGACCTGCTCCTCGAGCCGGTACCGGCCCAGCTCCAACCCGAACCTCCGTCCGAAACCCTGACGCGCGTGTCGCGTTTCTACAGCGAAACACCAACGGGCGCCATTCGGCTGAAACCGGACATTCCCGTCAGCGCTTCCCGCTCCGGACGCGCTGCAGCAACTCCTCCAGCAATTCCCGCGGGTCGCTGGGGAGAGGGCGCGCCGGCTTGTCGATGGGAGCGAAGGACGCTGCATGCGCCCGCGCCGAGCGGGGCGCAGCCCGGGTGGCGCCGATGGGATGCGGGCCGGGCGGCGACTCCAGCTTCTCGGCGGTGTCCAGATCGGCCCGGCCGGCGGGAGTCGCGAGCGCGCGCAGCTCGACCAGACGCTCCCGCAAGAGCTCGTTCTCCGGATGGGCCGCCACGGCGCGCTCGTAGGCCTTCGCGGCCTCCGCGAACCGGCCGGAGCTGGCGAGGGCCTCGCCTTGCTCGGCGTCACCGGGCCTCGGAGTCGAGGGATCCGGCTCTTCCGGATCGGCGCGGCGGCGGCTGACGAGCTCGCTGGGCTGCAGGAGCGCGCGCACCGACTCCATGCGGGCGCGGATCCGCTCGTCCTCCGGATGCTGCGCGAGATAGGCCTCGAAGTGCTCGAGCGCCGCGAGCAGCTCGCCCCGCCGGACCGCCCGCTCCGCTCTCTGCTCCAGCTCCTCCGCGGTCATGGAAGGAATTGTACAGAATGCGCGATCAGGGCGCGAGAATCGGTTGCGCGGCGGGGAGCAGGCCGCGGGTGCGGCTCTGCAACGCCAGCTGCTGAAGCCCGTCGACGGCGCTGGGGAAGCGCGGCGCGAACCCCAGGGCGCGCAGGCGCTGCGTGTCGTACCAGCGATCCGCCGAGAGCTGCTCGAGGAGGTCGGGCTCCAGGCGCGGGGGAGCGATGGGCGGCTGACCCTCGAAGGCGAGCCGCCACCGGCGGGCGATCCGGCGGTTCAGCGGGCCCCAGAGCACCCAGTCGGGAAGGTGCTTCGCCAGCCAGAGTCCGAAGCGCGCCGGTCGAGGCGAGTACGGCAGCCTGCCGGCCTCGCGGGCGCCGGCGGCCTGGAGCACCGCGCGCGCGAGCTCCTCGAGCGGAAGGGGGACGTCGTCGGCGACGTTGAAGGCGCGCCCGTCCAGCTCCCGGATCTGGGAGCCGACGATCAGCGCCGCCTGGGCCACGTCTTGCGCGTGCACGGTGTGGACCACGGGTCCGCGCCGGGGGACCCAGAGCGCCCGGCCCGCGCGAGCCGCCAGCGCGGCGATCGCCAGCACCACCGCGAGGCCGCGGCGCTGGCGCGGCCCGTAGGTGAGGGCGGGGCGCAGGACGGCGAGCTCGAGGCCGCGCGTGCGCCGCCAGAGGAACGCCTCGCGCTCCACCGCCCAGCGCGTCTCGCCGTGCCGGTCGAGGGGGAGCTTCACCTCTCCCTCCTCGCAGGGGAGGTTGCGGGGACGGCCGTAGACGGCGGTGCTGGAGAGCAGGAGGAACGGCGCACGCGCTTGCAGCGCAGCCGCCATCGCGCCGCGCACGCCGGCCAGCGCCTCCTCGCGATCGTTCGCTCCCGGAAACGCGGCATGCGCCACGAGCTTCGTCCCGTCCGCCAGCTCCGCGGCGGCCAATGCGCCCTCCGGCTGCGCGAGCTCCACCGCGTGTACCGAGGCGCCTGCCATCCGGGCCGCGGTGCAGTCGCTCCCCGGACGGTCGAGGGCGCGCACTTCCCACCCCCCCTGTGCGAATGCCTCGCACAAGTGAGAGCCCACCAGCCCGGCCGCTCCCGTCACCAGCACCGCGCGCACAGGCGCCGATCTGTCATGCCGCGCCGGCAGCCGCAACCTGCGATCCCCAGCGACAAAATCGCGCACACTGTGGGAAGCGGACATGCAATTCGTACACTTTCGGGGGGCTGCGGCGGCCCGCTATGCTGCGGAAAACAGGGAGAGCTGCCGCCAACGTGCAATTTCTCGACGCACTCTTGATCGAGCGATCGCCGGACTTTCTCGTGGTGCTCGATGCCGAGCTCCGCGTCGTGAGAGCCAGCGCCGGGCTCCGTTCCGCAGTGCCGCTGGTGGTGCCCGGGGAGGATTTCCTTCGATCGCTCGACGAGGCGTCGCAAGGCCGGCTGAAGCAGGCCCTCTCGCTCCACCACGACGGCGGGCCCTCGCTGTCGCTGGAGCTGGTCCACCGCGGCCGCGAGCGGCTGTTGACCACCATCTACCGGTTCTATGGTGTCGAGCGGCCTTACCTGGCCGGTGTGGGCCGCGAGTCGGCCACCTCGTCCGAGCTGGTCGAC
>Ga0070697_100002481_pt1 | contig 14181 bp, 9 predicted proteins | sample KBSK1501metaG_FD_65475 | JGI IMG/M metagenome (GOLD analysis project Ga0070697, IMG submission 65475) | Corn, switchgrass and miscanthus rhizosphere microbial communities from Kellogg Biological Station, Michigan, USA - KBS K1-50-1 metaG | ecosystem: Host-associated > Plants > Roots >...
TACTCACCGCCCAGCTATGAGCCGCGACAAACGTGTTTGTGAGGGAATCCTGGAAACCAAAAGGTACGGTATTGAACCCGCCAGTATCCGTGTCAGGACGGAGGAAGTTGTCAGTCGTGCGCTTCCAGACGAAGTTAACGGACTGTCTGTCGTTAAGGTCGTAGTCTACGCGCGTCGTCGACCCATTTAGCTTGACGTCAGCTCGTTGGCTGAACGTAAAACCTGTCGTATTGAGGCCATCCCCAACCTGATTGTTATTACCGGTCGCAGGCATCCCGGCGAGAATTCGACTCGCGATCACGGGATTGATCGACAGTCCCTGGTTGGTAAGGATATTGTCGTGCCTTAGAACACCATTGTCGTCGTGGTAGGTGAAGATGCCCTGCCGAGCTAACGGCGTCAGGATCGTACGGGTCTTTGGAACAGTTTGTGGTAAACGAAGTCCTTCATATTCATAGAAGAAGAAGGCTTTCTTTTTATGTGAAAAGACCGGGCCACCTTCACCGAAGTGCGGTACCCAGGGGATCGGCCCGCTAACCTTGCCGCCAAACTGGTTCTGGTTGAAAGGAGGCTTCGCAACACCATTCCGGTTGTTGAAGAAATCGTTCGAGGCTAAAGCTGCATTCTGGTTATATTCAAACAGTGCACCATGAAATGAAGTGCCTCCCCGGGGAGTGACGTATTGTACCTGGGACGAGCCTCCGTTGCCGACCGAAGCATTCGCATTCTGGGTGGCAACGGTGAATTCTGAAACATCGTCGATGCGGGGACGGTCGGGGTTGAAGTCGCCTGTGCGAATGAAGTTATCTTGCACGTTAAGACCGTCGCGCGTGATGTTTTGGGATGAGGTTCGCTGTCCGTCGATCTGCCCACCCTGCGTCACTCCAGGCTGTAACTGAATCAAAGACGTTGGATCACGGCCGTTTATTGGCAGGCCGAGAAGCTGGGTCTCGTTGACGGTATTGGTCAACTCAGCATTGGTTGAATTAACGATATCACTTCCGGCTGTGACCGTAACACTTTCTTGAATACCGCCAACCTCGAGTGTCGGATTCAACGAATATTCCTTGCCGACATCAATTTTTAGATCGGTAGCAGTAAATGTCTTGAAGCCCGTTGCCGTAATTGTGACGGTATAAGCGCCAACATTAAGTTGTGGCAGAGTGAAAGCGCCTTCCCCGTTTGAGGTAATGTTACGCGCCTGCTTTGTTTGATTGTCCGTAACTACGATGTTCGCGTTCGGGATAACGCCGTCGGGACCAGACACCGTTCCGACAAGACGTCCGGTTGCTGACTGCGCAAAGATGCCTGGCACGCTGACCAGGCAAACTAGTAGAACCATTAACGACTTCAACTTCACGAGAATTGCCTCCTTGGAACATATGAGTGCCGAATTTATTGACGGGAGAGACCTTTTGAAATGGGTCAGGCGATCCTCAAAGTAGTTCACTGAGAGAATAGTGTTACATCAGTCGGGGAGACTGAACGTTAGCAATTATGCAAGGAATGTTCCGACGGTGATTTGAGCGCGATGTCCTAATAATGCCAACAACTGGACCATACACGTAGAGACCAGACGATCCGAAAAAAGCAATTGTGTTCAGTTTTCTAGAGATCTGCGAGAGGAAAGGCTCTTCAAAAATGCGTATGCTTTGATGATTTTTTGGAATAAGGTGTGGCTTTAAGGACTACCTCGGAACCTCAGTCGACTTCAGAATATCTGAAATGACGACATCAGGAGTTGCGCCGTCGAGTTCTGCTTCAGCACGCAGAGTCAAACGATGGCGGAGCACCGGCAACGCAACGTCACGCACATCGTCGGGCGTCGTAAACTCCCGGCCGCGGATTGCTGCCAGCGCTTTTGAACATAGAAGCAACGCCACAGAAGCGCGCGGGCTGGCCCCATAATGGATGAATGGATGCACACGCGTTCGCCGGACCATTTCGACTGCATAGTGCTGCACGCCGGGTTCCATTCGAGCACGAGTGACTTCCGCACGGCAGCGAGGAATTGCATCCGCTTCGGGCAATGGTTGAATATCGACGAGGTCCAGCCGTTTAGAATTGAAACCCGCGTCCCATCTGGCAACGACCTCACGCTCATGTTCCTCTGCGGGGTAATCAAGCAATATCTTGAGGAGGAAACGATCGAGCTGCGCCTCAGGCAATGGATAAGTGCCTTCATATTCAATCGGATTCTCCGTTGCCAACACGGTGAAGATCACTGGTAGGGGATAGGCATCGCCGTCGATCGTTACCTGGCGCTCTTCCATGGCTTCGAGCAAAGCCGCCTGAGTCTTTGGAGGAGTGCGATTGATTTCGTCAGCCAGGAGGATGTCGGTGAATATTGGTCCGCGCCTTAGATTGAACGTGGACGTTGCGATATTGAAAACATTGGTGCCCGTAATATCTGAAGGCATCAAGTCGGGTGTGAACTGGATGCGGCTGAAACTTGCATTCACAATTCGCGATAGTGTTTTTACTGTGAGCGTCTTGGCAGTGCCCGGCACGCCTTCGATTAACGCATGACCCTCAGCCAGCAGGGCAATAAGTATTTGTTCAATGGGCTGGTCCTGCCCGGCGATTACTTTGCGCAGTTCATTTCTGATGTGGGCGACAGTCGAGGAGACGTATTCAGACATTTTATTTTGATTGGGCTATTGGTTCTGGTGCGAGAGCTTTGACCTTTGTACTTTGCGCTTTGCTTCCCTTGCAAAAGTTGAGACATCAAAGCCTAAAGATCCGTTTTCGTCAAATGTTTTTCCCGAAGTCTGCAGCCTGGCGCGCATCGCGCGAACGCATACGCAGACCAAGAATCCCCTCGGTTTCACGGAGCCGCCTCACCAGGTCGATGGACTGCCGCCAATTGGTCGGCTGTCCGTTGATAACTTCTTCGCATTGCCGCATCAACGTCTCCAACCAGCGTGCATCGATGGCCGAGCGCGAGGCAACACGCCTGGCGATCTCTGAGCGTGGACTGTTGTAGTCAACTCCAGCATGTCTCGCTAAAACTCGGCGCGTGCGTGAATAGATATTTTCGATTGCCAGATCAAAAGCACGAGAACGTTCCTGCAGCTCTGCCATCGAAGCTACGAACTCCAGACTCGAGCGCCTGTCGGTTTGAACGAGCGGTAAAGGTCGCGCGAAACGACGGGCACTGGTCCATAACACCACGAGCACGAGCAGGATAATCTGTGCTCCGATCGCAAGAACCGGAGTACCGGAGAAATAGCTCGCGAAAGCATTCTCTGTAGTGCCTCGGCCCTGGTGATATTCATCGAAGGCAATCAATCCATCAGCGGTTGTGAGCATGTTGATTGCCAATTGCAAATTATCTTTCAGACCGATGCCGCCATTGGACACGATATAGGGATCGCTAAGTACTACAATGCGACCCAGCCCGTACGAATAGTCAACCAACAAAGCTTTCCGATCGTTGGCGACGTGGACGACCGGCGCTGGTGAAGCAAGTTCTGCCGCCCCTGGTGAAGGCTCTTTAGTCGGTTTGTGAACATATCCGCGGCCATGCTCCTCTGTTTGCTGTTTGCTCTTCTTCTCTTCGAAAGAGATATTAATCGGCGAGGCAAAACGTGAAGGCATTACTGCCTGAACATCGCGTGTGAAGGGTGTGGCCTGGACGGGCTGCAGTGCTTCGATGCCCTCCGTCATCTCTTTGGGGTTGGATGGATCGACATTGGGGCCGGGAAAGTCTGTCTCTGCTGCGTTGATGGTCCAGTTCTCCGACACCGGAAGCAGAAGTTGCTCCGGAAGGCGATCGATTAGAACGAGACGCCCGCCGCGCTCCACCCACAGTCGCAAACTGTTGGCCTGCTCCCTGGTGAAAGGCAATTGCGTTCTGCCGATTACTACAAAGGTCTGCACCTTCTGGCCGGAGCCATCTAGTAATTTCTCAGGCGCTTCGCGCCAGCGCATTACTTTGTGGCCGGACTCACTCAAAAAATCGTAAAGCGCACGCAATCCGGTGGGACCAGAATGGTAGGTCGAACGGTTGGCAGCCAGTTCGGAATCCAGGGTTTTCTCTTCACGAACATAGGTAACTGCGTTGAGAATAACGAGTACTCCCAACACTACCAGGATCGTTAGAATGATTGTCAATCGTTGTCGCACGGAAAGTTAATTTCCCGATTCATGTAATGCTGACTTATAAGCTGCGCGAAAGTGGTGCCAATCGTCTAAGGTTGCCTCGTCAATGCCATACCAGTGTCGCTCGAAAGTATCCGTAAGCCCGGTCATCTTGGAATAGAGCACTGGAACGTCGCTCACCGAACGAAGATAATCACGATTAGTTTTATGTGGCGCCAGGTTTATAATCTTGCGATCCCCCAGCTCAACGAGCAGCGCAATGTACGCCTTTCGTATTGCCGCACGCAGCTCTCCTTGCCGGGCCAATGCTTCTGCCTCTGAAAGAAGATCAACTGCCGTCGCCTCAGGCGCGAGACGCTCACCCAGGACGATTCGGGGCTGAGCTTTGACTCTAGCCTTCTGCTTTCGTGCACTGAGAAACCTGGGAGCAAGCAATCTCAAGACGTACGCAATAGCGGCTAACGCAATTGCGATTACGAATATTTGCGCCAGCCGACTCAATAAACCCGCTTGCCCCGGTTTGAGAGGCGTGCGCTTGGGAAGTAGACTGAGCAACCAGCGCACCAGGTCTCTCCAGAGTCGAGCAATCGCACTACCCTCCCTATTTTGTTGTGCATATTCTGAGCGGCGTAGAATCGCAGCGAGTCGTTCAATCGCTTCGGTCTTGCTGGCCGATGGCAATCCCGGCTTTTCCATTTCGGCGACCCGTTCCTCGATTGCCTGCAAACGTTCGAGTGTCTGTGCGACGATTGCCGGTCGCTCTGAGTCGGCTGCTTTCTCGAACTTTTCGAGCTGCTCATGCAACCACGAATTATCCACATTGAAAATGTCTGCTTCTGATCGGACCACCTGACTTTTTGGTAAGGCGGCTCGAACAGCAGCTGATGTTTCGTTCACACGTTTCTGGTAGCCCGCTGGACTTTCTTCCTCATCTTTCTCGCTCAAGGTGTCCAGCGCGTTGATCGCTTGTTGCAGATTCTTATGGTAATCGGCCAGGGGAATGGCCTGAATACTGACGCTGAGAAGAAATAGAACAATAAAGGAGAGTGGAAAACCATAAAGCAAAGGCGGAACTGATCGCCGGCTTGTTTGTTGGAGATCGAGAGAAGTCATTGGATTTCCGCAATCGTCAATCTCAACTCAAATTGAGCACGCGACCCGTTGACCTGGGAGGAGGCGGTGGTCCGAGCTTACGAATCGAGGATGACAGCGCCGGGCCAAAAGGCGACGATACATCGAGGTCAGGCATTTCGCTAAGCTGCCGCGCCGCCATTAACTCGATATCATAACCTTCATGTCGGACGCGCTCATCAACGTAGAGCAACGAGAGACCCAGCATCCAAACCGGTGTGAGCAGGATTGAGCTCATCGGGCCAAGAACGCTGTTGGCGATTGCGTACCAGGCGGGCCACTGCGTCGAGTTTAAATGATCCACTCCGTTCACGTAACCATACCAGCCCAGTGGTATCAGGAGAATCATCAATGCAGAGTAAGTCGCGAAGGTCGTGAAGAGAGTCATGGCCATCAGCCGGCGAACATTACCGCGAGCCAGGGAAAAGCTGCGAGCAAACGCGTCTAACACTCCTCTGCCTTCGACCAACATTACCTGGGGCACATAGGCCACTCGTCCCACGACAAAAAAGAACAACCACAAGGCCACGGCGGTCGCTCCCACGACACTGACGACGCCTATGATCGCCGAGAGCCAAACAGGAGCAACCCTTGAAAGTAGAAAGGCGCCAATACCCAGGACAGCGACTACCATGTACCAACCAAAAAAAGCCACGAAAGCAGATATTAAGATCCACGACAGAACTATCAGCGAAGCGAGCAAGAGCCCCCAAAAACGAGAGCGCACTGCGCTGTATGTTGCGCGGGCTGAAACCGGATCATTGCGAAGTAGATGGGCTACCAGATTGCGAGTCGCGCCTCCCATCACGATGAGATTGAAGAGGTGTCCGCCGAATATGAGGGCAATACCGGCGAAAGCCAGTAGTCCGTAAAGAAACAATTCCCTGCTGCTTGGGGTGAGGAATAGCTGGCGCCATGCGAGAGTAAATAATATTGAACCCGCGGCGGCAATAATGACTGGTGGCGCTGCGATACGGATCAACGTAAACAAGTGGCGGCGATAAAGTCGGACAGCACGATCAATAAGATCGCCGGCGCCGAGAGGAGCGAGGGCCAATTGGTTTCCAGGCAGCATTCGCGTTGGTTACATCGGTCGCCAGATAGAGCCGTCGCCATATTCGATCCGCGTGATTATAGCCTGGTGCTCTTTTCCTTTCGGCTCAACTTCCTTCGTCAACTCCGCCAACTCGCCGGGAGCAATGACTCTCTTGCTTTGGACCCGATACCGCTTAACCGGTTCTTTGCCATTGGCCTCAAATTGCAGGTACTCCCAATGAACGGCCTTTATCGTTTTGGTGCCGATGTTCTTGACCAAAAGTGAAACTACAAAAATTCTGTGTGAACCAGCAGGCAGGTTTCCAAAAGAATCGGAGCTGGAAGTAGGAGCGATCTCGGCGTCCTTACTAAGGCGATGCAAGGCCGGATTGCTATCGACATCTCGCATCCGATCCGTTCTTTGTTTCGACTGTGAGGCGGGATCGGTGCTGGAAACCGTCCTCATCTGTGGCGCTTTGGACGCAGCGTGTTGAAGTTCTACCCGCAATATCTGGATTCCGGCGGGCTCAACGGGGGCATTGGCAGTTTGAGCTGAAGCTGCTACCGCAATACAAACTAGAAACATAAGTGCCGGTGCTTTCATGTTGCTCTCCTTTTTCCGGGATTCTATTCCTGAGCCATCACAGCCTTCAGCATCCTACAACACGATTTCAAACGATTATGCCACCCATCTCAACACGCTCAATCTTTGCCAATTATACAACAAGAGGGAATTCTTTCCGTCGCGTCCAGTAGTTTTCAGAATTATGACTTCGAACGAATCCAACAACTGTTCATTAGGCGAAAAGGGCGTCGCTTACCAGCAACGCCCTTTTTGGTTATGACCTGCGTTGCAGGACGAGTTTAGAATTCAATGCGACCCACGAACTGCAGAACCCTCGACAAGGGAAACGTCGCAGTCGATCGCGCGAAGTTATTACTGTTGATGTTGGTACCGGAGAACTGGGTCCCAATGGTAAAGCGAGCCTGGTTGAGGACGTTGAACGCTTCAGCGCGCATCTGGAAGCGTACTCGCTCGGTGATACGTATGTTCTTGATGATCGAAGCATCCCAGTCCGCGTACCAGGGACCGTGTAGGAAGTTAATCGGCATATTTCCCCGCTGCCCAGGTGCGACATTGAAGAACACCTGACCTGGAAAGGTGGGTTGGTCAAAGCCGAGAGCAGCTACACCGGCGGTAGTACCGGCCAGACGTGGCCTAAGCAAACCTTGCTGGCATTGCGCCAAATCAACGTTAATAACCGACGGATTTATGAACCAGACCCCGCACGGCGTCTTGAAAACACCGACCAAGTCTCTAACCTGAGACGCGCTCAGATTAGTATTGGCGGTCTGACGTCCTGAGCGTCCGGCGCGATTGAGCGTGCCGCGCGGATCGGTGATTGAGAATGGCGCCTCGCTGTCAATACGCATAATCGAGGTCACTTGCCAACCACCAATCAAACGATCAAGCCACGGACCGGCATTCCCTCCGAAAGACTTTCCTTTACCGAAGGGCAGTTCGTAAATCGTGTTTAGATTGAAGACGTGTGTGGTGTCGAAATCTGCGATTGCATACTCAGACTTGGGATTCGCATTGTCGATTAGCGGCTCGAAGCGCGTCTGGCCAGTGCCGGGCGCGTCGGTCAGATTCCTCTGGAACGTATAGTTCGCCTGGAAGGTAAGACCCTTCTCAAAGCGACGACGAATCTCCACTTGAAGGGCGTTGTAACGATATTTCGCGGAGTTTGTTAAGAAATCGGCAACTCCGGTGTTGGGGTTGTTGAGCAGCACGCTGTTACCGACTCCGAAGGTTGACAAATAGACGAATGCCAACTGTCCAGCGTCTCCGCTAAAAATTGGAGTGGTCGTATTCGTGAAATTTAGCGGATTGCCGAAGGCGCTGGTATTAAAGGGCGCCTTGTTCAAGAGCTGCAACGGCTGACACAGCGGTCTGGCAGCAGTAACCGTGCAATTTATGTTGGAAGTGCCGTAAGTGATCGCATTAAAGTGGGCCCGATTGAAATCGTCGAGGAACCCATTGTCAAAAATCCTGACTTGGTTCAGATCCAACCCTCGGACCAGATTGTTGCTCTGGCCGTGCACAAAACGAACTTCAAAGGCAGTTTGCCAGCCGAGCTCGCGTTCGATGCCGATATTGAATTCGTCTGTGCTGGGTGCCTGGAGATTCGGGTCAATAGCAAAGACCGTCCCGAAGTTTCCCGCCAGAGCATTATTCTGTGCATAGGTGCGCGGAACTACCACCGCCGGTGCGGTAAAAGTCGGTGCTGTAGCAAAACGAGCGTTCAAGCCGGAGGCGGTGAGCGTCGAAGTCAGACCCGCGTTTCCGGTAATGGCGTTGTCAGCTGCACGGACGAACTCATCGTTAACAAAGCTCCTCCGATAGCCACCGCGAAGGACCGTGCGACCCTCGCCGGGCAAGACGCGGTTCATGAATTTATTCTTGAACGTAGGTGACCATGCAAAGCTAATGACCGGCGCAAAATTATTCTTGTCGGTCTTGAAAAACTTCTTGCCGTTGCCATTGACGCCAATAAAATCGTAGGTGCCATTAGGATCAAGCACAGCCGTTCTTACGTCTCGGCCGTTCAGCACGGGCTCCAGAAGTAACCCGTGCGTCTCTCGCACTGGTAAGAAGAGGTCGTAGCGCAGGCCGAAGTTCAACGTGAGATGCTGACTCGCACGCCACTGATCGGCTACATAGCCCGAATAGTTTTCGTAGGCTAGATTACGCAACGGTGGTACGGCCGCCAAATTACCGGTCTTGCTTGAAGCGGTAAACGTCTGGTCGGCGCTGCCAATCAAACCACCTAGAAGCGCTAGCAAGTTATTTGCCGTTGTAACCTGAGTAGAACTGGCACAATTCACGCCCGTGGCTGCCACGCAACCAGCGGCGGTATTGAACGTGCCAGTATTGCCTGAAGTGAAGCCCGGAGTTGTACCGCCACCAAGGATGTAGGTCGGAATGAAAGCTGCGCCGAATGCGCCCGGACCGAACGGAGCAATTCTGAAGCCCTGATATTCCCCACCGAAGCGCACAGAGTGGTTTCCATGGGTCCAGACAGCGTTATCCTGCACGTTATAGATCTGTGTCGTGCGGCCCTGCGGATCGAAACCGCTTTCCGGGTTGCTGACGAGCGGAATAAGAATGTAGAAAGGCGGAGTGGTCTGTGTGTCACCGAATGTTGGATCGCTTCGTTGCCAACCGCCGCGCACCTCGTTCGTCAGCGTATTGGTTGGCGACCAATGCCATGCAAGTGCCAGGAAGGGCGTGTGCGCGGGCTGGAAGCCAAAAGGTATGGTGGTATAGCAACACGCGGTTGCAGTCGGTCTGCCCTGCTGGAAGTCCACATCGTTGCGCAAGTTATTTTCTTTCTTATACTCAAACACGCCGTTGATGCTCTGGCGGCTGCTAATGTCGTAGTCAATGCGTGTGGTCAAAGCTTCACGAGTGGTGTTAGTCGCACGTGAGAAGGTAAGACCTGTAGTATTGAGCTGATCACCGAGCGTTGCGTTGTTGCCAGCAGTCGGAATGTTACCCAGAATGCGGCCATTGATCGTAGAATCAATCGCTGATACACCGGTTAGTGCCGCAAAATTACCTCCCAAAAGATTCACGGTTCGAGTTGCCCCGCTAGTATCGCGATAAGTAAAAATCCCAGTACGCGCGGCAGCTAACAGGATTGTCCTATTGACAGTTGTCGATTGACGCAGGCGAAAGCCCTCATACGCAGCAAAAAAGAACAGTCGGTTCTTAAGAATTGGGCCGCCAGCCTTGCCACCGTACTGGTTCCGATTCAGAAACGGCCGAGGCACGCGAGAGAAATTATTGAAGAAGTTATTGGCCGCGAAATGAGAAGCGCGGTTGTAGATATAGGCTGCGCCATGAAAGTCGTTCGACCCACGTGGCGTTACCAACTGAACCTGCGAAGCGCCGTAGCCGGATTCCGCGCCTGCGTTTTGTGTAACGATCGTAAACTCACCGGTGTCGTCCACGTTGGGGCGGTCAGGAATGAAGTCAACCGCGTTCGTGCGAATGAAGTTGTCCTGCACGTTGATGCCATCGCGTGTAATATTCGTAAAAGACGGACGCTGACCGTTTATGGTTGTACTATTTGCGCTATTCGACGAAGTGCCCGGCTGCAAAAGAACCAACGAAAGGGGATTTCGTCCGTTGAGTGGCAGTTCGACAATCTGTCGCTGAGTGACAGTCGTATTCAATTGTGCATCTGTCGAGTTGATGATGTCGGCGCCGGCGACCACTGTGACGTTCTCAGAAATGTTGCCGATTTCCAGGTTTGCGTTTAGCGTGTAATCCTTATTGACGTCGATTTTCAAATCCGTCGCCGTAAAAGTCTTGTGACCTACGGCAGTTACTTTGACTGTGTACGTTCCGACATTCAGTTGTGAAAGAGTAAAACCGCCGGAGTCACCGCTGGTAACCGTTCTCTCTTTCCCCGTTTGATTGTCTGTAACAACTACAGTAGCTCCTTGAATGACGCCACTTGCGTCGGAGACAGTACCAACCAGGTTTCCTGTCTGTGACTGCGCTAACGCCGTGATTGCAAAAAGGCACCACACCAGTACTGCAAAGATGAATCTTTTCATTCAGGGCTCCTTGTCGAGAAATGGTTTTGAACTTTCGTATCCGTCGTAAAGGTCACACTTAGTTTAAGTTACGGTAAGAAGTGAAACCGCTCGGGGGAACCCTAATTGGAACCAGGAGGCCGAGCAGAAAAAACCAAGCACGCTGATCAAGAAGTCTGAATTGTATTTCCAGATGCCGCACGAAGAACTCGTGATCTGCGATTAGGGAACCCCCATTTAAGCAAAAGCTGAGCCAGCAACCCCCACCGAGTCAACCCATCTTTTCGTTGGGTTTTTTGCGCAGATGGCACCTGAAGGGGGAATCCAAATGCAAGTTTTTGGATTAGAATCTAAATTTTCGGATAGAAAATGAGGGGGCACTTGAGGACGACTGTGTACCGACCATTGAAGTGCTAGCTGGCGGAAGATTTCTTCACGACTTCAAATTCGAAATGCAGTTCCTTGCCTCGAAAGATGTTGGACAAGTAGAACTCCCAAAACTTCCTGGTGAACCGAAAAGCTGTCCAACGTTGATCGAGATTCACGAGAAATTCCATACCGACAGCACGCCATAGATTTGCCAGACTCACGTAGGTTCTAAGTGGCCGCAATTCCGATTGAGTGTAAAACGGAAAGGGAGTTCTCGTCGGCATGAAGCACGTGAATGAATAACTATTGAAGTGGTTTCTATGTGTGGGATCCGTCGGCCAATCCGGATTCGAATAATGTGGCGTGACAATCTTAAGCCGTCCGCTCGGTTTAGTGATCCGGTGCAACTCGTTTACGAACCCCAGCACATCGGGGACATGCTCGATCACGTGCCGACAGATTATTTCGTCGAACTCGTCGTCATTGAAGGGATAGGGAAAGATTCCCAGGTCATGTATGAAGTCTGCCTCAGTCCTTGGATTCGAATCGATACCGACGGCGCCGGGAAATTTATTTTGCCCGCATCCTACATCCAGGATTTTTCTCGAGGCGTCGGCTACGGAAGTGGGGTCGCGGTTGAACTCACTCATCGATGGGGGTTAGTTGGTATTGGCGCTCAAGAGAAGACTGGTTAAGTCGGACAGGTCAACCGCCCGAACGGGGACGCCGAGTTTCTCTTGTACTTCTTCAATTCTCATCCCGTCCAGCATGATCGCTTCGTCGCTTTTCAGCACCTGTTTGGGGATTAGGACAAAATCTCCACTAATCCTTTCGGAAACAGTGAGAAGGTCGCGTCCCGTTAGTAGTCCGGCCACGGAAACGTCGCCCCCAAAATAGCCATTAGAGACCGCCGCAACAGTAATCCTGGTCCGGAATCGAGTATTTAGCTTGTCGATCAATTTCTGAAGCACTGGGGCAAAAAGGGTCCCGGTTAGAATAGTTCCGGCGGTATCACTGAGCTGGCCCACACTCCTTCGCTCCAGTCGCTTTATCATCCTGCCAAACTCCTCATGAAACGACCGCACCATGCCTACCCCATCTTCGATCTGAGGATAGTCACCATAATGTGCTCGCGGCGGCACCGCCCGTCCTCCTCGCAGGTAAATCTCATCACCCAGGAACGCGAAGTTCGTTCCCAGTCGAGCTCGCAACTGTGTTTGAAGAGTACCAACTTGATCGATTACTTGCAGGCAAAAATCTGGAGTCACGGGCGTAAGTCGCGCATCCGTGTTGTAACGAGTAAGGCCAAGCGGCACGATCGCCACGCTGGTTATCCGAGGATACTCGGCTGCCAGATCGTAAATTGTTTTTAGCAGGACGTCGCCGTCATTGATGCGCGGGCAAAGCACAACCTGGGCATGAACGTTTATACCGGCGTCGAGCAAACGCTTCAGAGGTCCTTTTATGTCAGCCCGCTCTTTGTCGACTCCTAACAGGTAAGCGCGGACATCCAGATCGGTCGCATGCACAGATACATATTGCGGCGACAGTCGTTGTTCGATAATACGCTGCAGTTCATCTTCACTGATCGACGAGAGTGTCGTGTAGTTGCCGTAAAGAAACGAAAGCCGAATGTCTTCATCGCGCACGAAGAGCGACGGACGCGCATCGGTGGGATTACCTTTGCAAAAACAGAAGAGACATTCATTTGCACATTGGCGCGGCACAATTTGCTCAAAACTGAACCCGAAGTCTTCGTCCTCACTACGCTCGAGCTCCAACTCCCAGTCTTCTCCACTTTTCTTACGCACTTCCAGGAACAACTCAGTTTCGCCCGCGGTATGAAAACGGAAATCGAGGTAGTCGCGAATCGTCCGCCCGTTGACCTTGATGATTCGATCTCCCGGCTCGAGATCCATTTCCGCGCCCAGACTTGCCGGGTTCACTTCGGAGATCTCAACGCCGCGGCGCCGGATATTGGTAACGGCAGGAGCAACTGCAAATTCGTACATAGCGATAAATCCAAATTAAGTCAGTGAAACTGGTTTCCACAGCGATTTCACGACCTCAGAAAGAAACCAACACTATAACAGAGGCGCCGGGCTTTGTTGAGCAGACCAGTTAGTCGGTAGTGTCCTAATCTGAGATTCAGAACTTATTTCTTAGGTTCTCGGCTTATTAACCCTTCCACTACATTCTTGGCCACAACTAGCCAGACATGATTGCCGTTATCTTGTTTGAGTGAATAGCGAGCCTTGCACTTCGGACAAATAATGGTTTCGTACATCTGCCCCTCAACGGGGAATCGGTCAAACATGTGCATAAGAGTCTGGCAGACAGGACAACGAGGATCGGCGTCTGAGTCCCACAATATGCCGAACTTTTTGTAATACTTAGGAGATTCGTTTGGCGGAGTATTCTTTCGTTTTCGTCTATTATCTAGAGCGAATGCCGCTTGTAAACCTATTGCTATCGCTTCCAGTCCTAGCAGTGCCCATAGTACTCGCTTTGGTGTTACCTCCGAGACTTTACCCCATACTTCGGAAGGAAACGCCTGCCAGATTACTAGCAATAGGAGCGCTATCAGGGCAAATAATCCTAATATTAAGTGCTCTCGCGCTTTCTCTTTTCCGGTCTCTATCCAACCCATAAACTAAATCCCGTAGTACAAAAATAGTTGTAGACAAATTAGTGTTTCCGTAGTACAGTATTGTCACTGGAGACGGAAACAATGTCAAACTACTTCTTGAACAAAGACAAACAGATTGCAGTTACGGCGGGCCTAGCTGAAGGTTCGAGTATTCGGTCTATAGAGAGAATGACTGGTATTCACCGGGACACCATCATGCGCTTGGGCGTTCGCATCGGTCAAGGCTGTGCCAAAGTGTTAGACCAAAAGATGCGCGGTTTGAATTGCAAGTCGATTCAGGTTGA
>Ga0070697_100002482_pt1 | contig 14180 bp, 9 predicted proteins | sample KBSK1501metaG_FD_65475 | JGI IMG/M metagenome (GOLD analysis project Ga0070697, IMG submission 65475) | Corn, switchgrass and miscanthus rhizosphere microbial communities from Kellogg Biological Station, Michigan, USA - KBS K1-50-1 metaG | ecosystem: Host-associated > Plants > Roots >...
AGCATCAGCGCAAAAAAACCCTGGGTAAGATCTTCCGCCTCCTCTGGCCCGATGCCTTGTCGCCTGACGAAGCTATAGATGGGTCGCCAATACGTGCGACACAGCTTTTCGAGCGCTTCTCGTGCAGCTGGCGATTCACCTTGGGCGGTCAACACCACGCTCCAGTGCGTCGTGGCGAAGGCGACTGCCCCGTTTTGGCCCCCCAAGCCCGTAGCACCCAATGAAGTCCCTTTGTCATCGGCAGACACACTGTAATCGAAGTAAAAACTCGGGCGAAAATCAAGCCTGCGCTGCTCTGGGCGGTGTTCTCTTTGTCATCGCGCGCGAGATGCGTGAATCTTATTCACGCCCGACATGCCCGGTTGCCGAAACAAAATTATTTCGGCCGCGTTTCGATTCATTCAGCGGGCGCGCTTCCTGGAACCCCCACCCCAGATCTCGCACTCCAATTTTCGCACGGTTACATCAAAAATCCCGAAGCGCTCGAGCCGGATGCAAAACGCCACCGGACGACGGCGTCGCTCATATATAACCGGCCACTCGGCAAAGAGAGCAACTGGTCGAACAGTTTTGTCTGGGGCCAAAATCACGACACCGGCAAAGGGAAAACGCAATCGTTCCTGATCGAATCGAATTATCAGCGTGGACGCAATACAGTTTACGCGCGCTGGGAGCGTGTGGAAAAATCCGGACGCGAGTTGGTTCTTAATCCTCCGGATGAGTCGCGCGTTTTTCCAGTCAGTGGTTATACGATCGGCTACGTCCGCGATTTATCGCATGGCAACGGAATTGATATCGGACTCGGCACGCAATTTACGATCAATGATCGCCCGGATCGTCTCGATCGCTACTATGGAGACGATCTCGGCTATGCCTTCCAATTTTTCCTGCGCATTCGACCGTCACGGCACAGTCACGGATCGCATGAGGACCATGAGCACGTTGGGGGAATGGAGAAATAACGGTCCGGTCTGATTCTCCGGGCCGGATCAACCGGGTTTCGATATTCGATACTTGGATTTCAAGATCGAAGAGGAAGAAGAATTCCCAGCTGGCTCTTTGGATTTTGCCTGACCTAAGGCAGCCGGTAGACTTCCACCAAGCCGACACCGGTGGTGTCGCGCGCGCCGCGCACGATCGCGGTGTACGCGCCGGGAGCGAGGCTTGCTTCGATCGCCGACTCGCGGTCGTCGGCGGGCGCGAGCTGCGCCGCTTCGATGTCCGTCTGCTGCGTCTCTTTCCAGTTGTCGTTGCTCCGGATGAGGGCGCCGTTTCCATCGTGCAGTTCCAGGGTGGGATCAGCGAGCGCGCCCTTGACCCCGAACTGCGTGAGCGAAGGTCCCAAGGCCCGGACCACGACGCTGGCGTTTCCGCCGCCACCACCCAGGATGAAGCCCCCGATCATGACGTTATCGCCAGTCTGCACGAAGCCGCGGGTACTGGCGTTTGCCAGCTTGGAGTCGGCGCCTGGGTCCAGATCGTACACTTCCACCAGCGCGATGCCCGTGGTGTTGTTCACGCCGCGCACGATGGCAGTGTAATTGCCCGGCTGAAGCGTAGCGATGATGGCCGATTCCCGGTTATCGCTCGGAGCCAAGTGCGTCGCCTGAATCGCGGCCACTTGATCGCTCGTAATCACGCCGCCTCGTATGGTCGTGCGCCAGTTGTCATTCTGACCGATAAGCGCGCCGGAGTCGTCATGAAGCTCCAAAGTGGGATCTTGCAACGCGCCGGGGACAGCGTGTTGCGTCAGCTCAGGCCCAATGGCCCGAATGATCACCCTCTTCCCCACGCTTCCTTGAATAATGATGCCGCCGATGAGCACTTGATCGTCTGTCAGCACTTCCATTCGAGTGGAGATGTTCAGGGGCTGGGATGGCGTGGTTGGTAGCCCAAGGTAGAGTTCCGCGCTGGCGAGTGAAAAATTGCTGCTGTCGCTTCCTCCGGCGACGAGCACGTTTCCATTGGACAGCAAGGTCGCCGTGTGATCATAGCGTGCGGTGTTGAGGCTGCCCGTGGCGGTCCAGGTCCCGCTCGCCGGGTCGTAGAGTTCCGCGCTGGCGAGTCGAACGGTGCTGTTGTCAATTCCTCCTGCCACCAGCACCTTGCCGTCGGGCAACAACGTCGCCGTGTCCCCAAAAGCGCGTGCGGTATTGAGGCTGCCCGTGGTCGTCCAGGTCCCGCTCGCCGGATCGTAGAGTTCCGCGCTCGCGAGAGGGCCGCCGGTGTCACCACCCTCTCCACCTACGACGAGCACCTTGCCGTTGGCCAGCAGCGTCTCTGTGTGAAGAAACCGCGCGGTGGCGAGGCTGCCAGTGGCACTCCAGGTCCCGCTCGCCGGATCGTAGAGTTCCGCGCTCGCGAGAGGATTGCCACGGACATCCGCTCCCCCCGCCACCAGCACCTTGCCGTTGGGCAGCAACGTCGCCGTGTGAAAATGGCGTGCCGTGATGAGGCGGCCGGTGGCGCTCCAAGTCCCGCGGGCCGGATCGTACAGTTCTGCGCTCGCGAGAGCGACGCTGTTAAATCCACCTGCGACGAGCACCTTGCCGTTGGGCAGCAAGGTCACCGTGTAATCATCGCGTGCGGTGCCGAGGCTGCCGGTGGCGCTCCAGGTCCCGCTGGCCGGATCGTACAGTTCAGCACCTGCGAGCACCTTGCCGTTGGGCAGCAAGGTCGCCGTACCACCGATTCCGGTGACGGGAATGCCGGTGGCCGCCCAAGTCCCGCTCGCCGGATCGTACAGTTCAGCACCCGGCAAATACAAGACATGCGGATAGACGAACACAGGGTAACTTCCTGCGACGAGTACCTTGCCGTTGGGCAACAAGGTCGCCGTTTGAATAATAAAGCCTGCGTGGGCTAGGCTGCCGGTCGCCGTCCAGGTCCCGCTCTGACCCGCGCAAGGTTGTATCAGCGCCAGCCCAGCACCAAGCAAAACCAGCGGGAACGCGATCCGCCGCGCCAGAAGCAAGCTGGCCGGCCGGAGACCGGCGATCAGAGCGTGAAAGCAGTTTCCAACGGCTTTGTTATCGTTAGGCCAAGTGACCTGCGAAGTTGTATGGGATGAGGCTGTCTTGGAGAGCTGAAATAAATCATACATATGGACGTTTTCTTTCACCTGGTGGTTTACCTGTTTTGGCCTTCGGTGACTTCTCGTTGTGAGAAAATCATTTCTAGCCGTTCACTGATGTAGTGCGTAAAAGCCGGCGCGAGGTTACGCGAGAAGTTTGGAAATCGTTGAACCGTGGATGTCGCAAAGAAGGGCACTCTGACTACAAGCCATCTCATAAATGCCAATGCGAAGAATGTCATCCCGATCCCGCAGTCGCAAGAGAGGGACCTCACAAACGTCGTGCGAGGTCGCGCAGGCGAAACGACGTCGAGCGCAACCTGCGAGGTCCTAATGAGGCGACATTTTTTTCGGAGCACGGATTCCCGCGCGGATTCCGGATAGGGTGCGAGCTGTTCCGACTGACTAGAAGTGCCTCCCAGCAACTGAAGCGTTCCAGCTTAGTGCCATCACGCACACCTGGATTCGAAGCGCCGATGTTCGCACGAGTCGCCCCTGCCGAGGACTTTTTGATTAGGTCAGCGCGGATAGAACGCGCCGACCCCGTATCTTTCTGCTTAGCTTTGTAGGTTGTCTTTTACTTCAAGCCGGTTCGTCTTTTATTCAGTTCTGGCCTTGTCTTGCCGGCGTAGCGCTTGCCCCACCAAACAGGGTCAAGCGCTACGGTGAGCGACGGTTCGGCAGCGTATGCCGACGCTCAGTGTCCTCTTACAACGATGGTGCCGCTGATAGTACCGCTGGTCTCGCCGGTCACAAGGTTCAGGCATCGGTCCAGGGTGAAGCTGCCTCTAGCACCAGCGTACCGGCCCGTTCCGCCGATAATGGTATCGGTTTCCACAACGTGAAAATCGCCGTTGGCGCATGAACCAGGGTTATTTCCAATTAAGCACGTTAAAATGCTGTCACCGTTGGCGGCGTCTCCCACTATCAAACGACTTGCCCCGGCATTCCCAGGTGGCGTACCCAGGAAAGCAAAGTCCACTGGGACCGAATAAAACAGCGTGAACGGACCAAGCTCCGTGTCGGTTGACGTGACGCTCCCATTGACATAAAACCCTTCCGCTGGATCGGGAAAAGGCGCGTCACTTTCGCTCCCGGCGATAGTACCACTAATTCGTATCACTCGCGCTTCCACCGCGGAGCTGGCGAGCGCCACGGTCAGGAATATTCCTGCCATCAAGCTGATTCTTTTTATGTTGTTCATAATTTTAATTTCCTTTTGTTTTGGCCTTCTTTGATTCTCGTTATGAGTTGTCATTTCTATCCGTTCACTGATGTAGTGCGTAAAATTCGGCGCGAGGTTACGCGGAAAGTTTGGAAGATTAGGAACCGCGGATGTCGCGGATGTCACGGATAAGGGCAAACCAGAAACACAGAAGATAACGAAGGAAACAAAGGTGATGTTCTCCCCACGCGGAAGGCCTTCGTTATTCTTCGTTGCCTTCTGTTAAATCACATTCTGGGCGCCACGCGCTAGCATCCGTGCGATCCGCGGTGCACTCTTACTTCGGCGCGAGGGAGTCGACGATTTAATACCGCCCAAAGACGCGACCAATCCACGTGGTCCCCACAGTCATTACGCGATATCACGAAAATGAATCATTGCTGGTTGGAGGGGGGAATCGCTTTAATCGCTGCCGAGGTGTTCCGGTATCGAAATGAACGTGCGACTTAAATTGGCAATGGGTCGCGTCGCTTTTGTTGCGGGGTTCGGTTCCACAGTGACGCAGTTGATTTTCGCATCAAGCGCATTTGCTCAGGAGCCGACGCCGACGTCTACCCCGTTCGAAACGGAAGTCAAACCGGTGATTGTGACCGGCTCCAACATTCCGACGACGCAAACCGCGGCGGAAGTCGGGCCGAACCCGGTGCAGATTATTGACCGTTACACAATCGAGAAATCCGGTGAACGGAACACCGAAGAACTGCTGCGGAATCAGCCGGTGGCCAATGCCAATGGCGTGCCGACCTCAGGTAATGCAGGAAACCCTTCCGGACAGGGCGCTTCCTCTATCTCGCTCCGCGGCTTTGATACCGGGGCGACGCTGGTGTTGCTCGACGGCCACCGCATGGTTTCCCATCCAAGCGGAACGAACGGCGGCACAGAATTTTTCGTCGATCTGAACACAATTCCGCGGGCTGCGATCGAAAGCGTGGAGATTTTGAAAGACGGTGCCTCTACCGCTTACGGCGCCGACGCCGTCGCGGGTGTGGTGAATATCAAACTGCGCCACAACTTTCAAGGTGCCGAAGCGTACGCCGAGTATGGCAATAGCACCGACACCGATTCCGGTGAGACAGCTGCCTCAATCGTGTTTGGCGTCGGCGATAACAACACTCACCTGAGTGGTGTCGCCAATTACTACCGTCGCAACTCCATCTACACTACTGACCGCGACTATGACCGCGAAACTGGTTTGCCGCCTATTGCAACCGCAAACTCCGAGCCATACAATCTGGAATTGTCACGCGCGGCAGTCGTTGCGGCGGGAGGCAATCCCCCGCTCGAGCTCGGCGACACCTTTTTCGGTCACGCGCCCTTCTTCACCAGCGGCACCGCACCAGCTTCGAGTTACGTTTACACGGAAGCGCCATCAGCTCATTTTCCAATCAACCATTTTGCGGGAGAACTGCCAGACACAGAGCGATTCGGCGCATTCATCATGGCCGATCACAAAATATTCGGTGACCAGATGGTGGCCTACGGCGACGTGTTTTTCGAGCGAGACGACGTGCGTAACGATTTCGGGCCGGCTCCCACCGTCGCGTTTCAGCCTGTAAACGGCGTTACTATTGCCATCCCCCCGCATGCGCCGGGCCCGACGCTGGGCGGGCCTTCCCATGCCGACACCGGCGTTTCGCCAGGCGCCTACAACCCCTTTAACCCATTTCAGCAAATCATTTCCGGAAACTCGCAGGCATCGCTTTTCGAATTTGGAAACGAGAAATTTGACAATCTCACGGATGCTTTCTTTACCACTGTCGGCCTTCGGGGGGACAAACTGCTCGGCGGAAACTGGGGTTACGACGCGACATTTCGATATAGCCATATCGACGCAGCGATTGATTTTACCGCGCCTTCCGCGACTCGCTTCAATCGGGTGCTGAATGCAGCTGATCCAATTTTTGACCCAGCGTCCCCTCAATTCATCGGGACCACAATTCCATTCAATCCATTCGGAGATTTCCGCCGCAAGATCCCTAACAACTACCGGCTCGCAGATTTCGTCATTGTTCATCCACGCGAAGAGGACACCGGCGGACTTGCCGTGTTCGACCTGAACATTTACAGCACAAGACTTCTCGACCTTCCTGCCGGTGGAATTGGTTTAGCTTTCGGCGCGCAGTTTCAGGATGAAACGTTGTCGCAGGATGTAGACAGGAGGTTGGAAGCTGGTGACATCCCCGTGTTTCAATTGCGATCTGCGTCCGGCAACCGGAATTCATACGCCGGCTATGCTGAGATGAGCATCCCCGTTTTTGACAATAACTTTTCCATACCCGGTTTCCACGCTCTCCAATTCACGGGCGCAGCGCGTTACGAAAGCTTCAGTACCGGAAGCAATGTAATGGTACCAAAGGTTGGGCTTCGCTGGCAGCCTTTCGATGATTCACTGACCGTGCGCTCAACCTGGGGAGAAGGTTATCGACTGCCTTCGCTGACGCAATTAAACCCGTCAGTCTTTTCCGCCCCTCAAAGTCTCATTGATCCGGTGAAAGAGGTGGCCGTTTTTGTTCCCACAGTTTTCCTGCCGAACCCGGATCTGCAACCGGAAGATTCGCGTAGCTTTACTGCCGGCATCGTTTATACGCCAAAGTTCGCGCCGGGCCTAACCGTTTCGATCGATCTTTTTGATATCGAGACGACCGGACAGGTAAGTTCTTCCGACCCCGCACGCGCAGTCACCCGCATCGAGAGCGGAAACGCCTTTCCCGGTGAATCCGTGGTTCGTGATGAGAACGGCAATCTGGTCTTAATCACTCAGGTCGCCTTTCAAAATACCGGAACACAAAAAGCGCGCGGTGCCGACTTCAGTATCGCCTACGAACTTCAAACGGTCGTGGGCACGTTTCGCTCCACCACTCTGGCAACATATCTGGATTCGTTTCAGTTCTCACCCTTCCCCGGTCAAGCCGAACAGGAGCTGCGCAGCTCCGTTACGAATCCATTTTTCGAGGACGCGTATCTCAAATGGAAGGGGCTTTCCCAACTCGGCTGGCACTGGCACGGCTTTGACACCGTCTTCACTGCACATTACCGGGACGGCTTTCACGACATCCTGGTCCTACATGGGCTTAGAGAGCATTGGGTTAAGCAAACGTGGTTCTTCGATGTGCAGGCGTCCTATGAGATACAAACCTATACCAAGCCAGAAGAGCGCCTGATTAATGGCTGGCCGACGTGGCGATATCTGCTCGATGAGACGACGATCACGCTCGGCGTCACCAACATTTTCGATCACGATCCACCTCGGTCTAATAACAACTTCCCGCACTTGCTTTACGATCCTACTGGCCGTTTTATCTACGCTAGCGTGAAGAAGAAGTTCTAGGCAATCAGGCTACGGTTGCCGGCCCCGTTCCACGCGCGCACGCGAGGATTCGTTCACGGTTGTTTCCTACGGCTCAAAACCTTTTGCTGCAAAACGGCGCAATTCTACGTAACGCAGCGGGAATCGGAAATGGCTGAAACATCCGCGTCGGCAACGGTGCGCAAGCCGATGAAAAGCCGCGCGAAAAACCCCTCTCTTGAATCACGAATCAGCTGCTCCTACTGCGTAAAATTTTTGGATTCCTTACGCGGGAGTTTGGGAATTTTGCACACACCGCGGATTGCCCGGCTTCGCTGGATAGCAACAGCGGGCAGGCAGCCGATGTCACGAATTAGGACTGTAGGGGCAGCCGTGTCGGCTGCTTTGTAATAAGATCGAGGCGGCAGGCCTGCCGCTACAGACTTTACTTCGGCGCCAAGGAGGCGACGATCTTTTCGAACCGCGGATCGCCGCGCAGCGGATCCCACAGCGGGCTTAAGCGCAAGTCGCCATAAGTGTGATAGCCTGGAGTTTTGGTGAGCGCTTCAAGTTGCCCTAACGCCAATTCACGTTCGCCTGTCCAGGCACAGATGATAGCGAAGCAAAGCTTTGCGTATGGCTCAGTGGATGAGTCTTTGACGCTGAGCTCCAGTTCCATCGCGCGCCGGCCTTCGTTCAGCGCCTCTTCTTTTCTTTCCAAGCCTGCATCGATCAGTCCGAGGTCAGCAAGCAGGCTTACATCATCAGGGTGACCGCGGATCTCTTCCTCCTGTTGTGCGCGTGCTCTCATAAAGGCAGCGCGTGCAGAAGTTTCGTCTCCTTTCAAACGAGCGACTACACCCACCCAGAAGTCGCGGCCAAGTCCCATGGTCCACCTGAGCGAATTCTTCTGGGAAAGCAGCGCGGCAGCGCGACCGGCGGCGTCCCAGTCGCGATCGTACAAAGCAAGAGTGTAACGCTGGCCCGCCACAAATGGATCTTTTTCTGACCCAGGTTCATTGGCCAGGATGCTTTCAATTGCAGCACGGAAAGGCCCTGTGTCCGCTCGCCGGGATACTTCGATGTACGCGCGAAAAATCCGCCCTGGCCTGAGCTCTGGATGAAGCGCAACGATGCGATCCATAATTCTGGCGTGTTGGTCATAGTCGTGTAACCACAAGTACATCGATCCGAGGTTAATCAGGTAAGGGAGGTTTCGAGGATCAAGCTCACATGCGCGCTCGAGATTGTGTATGGCGTCAGCCCAGCGACGCTGATTGCGGTCCATCGATCCAGCTAACTGGTAAACTTGCGGATTATTGGGTAAACTCTGTTGAGCAAGGGCAAGTTCGGCCCGCGCGCGGTCATAATCCGAATAACCCCAAAAAAGGTGCCACGCCAGCGCCAGGTGAGCTTCCCCCGAATCCGGTCTCAACCGAAATGCAGAATCTATGGCCGACTTTGCCATTGCTAAACGAGCGGGCGTGTGGTCGGTCTCTTCCTGATAGGCCATTTTGTCCCCCGGTTGCAATCCAACTAAATCGTGCGCAAAGGCTAGCTGGCAATAGGCGAGAAAGAAGTTTGGATCACGAGCGACTGCCTTATTGAGCAGGTCCACAGCCTCGGAAAGATTCACGGAAGGCCCCAAATCGACCTGGGCGTTGTAAATCATGGAGAGAGCGCGGACGTAAAAATCATAAGCGACCAGGTCCTCAGTTGGTCTTTCTTCAACAGAGGCCTTCTCACTAGCTGAGAGCTTGGCACGAAGGTGCTGGGCAACTTTTTTCGCGATCTCACTTTGGACTGCGAACAAATCATTCAAATCGCGGTCGTATTCTTCGGCCCAGACGTGCGTGTCGGTGCGCGTGTCGATCAACTGCGCATTCAAGCGAATCCGATTACCGGTCCTGCGTGCGCTTCCCTCCAGCACGTGAGACACGCGAAGCGCATCGCCGATCTGGCGCACATTTCGTTTGCCGCGATATTCCATCACGCTGTTCCGGCTGATTACCTTGAGATCACCGATTTTCGCAAGCTTGGTCAAAATGTCGTCCTGCACACCATCGGCAAAGGCCGTGTGTTCTTTCTCGTCGCTTAGGTTTTCAAATGGCAGAACGGCGATTCCAGTTGTTAGCGGACGGTGGAGCAGTTCGCTGTTCCAAACGACCCAGCCCGCGGCCGCGGCCAGGGCGATCAGGGACGCTGTAAGTAGCGCGCTTGTTGGATTGCGTTGCACCCATTTCTTCCCTCGGGCGAAAATTCCAGTGTGCCGGGCGCGGATTGGCTCGTGCTTTAGCCAGCGCTCAAGGTCCTCAGCCAGCGCGAGAGCAGAAGCGTAGCGACGCGTTGGATCTTTCTCGAGGCATTTGAGACAGGTTGTGGAGAGGTCGCGATCTATTTTCGGATTTAACTGGCGCGGTTGCCGCGGCTCGGTGTCCAAGAGTAGCCTGATCGTCTCGTAGGTTGTTCCACCGGCAAAAGGCGGCTGACCTGTCAGCAGTTGGTAAAGAACTGCACCAAGCCCATAGACATCGGTGGCGCTGCTCACTGCCGCGTTGTTTCCCACGGCTTGTTCCGGCGCCATGTAGCTGGGCGTGCCTAGGACGTCCAGGGTCTGGGTGACACTGCTTTCAGATTCGACTAATCGGGCTAGTCCGAAATCGGTAAGATGCGGTTCGCCTTTTGCATCCAGCAAAATGTTTCCCGGTTTGATGTCTCGATGGAGAATTCCATGTTCATGCGCGTAGTGCACGGTGCGGGCCACCTTGGCGATAAGCTCCGCCGCCTGCCGGATCGACATCGGCGTGCGCCTGACGACTTCGTCGAGTTGGCCACCTTCGACGAACTTCATGCTGAAGTAGCACGACCCATCGCGCTCGCCGACTTCGTAGATGGGCACGATGCTCGGATGCTCGAGGCTGGCGGCAGCTTCTGCCTCACGGCGAAAACGTTTCAGGTGGGCTTTGCTCGCCCACTGACCGAGGCTAATTACTTTTAAGGCAACACTGCGGTTGAGACTTTTCTGGCGCGCGCGAAACACTACTCCCTGACCGCCTCTGCCAATTTCTTCTAGCAACTCATAGTCGCCTAACTCTCCGAGCATCTCCACCGAGCGCTCGCTTCGCGTGGCGTGCTGCACTCCTGTTACATCGGACGAGTGTCCAACCTCGTTCACAAGCGGATCAAGGCCGGTCTCGAGCAGGCAACCGGGGCAGCCTCCCTCCGGACCGTCGGCCGGGATTTCCGCCCCGCACTTCGGGCAAAGTCTGATTCCGCTGGTCATTTTCGGAGAGCCGCTCGCGTGTTCCCCTTCTTTTACTGCGTAAAATCTTACCAAAGGTTACGCCCGAACCACAGCAATTAAATCGCGCAGCTCATCCGAAGAAGCCATCCGCCAAACACGCCAAGAAACGCCAAAATTCACAAGGAGATCGTTCCATCGAATTCCGGTTCGGATCGCGTTTTTGCGATGCGCTCGTATTGCAATTTGGGATAATGGCCAAAGTTGACGAGAAGCCCAAGTTGAAACCTGTCAGCTTCAGGTAATTCAGAACTTGAGCGCGATGCTCGTCGATGAGCTCACTGACAGCCTTTAGTTCGACGATTATTTTCTCGTAGCAGATAAAATCGGGGAAATATTTTTGGCTCAGGATTCTCCCTCGGTACTCCAGGGCCAGTCCCGGCTGCGCGATTGCCGGAATGCGGCAATGCTCGAATTCAATTCCGAGACATTCCTGATACACGGGCTCGTAAAAACCGCAGCCCTTGTCTTTGTAAACTGCGAAGCACGCGCCAATGATTGCGTAGCACTCATCCTTGAAGATGAAGTCAGACACTAATTTCTTTGGCGTAACTTGGCGTGTTTGGCGGATCATCAAAATCTTACGCGCGGACCACGGCAATTAGATGGCGCAGCTCATCTTCAATGTCGCTGGGCATCGCAACCGTATGGGAGATCTCCTCCCGCAATAAGATTTGGTAACGCCGACGAAATCGGTAAAAGGCTTGCTTGACCGCGTTCTCCGTCATCTCAAACTCAGTGGCGATCTCGGCTTGCGAGGGTCGGTCCGGTTCGTCCATGAGCATTTTCTTCATCTGATCAAAGAACCGCAGATTGCCCGCGCTGCGATATTCGTCCCGCAGCCGCGCCAGCACTTGCTCCAGAACCGTCAACGCCCAGCGGCGTTCGTAAATTTGGTCCGCCGTCAATCTGTCGCTCCGCCCAACGTCGATAGCCTCACTCTCGCGAAGCTCCTCCAACGGAATCAGCCAGTGTCCTTTGCCTCGCTTGACCGCCATGGCATGGCGCCATTCGTCGGCCAGAAAATGTTTCACCGATGCAAGCAGATAAGAACGAAGTCGCCCCTTTTCCTTACGGACCGTACTCAGATCTCTCCGCTCCAGTAAGAGCGCAAAAAAACCCTGGGTGAGGTCCTCCGCCTCCTCTGGCCGAATACCCTGTCGCCGCACGAAGCCATAAATCGGTCGCCAGTAGGTGCGGCAAAGTTTTTCGAGCGCCGCCTCTGCTGCTGGCGATGGGCCTTGCGCCTCGAGCACCACACTCCAATGAGTTGTAGCGAAGGCGAATGCACCGTTTTGGCCGGCAGCTGCCGCACCAATCGCGAGGAGCGAGGTCATCTCATCATCAGTAGGCATATCGCGATTCAAGAAAAAAGTGGCGCAAGGATCAAGCCTGTATTGCCTCAGTGGCGCTCTGCTTGTCATCGCGCGCGACATGCGTGAATCTTCTCTCCCGACATGCCCCGGTTGCCGAAACAAAATTATTACGATATCGAGCGCATCATTGAGTTCGATTTCGTCCGCGCCACGGAAGCGGCGGCGCTCAATTCGCTACGTTGGCTCGGCCGCGGCGACAAAGAAAAGGCGGACGAGGCGGCGTGCGATGCGATGCGCGGCATGTTCGATCTCATGAACATCTGCGGCGAAGTCGTGATCGGCGAAGGGATCAAAGATAATGCGCCGGGCATTTTCAAAGGCGAACAACTTGGCACTTGGATTCCGGGTTCACCGCCGTTCGATATCGCAATCGATCCAATTGATGGCACCACTAACATTTCCAAAGGTGCGCCCAACTCGATTAGTTGCATCGCGGCGGCCAGCCCCGAGGAAGGGGTGAAAGTGGCGCTGCGCGACGTGCCCTCCTTCTACATGATGAAGTTATCGTACGGACCGCGCGTCATCCATTACATGCAGAAGCGCGGCGATACGCTCAACATCGACAGTCCAATTCCAGAAACTCTCGCAATTGTCGCGCGCGCGGTAGAAAAACGAGTGCAGGATGTCGTCGTCATGATGCTGGACCGGCCGCGCCACCGGGAAATTGTCGAGGGGATTCGCAATGCGGGCGCGTCGCTGCGCATGATCGGCGATGGCGATATTGCTGCCGCCATGGCGCCATCGTTGCCGGAGAGCGATATCGATCTTTACATGGGCATGGGCGGATCACCGGAAGCCGTACTCGCCGCGGCAGGAATCAAATGCCTGGGCGGCGAGATGCAATGCAAGATGTGGCCGCGCGACGAAAAGGAACGCAAACAGCTGATCGACGAAGGTTATGAAAAAGATCTCGACCGCGTTTTTGTTGCCGACGATCTCGCCAAAGGAGAAAACATGGTCTTTTGCGCAACCGGCATCAGTGACAGCGCGCTTTTGCGCGGGGTGAAATCAAAGGGTACAACTGCCATCACCCATTCCATTTTGATGCGGGCAAAGAGTAAAACCGTGCGTTTCATTCGCGCCACACACAATTTGCAAAACAAAACCATCCGCCTGCGCTCGGATAACCGCGAGCACATGATTTAGGGAACAGATTTCCGGGTTCAGCTTTTAGTCTGAACCCTGCTCACTGAACGCTGAATACTTTGCTGAATCTCGCGCTCGACACCGTGTTGGCCATTTGTTCTAATTAGAAAAACCTGCCGCTTATGAAACAAATACCGAAATCTGAACTTTCGCCCGACAACGGCTGCATCATCGACACGAAATGGAAGCTTGGCCCGCTCAGTTATCACGCCTCGGCCGCCGGAAAAGTGGCCGTGCCGCTCGTGACCGAAATCATCCGGCTGCCAGAGTTGGTGATCTACGATCACATCGGTTTCAAGGGCGCCTATGCGCGCACCAACCTAAGTTTCCATTACATCGGTGATTTCTGGAACGACCGCATCAGCTGCCTCATCGTGGTGAGCGGCGTCTGGCGATTTTATCGCGACGAATATTACAAGGGCGATTACTGGGACCTCGGCCCCGGCTATTATGAAAGCTTTTTCGCAACCAAAGGCCCCGACGACGTGGTCAGCTCTTTCCAAGCAATCGCACTGACCTAAATTTCACGGCACGTATTTGCTTGGGCGGCGCACGCGAGACGCGTGCGCTACCCAGACAAACGTGCGAGATCGAAGACCTTTTTCGCGCAGCCCCAGGAGAGGGTGAAACCGGAGCCGCCGTGGCCATAGTTGTGAATGACGGTACGGCCGTCGTGCAACCGATTGCGTTCGAGGCGAACACCTGATTTGCGAAATGGGCGGAGGCCGACACGCTCGGCGAGAACTTTCGGTTTGTCGATCTTCAGAACACGG
>Ga0070697_100002483_pt1 | contig 14178 bp, 10 predicted proteins | sample KBSK1501metaG_FD_65475 | JGI IMG/M metagenome (GOLD analysis project Ga0070697, IMG submission 65475) | Corn, switchgrass and miscanthus rhizosphere microbial communities from Kellogg Biological Station, Michigan, USA - KBS K1-50-1 metaG | ecosystem: Host-associated > Plants > Roots >...
CACCTGCGGGTGATCCGGTCCATCCAGGAGCGCACCGGCGGCTTCACCGAGTTCGTGCTGCTCCCGTTCATCCACGAGAACGCCCCCATCTACCTGGCCGGGCTGGCCCGGCCCGGGCCGACCCGCCGGGAGAACCGGGCCGTGCACGCGCTGTCCCGGCTGCTGCTGCACGGCGCGATCGACTCGATTCAGTGCTCCTGGGTCAAGCTCGGCGACGAGGGCTGCCGGGACGTGCTCCGCGGCGGCGTCAACGACCTGGGCGGCACGCTGATGGAGGAGACCATCAGCAGGATGGCCGGTGCGGACCACGGCTCCTACAAGACGATCAGCGGGCTCCGCGCGATCGCCGAGCCGCTCGGCCGGCCGCTGCGCCAGCGCACCACCACCTACGGCGAGGTGCCGGAAGAACGCCAGCGGGCGGCGGCGGCGAGCGACGGCGTGTGCTCGTCGGTGCGCTCCGGCCTGCCCCTGCTGACCGGGTAACCCTGCTGACCGGGTAACCCTGCTGACCGGGTAACAGAGCTCACCGGGTAAGGATGAAGTCAGCCGGGTCGCGCGGCGGGCGCGGCCTGGCCTGCCCGGCTGGGTGGCCGACGGCGATCGCGCCCATCGGGCGCCAGCCCGCAGGCAGGTCCATTACCCGGGCGGCGACGTCCTGGCAGAACAGCGTGCTCGAGATCCAGGCCGAACCGAGCCCGTCCACGGCCAGCGCGACGAGCAGGTTCTGCACCGCCGCGCCCATCGACACGGTGAACATGGCCTGCTCGGACCGGTTCCGCCGCTCGTCCGGGTAGTCGTGCGCCGCGTCCGTGACCAGGCACGGCACGATGATCAGCGGCGCGTTCCTGAGCACGTCCCCGCGGCGGAGCCTGCGGGCGATCTGCTCCGGGGTGAACCCGTCGCCGCGCAGGTCGGCGGTCCAGGCCTCGCGCATCGCGTCGAGCAGCGCGGTCCGGGCCCCGGCCGTCTCCAGGACCGCGAACCGCCACGGCTCGCTGTGGTGCGGGGCGGGCGCGGTCAGCGCGGTAGCGATCGCGCGGCGGACCGTGACCGGGTCGACGGGTTCGGCGGTGAAGGCCCGGATGGTCCGGCGGGCCAGCGGCACGTCCGCCGAGCCGAACCGGAACATGTCCTCCTCGGCCGTCCTGATGACGGCCCGCGCGCCCGGGCCGTCCGGCTCGGTGACCAGGTCGGCCAGGCCGCGCACCAGCGCGACGGGCACCTGCCGCGCCTTGCCCTTGACCAGGTCGGCGGCTGAGGCGATCTCATCGGCCACCGCCGCGACGGTGACCTCCAGGATATTGCCGAACGTGTCGGGCTCTCCGCGATGGTCCCGCACCGGGGCAATCCCGGCGGCGCCGATCGCGTTGTCGGTCTGCCCGGCCCGCCAGGGGCGGCCCATCGTGTCGGTGACCAGCACGCCGATCCTCACCCCGGTCCGGCCGTGCAGCGCCTTGCGGATCCGCCGCGCGGACTCGTCCGGGTCCTCGGGCAGCAGCACGACGGTCCCCGGGGCGGTGTTGGACTCGTCCACCCCGGCCGCGGCGAGCACCAGGCCATGCCGGGTCTGCGCGATCGTCGTGGGGCCGCGCCTGGCCACCACCCGCACCGTCTCCGCCTCGATGGCCTGTTCGCGGGGGACGGTGACCACCCGGCCCTCGGCCTTGCTCACGACCTTGGAGGTGACCACGAGGATGTCGCCGTCGCGCAGGTCCGGGGCCGCCTCGGCGATGAGCGCCGCCAGGTCGGCGCCCGCGGTGATCTCCGGCAGCCCGGTGACCGGAAGAACCGTGACCGCCCCGGCGCTCACTTCATCTCCAGGGCCAGGTCGAGCGCTGCGCGGGCGATCGCCGTGGTAGCGGGCAGGTCGCGCATCAGCAGCGGCAGGGCGCGCACCTCGATCCCGGCCAGCGCCGGATCGTCGCCGGCCGACTTGTCCTGGTCGTCGACGAGCCAGCCGTCGATCAGCTCCGGCCCGTAGTGCGCGGCGACCGCCGCGGCCGAGGTGTCCACCCCGATCGCGGCCAGGCAGGCGTCGGCCATCCCGCGCACCGGCGAGCCGCCGATGATGGGCGACACCCCGACCACGGTCTTGGCCGCGACCGCGGCCTTGATGCCGGGCACGGCCAAGATGGTGCCGATGCTGACTACCGGGTTGGACGGCGGGAACAGCACCACGTCGGCGGTGCCGATGGCGTCGAGCACGCCGGGCGCCGGCCGGGCCCGCTCCGCGCCGGACGCGATGATCTGCGCCGCGGGCGTCGCGGCGTGCATGCGCACCCACCACTCCTGGAAGTGCACCACGCGCTCTTTCTCCCGGGGGGAACGATCCCCCCCAGACCCCCCCTGCTCCTGGGGGGGCTTCCCGCCCCCCCAGACCCCCCTGGCCCCGGGGCCCGCGAGCACCACGTGGGTCTCGACCGGGTCGTCCGACATCGGCAGCAGCCGCACGCCCGGCTGCCACCGCCGGCAGAGAGCCTCGGTGACGGCGGAGAGCGGCTGACCGTCCGCCAGCAGCCTGCTGCGCAGGATGTGGGTGGCGAAATCCTTGTCACCGAGCGTGAACCAGTCCGGGCTGGCGCCGTAGGCGGCGAGCTCAGCCCGGAGGCTGAACGTCTCCGCGTCCCGGCCCCAGCCCTGGTCCTCGTTGATGCCGCCGCCCAGGGTGTACATGACGGTGTCCAGGTCCGGGCAGACCCGCAGGCCGAACAGCGTGATGTCGTCGCCCGTATTCCCGATGACGGTGATCTCGGCCTCGGGCGCGGCCCGGCGCAGGCCGCGAAGAAAACGGGCGGCACCCACGCCACCCGCGAGCACGGTGATGCGCATAACTATAAAGTGTGGCAGGTTCCCCGGCCCGCTCCGGCCGGCCCCCGGCCCCGGGCGGGCACACGGGGCTTGTGTGCCCCCGCCCCCGCTAGACGGGGGCGGGGGCCACGCACCCCGCGGCCAGGCGCGTCCGGGCCGGCGGCTCTAGCAAAGAGTGACCGCCGGTTTCCGTGCGTTACGACCGCGATGACGGTACGCGTCCCGCCGGATTCGTCAAGTGATTTATCTCGCATCTCGGACAACGGGGGGACCACTATCACCTTTTCCGCTTGACTTGAAGCAAGACACGCGGGTGTAATTTCATTGGTGTGATTCTCGCCTGCGGGGGACGGGCGAGACCGGGGGCTCCGAGTTGGGGAGGGAGGTTGCGCTGTGACTGAGGTCATCGTCCCGCTGGCGCAGGTCTTCGCCAGTCCAGATGAGGTTGACGAGCTTGGCTGGCAGGATCAGGCGCTGTGCGCACAGACAGATCCGGAGGCGTTCTTCCCGGAAAAGGGAGGATCGACCCGGGAGGCCAAGCGGGTATGCCGCAGCTGCGAAGTCCGGGCTGAGTGCCTGGAGTACGCGCTGGAGCACGACGAGCGGTTCGGCATCTGGGGTGGCATGTCCGAACGTGAGCGGCGCCGTCTGAAGCGCCAGGCCGTCTAGCCGGCCGCGTACATGCCGCGTTCACCTCACCAGGTGAGTCGGGGCTGTGTATCTTTAGTGCTGCGTGAGCGCAGGGGGAGTCGTTCACGTCGTCCACGCGCTCTTGCCGGGCAGGTAGCCGTGCGAGGCGCCTCGCCCCGGCCACCAGACAGGACCCTTGTCCCAGAACGCAGCGTCGCAGAACACGGCATCCCAGAACACGGGCCACCATCGCCACGTCGTCACCGCCGTGGTTGTCGCCCATGACGCCGCGCGGCTGCTGCCAGGGCTCATCAACGCGGTGCGCGAGCAGACCCACCCGGTGCAGCGCGTGGTCGGGGTGGACACCGGCAGCCGGGACCGCAGCGGGGCGACGCTGACCGAACTGCTCGGCCAGGACGCGGTCTTCGGCATGGAGGCGGACACCGGGTACGGTGCCGCCGTCGCCCGCGCCCTGCAGCACCCCGCGGCCCGCCCATCCGGGGGAACGGGCGGTACCGAGTGGATCTGGCTGCTGCACGACGACTGCGAGCCAGCCCCCGACGCCCTGGAGCAGCTGCTCGCCGGGGCCGGCCGCAGCCGGTCGGCGGCGGTCCTCGGCCCCAAGCTGAAGGACCTGTCCGACCGGCGCGTAGTCCGCGAGGCGGGCATCACCACCGACCGGGCCGGGCGCCGGCTCACCGGGGTCGAGCCGGGCGAGATCGACCAGGGCCAGCACGACGGCAACCGGGCCGTGCTCGCGGTCAGCTCGGCGGGCATGCTGGTCCGCCGCGACGTCTGGAACCAGCTCGGCGGCTTCGACGCCAACCTGCCCCTGTTCCGCGACGATATCGACTTCTGCTGGCGGGCGCATGCGGCCGGCTACGAGGTCAGGGTGGCCACCGACGCCGTGGTGTACCACCGTGAGCTGTCCGCCCGGCAGATCCGCAGGACGCCGGCGACCGGCGGCCACCCGCGCATGTTCGACCGGCGCAGCGCGCTGTACGTGTTCGCGGTCAACCTGCCGTTGTGGCCCATGCTCGGGACGCTGGCCGGCGGCGTGGCCGGGTCGCTGGTCCGTGCGGCCTGGTGCCTGCTCACCAAGCAGCAGCGTAAGTCCGCGGCCCACCTCGGCGCGGTGGCCTGGCTGCTGCGGCATCCGCTGCTGCTGCGGCGCGAGCGCCGCCGCCGGGCCGCCAACCGCAAGCACGGCTACGCGGTGCTGCGCGGCCAGCTGCCGCGCGCCCGGACGCTGGGCCGGCTCGCCGAGTCGGCGATGGGCATGCTGTCCCGCGGGTCGGGCTACAACAGCGGCGGGCTGCACCACGCCATGGTCGACGAGCCAGACGACGACCTGCCGCTGCCCGCGACCGACTCGGTCGTCCGCCGCGTGCTCACCAGCCCGGGCGTCCTGCTCTTCGCCGGCCTGGCCGTGGTCGCGCTGGTCGCGGAGCGGTCGCTGACCGGCTCGGTGCTGTCCGGGTCGGCCACGTTCGGCGGCGGGGCGCTGGTGCCGTCCTACAGCGGGGCGGGCAGCCTGTGGCACGAGTACCTGGCCGGCTACCACGACACGGGCATCGGCTCGGCCGCGAGCACCCCGGCGTACGTCGGGGTACTGGCCGTGCTGTCTACCCTGTTCGGCGGCAAGCCGTGGCTGGCCACCGACATGCTGCTGCTCGGCTGCGTGCCGCTGGCCGGGATGACGGCGTTCCTCGCCACCCGGCGGCTGACCTCCGTGCTGCCCGCGCGGGTCTGGATCGCGGCCAGCTACGCCCTGCTCCCGGTGGCCACCGGCGCCGTGGCGGCCGGCCGGATCGGCACCGTGGTCGCCTTCGTGCTGCTCCCGCTCATCGGCGTCCTGGCCGGCCGGGTGCTGACCGGAAACCGGCGCATAGCCACCCGGGCGGCCTGGGCGGCGGGCCTGCTGACCGCCGTCACGGCCGCCTTCGTGCCGCTGGCCTGGCCGGTCGCGGTGATCGCGGCGGTCGCGGCGGCGGCGGCCTGGTCCTGGCTCGGCCCGCGCACGGTCATCAACGCCTGGATCGTCGCCGTGGTTCCCGGCGTGCTTCTCATACCGTGGACCTTCCACCTGGTCACCAGCCCCTCCGCGTTCTTCGGCGAGGCGGGCGTGGTCCGCCCCGGGCTCGCCGCCGCCATCTTGCGGCCCCGTTCGCTGCTGCTGCTCAGCCCGGGCGGCCCCGGGCTACCGCCGGCCTGGGTCACGGCCGGCCTGGTGCTGCCCGCGTTCGCCGCGCTGCTCTTCCGCCGTCGCGCCGCCCTGGTGTACACCGGATGGGGCGTCGCGCTGGGTGGCCTGGTCCTGGCCCTGGTGGTGAGCCGGGCCCGGCTCACGCCGCCGCAGGGCGGCGCCGCGGTCAGCGCCTGGCCCGGCCTGGCTATCGCGATCGCAGCGGCCGGCCTGCTGCTGGCGGCCACCCCGCTGGTCGAGACGATCGGCCGTGCCCTGACTGGGCAGGCAGGGCGCGGACGCGCGGACCCGGACCGGTCCGGCCGCGGCTGGCGCTACCTCGCCTCGGTGGCCGGCCTGGCCGCGGTGGTCTCGGCGCCGGCCCTGGCGGCCGGGTACTGGCTGGCCGACGGGCTTGACGGCCCGGTGACCGCGGCCAGGCCGCCGATCCTGCCCGCCTTCGTCGCGGCCGCCTCGGCCGGCCCGGACCGGGCCAGGACGCTGGTGCTCCGTCAGGAGAGCGGGGGCCAGCACGCGGGGTCGCTGTCCTACGCCATCCTGCGCGCCGCCGACCCGGTGCCCGGCGAACCCGAACTGGCCGAGACCGCCGCCTCGAGAAACGCCCTGGAAAGCGTCGTCGCCTCGCTGCCCGCCGCGGGCACCGGCGACGCGGGCGATACCGGGCATGCGCTCAGCCAGTTCGGCATCGGCTACATCCTGCTGCCCGACCCGACCGACCAGGCGCTGGCGAGCCAACTGAACGCGGCGGCCGGCCTGCAGCCGCTGACCACGTCGTCGTCCTACGACCTGTGGCAGGTCTCAGGGCCGGTGGCGCGGGTCCGCGTCGTCACCCCGGCCGGTACCGCGGTCCCCGTCCCGTCAGGACCCGTCGGGGTGAACACGACGCTCGCTCCGGGCACCTCGGGCACCCTGGTGCTGGCGGAGGCCGCGGGCGGCTGGTCCGCGACCCTCGACGGCAAGCCGCTGACCAGGCTGGCGGCGCCGGTGGACGGCTGGGCGCAGGGCTTCACCCTCCCCGCGGGCGGCGGCCACCTGATGATCACGCGCAACGAGACGGCCAGGAATCTCAGCCTGGGCGTCGAGGCCGTCGCCCTGCTCGTGGTCTTCGTGCTCGCCCTGCCCGGCTCCAGGGCCTCGGTCCCGGCGCCCGTCGTCCCCCGCGCCGAAGGTGCCCGAGAGCACAGCGCCCCCGAGGCCGCGGCCACCCCCGCGGCCGGACACCGCCGGGCCCCCGCCGCAGGCGCCAAAGGACACGGCGCCGCAGGCGCCAGGGAGCCCCGCACCGCAGGCGCCGAGGAACACGGCACCGCAGGCGTCCAGGGAGACCGCCGCAAGCGGCGGCCGCAGGTCGCCCTGGCCGGCGTGACCGCTGGCCTCGGTGCTCGCGCCGAGGAAGCCGATGTAGCTGAGGAAGGCGACGACATCGGGGCGGGCTACCCGGTGGCCACCGGGGCAGCAACGCCCGGCCCGTTCGGTACCCATGGCGACCCCGGCTACGGCGCAGGCACCGGTTACCAGACCGATCCCGGGTACGGGACCGATCCCGGGTACGGGACCGATCCCGGGTACGGGACCGATCCCGGGTACGGGACCGATCCCGGGTACGGGACCGATCCCGGGTACGGGACCGATCCCGGGTCCCGGACCCCCGAGCCCGCGCAGGGCGTCACGCCGGACCTGGACGAGGACCCCGCGCCCTGGGCCGGGCTCGCCCCGAAGATCCCGCAGACCCCGGCGCTCCGGGATCGGCCTGACCCGGCGCCCGCGGCGCCTGCGGCGCCCCGGCGGGGGCGCGGTCAGCACGCCGCGCGGCACGGCAAGCCGTCACGCCGCTCGCGGGGGGATTCCTGATGCGCGCGGTCCACCTGGTGCCCGCCGGGGTGGCCCTGGTCGCGCTCGGCGCCATCGGCGGCGTGGCGCAACTCGGCCATCCCGCGGCGGCGCCGCGCCCGGTATCCTCCCCGGCCGCGATCCGGCAGGTGCCGGTCACCTCGGCCGCCCGCGCCTGCCCGCCCGCCCCGGGCGGCGGCGCGGCCCCGGTCGCGGTGCTGGGCGGCCCCTCAGGCGACGCCAGCGCCACAGGAAAGGGCCAGCCGACTGAAACGGGTCAGGTCGAGCTGACCGCGCTGCCGCCGGTCGGCCCGCAGGTCCGCGCGGCCAGCCCGGTCCGCGCGCAAAGCCCCGGCGCGCTTTCCCTGCTGACGCTGCCCGCCGCGACGACGGCCAGCAAGAAGAGCACCCAGGCGGCGCAGGGCTGGTCGGTGGCTGGCGGCGGTGCCATGGCCCAGGGCCTGGAGGCCGAGCTCACGCAGGGCTCCGGGCTGGCCAGCGTCCGCTGCGCCGAACCAGGTTCGGACCTGTGGTTCATCGGCCCCGGGCAGCAGAACGGCGGGTCGCAGATCCAGCTCGACCTGATGAACGTCGACTCCACCGCCACGAGCGTGGACGTCAGCGTCATCAACGACGGCGGCCAGGCCCAGGCGGGTAACGACAACGGGATCACCGTCCCGCCGCACCAGACCGTGACCGAATCCCTGTCCTCGGTGGCGCACGGGTCCAGCGTGCTGGCCATCGAGGTACACACCACCATCGGCCGGGTGGCGGCCGACGTCTCCGTGGCATCCCAGGGCACCTCCGGCTGGCTGCCCGGTACGGCCCCGCCGTCCACCCAGCTGGTCATCCCGGGCGTGCCGCCGTCCGGCAGCACGGCCGGCCTGTTCGTGGCCGACCCGGGTTCCTCGACCGCCAAGGTGACGGTGACCGCGATCACCCCGCAGGGACATATCCGCCCGTTCGGTTCCCAGTCGGTCGACCTGCCCGGCCAGTCGGCGTCTTACGTGGCCCTCTCACCGCTCGGCGGCACCACGGCCGCGCTCCAGATCACCTCGAACGTGCCGGTGGTCGCCGCGGTGCTGGTACCCGGCAGCGGCCCGGGCGTGCTGACCGCCGCCACCGCGCCGATCAGCGAGAAGGCCGTGGTGGCGGGCAACACGAGCGGTGGGGGCATGGCCGCCTCGGTCGTGCTGTCCGCCCCGGGCGCCCCGGCCCGGGTCCGGCTGACCGAGATCGCCCCGGCCAGCCAGGGCGGCGCCAACGGGACCGGCAGCAGCGTCACCGCCAGCCAGGTGATCTCGGTCAAGGCCGGCCGCACGCTGGCCGCGCCGGTCAAGGCCCCTAAAGGCGCCAAGCGCGATTCCGCGTTCGCCGTCGTGATCACGCCACTGCCCGGCTCCGGGCCGCTCTACGCCGCCCGGGTGGAGACTCAGGGGCAGAACACCGTGGTCTCCATCATCCCGGCCGCCAGCGCCCTGGTCACGATCAGCCTGCCGCCGGTCCGCGACTCCTACGACGCGATCTCGCCCCAGGGGGGTACGGGGGGGCGGGCAGCCCCCCCGTGATCGGGGGGTTCCGGGGGGTCGTCCCCCCGGGCTAACACCGTCAGCCGAGGTCGCCATAGCCGGGGTCGATGACCTCGGGGTCCACGCCGAGGATCTCGGCGAACTCCTCGACCACCACGTCGAAGACCAGCTCGCTGAGCTCGTCCTCGTCTTCGGCCCGGGCCAGCAGCGGCCGCCGGAACAGCACGATGCGCGGCCCGGTCGCCGGGTGCCCCGGGTCGCTGGTGTCCGGCGAGCCGCGGACGATGCGCGCCAGCGGCACCGGTTCGTCGTCACCGATGGTGTCGGCGTCGGGAACTTCCTGGACCGCGAATTCCACGTTGGAGAGTTCGGTCTCCCAGCGCGACTCGAGCCGTGCCACCGCCTCGAGCACCAGGTCGTCGAACTGCTGGGCCCGGCTCCGGTAAAGCGGGACCCCGGGCGGCACCAGCCGGCCGCGCAGCCCGCGCCCGTGCCGGTCGCGGCGCCTCGGCCGGACCCCGGAGGAGCTGCCGGAACCCGGCCCGGAGCCCGGGCCCGGCCCGGACCCGGAACCTGGCCTCGACCCGCCGTCACTGGTCTGCACAGTGACCGAGCGTATCCGATCGCGACACATGCCGGATAGCGCAACTCGGGCCCTGCGGGCCCGGGCTGACCTGGGGCCCGCGGGCCGTGCTGACCTGGGCCCTGCGGGCCGGGGAACGGCCGCGTCCGACCGGGGCAAGCCGCGCAAAGCACGACACGACCGCGGCGCGAGGCGCGGGTGGTGGCTTTAACGGCCGCGGACAGATACCGTCACGGTTGTATCCGACGCCGTCCCGGGTGCCGGGCATGGGTCCTCTGGTGATGTGAGCGAGGTGGGCTGGTGGGTTCTCGTTGCTGCTCACGCACCGCATGCAAGCATCCTCCGGTCTACACGCTCACGTACGTCTACCGCGACTCCACCGCGGTCCTCGGCCCGCTGGCCGCCTACGTGGAGCCGCACAGCTACGACCTGTGCGAGAAGCACGCCGCCCGGCTCGTCGCGCCGCGCGGCTGGGACGTGGTGCGCCTGCCGCTGGAAACGGTCCAGGACCGCGCCGATGACCTGGAAGCGCTCGCCAACGCGGTGATGGAGACGCAGCCGCGGGGTCGGCCGGACAATCGGCTCGAGAAGGAGCCCGTCGGCCAGGGCGTCGAAGTCAGCCGCCGGGGGCACCTGCGGGTGCTGCGCTCCGGGCCGCCCCAGGACCGATAGGCTCGGCAGTGCCGTCCGCACCAGGACGGCACCGGTCGTGTCACGGGAGGGCAGGTCCCGCATTGGGTGATCTTGCGAGCATCGTCAAGGCGTACGACATCAGAGGGGTCGTGCCCGACCAGCTCGACGAGGGCGTGGCGGAGGCGGTCGGCGCGGCGTTCGCGCGGGTGACCGGCGCCGGGACGATCGTGACCATGCACGACATGCGCGCCTCCTCGGCACCGCTGGCGGAGGCGTTCGGCCGCGGCGCGGCGGCGCAGGGGGCCGACGTGCTGGCCGGCGGCCTGGCCTCGACCGACATGCTCTACTACGCCAGCGGTGACCTCGGCATCCCCGGTGCGATGATCACGGCCAGCCACAACCCGTCCCGGTACAACGGCATCAAGCTGTGCCGGGCCGGGGCCAAGCCGGTCGGCATCCAGACCGGCCTGCTTCAGATCAAAGATCTGGCCGAACGGGCCTTGGATCCCGCCCCGGCGCCCGGCACTGTCACCCGGCGCGACCTGCTTCCCGGCTACGCGGAGCACCTGCACAAGCTCGTCGACATCTCCTCGATCAGGCCGCTCACGGTGGCGGTGGACGCCGGTAACGGGATGGCGGGCCTCACCGTGCCCAAGGTCTTCGAGGGGCTGCCGGTCACGCTGATCCCGCTCTACTTTGACCTCGACGGCACGTTCCCGAACCACGAGGCCAACCCCATCGACCCGGAGAACCTGCGCGACCTGCAGCGCGCGGTGACCGAGCACCACGCCGACATCGGGCTCGCCTTCGACGGCGACGCCGACCGGTGCTTCGTGGTGGACGAGCGCGGCGAGCCCGTCTCGCCCTCGGTGATCACCGCGCTGATCGCCACCAGGGAGCTGGCCCGCGAGCCGGGCGCCACGATCATCCACAACCTGATCACCTCCCGCGCCGTGCCGGAGATCGTCAGGGAGAACGGCGGCGTCCCGGTGCGCACCCGGGTCGGCCATTCGTTCATCAAGGCCAAGATGGCCGAGTACGGAGCGGTGTTCGGCGGCGAGCATTCGGGGCACTTCTACTTCAGGGACTTCTGGTTCGCCGACTCGGGTATGCTCGCCGCGCTGCACACGCTGGCCGCCCTGGGCGAGCAGCCGCTGCCGCTGTCGCAGCTGCTCGCCAGGTACGCCAGGTACACCGCCAGCGGGGAGATCAACTCCGCGGTGGCGGACCAGGCCGCCTCGACCGAACACGTCAGGCGGGCATTCGCTGGCCGGCCCGGGGTCAGCACCGATGAGCTCGACGGGCTCACCGTCAACGCCGGCACCTGGTGGTTCAACCTGCGGCCGTCTAACACCGAGCCGCTGCTCCGGCTCAACGTCGAGGCGGATACCGAAGCCACCATGGCCGCCGTGCGGGACGAGGTGCTCGGCGTGGTCAGGGGTTAAGACCGACATTGGCGGATAGGGAGAATCCCATGCAGATCGACAGCTGGCTGCTTGACATCCTGGCCTGCCCCGAATGCCATGCGCCGCTGCGCGTCGACGAGGAGGCCAGCGAGCTGGTGTGCACCAGCGCCATCTGCGGCCTGGCCTACCCGGTGCGCGACGACATCCCGGTGCTGCTGGTTGAGGAGGCCAGGCGCCCGGGCGAGCCCGCGAAGCAGTGAGCGACGACCCGGACGGCTGGGGCGGGGCGGAATTCGTCCTGGCCGCGGACCGGCTCGACACGCCCGACGTGATCGAGGCGGCCGATCCCGGTGACACGCTGCGGCAGGTGGCCTCGGCGGCGGCCCAGGTGCGCACGGCGCTGCGGTCGTGCGCGGAAACCGACCTGTCGAGCTTCGCCGCGGAGGGCAGGCCGCGCGCCATCGTGGTGGCCGGCGTGGGCGCTTCGGCCCTCGCGGGCGAGATGCTCAACGCCCTGGCTGGGCTGAGTACCCCCGTCCAGGTGGTGGTCTCGCCCGCCGAGCGGCTGCCGGGCTGGGTAGGCGCGACCGACGCGGTCATAGCGGTATCCAGTTCAGGCGCCACCCCGGAGACGCTCGCCATCGCGGTAGAGGCGGCCCGGCGCGGCTGTCGGCTGGCCGGGGTCGGCGCCGCGGGATCCCAGCTGCACCGGATCGTCGAGCAGGCCCGCGCCCCGTTCGTCCCGGCCGTCTCTCCCGGTTGGCCTCGGGGGGGCACGGGGGGGTCGTCCCCCCCGGAGTCGGTACTGCCACGTTCGATGCTGTGGGCTGTGGCCGTCCCGCTCCTGGTGATCGCCGAGCGGCTCGGCGTAACCCGGATCGGGGCGGACACCTACGAGCTGACGGCTACCCGGCTGGAAGAGGTGTCCCATCAATGTCGGCCAGCCAGCGAGTCGTTCGTCAACCCGGGCAAGTCGCTGGCCCTGGATCTGGTCGGCGCGTTGCCGATGATCTGGGGCACCTCCGCCCTGACCAGAGTCGCCGCGCGGCGGTTCGTCGGCCAGTTGCATGAGAACGCCAAGTACCCGGCGCTCTGGGGGGTGCTGCCCGAGGTGGCGCACACCCAGGTGGCCGCGTTCGACGGGCCGTTCGCCCCGCGTTCGTCCCGGCTGTCCGCGCCGGAGCCGGGACCCGGCGCGGAAGACCTGTCCGACCTGCCCGGCTGGGATCTGGACTATGAGGAGGCCGAGCCGGCCAGCGGCTTCACCGCACTGCGCCTGATCCTGATCGCCGACCCCGATGAGGACCAGCGGGTCGCGGCGCAGCGGGCCGCGGTCATCGAGCTGGCGGGCCAGCGCGGCGTGGGCATATCCGAGCTGGCCATGGACGGCGAGCATCCGCTGGTGCGGCTGGCCGGCGTCATCCAGCTGGCCGACTACGCCAGCGTCTACCTGGCCATCGCGTCCGGGATCGACCCCGGCCAGACCGTGGCGATCCGGGATCTGCGGACCAGGATCGAGTAACCCGGATGCAGGTCAACTGGCGCGAGATGAGGGCGGTGGTCGCGGCCTTTGCCGCCAACCTCGGCATCGCCGTGATCAAGTTCGTAGCCTTCCTGCTCACCGGATCCGCCTCGATGCTGGCCGAGTCCGTGCACTCGGTCGCGGACACCGGTAACCAGGTGCTGCTGTTCGTGGGACGTGGCCGGTCCATCCGGCCCGCGTCGGACGATCATCCGTTCGGCTTCGGCCGCGAGCGTTACTTCTACGGGTTCGTGGTGTCGGTCATGTTGTTCACCGTCGGCGCGGCCTTCTCCGTGTACGACGGAATCCACAAGATCATTACCCCGGAAGCGATCCACGACTCGCTGATCGCCTTCATCGTGCTCGCCCTGTCCGCGGTGCTGGAGGGGTTCTCGCTGCGCACCGCCATCGGGGAGGCGAACAAGGTGCGCGGCGACCGGAACTGGGGCACCTTCATCCGGCGGAGCAAGTCGCCGGAGCTGCCGGTGGTCCTGCTGGAGGACCTGGCCGCCCTGATCGGGCTGACGTGCGCGTTCGCCGGGGTGGCGCTGTCCACGCTGACCGGCGACGGCCGGTGGGACGGCATCGGCTCGCTGGCCATCGGCCTGCTGCTCGCGACGGCCGCCGCCATCCTGGCCGTGGAGATGAAGAGCCTGCTGATCGGCGAGGCGGCCAGTTCCGAGGTGCAGCGCCGGATTGTGGCCGCGCTCGAGGACGGCCCCGAGCTCGCCCGGGTCATCCACATGCGGACCGTGCACATGAGCCCGGATGCCATCCTGGTCGCCGCGAAGGTCGCGGTCCGCGGCACCGACACCGCCGCGCAGGTCGCGGCCGCCGTCGACACCGCCGAACGCCGTGTCCGGTCCGCCGTCCCCATCGCCAAGACCATCTACCTGGAGCCGGACATCTACCGCCCGGCCGAGGCCGACGAGAGCGACCCCGCCATCCGCGCCGTCCAGCGCAGCCACTCGCCCGCCCCCCCGTCCGGCGACGGCCCGATGAAGCCCGGCAACCCCGAGAACCCCACCCCC
>Ga0070697_100002485_pt1 | contig 14175 bp, 20 predicted proteins | sample KBSK1501metaG_FD_65475 | JGI IMG/M metagenome (GOLD analysis project Ga0070697, IMG submission 65475) | Corn, switchgrass and miscanthus rhizosphere microbial communities from Kellogg Biological Station, Michigan, USA - KBS K1-50-1 metaG | ecosystem: Host-associated > Plants > Roots >...
TTGCTCTTGGAATTCCAAGAGGCTATCGGCTGGAAATACGAGAGCGACTTTCGCTCCGTGGAGGTCGAAGGCGTTGACGATGTGCCCGTAATTGGGGTGCTCGTTGCGGTGAGTGGTAGCGGAAAGAACGGTGCCGCAGACTTGTGGACGACCCAACGTTTCGCTGATATCGCGTCGCTGCCGGAAACTTTGAAGGCGCGCGAGACATGGGAACGGTTTGTCGCTGTAGGCGAGGTAGGCCGCGCAGAAAAAGACTTTATGAGGATTTTCGTAAAAGGATTTTTTCAAGCGTTAGCTTTGCTGGCTATGGGCATGGCGTTTCGCTGGCTGCTTGGGCATATCTGAGAGACTGCCGCGAAGGCGGTGAAGCCTCGGCCAACACGGGGAGATCGTGGTTGGTGGAGAACGACGACCTGAAATAACAGGCACCAAAACGCGACAGACCTCCGCTGATTGAAGCGGATTTAGGCTGCGAAGTCGTGACAGGCCGGAGAGTACGGCCACTGATTTTCGGAAAAGTTATGGTCGGTGGCTTGCCTGACTTTTGATGTCTGCAAATCATCTCCGGTTAGGCCCGCCCAAAAAGCACCACTGGCCGTCAATTTCTGAGGTTCCGAGCGGCGATGATCGGTCTGCCGAGGCAGCAACTCACGCTAGAAAGTCTCGGGCCTCAGATTAAGTTTGCGCGGCTTACCTGAGCCGAAGGGAAATCTTGGCAGTGATTCAGGAAGAGGCCACGGCTGGTACTCACCCGCTGCCAAGCGTCGCGCAATTCAAGTTTAGGGAGTAGTTCAAAACGGCGGCGGAGCGCTAAAACGTAAATCTGTGATGTGGAGATAATTCTATGAGATTGAACATCCCCGGACGGGGCGGCTGGCGGGCCGTACGATGACAAAAACACTAGCCCTGGTTTCAAGGGGCGCTAGGTTGCTGCTTCGTATGTTTTTGTCCGAAGTGACCGCCACAAGCGCCGGCGTCCTTTGAAACGAGGGCTATTTGTTTAATGAGCACATGGGCTGTGAATTGGGCATACGAACAAACAGTAAAGCCAGCTACTAGAAAGTTCGTTCTCGTGTCCCTCGCTAATTTTGCCGATGAAAACGGTTATTGCTTTCCTTCTCAGCAGACACTCGCAAGCATGACAGACCAAGGCGTTAGCACAGTACGGGAACACCTAAAGGCTCTTGAGTCCGAAGGGATAATCAGCCGCGAGCATCGCTATGCCAAGCAGGGCGGCGGGAGGACGAGTGACGGGTTCTGGCTGCAAGCACCGCCGGAGAGGCTAAAACCGCCCGTTAAAGGGGCTGAAAGCAAACCGCCGAAAGCTGGCGGTAAGGAAAAGCATACCGCCGAATCTCAGCGAGCATACCGCCAAGATACGGCAAAGTTACCGCCGACATCTGGCGACGATCATATAGGAACATCCAAGGAACCCTCAGAAATACAATCGCCGCATTCGCGGCTTATGAAGTTGCACATTGACCGCCTACGGGGAAACGTGTCTGACCCCGCGGCTCAAGGCGCTGCGGTGAAGTGGATACTCGCTCGCTTCCCCGAGGCTAAGGCGATTGCCTGTTACGAGTTTCAACTTGCCGAACCGTGGCGCAAGGGACACGCGAGTTGGCTCACGGTGAAGTCTCGAATCGCAGAGTGGGATAAAGAGCAATACACACCCCAGGAAAAGATTGTTGAGGATCACGGCGATTGGTATTTGGTGGAGTCAAGCTGCGGCGATGGTGGTACGTCAAAACGCTTCCGCACTGCTGAGGCTTTTGCTTTTCACACCGGACGTGATGTTGAGGAGGTCAAGCGACTATGGAACTGACCTCCGAACAAATCTATCTACGCCAGGATCGCGGCGCGATGATCTCAGCCCTTGGTGTTCAGGTGAAGGGCAAGGCTTGCAAGTGTCCGTTCCACGATGATCGGCACGCTTCGGCGAGTGTGTTCACGGACGAGCAGGGAACGATTCGTTTCAAGTGTCATACATGCGATTGGTCGGGTGACGTGTTCGACGTTCGCGCTCGCATCGAAGGCCGATCGCTCGGCGATGTTTTGAAGGAAGGCCGTCTCGATCCAAAACCAACTCTCTATCCCTCGCTTGATTCGATCATCAAGACGTATTCAAACGTCGAACGGGTTTACAAGTACACCAACCCCGAAACGAAATTGGTTGAGTTGGCGGTAATCCGGTATCAGCCGAACGGTCACAAGCAATTTGCTCAGTGTAGTCCTCGCGGTGACGCATGGGTGAAGTCCCGGCCTGAAAGCAAGCTCCCTCTCTACAACCGCTCACGAATAGCAAAAGAAAACTCCGTCATCGTGGTTGAAGGTGAGAAGGCCGTCCACGCTCTGTTTGATATTGGAATTCAAGCTACAACCTCACCAATGGGCGCAGGGAAGGCTTCTCTTACAGATTGGACGCCGCTCAAAGGCAAGGTGGTTTACCTCTGGCCGGACAACGACTCGAAAGGGATTGAGCACATGGAAGCCGTGCGCGGCTTGCTCGATTCGGACTGTGAGTTGTTTTGGATTGAACCCTTGAATCTTGGTATTCCGCTCAAAGGTGACGTGGTTGAGTTTTTAGCAGACAACGCCGGGACGCCAGAGGATCAACGCACCGCAATTCAGTTGGTTTTGGATGAAGCTAGACCGCTTGGCGCGGCGCAGGAACTAGGCCGCAGATTTGATTCAATCATCGCGGGCGATTGGGTGAACATTGAATGGCCGTGGGGACTCACAAGCGCTGAATCTCAATCACTTTTGCCTGACACCGTAACCGCGATGTGCGGCGATCCTGGTTCGGGCAAATCATTCCTGCTTCTTGAGGCGTTTTGGAAGTGGCATCTCTCGGGCCGGAAGGTTGCGCTATTTGAGCTGGAAGATGATCGCGTTTACCACCTTCAGCGAGTCTTAGCACAACTGGAATCGAACGCATGGCTCACCGACGCGGAGTGGGTACGAAACAACCCCGACAAAGCAAAAGCCTCTTACGAAGCACAAAAAGACATTCTCGGATCGCTTGGGAAGGTGATGTGGGATGCGCCGGATCGTCAGGTCACTTTAACCGAACTGGCTGATTGGTTTGAGGCGCGATGCGAGGAAGGATACGAAATCTGTGTTATCGATCCGGTGACGGCTGCGGCGGCAAATGACAAGCCGTGGATTGAAGATCAAAACTTCATCTTTAGGGTTAAGACTACCGCCAAGAAATATCACTCACGCTTAATCTACGCGATTCATCCCCGCATATCCCAAGGTAAAGTCGGCGCAAGTTTATCGAGATTGGCCGGCGGCGCGGCTTATCCCCGTTTCTCTCATTCCGTTTTTTGGTTGACGAAACACGACAAGCCGAAAACCGCAACTGTGTGGCAGGAAATGGGCGGCAAGCGACAGGTGACTTTTGATCGAACGCTGAGAATTGCCAAGGCGCGAAATGGGCGCGGTGCGGGGTCAGAGATGGCGTTTCATTTGAACACTGATTCGCTTTGCTTTCTCGAATACGGATCGATTGTTAGCGAAACAGTGGAGGTGCTTCAGTGAGAGACATTGACTGGTTTGAGTATGAGCGGCGCAAGCGAGTATTGCGAAATCAATACCCAACGTCGCAGGAATATGACGCGGGCATTAAGCAGATCGTTACGGCGCTGGAAGCGGACGCGGATCGCGCTGAGATTCACGAAGCCAAGACAACTGATGCGCGTTGCCCAAATTGCGTCGGGAAGCTAGAGCCGATTGCGGGCTACTTCGACCGGCACGAAGAAGGCGTTAGCAGCAATGCCCCGCGAACATACGAAGAAGTTTGGGAATGCGTGAACTGCGAAGGCTGTTTCAACGACGCAGACATAAAGGTGGCAGCGTGAAAAACAGATGCACTAATCCAGTAGGCCGAAACGATCTATGTGGAAAGTCTATTCCTGAGGATGACATTGAATCGGTAAAGACAGACTCAGGACTTGTCTGCGGAGCCTGCATAGACGCGATGTTCAGCAAGAGTGACGATCCTTTGGACACACTTGGCAGACCAAAGCAGGGAAAAGCCACAAGACAATCTGCTTACTGTGGAACTCTTGCATCGACTAAGACGGCAAGCAGGGATTAGATGATCCGCAATTTCACAATTCACCACGGCCATGTTTTAGACGTGCTGAGAGGCATGGAGAGTGAATCTGTGCATTGTGTGGTGAGTTCGCCTCCGTACTTTGGTCTCCGCGACTATGGTGTTGAGCCTGCGATCTGGGATGGCAATCCGAATTGTGATCATGTGTGGCTGGATGCGACGTATGTTCGGAATACCGACAAAACAGCAGGGGCGAAGCAGAACACGAATTCTGGCGCGGTGGGACGCGACGAGCCAGTTGTAAATGGCTTCTGTTCGCTGTGTGGCGCGTGGCGCGGTTGTTTTGGGCTTGAGCCTTCGCTTGAGTTGTACGTGGCTCACAGTGTTCAAATCTTGCGCGAGATTCGCCGCATCCTGCGGCCGGACGGAACAGTTTGGTGGAATGTTGGCGACTCTTACGCGGGGTCGTGGGGTAACTATGGTGGGCAGAATCGCGGGAACGGAACGCAGCGAGAGATTATCAGCGGGTCGCTTCCTAATCCTGCTTACGACGGACTCGAGCAATGGAAGCCGCCGACTGCGGACGTTGCGGGGCTGAAGCCAAAAGACCTCTGCATGATTCCCGCCCGCGTCGCGCTGGCGCTTCAAGCCGATGGGTGGTGGTTGCGGTCTGAAATCATTTGGGCAAAGCCCGCCCCGATGCCTGAGTCGGTAACGGATCGGCCTACGCGATCACACGAACAAATCTTTCTACTCACGAAATCCGAGAAGTATTTCTACGATCAAAACGCAGTCCGCCAACCGCTAAAACAATCTTCGATTGATCGTCTATCGCAGGACGTTGAAAACCAGAACGGATCCACGCGAGCGAACGGCGGCGCGAAGTCAAACGGAAACTTTAGAGCGGCGGTTAGCGGCGGGCATCTCAAATCTCAGATCGTCGGCCAGCACTCCGGCCTCACGCTCGGACATCATCACCAAGACATCGAGCAAGGCGCAAACCTGAGAGACGTTTGGACTATCAACACAGAGGGATTCCGCGACGCACACTTCGCCGTCTTTCCAACTGAAATCCCAAGACGTTGCATCCTTGCGGGAACGAGTGAAAAGGGCGTTTGTGGCGAATGTGGCGCACCGTGGACGCGCGTGGTTGAGCGGTCGGCAATGGAAATCAATCGCAGCGGGCGAGGTGAAAAGATATTCGGCGGCAATCACTCAACAGCTGCCAGCGGGACAATGACGAAGCCGCCCGAATGCCTAACGATAGGTTGGCAACCATCCTGCAAACACGAAGGCGATCCAATTCCCGCAACGGTACTTGATCCATTCGCGGGAAGTGGCACGACTTTGCTTGTAGCGTTGCGGTATGGCCGAAGCGCAATAGGTATTGAGTTGAATCCTGATTATGTGCGGATGGCCGAGAAGCGTATCAGGGGAGAGTTTTCACTGTTCGCTGACGCTTGGCAGAAGCGGCCGCAATCTTCCGTTTCTGTTCAAAGTCAGATCGATGTTCAAGAAGATGTTGTCCACGATTCAGCAGACCAAGATTCCTTGGAGAGTCGTTTAGCGTATCCCGATCTTTGTGATGCACAAGGAAGCCTTTTGGAACTGGCCCATGAGTAGATTCCCAATTCAGAACGGATCGCAGTTTCCAGACGTTCGGTTCTGCGGTCTTGATGTATGCGCGGGGCTTCCCGTTTTTATCGTTCCGAATTCGCGTTGTGCCGACCGGCAAGTGATTAGCAGGGAGACATCCACGCTTGAATTCCGTGTCAGGCGAAAGACGAACGCTCACGCCTTTATTCCACGGCTCGCTTCCAACCTGAAACCACGTCGGATTTGCGGTGGCTGGTTTTCTCGCCGCGTTGAGGTGTTCAACTTTGGAATGTCCTTGGCAGGATCGAGAGCAAAAGCGCGTCCTGTTCCATCGACTTGGCATCACCAGAATTTCCGCGCCGCACCATTCGCAGGGCTTCGGTTTTCTACTGTAAGCACTCATAGCAGCGATTATAACACGTGCAGGGAGTGGCACAACGGGCTTTTATTCAACGTGGAAGTAGCAGAGCGAGCGACAGCAGTAGGTTAGGCATGAGCGCATCGCAACAGAGTTTCAAAGAGTTCTTTGGCGGGACGCCAGCACAGCCTCCTCTAGCGAGAGAGGACTACTTACCTCCGCGATCGAGGCGCGACGATCCCCAAAGTTCGCATCGCGCAGAGGCAGACTGCAAAAGAAGCGGAACGATGCGCGGGCAGCGATTGATCTCCCTTCAACTCGTTACAGAGAATCCGGGGAAAACAGCGGCCCAACTTGCACAGATTCACTCTCCCTTTGATGAAGTATTGAGATTCAAGACGATGATTTGGTTGAGGAAGCGTTTGCCCGAACTGTACGCAATGAAGGAAGTGCATCCGAAGCAGATTGGAAAGAGCGATCAAACATGGTGGCCGGGGAAAGCAGAATGAAACCTCTACGCCTCAATCAACATTGCGCGAAACGCGGATACAGATCGCGGGGCGCAGCAGAAGCACATTTGAGAGGGCTATTGAAAGCAGCAGAGTACAAGCCGGATAGAAAGAACCCTGAGACATTGAATGTCTATTGCCGCATAGCCCGATCATGCCGTGAGAAGCCGTGGCACGTAGGACACAGCGGAAGGGCGATCCGATGAAGCGAAGCTATCTCCAACGAAAGAGCACTTGGAAACCTAAGCCGCGCGGCTATTCGTGGCGATCTAGTTCTACTTTGAGCCGATCTCGGCTGCGAGCGAGGCCCGATAGAAAGTTGATTGCGTGGTCTAAAGCAGTAAGAGAACGGGACGACTTCACTTGCCAGATGACAGGAATTCGAGATGTGGAAAGAAACATCGCGCACCATATTGCGCCTCGCAGCCTGCGCCCTGACCTTCGCTTGCTCGTGTCGAATGGTGTAACGCTGACGCCCGAAGCTCACCAGAAAGTCCATGACAATCCAATCTGGGCAAGAGAGAACGGGTGGCTATCAACTGAGACTTACGAAGCAGCAAGGCGGGCAGCGTGAGGGGGGCGGTAAATGAGAGAAGCCATATCACAACTAAGGCGATGGTGTCCTGATTGCGGGTGGCATTGCGATCTTGACGTTGGAGTGTCGTGTCCGTCGGATACATGCCCAAGGCGAATGCGTAAACGCCGGATGCTTATCTGTTCAATTCCTGATTGCCAACAGGGATATTTCACTCAACAGGAATTCGATGATCACGAATGCTATTCAGCGTACTGAGTTTTGAGGGGGCGGGTAGAGCGAATGAGAAACTGGACAACGGTATTAGCTCAAACAGATGTCAGGGACCACAACGGCGAGCTTCTATATGCCGATGCAATCGTGCGTCCTAACTGGTACTGGAATCTGCGCAGGTTGAAATTGTTTCTTGGCATCGTATGGCGCAAGTGGGATGAGGGCTATCGCCTTTCGATTGCTACAGCATGGAGCGTCAGTGAAGTAGCTAAAGGGCTGACGGGTGAATAGCGAAGCGATGAGCGCGAACTTGAAAATAGTGGAGCCAGATTTTTCCGGCGTGATTGACGCCGCTACGGAAATCAATGCCCGTCAGCGAGAGTTAAAGATCCGCCTCAAGCGAGCGCGGATGGCTCTGGACGTAGATTTAACATTTCAGTTGGTTGACGAACTTATTCCTGACAGCGTATTAGAAGCGCATGACAAAAAGGTGTCTTCAATTACTTCGCGTAAGTACGGCCGGACAAGCGGACGCTGATAAAGCGTCACTTCCCAGCCAGCGAGCGACGAATGCGCAAACCGCCCAAACCTACGGGCTAACCATCGTCAAAACAATCGAGATTTCTGACGTGTCAGGATCGCAGGTTCTATTAGCTCCTGAGATTCAAGAAATGTTGAGGCTAATGAACGATCCCGAAATCCACGGCGTGATCGTGCGCGAGTTTTCGAGGCTGATGCGACCGGACAACTTCGCCGACTACGCAATGCTTCAGGCGTTCGCTGACTCGGAAACGATCCTTTATCTCCCTGAAGGCCCAATCGACTTCTCTACAGACACGGGAATCATTCACGGCGGAATGCGGGCCATGATGGGCGGTCTGGAAAAGCGCGAGTTAGTCAAAAAGATGTGGCGCATCAAGGAACAGAAAAGGCGAGAGGGAGGATTCAGCCAATCGAGGGTGTGTTTACCCTACGGCGTTGGCTACAACGGATCGTGGCACTACACCGCCGACGCTGAAAAAGCGCGAGAGGCGTTTCGGCTTGTGCTGGCCGGAGACACGTCTTACGCATCACTAGAGAGGAAGGTTGGCATTGCGTACTTCAATCTCAGAAACATTCTGAGAAATCCGATTTACACCGGCTGGCGCGTGATTGATGAGAAGCGCGATATGTCGCCAAGGGCCAAGCGAGCGAGGTCTGACGGAAGGCAATCAGATCGTCCAACAATCAAACGAGCGCCTGAAGAAATTATTCGCGTTCAGGTAATCAAAGAACCGTTAGTTTCGGAATCTCAATTCAACCAGGTTCAGCGGATTCTTGAACTGAAAAGACAAAACCACTGGCGCACAAAAGAAGCCGAACATCATCGCTGGACTTACAACGGCTACATACGATGCACCTGCGGGCGACTGGTTTACACGAAATACCGCCGTGATGACTACTACGTGTGTTCGGCTAACTGCGGGGTTCGTTACATGCGCAAGGACAAGTTAGAGCCTGAACTGGATCGCTTGTTTTCAGAACGCCTAATGCGCCCGCGATTTCTTAATCAGATCGTTAAGGGGATGCGAACGAAAGTTCCACAAGCTGACACTCAACGGCTGAATGACCAGATGGCCGATCTTGAAAAGAAGCGCGAGCGGATACTTACTGCTTATTTTGACGGCGTGATTAACGAAGCAGATCGGGACGTGCGGATTCAGACCGTGGATCGTGAGCGAGTCGCGTTGAAAAGAATCATCGCAAAGCAGAAGCCAAGGCCGGAACTGGATGTTGAAACGCTCGCGGAAATCTTTGCCCCGTTTCAAGACTTCGACATGCTGAACCGAGAAGATAAGAGACAACTTCTGAACACGATTAGCCCGTCGATTGTTGCCGCAAATTACCAAATAAAAGGCTTGTGGATAGGCATTGAAGGCAGCGATAATAGTAAGCATGTGGCAGCGTTTTACGACAAGAACGATGATTCAAGATACTGGCTACCGCTAGAAAAAGCAGCTTAGGGACTGGGCGGCGTAAAGGGGGAGAAACAAAATGGCGAGATATAGAGCAAAAGCTGTCGAGGTTAAGGCAGTTCAAGTTCGTTCTGACAATCTTCGGAAGGTTTGTGACTTCTTAGGAGGCGAAGAGCGGCGCAACTTGGATTTCTCAATCAACTATTCAACGGGTCGCGTGGGGATTTTGCCGATCAGCGGGGTGCGCGACGGGGTGACCGCAGCCTTTCCCGGCGATTGGGTTATCAAAGGGCCGCAGGGCGAACTGACCGCTATCACAGACGTTCTATTTCGAGCTAAGTACGAACAAATAGGTTAGCGAGCGGCAATGAGGAGTAACGCGCAAACGATTTGAGGGGATATATCTGGCCGCTCTGTGAGGGGAAATGAAATGAGATTCGTGGTTGGCGAGCAAGTTCAAATGACTGCCGAAACGCTGAAATTTAATTCAGGCGCGCGGTCAACGACAGGCGTGATCGTTAAGTCTAGCAGCCGCTTGCCTGAGCACGTTCGAGTGCTTCGCGACGGGCTGAAAACGGTTGAGACGTGGCATGAATCCGCGTGGGAAAAACGATCCGAGTCTGAGGTGGAATCAGAGCACGGAAGAAGAGGGCGCAACTAGTGCCGTCAGGTGTTGCAAATAATCCGACTCTGAAGTCAGAACGGATGCGCGCCGCAATCGTAGCGCGTCAGGCTGCTGGGATGCATTTTGGAAGGCGGCGGGTTTACAAGATGCGCGGCAAGCACTGTTCTATCTGCGGCGCGTGGTTTCGCTACAAGCATTATCCCGCTCAAAAACCGCGCAGGGTGTGCAGTCCGAATTGTGCGGCCAAGACCGCCAGTGAAAGCAGAAGGCTGATTCCTGAGGACTTCGATATTCTCTACGATCTCTACTGGAATCAGAACAAAACCACGCCAGAAATCGCGGCACACTTTGGAGCAGTGGCGCACAAACCCGTTCGCCAAAAAATGATCAAGCTAGGAATACCGTTACGCGGCGTTGGCAGTTCACGACTGACCGTTTGCATTATTGAGGGTTGTGGCGCGCCGCTTTTCAAGATTCGACACACAAACAACGGCTCAATGTACGGGCGTCGGTGTTTAGAACATTGGGTCGCTCACCGCTTCAAACTTGCGCAGGAGTATTGGTTTCAGATTCGACGTTGGCGAAAGTGGAATCTGGGCATTAGCGGCGAAACAAATATGCAGGCAATCATTGAGGACGCGGTGCCGAAGGGGTTGCCTTACGAAATACGAGAGGAAGTGTGTCAGGAGATCGCGCTTCAGTTGTTGACGCGCAAAACGTCCTATAGCCAACTTCGTCAGACGACCTCACGTCTCGTTAAGCATTTCTTCAGGGAGTATCAGGACAAGTTTGGCAACTTGTCGCTTGATGCTCCGCTAGGCGGCGACAATGAAGGACTGACGCTGGGCGACTTGCTAGATGATCGGGGGCGCATTAGCCGTGCTGCGTAATGCTTCAACCTCTCACAGATCGCACAACAGCAGACTAGGAGCAGCATTGGAATACGAATCGGAAATAGCTTACAGCCTCTCTCCACAGAGGAAGCAGAGGAGAGTAGGGCGACTAATTCTATTTTTGGGCTGTGCTTTTGGGTTGTGGTGGGTGACGAAATGAAAAAGAGACTGCAATTCATTCGCAAAACGACACTTGCCGAGATTGTTGAGCGCAATCCTAAAACGAAAGCATGGCGCGTCAGGAACATGCAGGCAGGGGTCGATCTTGGCATCGTCAGATGGTTCGGCCGTTGGCGTCAATACGCATTCTTCCCTGATGAAGAGTTGGTGTTTGAAAAAACGTGTCTGCGGACGATTGCGGACTTTACTGAACGGCAAACTAGAACGCATTACGCAAGGCTGAGGCGGGAACGTGGGTTAATTCAGTCCTAACCATAGATGAAATGCCCAAGCGTGTAGATGGTAATTCAGGGAAGGTTGTTGAGGCTCTACGTCAGATTGGCGCGGAGTGGATACCGACTTCCGGCGATCCGTCGATTGGCTTTGACGGACTCACGCTCTGGCGCGGACGCTCGCTAATCACAGAGATCAAGGATGGGAACAAGCCGCCTTCAGCGAGGAAGCTGACAGTCAACGAATTGAAACGTCAGAGGCAATGCGAGGCGCGGGGAGTGCCTTATTTGATTCTGTTAAGTGCTGAACACGCGATTGAAGTTCTAGGGCAATTTCGGTGAAGCATCTGTCCAAAGTGTGAGGATGCAAACATGGCGATAGTGAGTGCTCAGATTAGATCAACGTAAAGTTGAGGAAGGATTAAGTAGAGATGACACTTAAGCGGCTTGAAATTCAGTTGACTGATCCGATTTGCGGTTGCGAGCAGCAGTCGCTTGCGTGGGGCATGTTTTTGGATTCAGACAAGATAAGCGTTCGCATCGGCGGCTTGAAGTTGAGTTGCAAGCTGTGCGGCGTTGAGGTGCGATTTCCTTACAGTGGCCTTAAGGCGTGTCCCGTCTTCGATAATCCGTATCCTGATGGCGCGAAACAGAGCGAGATCGAGTTACCAGATGGCACCAAGATCGACGCCGACGCCTTCTTGGCGGAACTAGAAAAGCAAATGCAAAGTTCGCCATAGTTACCTCGACTTATGAAAACGTTTAATCCAGGCGACGAAGTTGTTTACCGTGCAAAGAGAGTCAAGGTCTGGGCAGTAATAGGCCGTCAATATCTATGTCGAGATGGTGATGTTGGAATCCTTGCTCACCCTGAAGAACTGAAGATCGACCTACTCCCGAAAGAAGATTCTTTGTCGGTGGGTTTTGGGCAGAGAAATGGAGAGATGAAAAAGACGCTGACGGCGGCGAACCTTCAACGTCTTCAGTCCTAACCGAATGTAGAACCTGCAAATTGAATCTACTACAGGTTGGGAGATTAAGTATGAGTGCAAATCTAGCGATTGTAGAAGCTCCTTCACCGCGTCCGCCGTTGTTTGTGGAGCGGGCTGACGGGCTTTGGGAGTTCCACGGCACCACGCCGGAGGAGCATTTAGTCTGCTGGCAGGAAATCGCAGCGGAAGCCGAGCGGGACTTGTGGCAGATGGGCGCTATTGCCGCGTCCCTGGTTACGAAGTACGACGAAGACACGATAGGAACCTTTGCCCATAAGGTTCGGTTGTCGCCCCGGCGGGTGCGTGAAATCGCGCAGACTTACCGAGCATTTGAAAATGGCGGCGCGTCGCCAATTCTCAGCTTCAAGCATCACAGCGTCGCGGCGAGGGCAAAAAAGAAGGGGCTTGATCCGGTGGAAGTAGTTCACAAGGCTGAAGATTTAGAGTGGAACCCTGAGGAGTTGGGTTATTACGTCAAAACAGGGCTGGAGCCGCAGCCTAAGCCCGCCAAGGCCGGGAAGGGGCGCGTGGCGCGTGAGCTTCAATCGCTATCTCGCAAGGCGCTGGCAGATCATATTGAGTTTGACGCGATACCGACTTTGATAGCACTCCAAAATAGATGCTCCGATCCGAGTTTCGCAAGTAAGTTTTACGGGAACTACATCGGCGACCTTCAGGAGCATCGACAAGTGTTACTGGACGAGGAAACCCAACACGCAGTTTTGACCGCATGGGAGATGGGCTACAAGACGGAAGATCAACTTAGCCAGTTCACTAAAACAGACTTGTCAGAGGTTCGGCGCGTGATGCTTCAACTTGAGGAAGATGGGTATTTTGTCGAGCAGCCTTTGGAGTGGAAGCCCGATCAAGCGAAGGGCGGCAGGTCTAAAATTTGGCGGCGAACATCGAAGCCTTTGCCGTCTGAATTGACCGCTTCCGTGAACTAAATGGTACATAGAAACCGGCTGTAAATCGCGGTAAAATAAGGACATGATAAGCACGAAAGACTTGTATTGGCTGGCGGGTTTACTTGAGGGCGAGGGCTGTTTTTCAGTGGGTGGCGGCAAGTACCCAACGATCACACTGTGGATGTGCGATCTGGACGTAATAGAACGCGCTAATGATCTATTGCGAGCGGCTGAACCAAAAAGAGTTCAACGTCGGGCCGATACCGACCGCCTGCCTATCTACTACATCTGTTTGACTGGAGCCAGAGCAGCAGGGTGGATGATGACTCTTTACTCGCTGATGGGAAAGCGCCGCCAAGAGCGAATCCGGGTAGTGCTGGAGACATGGAAAACTAAGTCAGCGGGGCGCGGTCCGTACAAGCTAAAGAGATACGCTCCTGAACTTCTACCGAAGAAAGAGGAAGCGCAAGCCGCGTGAGTCTGTTTACGACATGGGAGAGCGAGAGTGATCGGTTTTGCGTTTGCAATCTATTTTTTAGTCGCTTGCGGCGTGTTCGCAGGGCTGGGCGAGATTAAGGGCAGTCTTAGCGCGATCAAGCGCATCGCGATGTCTGTTTTGTGGCCTTGGACAGCGGCGTTTGTCGCAGTGCTGATAATTGACGATCTTGAGCCGCCCAAGCGTTTCAAGGAACGAGAGTAGAAATGAAGCGGATGGGTTCGCGGTTAAACGGGGAGATGTCGCGTTCTGAGCAGCGCCAGATACTAGAGAACCTTGCGACGATGCACGAGATGTTCTTCTCGTTGCGCGATGCGGTGAAAGAGCACGCTGACGGCAAGCGAATCATGGAGCGAGCAGCCAAGCTAAGAGAAAAGCCGCGTTACCGTCAGTAGATCGTCGCGGGGAACTCTCTAACGTGTGGAAGGGTGAGAAATGAATTTTGTTGAGTTTGTAACTGAGTCGAATCGCATTGAGGGGATTTTACGGCCGCCAACCAAGGATGAGATCGCAATGACGGAGGCGTTTGTTTGTCAGTCTCGCGATCCTTCCGTTGAGTCGCTATCTGCGCTTGCACTACTTTACACAAACGGTCGTGGTGCGCTTCGAGATCGTGAAGACATGAATGTCCGCGTCGGCGATC
>Ga0070697_100002486_pt1 | contig 14171 bp, 11 predicted proteins | sample KBSK1501metaG_FD_65475 | JGI IMG/M metagenome (GOLD analysis project Ga0070697, IMG submission 65475) | Corn, switchgrass and miscanthus rhizosphere microbial communities from Kellogg Biological Station, Michigan, USA - KBS K1-50-1 metaG | ecosystem: Host-associated > Plants > Roots >...
AGAATCAAATCGAACCTCTTCAGCAACTCGGGGTCCATCTTCTCCTTCTCAAAGAGCGCCAGCGCGGGCCCGTGCACCACCAGCTTCACGTCAATATTTTGCGCTCCGCCCTCGGCCTCGATGTGCTTGGCAATGAGTGCCATAGCGTATTTCGCAACGTCGGGATCTTTGCCATCAACGTGATATACGACCTTAACCTTATTATTCTGCATGTCGGCGGCCTGAGATGCGCTCGAGGCCAGCGGAAGCGTGACCAGTGACAATGCCAGCCCCCACGCTGCCGCGATGAACAAAAGTCTTAGCTTCTTCATAGAATCCTCCCTAGGTTGAATGGTTACTGACTTTACTCCCATCGTTCTCTGTCAGCCTGACTCTCCCTCCTTTCGTTGCGTGTGGATTCCCGGATGTCGCCTCCGAATCTCTCGACACGCTTCAATTCCCAATACCCCTGGTCCCAATACCCCTGGCACCCGGACACTTATGAGCACGACGTTCGGGTGCAGCGCGGTCGCCTGCCTGACCGCGTCAGCGGCCCGTCTGGCCTCCCGAACAACCTGGATTTTCCCAGAGCTTCTCAGAAGTGAACGGAGCCCAGCTCTAACGACGACGTGATCGTCCACCAATAACAGCCGGATCGGCCGAGACTGATGCGACTCCGCGAACCGTCTCAATCTCAGAGGAATTGAGCCGTTCCCTACTTCCTTTTGGCTGCCCACGCTGGACATCATGGCCCGGTGCATACGGCGTCCTTGCGAATGTCCAGGATGATTCGCGGTCCATGCCCTCGTTCCGCTATCACTCTCAGCCTCGCGCCCATCTGCCGGGCGCGCGCTGCGATATCCCGCAGCCTGTGACCTCGACCATTGATGCCGGGCACATTGCATCCCACTCCTTTATCGCTAACCGCAAAACGGACGCATTGCTTAAGCATCCGAAGCGAAATGAGCCCAGCCCGCGCCCGCGAGCGCCGAACGCCACTGCTCATTGCCGATTGCGCGATGAACAGCACGAGCAGGGCCTGCTCAGGAGTGAGCTCCTCTGCGGAACTTTCCTCCAGATGGACAGAGTACTGGCTGCCCTCCGACTTGAGCAGCAGCAGCGCCAAGGCCTTCTCTAACTCTTCCGCATCCAGGACCGCCACCCTCCGTGAAAATGACTGCGACAGGGCGTGCATTCACCTTCCCGTATTCGCGCAAAATCCCAGCGCTCTTAAAAATTCACCAGCATGCTGATGCGGCTCCGTATCTTCGTAGGATTGTCGAACGGGCTGGTAATACCCTGCGCAAAGGCGAGGGATGGATCTTCCAGCCGCTGGAGGTAGGTGTCCCACTGAATAAGCACATCCTTCCAGATCCTGTACTGGAGATCGATGATGAACGTCTTGACGTTCGTAAACTGATAATCGTCGTCCGCGTAAACAGAGAGCACTGAGTCCGCCTGGCTGTAGTAGTACCCGGCGCCCAGGCGTAGCCCCTTCGCATTGGCAGATGATCCGACCGCCACGAATGCCAGGAAGGCGTTGTTCTTCCGGCCGGTGTGGGTGGTCGGGTCGCTCTTGGCGCCAAAGTTGTTAGCGTAGTCAGCCGTAAGCAGAATCGGGATGCCTGGATCGAAGTTGAGCTGCACATTAGGCTGGAGAATACGATACTGCGAGAGAAATCCAGTGCAGGTCGAGACGCCTGTGGTGCTGTTATTTGTGCAATTCAGAGAGCCGGTCGCGCTTACGGCCCGATTCGTGAAACGATTGTTGTATTTTCCACTCGAAAGGAAGCCGCCGACACCGCGAGCGATCTTGCTGGGTTGGAAGAACTCATAGTAGCCGAGCGAGAAGGTCAATTCGGTTGTCGGTGCGGGAGACAGCCTGGCACTCAGTTGCTCCCCGATCCATCCATTGCCGCGCAGAGAGCCTCTGGTCTGAATCTCCTCCAACACAAATTGGCCGGTCGTGAGCCTCAGCCACTTGAAGGGCCCTACATCCGGAATCTGAAAGGTTTCAGCAATGCCGGTCGGCTGGACATCGTCATCGAAAAAAATACCTGACCCGAACACGGCTTGAGGTTTGAAGAACGGGAACTCGAACTGTCCTGCCGTCAGGGTGAGATATTTCGGGGCTGTGTACTTCAGAAAGACCCGATCCAGATTGATCCGCACTTTCGAGCTGTTCGCTTCTGGGTCTTCCCCGATTCCTCCTCCAGAGTTTCCAAATGTCTCCCAGCCGGTGCTGGGAAACTTCGGGTCTCCCGAGCTCAATCGTACCCCCATTTGCAACGGCTCCACGGGGTTGTACGTAAAGCCCGCCCGTAAGCGGAACCGCTGGCGCCAACGTTGCTTGTTCGTATCAAAATCTTCGTTTGCGATATACTCCGAGCGCAGACCAAGCTGGCCCGCGAATTTGAATTTCGAGAAAAACTCAGCCCAGGGCGGCTGGGGGGGCGGTGTCTTTTGTGCCTGTTCCAATTCCTCGATCCGCTTCTTCAGCGCCTCGAGCTCTTCGGAGACGCTCGGCTGCCCGAGCGCCCACGTTCCGGAACTGAGGAGCAATAAACACGCCAGCATTAGCTTTCCGAGATACTGCTTTACGCTTGTCGCCATCATGCCCCCTCGAAGGCCAGTCTCATTCTGCCTTCTTGTCCGCGCTGTTCATTTCCGGGTGGGCATGCTCTTCAGCCTTCCCGTCGTGAGAAAACTGGTGTTCGTAGGCCATCCCCTGCCAACGCTGTTTCTCTGTGAACGCCCCTTTCCAAGGCGGCATTTTTGTTCCCGGGGCACCCTCAGAAATACGCCAGAACCAATAGCTGTCTGTGAACTTGTTCATCTTTCTGGCGTCCCTGAAATCTCGGGCCTCTTTGAGTTTCGGTTTGCCATCCGATCCGTGGCATACCGCGCAAAAGTTCCCCACGTATCTCCTCCAGTCATAGCGAGCCCGCTCCTCTGGGGTTTGCGCCCCCAGGTATTTGATCGCGGCGTATCCGCCGCAGATGAGGCCGCCAAAGGCCACATTCCCCAGAAACCGGTGGATGTTGAGGGGATGCCAGAGAGGATTGTTCACCGCCTGCCAGGCTGTGCCGATAAATTGACCGGTCTCCTTGTCAATCCCAATCGGCCCAATCATATAGGCCGCCCAGGAATTCGCGACCATCATAATGACCGTGCCCCACACGCTCGATTCTTGGGTAGGTCACATGCTTAGTCAGCGCTGACTCAGCAAGCGGTGTGCCCAGGTTTACAAGGATCGGGAGGGAGTGCTAAGACTTTGTTTCTGCTGTAAGTTTTGAAGTTTACGGGGCGACGAACGGAGCCAACTCGGACATGAGTGTCCGGTCATTTTTCATAAGTACTTAAAACAGCGAGGAAAAAGAAAGGCTTGTGATGTCCATCCGCTGTCCAATCTGTGTGAGATCCACTTGTTGTACCTTGGAGTGAGTCCAATGAGGCAAGATCCCCAGGAGCATATGGAGCCCTTCCGATTCTTCCATCCGGTCCCAGAAGTAATAATAACGAATAACGGGATAACGAATGGCCTCGCACTAGCGAGCCGCCTTCGTGACCGGCTGCTCGGGCGGCGGCGCCTTCAAGGTGGACAGGTATATGGTGACGGCCTTGGCGTCGGTATCGGAGAGGCCGAGGTTCGGCATCCGAGTGTCCGGCTTCATGCCCTGGGGATACTTGATCCAGCGATAGATCCAGGTGGAGTTCAGACGGAAGCCCGCTCGATCCAGTGCTGGCCCCACCACCCCGCCGGCAGCTCCAACTTGATGGCAGGCATTGCAGCCGTACTTGTTCAGGTAGAGCCGCTTACCGGTTTCCGCAAGCTTGGCGGCTTGATCGGAGGCCAATGTCAGCTCAGGACGGGGGATCGCGGCGAACTTCGGCCGCGCCGCCTTGCCCTTGTCCAGATCCTTCTTGGCCGCCACCAGGGCCTCCTGCTCCTTGGCATAGGCCGACTCATCTACTTTCGTGCCCTTCTTGTCGGCCTCCTCGCTAGCCTTTTTTTCAGCCGCATCGAACGTCTGCTGGGCCTTCTGCAGGTTGGCTTCCAGCTCCTTCTTGCGGCCTTCGATGTCAAAACTCAGCTTGGTGCCGTGTAACGACCGGACGTAGGCCACGATGTCCCAGATCTCTTCCTCCGACAGCGTGTACTTGAAAGTCGGCATCGTCGGCACGGCAAACTCGTCATCCCCGATCTTGTCGCCCAGCTCCGGGGTCGTGTCCTTCATGTCGCGGAAGATGGTTTCGAAGATCTCCTGGTCCTTGAGGGTGCTCATCTCGTCCTTGTTGGACAGGTCCTTGGGGCGCGGATCCGGCATCTGCGCCCAGTTGTAGCCTTCGTTCTGGCGGCCGTTCTTACCATGGCAGTGCATGCAGTAGTGAGCGTACAGTTTCTGGCCTTTGGCGATCTGCTCGCTCTGAAAGAGGCCGCAACCGGCTGCTCCAATTCCCACCGCGATTCCGACGAGCGTGGCCGGCAGCATGAGCTTCCGAATGCCTCTTGTCCTTCTCATGCTAATGCCCCTTTCTTCAGCTTCCGAATGATCACGAACTGCACTCCCGCCGCCAACCCGATAGCCAGGGCGGCCTAGAAATAGCCCGAGTAATCCGCCGGCGGCTCGGCGCGAAAATACCACCAGGACGAGATCGCCTTCTGCGAGCCCTTCTCCTTGATGTCGCTCCCTTCGCGCTTGCCATCCCACACACGGCGAACGCGATGGTGACGAACTCACCCGGGCGGAACTGCGCATCCTGGTCCGGAGGCTCGGTGGCGATCGGCCGCGAGAACAGAACCCGCCAGGTGCCGTTCTGGTAGGCCGCCTGGGCCGTCGCATCCCGATGTGCCTGAGCCTTCAAGCGTGCCAAAGCCTTGGGCGTTCATTTCCACGGCCTTGCCCTGCTTGTTCTTCCATTACCAGATGTTCACTGGGCCGCCCCGGACCTGCGCCATGGGCTGGCCATGCGCGGAATGGGCCTTCTTGTCGCCGACCTTGAATTCGAGCCCGGCCACGTCGTCCTCGTCCTGCGTTGGGTCCCCGAACCGCACGATTTGCGAACCTTGCGCTGTGAAGTTTTCTGAGACCGGCCGGGACACTCTAGGGCATCGCTTTGATGCCCTAGTGGACGCGCTGCCTCATGACAACTCATGGCCACCAGTAATGCGCAACCGCCCTCGTATAGCCGTAGACGATATCCCTTCTGGCTGCAATCCCGACCAGCGTCTTGCCCTTCACCACCGGCACCCTGATCAAGTGCGACTCCTGAAGGATCTTGACAAGGTCCATGACTGGCATGTTTTCCGTCACGGTCACCAGATTCTCCTCCTTAGTCATGATCTCTTCGGCCGTGATCTTCTGCAGGTCCTTGCCCTCTGTCATTGCCTGGAGGAGATCGAACTCGCTGATCAGTCCAAGGAGCCTTCTTTTTTTATTCACGACCGGGACGCTACCGAAATTCCGCTCGCACATTAATTGGGCTATACCGATTCCCGCCGTTTTCGGGCCACAAGTGAACACCGCGTCTTCCATGATCTGGTGCACGGCCAACGTCTTCGGATCGTACGCTTTGCTCATATATTCAGCCCGCCTCATAACCTCACCTCCTTATGAAAGATGCTCTTGGATCGAATATATGCCTTCCCGAACGCTCTCAACGGCCAATATTCGAAGGTGAATCCCAAGTCGACGATCCCGTTCGCCATGACCGCGCGGAGAAGGTGACTCTGCATACTCCAGCAGGATCGCCACCCGCTGCCCACAGGATGGTGCTGCCTCCCGCCGTCCTCATCGCCCCCTCCTTCTCCCGCGCCCCCCGGTTACCCTTTCTTCAACTCCGCTAGCACCGTCGTGTCGGCATTCGCCTTGACAGTGACCTCTTTGGTGACTTTGCCCAACGTCTCATGCCAGATCTCCAGTTGGTAGGTCCCGGGCGGCACCTCGGTCAGCTTGAACTGGCCCTTATCGTCTGTGAGCGCGTAGTACGGATGGTCGGCCGTCACGATCCAGGTGTTCATCCATTTATGAATGTCACACTGGGCCTTGATCGTCTCCGGCACCGTGAATTTGGCCGGAATCACCGGCAGCGTCTTGGGCTGCGCCTTGTTGATTGGGTCATTGTCGATGCTGAAGGTGTGGATGTTGTGGGTGATCGGATCGCTGTTCTTGATCTCCAACGTCGCCCCCACTGGCACGATCACCACATGGGGCACGAAGTGGCATTTGACTTGGTCCAGCACCGGCTTGGCGGCGGTGTCCAGGGGCTTGCCCTTGGCGATGTTCGTCAGGCGCACCACGGCATTCTTCACCCCTTTGTCGGCGCCCGCGATCACGGTCTCTCCGGGTATGCTGGTGCCACAGACGGCTTGGTCTTTGTTCACCTCGATGGGCTTGCCCACCGGGGGCTGCCCCGCCACCTTCACCACCCCACTGATGCTCCCCTTCTCCGCCACCGCTCCTCCCTCATACGCCAACGAGGAGCTTCCTAGGCCGTTCGCCAGGAACCCAACCCCCCAAAGCACGACAAGCCATGATCGAGTCTTCATAACGCCTTCCTTTCTCATCTGAAATTAAGACTGTGGAACAGTTCTCAGGATTCTCCTCTCGTCCGTCGCAATCGGCGGATCGCCCACCATTGGATGCTTCCCACAATCACCACCGCAACAGCCGGATAGAGATACGTGATCGCGGGAACCACCGGTTCCATGAAGAAGGAGTGCCAGGACGTGAGGGCCACCTTGCCTTCCGTTTCCCCGTTGGAGCCATCCCAGACGAAAAATGCGATTGGAATGAACCGACCGGGCTCGAACTGGATGTCTTGCGAGGAGTTGACCGTCTTCAGCGGGCGTTTTATCACCACTCGATACTGACCGTCTTTAAACTCCGCTTGGGCGGTCGCTTCTTGACTGGAGGCTGGTAGGGGTTGGAGTTTGTCCAGCCCGTTCCCATTGACCTCTGTTATCCCCGAGGCAGAACCCCAACGGAGGAGCTGAACGGCCAGGTGCTCATCGCCCATTAAGAAGAAGGGGCGCTTGGTTCCTGTAGGGATCTGGACCGGGAACTCAATCGCGATCATGTCTTCATACGTTCCACTCTTGCTATCCGGCTTGCTATTTGTTGGGTCATCCCACGCCAACCGCCATGCCAGCTCGTGATCGTTATAGACGGCCTGCACCTGAACTCCGTCCACGGTTGGGGTAAACAGCCGCGGTTCCCGTATGACCTGGCCCACCAGCGGGTAGTAGAAGGATTCCAGGTTCTGCCAGAATTTATCGCCCGGCTGAGTTGGGATCTCTCCCTCCACGCGGCGAGCCTTGAGAGCCACCTGCAGCGGGGGCACATTTCCTTGAGGGTCCGGCCAGAGCGACATCACGTAGTTCACGAGATGCCAGGTCTTCTCTTCATTGAGGCTGTCCGCAAATGAGGGCATCGGCGTGCCGGAAATCCCGCTTTGCAACCGCAGGTATAGAGCCTCTGGTGTATGGCCCCCGCGGAAGTTCCACGGTTTATGCAGGTTCGCCGGCCGAATCGGAGCGCCCCAATCGTCGGTGAGCTCAGGGGCCGATGGACCATCGCCTCGCCCGTCATCCCCGTGACACTTGAAGCATTCAACCTCGCGAAAGAGGCGTTTGCCTTCAGCGACGCTCGCCGCGCTAGCCGGAACCCGGGCGCCAAACTTGATCGGCTGGGGAGGAACGGATGCCCGGGCGAACCGCCGACTGAAAGTCTTCAAGTAAGGCACCAGCTGCCTTCGCTCCGCCTCAGTCAGCGTTTTCTCCCAGTCGGGCATTGCCGTGCCGGGCATTCCCTTCGTGATCACGTTGAAAAGATCCTGATCGGATGGGAGCTGACCACTCGGGGTCGTTCGGATCTTGAACAAGCCAGGCCGGAAATCGCGCGGTCGGGGGCGGAGGAAATTCGCTGCCGGCCCGGCCCCGTCTCCGTGCTCCCCGTGACAGTTCATACACCATTTCTGGTAAACCCGCTGACCAGCCCTCAGGTCAGCCGAGTTTGCCGCGGTCGAGGGCACTGTCGGCTGTTTCGTCTCTTGAGCCCAGACGGGCGTCAGGCTGAAGAGAAAAATTGCTACAGCGGCACCGGCCGGTCTCATCGGCCTGCAGTTTATTCCCATGTCCGTGGTTTCCAGCCGGTCTGGTGATAGAGGTACAGGACCACCGCCCATCGCTCTTCTTCGTTCAGCATGGTCTCCCACTTGGGCATGGCCGAATCCCAGGGAGTGGATTCCTCCGGAAGACCGGGTCCCCCCGTTGAAATACGCCAGAAGACATAGGACTCCTGCAATTGCGCGATCGTCCCCGGATCAGCAAAATTGGCCGGCGGTGGATTAAACCCATGCGCAAAATGCCCCTTTCCATCAAAACGATCTCCGTGGCAAAAGACGCAATTGGAAAAATAGACACTGGCCCCGGCCGCTGTATATTCACTTATCTTATCCGGTTGCTGGCGCAGTGGATTTACCAATCCCATTACTTCGGGCGGCGGCGCCGGGTGGATCACGCGCGGGGCAAAAGGAGGTTCAAACTGAGGCACCACCCGCTGGTAGACCAGATTTCCGACGTAAACGGGGATCGTAACCAGCAGCACCCATCGGGCCGCCCGCCAAGGCACCGCCCGAAGCCGGTCCCCCCGCAGGAAGGCAACGACCGGACCCTTAAACTCTTGGAGCATCTCTTCATAGACCGAAATATAGATCAGCAACCACACCGAGGTCATAAACATGTACATGAAGATGAGGCTTGACGGCAGCGGCGGCTTGATGACAAGTTTTAGGAACAGATAGACCACCATCCAGACGATGGCCACCTGGGCCGGTACCGGAATCCTCCTTCTTTTAGCTTGGAACTTTTCGATCTTCGCTTCCACGAATAACCTCCCGATCAGTTCCAACAACGTCGGGTAAACTCGCGTCCCCCTTGACCCCCAGCAACCGGTCGGCAAGCCGGTAGAACACCTTGGCTCCCTTTCTGTAGAACCAATCGACGTCAAGAAGGATAACCCTCATTTCCACTGGATGTAGTCCAGATAATATAAGGAGACAGAAAGCCAACACTGCGAACGACAGCAACTGGAACTGATCCAGAACATGGGCTCCTGTGTAGGGCTGATAATCGACTGGATGCGGAAGGATGTTATAAAGAGGGCCAGGCAATAGGCCTATAGAGATGCATAAAAAGGCAGCAATCCCCATGGCAAGGATCATATTCAGGGGAGGCTCCTTTGTCCTTATGCCAGAGTCGTGGGAAAAAAACGCGTGATAGGGAATTTTGATGCCTGCATGGTGGAGGACACCTGCCGAGGCAAACAGCAAAACAAGCCATAGAATACCCATCCCCTGATGGGTGGCTGCAGCCATTATCATTGATTTACTGACAAAACCGTTAAAAAAGGGGAATCCAGAGATCGATACTGCACCTATTATGCAAAATAGAGTCGTCAGCGGCATGGTCTTATATAATCCGCCTAGGTCCGTAGCCTTGCTCTTTCCTGTCTGATGCATCACGGCACCCATCGACATAAAAAGGAGGGCCTTAAACAAAATATTGTTAAAGGCATGGGCAACGGCACCATTTAAGGCCAGGGGGGTTCCTATTCCGATGCCAGCTACCATGAATCCGACTTGATTAATAATGCTATAGCTGAGCACTCTCCTCAGGTCATTTTCGATAGCGGCATAAAAGATAGGGAATACCGTCATCGCCGCTCCAACCCATATCAAGACCTCTGTACCTGGAAATGCTCTTGCCAGGGCATACACGGCTACCTTGGTGGTAAATGCGCCCAAAAATACTGTGCCCGTAATCGTTGCCTCAGGATAGGCATCAGGAAGCCATGCATGGAGGACGGGGAAAGCGCAATTTATGCCAAACCCGATCAATATCAGATAGGATGCTAATCCATTTAATCCTATCACTCCAAACTCGATAGAATCCGTCTGATGCACACGGATGATGATACCGACGAGAAGGCAAAGACCTCCAAAGAGATGAACCAAAAGATATCGCAATCCTGCTCCATAAGATGCCTCTGTCCTTCTCGCCCAGATAAGGTATGTTGAAGCGATAGTCATTATCTCCAAGAAGACAAAGAGAGACACAAGATCTCCGGCAAAGATGGCACCTAGAGCGCCTCCCGCGGCAAGGAAGGCTGCCACATGTTGTCCATCCTCATTTTTGAGATGAAGGGCATAAAGGGTTCCTATAAAGGATATGATCGTGAACATGTATCCAAAGGCCCGACTAAGCCGGTCAACCCTGCCGAAGATGAGATCGTAACCCAAGAAACCGGCCGTCCAGTGGATGCCTTCAGGGACACTCACAACGTTTATAAAGGCAATGACGGGCAGAAGTAACAGATAGGCGGACTTGAGCCTCCCCTTAAGAAAGGGGACGAGGAATGCCCCGATGATCAATATTGCTGCTGGGGGAAGGCTGTTAATCATAATAATCTTCTTTTCTCTTAAGCAACTTACGCAGGATATAATTTGAAGCTAAAACGATACTGACGTAGGCGACAAATCCATATGCCCCATAAAAGAAGGGATACCTTTCCCATGGAACAACAGGGTGTTTAGGAAAGAAAAGGTCAACGACAATGAGCAAGACAAGGAATATGTAAAAGCCCATCAAGAGTCTTTTTACATTGCGTGATCGATCAAAAAAATGCCCTTCTTTCATTGAACCTCCGTTCTCTTGAGGAATCTAGAAGGTGCCCCACATAATGACAACGAGGTATAAGACCGCTAGTGAAAAAACGATATAAAAAATTGTTCGATATCCAGGTTCAGTCTCTTGCCTGAGCTCTGTTCTCCCTTCTTTCTCTTTGTTCATCCCACTTCTCTCATCACCACCCTTGCCAGCTCAAAGAAGACCGATGGCGAAAAGAATAAGACCAGTGTTCCTATGGCGGTAAGGATCAAAGCCACTACCATCATGGTCGGGGCTTCCCGTCTTTCAGCTTTCTCGCCCGGCGGTAAGTCCCTGAAAAATGCGGCATACCCGATTGGCAGCAAATAAGACGCGCTCAGGATTGAGCTTGCGACGAGGACAGCAATTGCGGGGTACAGTCCTGCCTCTACTGAGCCAAAAACTAAATACCACTTGCTTATGAAACCCGCAAAGGGTGGAAAGCCGATTATGGAAAGGGCGCCTAAGGTGAAGGCCGCCATTGTGAAGGGCATCTGTTTTCCAATGCCATTCAGTTCACTCACCTTGGTCTTACCCGAAGCCACGTAGATCGAGCCCGCACAAAAGAACAGCGTAACCTTTGCGATGGCGTGATTGACGATCTGTAGGACCCCGCCTATTAAACCAGCCGGCGCTAACAATGCAGCCCCGAGGAGGGTATAAGAAATTTGGCTTATTGTAGAATAGGCAAGCCGGGCCTTTAGGTCATCCCTAGTCAGAGCCAGGACAGAAGCTGCGACTATCGTAAAGGAGGCAAGGAAGACCAGTGGGAGTCCTAAATTGAGCTCTTTTAGCGTGTCCAGTCCAAAGATGTAGTAGGTCGCGCGCAATATACAGAAGGCACCTACATCTACACCCGCTAATAAGGCGGCCACTGGCATGGGAGCGATCATGGCCGCAGGCAGCCAGGCATGAAAAGGTATGATCGCCGCCTTACTGATACCGACCACAAATAGAAGATAGGTGAGCGTCAGCAGGATGGGGTCTGCTTTGGAAGGGAAGACGCCCTTTGGATTAAAACCCAAAGTGCCGGAAAGAGCGTAGGCCAAAATGCCTGCGAGCAAAAAGAATTTCGCCAGCATAAAGACATAAAAGATATACCTGTTCCCCTTGGCAAACGCCTCTTCGGTCTCTTTATGTACCACCAAGGCATAAACAGAAAAGCCGATCAGCTCGTAAAAGACGTAAAGAGTCATAAGATTGGCCGCAAAGGCCACTCCCATGGTGGCCGACAGGGTAATCGCAAAGCAGAGATAGTAGCGGGTCTGCGCATGTTCCTTGATGGAGCGCACGTAGCCGATGGAGTACATGGTGATCAGGATCCACAAAAAAGAGGCGGCGGTAGCAAATATAAGCCCCATGGCATCAACCCGAAACGCGAAGGAGACACCAGAAGTTATAGAAAAGAGGGTATAGTGCAGTGTATTTCCGGCAAGGACTGTGGGAATCATGGTGAGTACAATGAGAAACTGCAGGGTCGCCGCCACCAACGAACACCCCTCACGGATATTGGGCGACCTGCGGGTTACCGGGATGAGCGCGGCCCCGAGCACAGCAACGGCCACGGCTAAGAATGGTTTGATGGATTCAATTTCCATGGCGGATACCACGGCCATCTTTAGGAAGCCCCTGTCGAAACGGTTGTCGGCATAACGGTCTTCACTTCCTCGGGCTGTATCGTGACTTCACCTCCCAAGCTCTGAAGAAACGCCATGACGGCCAACAACTCGGGCTCAGAAAGACCGACAGGGGGTTTGTTGATGTACGGCATCCTGGCCGGGTATTGCTTCGGCCGGCCCTCATGCCGGTAGTCGAGGTAGATGTACGCCTGAGGCTGGGTCAGGCTCTCGTACATGAATTCACGCGTGACCTTGGCGCCGATGCCTTTCAAATCCGGACAGCGCGCCGACTCGCTCGGACCGATCGAGTGGCACAACGCGCACTGGCCCTTGCCAAAGAAAAGCCCCTGCCCCACCTTCACAAGCTCGGCCTGGGTCTTGATCTGCGATGGGTCGAACTCTTGCTTCTTGGGTGGAAGAGAGACCATCTGCGGGACCTGATGGGCAAGATACGTGAAAGCGATCAGCAGCCCACAGGCGGTCACCACGGCCTTGCGGAAAAATTTGGGCCGCTGCGCGACCTGTGGAACCGGTACAGCGGGCTTGTCGGCAAGGGAGACAGCCCAGAAGAAAAAGGGCGCCATGAAGAAATACTGTGTGGAGAAGGCAAAGCGACGTACCGTGCGGGTGATAACCCAAAAGAGAAAGGCCACAAGAAAGAGGAACACAAAGGTTGACAGCGACATGACAGTGCCGGCCTGTCCCAGGGCGGGGCTATAAGCATAGGGGGAGGTGTCCTCCAATACCCCATAGATATGCCAGTGGACCCGCGAGGCCGAGCGCGCATAACCCATCAGGGTCATCGTAAGGATCACGACAGCCGCATTCAGAATCAGAATGTGCTGGCTACGGACTGGCATCCTCCCCCAGTGCATCGGGCCTTGCTTGGCGTTTCGCATGGAGAGGACCGCCATGATCGTGACCACAATAATGACGCCCAGAACTGTCAGGACCTGCGAGATGGACAGCACGTAAATCCGGACGATGGCCGGCACAAAGTAGCCGTAGACTCCCGCGCCGATGATGTAAAGACCCGCGCCAACGATGATGATGGATTGTGCCCGGCGTGCCCCCTTGGCCCAGCCGACGGTCTCCACCTTATTTGCGCGCTGGTACATGAGAAAGCTCGCAAAGGTAATCAAAATCATCAGGTTCGCGACCGTCATCTTGGCCGACATGACCCCGAAGACTCCCAGAAGCGGGTGGTGGGCTCCGCCCATCGCACGAGCCTCCTGAAGGCTCGCCACCAGACTGTGCGGGGTCATCCACACGCCAATGCACAGGATCAACAGGACCGACATCAGCACGATGGGCTTCTTATATCGTTCGGCTCCTTCGGTCCGATAGGCCAATCCCAACCAGAAGTAGTAGTTGGTCCCCAGAAAGAGCACCCCAATGAGCACCGCTTGGAGGATGAACAGCCAAGAGAGGAATCCTCCCATTAAGGTGATCCCCATCTGCTGGTTGTACTGGTAGATCTCCAGCATCAGCCAGTAGCCGGCGAAGGGTAACGGCAACAAGCCGAACACGCCGATAAAGTTCCCTATGTATCCCATCCAGTCGTAATGGGCCCGCTCCTCCTGCGACTCGGCCCCGAGATACTTGATGGCGGCGTACGCCCCGCAGATAAATCCCCCCAACACGACGTTGGAGATGAGCCTGTGCACGTTCAGCGGCCACCAGGTCGGGTTCTGCATCGCGGCCCAGGCCTTCTCCCAAGCCCCCATGCCCTCCGGGAGAACCACCGGGCTGGCCTGAAACGAGACCCACGCGTTCGGCACGATCATGATCACGAAGGCCAACACGTTCAGGAGGAACCCTATGAACAGGTGGAGACCCTTGCGCCTCTGCATGGTCTCAAACCC
>Ga0070697_100002490_pt1 | contig 14162 bp, 16 predicted proteins | sample KBSK1501metaG_FD_65475 | JGI IMG/M metagenome (GOLD analysis project Ga0070697, IMG submission 65475) | Corn, switchgrass and miscanthus rhizosphere microbial communities from Kellogg Biological Station, Michigan, USA - KBS K1-50-1 metaG | ecosystem: Host-associated > Plants > Roots >...
GCTGATCTCGCCCGCCAGGTGTGCCTGCGCTCAAATGCCACGGCTGTGATTGATAGTTCGATTGCTAGCCTCGCGCCCCAGTACGTTATCAGCGTGAATGCAGTGAATTGCCGCACAGGTGAGTCTCTCGCGCAGGAGCAGGTGACTGCTGAGAACAAACGTCACGTTCTTGATGCTCTGGTCACAGCGGCGTCCGCCATCCGCTCGAAGCTCGGTGAATCCCTCGCCACGATTCAAAAATTCGACGTGCCTCTCGACCAAGCCACTACTTCGTCCCTCGAAGCTTTGCAAGCCTTCACACTGGGTCAAAAGGCCATGGTAGAGAAAACCGATTTCGCGGCAGCCATTTCGCTTTTCCAGCGCGCTATTTCCCTCGACCCGAATTTTGCAGCCGCTTATTCCACCCTGAGCATCGACTATAACAATCTCGGTGAAACTGCATTGGCTGCGGAGAACGCCAAGAAAGCTTACGATTTGCGCGGCCGTGTGAGCGAACTCGAGAAGCTGCAGATTTCCGCCTTCTATTATAATTTCGTTTCCGGTGATTTGCAGAAGGCCGCGGCAACGTACCGACTTTGGGCCGAAACCTACCCGCGCGACTCTGGAGCTCACGGCATCCTGAACGGTGTCTACATTTCCCTCGGCCAATACGATAAGGCGCTCGACGAGGCTAACGTCGCCCTCCGACTGGAACCGGTTGGCATAACCTACGGCGCTGTTGGGTTCTGTTACCTCAGTTTGAACCGGCTGGACGAAGCGAAGGCCATTTTCGCCGAAGCTCAGACTAATCACCACGATTCAGCTTTCAATCATAACAATTTGTACTTCGTCTCTTTTCTCGAACACGACGCGGCTGGTATGGCGCGTGAGAGGGCCTGGGGGACTGGCAGGCCAGGACTCGAAGACTTCATGCTCTATCTCGAGGCTCTGACTGCAGCGTATTCCGGACGGCTGGCGCAGGCGCGCGATCTCTTTCGGCGCGCTGCCGATTCTGCTGGACATACGCAGGAGAAGGAAACCGCCGCGGGTTACCGTGCGGGAGCCGCTCTCACGGAAGCCCTTTTCGGCAACGCCGCGCAAGCAAAGAGCGATGCTGCAGCGGCGCGCGCCGAATCCCGCGGCAGGGATGTTGAGACCGCCGCGGCCTTGGCCTATGCCCTTGGTGGCGGCGTAGCCCAGGGGCAATCCCTCGCCGACGACCTCGCCAAGCGTTTCCCCGAGGATACGCTCGCGCAATTTGAGTATCTGCCTGAAATTCGCGCCGAAATCGCGCTTGACCAGCATGCTTCGCCAAAGGCTATTGAAGTCCTTCAAGCTTCGTCTTCCTACGAACTCGGCTCGCCCACCTCAGCAATCGGGCTCGCTCTCTATCCAGTCTACGTTCGTGGTCTCGCCTATCTCGCCGCGAACGATGGCCCCGCCGCCGCTGCCGAATTTCAGAAAATCCTCGATCATCCCGGCGTTGCGCTCAACGAGCCGATTGGCGCGCTCGCGCATTTGCAAATCGCCCGAGCCTTCGCGCTCGAAGGTCAAAAAGACAAATCCCGCGCCGCCTATCAGGATTTCCTCAAGCTGTGGAAAGACGCCGACCCCGACATTCCCATTCTTCTCGCTGCAAAGTCTGAGTACGCAAAGCTCCATTAGTTCCGAGGCAGCCTAGAGGAGCGGGCTCGGCGCGCCCCCTCGGGCTGTCAGTGGACGATTAGTCGCGTTACCGGTAACTTGGATACTAGGACTTCTGCCCGGTAGCGGAAATCACGTTGAATGCGACCTTAACCAGCGAAGCCGCGATCGTCCCAGTTCGCTGATACGGTATTCCAAGGTTCCTCGGCCACGGGAGCGTCTTTCTAGCAAACCGAAACTCCAGAGCCTTTTAAAATAAGTCCAGGCCGACCTTGCCGGGAAGAAATCGAGCTTTTCCACAGCTTCACTTGGCCCAAGCCATTCACCTTGGGTCGCGGCAAACAAAGTCAAAACTCGGAGTTTCAGTTCGTTATATCGGTTCATTTTCCTACCCTCTACAGACTTTTTCTCGCTATCAAAAGCTAGTTGATGAGGCGTCAAAAACCGCTTTAGGTCGTACTATTTCGCCCGACCCGACTTTCATGCTGTTTTCGTGGAGTTTGTTTCTGAATCCCGTCGATCTCGCCAATAGAAAAACAAAGCCAGCACCAGAATGACGGACCCAACCAGCCACCAAGCCCATCCTTTCTTAAAGATGTCTGAAGAGGCGAGCGTTAATCCGCCAACCGCAATCCCAATTTTCGGGTTGTAGGCAGCCAGTGCTCCCCCGGCGATTATGGGAATTACCAAAACTGAATTCCCGAACTCGACCTTTGCAGGCTTCGGTTGAGGCTTTTGCTCGACCGCTTCGATTTGGCGCAGCTGACGGCGACGCGCCAGTCTTTGAGGTCGATGCAACCGCTCCCATTCTTTCTTTCGTTCAGGGTCTTTGTATGGCATCACGCTGCTCCTTTTTTGAGGTCTTCGACCACTTTCAGACACTTCGTGAGTTTCGTTACGCGCACCGGCTTACGAGTGCAGATTTTCTCCAGCGTGTGTTGACTCACCCCTCGGCGCATGAATTCACGCTTTGCAATCTTCACGATCTCGGCTAGCTGATTGTCATCGGCGATGGCATTTCCTTTTCTTCTGTACTGGACGGCCTTAAAGTCCAACAAACTCAAATCATCCCCTTCTTCCCAGTGGCGGTCGGATTCCTTCCCGATATAGATCGGCGGCCAGTTCGCAATAATGTGAGCCCGTTGAAGGAGGCCACGCGTTTTGGGATCGCACGTGCGCCCGTCCACACCGAGACTCTTCGATTCCGGATGACTCTGATAGGAATCCAGGAGCATGAAAAAGTTCTTGGGTAGCGCCTTCGTCGGCTCGTATTCGTCCGTGAGTTCGTAGGTGGGAGAGTTAGTGTCATAAATGTTGATGCATTTTGATCTGATCCACTGGTCCCGATCTGAGGAGAATGGCGTAATTAACGTGAATTTGTTGGGGTCGACATTCTCCGGAATACCAAATCTGCATAACTGGGGCAGCATCATGAAATTGTTCGGTCTGGTAAGCGGCCCTTTGGCGAGATTCTTCAAGGCATGATGCGGAGTGCTGAGGGTTAGCTTCATCATCACCGGAAGGTCGAACCAGGCAGGTCGAGTGCGCTTTAGCCCGAGAACACCCCGCATGATCCAGTCCCACGCCTCAAATATCCATTGAGGGACATCACGGTCCCAGCCCTCCTGCGAATCCTTGGGCGGGTAGAAGTAACCGAGACCATGCGCCTTTGGTTCGACAATTTCGATGTCATTTGGCGTCTTTGTATAGAGTGCGTACCGCTTTGCGGCGATGCTGTAGCCGTATAGCTGGCGACGCTGTTTATTACGATCCCAGTTCAATTTGTGAACTTTCAGGATCGACCCAGGTACCAGCTTGGGATTGTATGGATTGAGCGACTCAAATCTGTCGACGATGCTTTGCACTTCGGACCAAGAGAGCGCGGTTATCGGTTTGGCACCGTCCGGCATCGCAATGCACTTCCGCCGTTTTGCCGATACGATCGCTGCGCTATCGGTATCGCAGAACAGAAAGGTGCCGCCAGCATCGCTTATGGACCGTTCGAGTATCGCCAAGAGTAGCCGACCGCCCCCCGTAATGAGAGAAGCGATGTGCGGCGCGAACCACTTTCCGGGTTCTTCGAGGACGTCCGATGAAGTCTCAAAGACCTCCTCGCCCGAAAATACCTTTATTTGTGTCGCCCTGGCATCGTTCGGATTGAGCTCAACGAACAACCCATACGATCCCGAGCTGGCGAGAATCTTCAACCAGTAGTGCAGTGCTTTGTCCGATTCGTGAGCGGCCCGCTGTTCGACCACATGTTTAAAGAGACTGTGTTTTGCTGCATCTACATTGACCATGCCGCGTAGTGAGGTTGAGCCCAGTTCCGCCTGCTTGCCGTGGGGAACCACGCGGATCGCTTTCTCGATGTGTGGCACTTTCCCGGTGAGGAGAATGGCACTAATGACGTCTGGTCCAGCGAACCAGATCGGCTCATTGCTGGTGAGGTAATTCAGTCCGATATTCTGGGTTGTGCCGTTATAGACCGCTCGCACTGGAAATATGTCGTCATCGGGGCGGACCAAGGCGAAGAATTTGAAGCGCAGCCACATTTTGCGTTCAAAGCAGCGATCAATCGTTATCTGGGCAAGTAGCTTTCGCACGTCGCCGGTTGCATCAGGAAAGGTCACGGACTCTGCCGTCAGCACTTCCCAGTTCCCGAGCAACTCGTTCACCGTCGAATACTGCGACATGAAATCCACCGGACAAACCGGCACTTCCCAGTTGCGTATGCGGCACTCGGCGCGACCGCCAAAGTAGCTTTGCATGAAAATGCCGTACGCTCTTTCAGCCTCTACAACCTTTTCGCTTGGATGAAAAACGTTGAGCTTGTCCAGGTAGCTCTTGGCGACGCTAGCTGGGCTGAACATCCGATCGGGACCGGGATCGATTGGATGAAGATCAAATTCCTGCTTGGACACGTTTAATAAATCGACGGTGCAGGGAACATCGTTCCGCGCGTACTCAATTTCCTCGGGTGCGACTTTGCCCGTCGGATCGTGATCCAGTTTCTGGTGTTCGGTTTTGAACTCCCTGCACCCAGTCTTCAACGAATAAGACTTATTACGAAGAGCCCAAAGCAAGGTCCTAACGTCCAGAAATCTCGCTGTTGGCCAGAATACTACTTGCTTCGTCTTCTCTCCTTCTTCGGATATAGGCGCGCGGGTCGAATGGATTATGGACGCCTTACTGTTCAGAGCCTTGGTCACGATGCGTGGAAAAAACTTGTTTGGCTTGAGTTCTCCAGTGTTGGGGTTTGGCCATTTCGAGAAGATGAGAGACCATCCCCCGTTCTCGGCGGTCTCCCACTCCATTGCCAGTCTGCTCAAATCGAATCCGGCGTTGAAGCACACGATCAATGCCCCGGCCTGAATCGCCATACCAAACGTTTCCTTGACAAACTTCGATCGGGAATACAGCCGCAAACGGTCGCCACCATCGTGCGGTGTATCTGGCTTGGTATTGCGTGGGTAATCGCGCAGGAGATTGAATTCCCTTGCGCTCAGACCGTCATCGTCATGAAAGGTTCCCTCTTCGATGCACACGTACTTACCGTCGCGCAATTCGCAAAATCGCCAGAAACCGAAGCTCAGAGTGAGGTCTGCCGTGATGCGAGTCTCGCAGTCAAAAACGAGTGCGTACTGAGGCCATTTAGGTTCGTCTCCCGCACGTGCGGCTTTTCTCTCTTCTTGCTCAACAGGGACCGTATAAGCTCGAACGTAGATATCGTGGTTCATTTGTTTTCCTCGTTTTCCAAAAGATTTGCCCACTTGCGATAGGACTTCGCTAAAGCTTCGAAAAACACTCCCGAGGCCCTCAGCATTAGCACTACAAGCTTGGAAACGTTCTTTTCGGGGCGCATGCTCACACCTTCACGCGCCAGTCCTTCTGTGATTTCTCGGTGACAGTTAAGGCAAAGGATCACGATTAGGTCCGGGTCGTGAGCCTCACCTAGGCTGTGATGGTCTTCTAGCAAGTGATCGATCCAGTCCTTGGATATTCCCTTCGACTCAAGCCAATTGCGCGATACTTTCGTCAGCGATTCCAGGCAGCCATAACCGCAAAAGAGGCAAAGGGCATCCTTACCGAGCCGCTCCTCCCTTAAGGCTTTGCGCCGTGCAGTGCGGATTGGATACTGGTCGCCCATTCTTCTTAGCTATTGAAAATGCGATATAGAGAAAACTCGGACAGGGCAGGCTCGATCGACACCAACGCGCCCTCATCCGTAAACAGTTCGACTCCCGCGATTTTCTTTCCACGCCACTTTGTAAGAGCTCTGACATCACCGCGTAACGCGCGGCCTATATCGCGCAGATATTGACCTGCTTCGCTGCGCTCCTTCGATGATCGGGTTTTAATCGCGATCGAGTTGCCTTGGGCGTCTGGAATGTAGAGTGTCTGTGTATAGCGGTCGCTTTTTGTGACTCGGAGCTTCCCGTTGACCCTGACCAGCTCCGAGGGGAAGTATTTCTCGATCGTCTCGACCTTGGTGCCTTCGCGCTTGGCAATTAGAGTTAGCGGGACGCCGGGATCATTTCGTGAGGCAGCTAGCGCGTGAAGAGCTCTTTCGCGAGCGGCGTAACTGCGCTTTGACAGGCTCGCGAGCGGTATCGGACGACGCTTGTCCGCTCGCCTTCGATGCGCTAGTCTCCTGTTGGCTGCTGTTCTTCTGGCCCTGGACTGCCCTGCACGGCGAGACCGGGGCCTTTTTCTTGAAGACATTTACTCACCCGTGCGTCCGCTGTTCCCCTGAATTGACTGCACATGCTTCGCATTTCCGGTCCTCGGCTCGCCTCTTACGAAGGCTTCTAACGCGGCAACGGGGATGATTCTTCGACGACCGACCTTGCGACTAGCGAGCTCCCGGCGTGAGACCAGCGCTGCAACCGTTCGAATTGAGAGCCCAAGCCGACGAGCGGCTTCCGGTATGTTGACTGCCAGTTGTTCTTGCATGCGTATGCCTCCCATAGCAGCAAGTGTGCCTTGACGCATTCGATTGCGCACCGTAGAATGGCATTAGTCGGCATGGTTTGGCACGAGTTTATGAGTAAAAGAGGACCTAAAGCCCCTGATTACGGACTTTTGAGCATGTGGGAGTTTGAGTTCTACAAAGCCTTCCACTTGCTCCGTGATGGATACGCCCTTCCTGCCCGCCAACGGGCGCCTGTTTCGGGATTGACGCGCACAGACGCGAGCAAATTTCTGGCGATTCTGAAACGACTGAGCGCTGCGGACTACTACTTCGCTACACGTAGATTGGCGTTAGAGTGCGGCCAACATCTGAACTTAGACAGACCGCCAATCTCGGTGGACATTGAGTGGGCCGAGTCACAGCGTAATGAAGAGTTTGTTTGGCTCGAACGGCTCTTGAATCCGCGACACCCTGAGGCGAAGACCGCCGGTAAGAAAATTTGGAAAGACTTATTACGCGCCAGCACTTATGCAGACGTCCGAAAGGTTTGTGGAAGATGGTCGCGGCTGCCCTCCGTACTGGGAGCAGGTTTGACACCATTTCCTGACCATGTCAGGACGAACGCAGCGCAGTTCCTTGTGATGAAAAGGAACAAGCGCTTCCCGAAATCAGCTTACGGCGACGATTCTCGCATTGAGTTTTTGGCACGCGGCATGGCCGGAATAATGGTGAACCGGAGCGCCATGACCGGAGTCGAGCGACTACGCAACATGAAGCATGAGCCTGGTGGTCCTTTTTGGGTTGAAAGTGAAGGGAATCAACTGTTGCCTGAAAATCGACAACATTGCCGTTGCTGGCGATGTGGCCTAAATCAGGGGAACGAGCTCACGAACTCCATGCGGACCGCTTTCGATGACGGTTTTAGGGTGTTTATGGAAATCGCAGCCAACACAAAAGCGCCGAAAGAGTGGGCTAATCGCGGTTTACATAGACGCTTGAAGAGAATCTAAAGACAAAACGGGCCTGCCGTCTGTTAGCGCAGACGACAAGCCCTGACCACCAAAAGGAGTGCACCTCCCATGGCAGCTACGCAGACCGTACCTCAACATCTGAAACACTGCAATTTCACTACGATCACGCCGCGAAACGGTGTTGTAACGCTCTATGGTTACGGCATCGAGGTGCACGTTGATCGCGGCCATCTAACAACCCGTGATGGGATTGAAATCGATCGTCGCCAGGCACGATTGCCGCGAGTTGGGCACGGACTTCGGCGTCTAGTGGTAGTCGGGTCTGATGGAATGGTATCGCTGGCAGCACTTCGCTGGCTCGCCGATCAGGACGCAGCCTTTGTTATGCTCGACCGAGATGGATCAGTCCTCGTCAACACCGGCCCCGTCCGACCATCTGACGCCCGGCTTCGACGGGCACAATCGCTCGCCCAGGAATCTGGAGCTGCTTTGAAAATCGCGATAGAGCTAATAAGGCGAAAATTGATTGGCCAAGAGCGACTCGTTCGAGAACGATTTCAGAATGATAGTTCGGCACAGATGATTGCCAACGCCCGTCAGGCTTTAATGAAAGCAAAATCGAGCGAAAAAATTAGACGATACGAGGCGCATGCGGCTTTAGCATACTGGAAGGCGTGGCATGAATTGCCTGTCACTTACCCTCGGACAGACTTGCAGCGCGTACCTGAACATTGGCGAACCTTCGGTAGCCGTCTGTCGCCACTTACGAGGTCACCTCGACTCGCTGTGAATCCAGCAAACTCAATGCTCAACTATCTCTATGCGATCCTGGAAACCGAAGCGAGACTCGCGATTTCCGAACTCGGCCTCGATCCCGGTATCGGAGTTCTCCATAGCGACGCCCGCACACGGGATAGCCTCGCCTGCGATCTCATGGAGCCGATTCGCCCTCAAGCGGATGCCTTTCTGTTGGACTGGTTACGCCGTGCGCCATTGTAGAGGAAATGGTTTTTCGAGCAAAGGGACGGAAACTGTCGGCTGACAGGTGAATTTGCCGTCGAACTGTCCGAAACATCGAGAATTTGGAGGCAAGCTTTAGGGCCGTTCGCGGAATGGATTTCACATACGCTTTGGTCGACCACTTTACGACCGTTCCGAGCGAAGGCTCCACCTACACGGTTGACGCAACGCCGAAAACGGGAGGCAAAAGGAATTCCGACAACTACACCAGTCACGCCCATTGCGAATCCACCGGTTGCAACTCGAAATTGTGTCTCGAAAGTATTGCCAGAAAGCATTCTGACGGCTGTGAAGATGGGACGGCTGAACAGATTTGACCCGGTTGCGCAATCACGCCGCGCTGAGAGCCAACGGCGACAGGCTGCCGCATTAAGGGCTTGGAATCCGACAGCCAAACCAGAATGGCTCAACAGGAAAGCCTATCTCGACAAAATCCTGCCTAACCTAGTGGGAATCACGATACCGACCATGGTGTCAGCGCTCGCTGTTTCGGAGCCTTACGCTAGAAATATTCGTGCTGGTAGGTGCATTCCACACCCAAGACATTGGTTGACACTGGCGCGACTCCTGGAGATTTCGGCATGATGTTGTGACCGTGTATCGCCACAAGCGAGCCCGCGTTATGGTGGAGCCGAAGGCACATGAGGCCCCGGAACGGCAGGCGATGCTGTTCGCTTGGCAAGCGCCTTCTCTCCGGGATGGATTTCATATTCAAGTTTCAGCGCGTTAGCGATAGGAGCATGCACGGTATCTATGCTGTGAAGCTTCCAAGCGGGATCGAGTGCGGATGCGATCACTGCGTCGCCCATCCTCGAACAGACTTTGCAGGTAATGGCGTCAGGGTCTTTGGCTGCCTTATGCATGACAAACTGCGCAAACGATGGGCCTATCACTCCTTCACTTCTTAGCAAACGGCGTTTTCTTGATGAGGGGCCGAAGGTCAGCATAACCATTTGCCATCAGAATTTGCTCGCGCACCGTATCAAGGTCAGTAATCAGCCCATCCAGCATATTGCAGATGACCGCATACAACTCGACTGAATTGACCAGAGCCACCGAATTTCTCTTGGCTGCGTCGAGCACGTGGGGCGAGAACACACCGCTACCCAGCCTTGTCTCCGGTTTTCCAAGGCATAGTCCGTTGCCAACAAGGATTCCCTTCCTGTGCGTACCGGTCGCCTGAAAATCCGCCAAGATTTTCGTAGTGAAAGGCGCAAATTCATCCAATTTGATTCTTTGACCCGTCTGAAGCCGCCGAACGGCTCAATTTTCTACCGCCGCGCTCGGCTTGGACATACTTCAAGAGGTTGTGGAGATTCGGATTACTGGAGAAGCGATCCATGGGCAGGGGAACCCTGCAATACAGGATTAGTGAGGCAGGCGTGGCGCGGCTTCACTGGCTGCGTTCGCAGCGGAGATAAACCTACAGGCAGAATCCGTTCCGTTCCCTCCTATCCGATTAGCCGACAACTCTACGCGATCAACCCTTTGCCTGAGCTTGTGGTTCCTTGGGCAGCAGCAACACCAGCATCGCTGACGAGAACAAACTCGCACCAGCCACAATTAAACCTCCGGAAAGGCTACCCGTTCTTGTGGCAATGGCCCCGATCGCGTACGGCCCAGCGAACCCGCCGAGGTTCCCTACCGAATTAATCAACGCGATGCCCGCTGCCGCCGAAGCGCCTGTCAAAAATTCGCCCGGAATTACCCAGAAGGGACTAAATATGCTGTAACTGCCCATCGCCAAAATCGACAGCAGCGCAACCGCGTAGAACGGCGAATGAGCTGCGCTCAGCAGCAAAAGCGCTGTCGCTCCCGCCATGGCACAAACCGCAACATGGTAGCGCCGCTCCATCATGCGGTCGGAGCTCCTCGCCACAAGAATCATTGCTATCAGGCCCAGCAAGCTTGGAATCGCTGTCAAGAATCCGACGACGCTATTCGAATACATGTTGGAAAACGATTTCACCACTTGCGGTCCCCACAATGTCAGCGTGTATCCTCCGACCGTAATGCCCACATACGCCGATATCAGATGCCACACACGTGGGCTGGCCATCGCTCGCAGTACAGAGTATTCGCGCACTTGCAATTTCTGTTCTTCTTCCCTTCCCAATTCGGCTTCGATCACCTTCTTTTCATCCGGGCTGAGGAATTTCGCCTCCCGCGGACTGCTCGGCAGGACAAGATAAATGACCAAACCTAAGATGATTGCGGGAAGAGCTTCCAGAACCAAAAGCCAACGCCAACTGCTGACACCCATCCAGTGCACATGATCCAAGATTAAGCCGGAAACCGGTGCACCCAGCAAGCTCGCGACAGGTGATGCCATGTTAAACAATGCGATGGCCCGCGCTCGTTCCCGTTTGGGAAACCAATGGGTCACGTAAAAGTACACACCCGGCACATATCCTGCTTCCGCCAGCCCCAGCAGAAACCGCACTAGGTACAACTGATGCGTCGTGTGTACGAAACCGGTTAGCGCAGCCACGGCTCCCCAGCTGATCAGTATGCGCGGGAACCAGATTCGCGCTCCGACTTTGTGCAGCAAAAGGTTGCTTGGGACTTCAAACAAGAAATAACCAAAGAAGAAAATCCCGGAAAGTAACCCGTACTGCTGGCTGGTGATGGCCAGCTCTTTGTTCATCGTCAACGCAGCAAATCCGATATTGATGCGGTCGAGATAGCAGACAACGAAAAGTAGGAACAGGAACGGCATGAGCCTATTCCGCATTTTTTGAATAGTTTTCGGCTCGATAGAGGCTACACAAGTGCTGGTCTTGCTAGCCAATGCTACCTCCGCATGAAGGTGTTCTTGTCAGCAGGTCGGGTGCTGCGGAAAGCGGTCGCTAAGATAAACGGGACTGTATGCCGCGAAGCGACACCCGTCAAGCAATTCCTCGCTTGCCCTCAGGAGGCTCACCCACACCGCGGGATCCCAGAAGATCCATCTATCCGTAATTGCCAAAGCAAAGACGTCAGGTGTGGAACTGCAGTGGATTGTGCCCGAGTTACGCGGTACTAACCTGCCCAATGACGAGGCGATTCCGGGGTTGCGAGTGCTATGGCGATTTATCGCCAACCATCCGTCAAAACGGTGAACGCAGAGCCCCTGGGCGCGTGCCGGGCTTTGTATTTCGTCAAAAGAATGATGCGGCATAGAATCTAGAATGTGGAGCGTCACGAGCAAGTAGAGAAATCGTTGCAAAGCTGAAAGGGATCAGCAATGCGCCCACAAAATAGGGAGGGCATCTTGGCCGCAAAAATTCTCATGGTTCTTAGTGCGAGCATTACCTTTACGCTCGGAGTCGTCCACCTCGTCTATACGTTCTGGGGACCAATGCTCACGCCCCGTGACCCCGCACTGCAAATCAGCATGAGCCAGATTGCACCTGTCATTACGAAAGAAACAACAATGTGGCGGTGTTGGGTGGGCTTCAATGCCAGCCACAGCATGGGACTTATTTTGTTCGGCTTGGTTTTCGGTTTTCTCGCATTGGCTCATGGCCAACTCCTCTTTCAGTCACCGTTCCTGCTCGTTGTCGGACTGGCAATGCTTGGTGGTTTTGTTGTGCTCTGCAAGGTTTATTTTTTCAGTGTGCCTCTCGCAGGTATCAGCATTTCTTTGGCCTGCTATGTCGCCAGCATTGCGCTATCGCGGGCCTTAATAATGCGCTCCTGACGTAAACAGCGATAACGCTCACGACCCGGGCCGGCTGGCTTCGGATTCTGGACGGATTAGCAAACCGGAAGTAATCCACATGCCTGGTAAACGCGCTAGCTGTAGCAATTTCCCCTCAGCGCGTACTACCCCGTCAACGCAGGGTGGGGTAGGAGATAGGAGGGTGCGAAACTGCCCTCTGGACCCAACCTTTGAGCGCTGGAACGCAACACCGCCTGGGACGGACAGCCGGACCTCGGTCCCATCAAAAATCGGCGGACTGCTCAAAATCTCTAGTAGCGCAACTGAGAGATGTCGCCCGCTTGCGCATCCCTGCCAGTCCCCAGTGGCCCTCTCGCCCTGCGTCGAGCATTCGAGGATCGATTTCGCATCCGTCGTCACGAATTCGTATCACGCTCTAGAAGAGATAGGCGTTACGAACAGTGTCAAAGCTCTGACAGATTTGTTATCAGCCTGTCGCAGTCGCCGTAAGGGTGTTTCAGTAGATTTTGTCCCGTCCGTAAGTCGAGATTTTGCAGGTCATTAGAGTAGGCTTGGGCCCAGCTGGTTGGCCATTCGCGTGAATATAATGGGAGCAAGTAGTCGTTATAACGACTATCCTATTAAGAGGAGAATGAAAATGAGCACCATATTGGTTCAACCGGAAACTACCACCAGCACCTGGGTTATCGATCGCGTTCACTCCACGGCGCAATTCAAGGTCAAGCACATGATGATCTCGAATGTGACCGGAGAATTCACTTCCATCAACGGCATCCTAGACCTGGATGAAAAGGACATCACCAAATCCAAGATCCGGGCGTCCATCGACGCGGCTACCATTAGCACCCGGGAGCCTCAACGAGATGCGCACCTAAAGAGCGCGGATTTCTTCCACGTAGAAAAGCATTCGGCCTTAACCTTCTACTCGACGTCCATAACAAGGAGCACCGATGGAGAACTGAAGGTCAGTGGCGACCTGACGATTTGCGAAGTCACTCGGAACGTGGTTTTTGATGTCGATGGGCCGAGCACCGCGCAAAAGGACCCGTGGGGCAACACCCGGATTGGGCTTTCAGCGACCACGCGGATCAGCCGGAAAGACTTTGGTCTTACCTGGAACGCAGCCCTGGAAACTGGCGGCCTGCTGGTGGGCGACGCGGTAACCATCAACTTGGACGTCCAGCTCATCAAAGAGCGGTAATCAAAGCAGGAACTGAAAGGGTACAATTCGACCACACATTCAACTAACGCTGCTGTGGCCATTCACCCTCATTGTGCTGGCTGCGGTTTCAGGATTGGGAAGACTTGCCAATATTCAACCGTCATTGGAGGCGAATACTGCCCGAGACAGAAAACTCGGTTAAGCCCTGAAGCGATTCTTGTCGATTTTCAGCAACCGAATCTTCGATTCCAACGTGGACCGCGGGATGCCCAACTTGGCCGCAGCCCCCGTGGGTCCGAATATCCGGCCGCGACTTTCTTTCAGGGCGGCCTCAATCATGTCCTTCTCTTGCGCCAGGAGTCTTCCGGGAAGCTCCATTTGGTTTTTCGGTTCTGCCGGAGAGGGCTGCTTTGGTAACCAGCTTTCGTCGATCGAGAAAATCTCTGTTTCGCAAAGTATGACCGAACGCTCGATGACGTTCTGCAGTTCGCGGATGTTTCCGGGCCAAGGATATGATTGAAGCAATTCGAGCGTCTTCTTGTTGACACTCTTTATGTTCTTGCCAGCTTTTCGCGCGTAGCGATCGATAAAGTACTCCACCAGCATAGGAATGTCGGCTCTTCGCTCTCGAAGAGAAGGTATGTCAATCGGAAAGACATTCAGCCGATAAAACAAATCGCTGCGGAAAGACCCAGCGCTGATGGAGGCCTGCAAGTCACGGTTGGTGGCCGCGATCACCCGGACGTCGGCGCGGATTCGACGACTGCCGCCGACACGCTCAAACTCATGCTCCTGCAAAACACGCAGGAG
>Ga0070697_100002491_pt1 | contig 14161 bp, 14 predicted proteins | sample KBSK1501metaG_FD_65475 | JGI IMG/M metagenome (GOLD analysis project Ga0070697, IMG submission 65475) | Corn, switchgrass and miscanthus rhizosphere microbial communities from Kellogg Biological Station, Michigan, USA - KBS K1-50-1 metaG | ecosystem: Host-associated > Plants > Roots >...
GGCTGGCGGAGAGAGTGTCAGTCAATCCCCATTGATGTACAAGCTGCTTTTCATTCCAGCACGTGCGAACCTACGGTCCTGGCTACCCGTCATTGGACCATCCCGTGCGCCCGCTGCGCCCCAAGCCTCTGCGCCATCTTCCGTAGGCCTGGACGCAGCCGCCGACAGGCCATCTCCTCCCGCAGGGGCGACGCTCGCGAGACGGTGACATGCTGTTCGCGGCCAACGACTTCTTAGGGCTCAGGTTCGAAGAGCTGAGGGCGACGGTATTGAAAGGCTAATCTCACGGTCGGCTTTCGCTGCTCCGCGAGCTCGAGGATGCCTGTGAGGAAGGACCTGCCTTTTCTTACTTTTTGTCCTTTTAGATTAGCCCATCGCTGACGGCGGCGTACTAGGAACGGCCGCCTTGCGCTAGAAGTTGCCGTGGTCACGGTGCTCGAGCGCCGCCTTGACAAGATGATCCTGCGGGCGCCGGCCGACTGCGTCCTCAGCATCATGGCGGCGGAGTTGGGCGAGAATGTTCGCGCGGGTCAACCGGTCCTAATGGTCGAGGCGCCGGGCGAGCAATGGCTGTCGTTCAACGCGCCAGATCATCTCGGCGGTCGTGCGGTCGGAAGGACGGTCAATGTGATGCGAAACGGCGCCAATGCCGCGACCAAAGCCGTCGTCACCGAACTGCGGCCGCTCGGCGTGTTCGCACCTGGCAGGCCGGGTGATCGAGGATCATGATTGCAATACGCTTCGCTTCCATCTCGATCCGCAGGGAAAGCCGGTGGAGCTCGAGCCGGGCATGACTGTTTGGATTGAGGATTGATACCGACGGCTCTTACGTCGTGTGGCGCGTGCGGCCCCACACGGCCGGCTGGTTTTCGCAGACCCGCAATGGCTCACAGCCTTTAACAACACCTAACAGGCGACTTGCCGGCATTTTTGCCAATATTCAGGCGTCCTCTGGTGCGACGTACTGCCGAACGGTCACTCGTGCGTAACGCGAAAGAAATCTGTCGCGGTCGCGTCTACGGTGCAAATTGAATTCAAACTCAGGGAGTTCGACATGAGCAATATTGTTACTCAGACGCGCGGAAAAGCGAGACTGAATGTCCCCGGTCTTCTGGCCGCCGGCATGCTGCTGGCCCTCCCCGCAGCTTCCGCCGCGGAGCAGCCCTCGATCGCCGAGCAGATCGCCAAGGCCTACGGCCTCGGTTCGTGGGAAAAGGTCGAGACCCTCCGCTACACCTGGAATATCGAACTTCCAGGTGGAAAGACGATTTCCAACAAGTGGGAATGGAGCCCGAAGACCAACACCGTCTCCTTCGATGGCAAGGACAAGGCGGGCAATTCGGTCAAGGTCACCTATCAACGCTCGCAGCTCGACAGCCAAAGCGACGTCGTGAAGAAGGAGGTCGATCCGCAGTTCGCCAACGACCAGTATTGGACGCTGCTCCCCTTCCATCTGTTGTGGGATGGGGCGGCGCCGACCGACGACGGTCAACAGAAACTGCCGATCGGCGACGGGACCGCACAGCGAATCGCGATGAAATACCCGTCGGAGGGCGGCTACCAGCCCGGCGACACCTGGGACCTCTACATCGGGCCCGACAAGCGGATTGTGCAAATCACCTATCACCGAGGCGCTCCCAACCCTCCGCACCTCGTCAGCGCCAAATATGCGGACTACAAGAAGGCAGGCCCGCTTCTGTTCTCAATCGATCACCCTGGCGTGGTGGACGGAAAGGACTTCAAGATCACCTTGTCGGGCGTGTCGGTGAAGTTGAGGGGATCCGACAAGTGGCTCGACGCCGAATAAGGGCTAAGGCGCACCGCCTGATTGCGGTGCGCCTGGTCAGCCAGTGCCCACGCAGAGTAACGATTCGATCAACCGATACGTAAAAGCAGCTATCCGATCCTTTGGGAGCACGTGCCGATGCCCACCAATCCCTTCATCGATATCTGGCATTTCCTGACCGGGAATACGAACGATTATCTGCATCAGGGAAACTGGCGCTATGTGATCCTGGCGCTGTTCTGGATCCTGCTGCTCGCCGGCACCGCGATTGCCTTCAAGAACTGGCAGGAAGATCCGGAGCAACGCACGGGCCGGCATCTCGGCATCTGGCTGATCCGGATGCTGATCGGCTGCATGTGGTTCCAGGGCATGTTGTGGAAGCTGCCGCTGCCCGTATCCGACGGTCTGCAATACTGGACCGAGCAGGAATCGACCAATGCCGCGTTCGAGTTTCACCGCACCTTCCTGAAGGATGTCGTGCTGCCGAACATGAAGCTGTTCGGGCCGATTGTCTTTTTGGCCGAGCTAGTATTCGCAGGCTCGATGCTGCTCGGGCTTTGCGTGCGATTGGTAGGCGTGCTTGCCGTCCTCTATACGCTGCAGCTCTGGCTCGGCCTCTACGGCAATTCGTCCGAGTGGCCGTGGACCTACATGTTCCTGGCGCTGTTGATGTTCTGGTTTGCGTTTGAAGCCGCGGGCCGCAGCCTTGGCTTCGATGCGTGGCTGCGCCGCTCGGTGCCTGCCGTGCGCGAGGGGAAGGGCCTTGTTGGCTGGTTCTTCCACGTAACGGGTTAACCGTTGTGGTATAAGCGGCGAGCATGATTGCTTTGGTCCGCGCTGTGATGCTTGTTCTGGCGCTGGGCGCTAGTTGCGCCCACGCCGCTGACATCGAATATCTGGCTCCGCCGGGAGTGCCCGCCGGGGAATTTCCCGCACCTAAGCGCCCGGTGGCGCAGATCGTCAGCCCAAGCCGTTCCGGCGAGGAGCATCGCGACTCCCTGGATGAGAATGGCGAGATCGTCCGCCTTCTTGGACTGAAGCCGGGCATGACAGTCGGCGACATCGGTGTCGGCAGCGGCTACCATACCGTTCGGCTCTCACCGCTCGTCGGTCCCTCCGGCTCCGTCGTCGCGGAGGACGTCACGCGGGACTATCTCGTCGAGTTCGCAAAGCGAACCCAGCGGCTGGGACTGAAGAATGTCGTCTTCGCGCTCGGCGAACCACACGACCCCCGCCTGCCCGCTTCGTCGCTCGATGCCGCGATCCTGGTGCACATGTATCACGAGATCGCCCAGCCCTATGCCTTCGTTTACAACCTTGCACCCGCGTTCAAGCCGGGCGCGCGGGTCGGCATTGTCGATCTGGAACGACCGACGGCGGAGCATGGCACGCCAATCGCGCTGCTACGTTGCGAGCTGGCCGCGGTCGGCTATCGCGCCATCGCCACCTATCAGCTCGCGGGCGATGGCGGATATCTCGCGGTGTTTTCGCCGCCCTCACCGGCGGATCGAAAACCTCCCGGAGAAATCGTTGCTTGCAAGGACGATGCCGGCAGGCGCTGATCACTGCTATCGTGTCCGCGAAGTTTCGCCACGCAGCTCGAGCGCGAGGCGAATAAATGTCGTCGAGATGGACAAGGCCGCCTTGATGCCGGCAACCAAATTGCCGGATACCTTGGACACACCGCCAATCCGGCGCCGCTGCCCGACCGCGATCTCCAGCGCCGGCAAGCGCGCGGCGGCGACCCGCATCAGCATCTCCAGATTCCAGCCATAGGTCTCTTCCTTCATGCCGAGACGCCTGAGTTCATCGCAGCGGATGGCACGAAACGGCGACAGGTCGGTGAAACCGGCGCCATAGACGAGGCGCAGGAGCAGCCCGCCGACATGACCGGCGAGAAGCTGCTGTGGCGAGAGGCTGCCGGGCTCGCGCGCCCCACGCACGCGCGAGCCGAGCGCGAAGACACACTTCCCGGCTGCGATCGGAGACACCAGATCCGGAATGCGCTCGGCAGGATCGCTGCCATCTCCGTCGAGGAATACGACGATCTCGGCATCATTGCGCACGGCGGCGATGCCTGCCTGGATCGCGCGGCCATAGCCGCGTCGCGGCTCGACAATCACACGAGCGCCCGCGGCCCTGGCCCGCTCGACGGTGCGGTCCTTTGAGCCGCCGTCGACCACGACAACCTCGTCCACGTTCTGCGCCAGCACCGCGGTCACGACCGGGCCGATCGCCGTTTCCTCCTCGAGACAGGGAATGATCGCCGAAACGACGGTCACTTCGCTCACAGGCTCCAGCGCAGGCCGCAATTGGCGCAGCTTTTCGGCGGCTGATCTGATAGCAGCGCCGCGCGAAACTCGCGATAGGCAGGCCCGTTCCAGATTTCCGGCAGCGATTGCCGGCCCGCATCGCCGAGCGTGTAATTCTCGTAGCCATGCTGCGAGAACGGCGCGATGCAGCACGGCAGCGCGCGGCCATTGGCCGTGAGATACATCAAGGACCACGGCCGCCGGCACAGCGACCAGGGCGATCCGTCACCACTGCCCTTGAGACTCAATCCCGGCTCGGTCGCAGCCCCCGACGCGCTGAAGGTCAGGCCAAGTGAACGTGCCAGATCTTCGGCCTCTCTCAGATAGGCCGCCTCGCCTTCCGTCAGGCTTTCGAACAACGCCTGATCCGGACGCGCCTTACCGATCGCCGATTCATCGAAGAACACGAGCCGCTGCAGATAGATCTCCTTGACGCCGATCTCGGCTGCAACTTTCACGAAGGCCGGAAGCTCCTCGACCGTCTCCTTCAGGCCGGTGAGCCAGATCGAAACCTGCGGCTTGGTATGTCCTTCCCGCTCCTGCAACTCGCGAAAGGCGCGCACATTGCGGGTGATACGGCCGAAATAATCCCTGCCGCGAATCGCCTTGAAGCTCTCGCGGTTGGACGCATCGAGCGACACGCGCAGTTCATCGAGCCCGGCGTCGATCAGGGCGCGGCCGTTGCGCTCGCTCAAGACCGTCCCGTTGGTGTTGAACAGCACGTAGACGCCACGGTCCTTCAAATATCTGACCATCCGCGGCAGGTTTGCCACCAGCATCGGCTCGCCAACGCCGTGCAGCACCGCGCGCGCGAGATCGCTCGCCTGATCGACGATCGAGGTGAACAGCTCCCAGCTCATGTCGGTCGGCGGCTCGAGCTCCTCATAGGTGCGCGGACACGTGGTGCACAGGAGATTGCAGCGGTTGGTCACTTCCAGATAAAGGCAGACCGGCGGCCGCTCCGCGACCTCGGTGCGCGCGCCCGTGACCGACTCGTGATAGCGGCGCGGATCGAAGCGCGCGGGAATGACTGGTGCTTCGGAACTACTCATGGCGATGTCCATGCTTCGGCGGTCCGTGGCACGCGGCTTCTCCAGGTCGCAAAGGCCCAGGCCAGCACCAGACCGCCAAACAGAATTGATTTTGTCATCATTCTGGGGATGTAGAAATCCCAGTCGAGCTGCTCGGTCAGCAACAGAGCAGCGATCGAAACAAACCAGTTCGGCAAGGAACCGCACAGCGCGACGAACGGCGTGACGGCCAGAAAGTACCAAGGATAGTTGGGCGACAATAACAATAGCGTGAGGAGTAACAGCCTGTTGATGTCGGCAAGACGCGAGGCGATGGGGCGATCGCCGCTGCGCGCCACAGCTAGCCCCGCAAACAACAGGACCAGCGCGGCCATTGCGACGTAGAAGACGACGTCGCAATGATGCTCGCCAAACACCAGCCGCCAGAGCGCCAACGGCCAGAGATCGTTGCCGGCGCTGATCCCTTCTTCCCGGAGATAGCCCTGGGTCAGAAATCCGAGCACACCCCAGCCGACGGACAGATCGGGAAGATAGCAAAGCGTGATGATGGCGATCACGACAAGCGGCATTTTCAGATCCCACGGCCGCCAGATCCCTGCAAGCACCGGCGCCACATAAGGCTTCACCAGCACCGAAAACGCGATCAGCGCAGCTCCGCGGAGCGCGTGGCCGCTCAGCGCTATCCACAGGCCAAGCAGCATCAGCGCTAACATCAGCGCGTCGACATGGCCGCTACTCGCAATCTCCCACAGCGGAAGCGGATGCCAGAGATAGGCGACCACGCGCGTCGCCGGCTGATTCATGCGCCGCAAGAAGAGTGCGATGATGGCGACGGTGACGGCCTCGCAGCCCACCAGCGCAAGGCGCATCACAGTAACGTTTTCACCGATCCGCGTGACGATGAGGAAGAAGAATTGCGCCACCGGAGGATAGATGGTGACCGCGGTGGTCGCCCGGTTGATATGGGGAAAGATCGTGCCGTCGCGCAACGATGCCAGCGCCGGATCGGCCGGAACATAGCGATAGGGATTGATGCCGGTGGCCTGGACCTTGCCATCCCAGACATAGCGATAGATGTCACTGGAAAGCAGCGGACCGAACAGCAGCACATAGGCCCGCAGACCGATCGCAACGCCAAGGATCAGCCAGAGCGCGCGCGTGGTCGGAGTACGCTCGGCCTGGGCTGTCGCGGCGATGGTCAACAGACCCGCCGGGATGGTCAGTGCCATGAACGCATTGTCGCCGAAACGTTCGAAGGCAAAGGGAGCCGCGAGCGTCAAGCCGACGATGACGGCGCCGATCGCGGTCAATAGGATAAGCGGAGACACGTTGTCGACCGTGCGCGCCAACCAGCCATTTGGGCGGGCGTCCAGCATCGGCGCTCAAGCACTTATCTGCGGCGCAGCCTTGAGGAAGGCGCGGCTCGCCGCGGCAAATCCGCCGCCACGAAAGCGGGTCGAACGGCCGAGCAGCTCCTCCTGCAGCCAGCGCAAGGTCTGGACGTCGTCGACATCGTACCACTCGGCGAGCAGCGTGGTGGCAAGCCCGATTTCGGCGGCGCGCTCGCAGGTAGCACGCGCGACGCTGTCCGTTCCCCATGCGATCCGCTCGAACAGTTGCGGATGCGGATGTTTCAGGCCGATGAGGTAATAGCCGCCGTCGCTGGCCGGCCCGAGCACCATGTGGTCGCCGGGCTGACGCAGAATCTCGATCGCCTGCGTCAGCAAGCGAGGCGGCAACGTCGGGCTGTCGCCATTGACGAGCAGCATGCAGTCATGCCCTGCCGACAGAAACGCGCGCGTCGCGCCGATCAGCACATGGCCGAGATCATCGCCAGCCTGCAGCAACAGTCCGAACCCCGGCGGAAGCAGCTGCCGCATGATGCCCTCGGTACCCGCCGGAGCATAGACGCCATAGCCGCGCCGACCGAGCATCTCGGGCACCGCTTCGATTGCCGCGGCGACATCGCGCAGGAAGCAGGCCGATAGTTCGCAAGCGGCCGCTGCTCCAATAGCATGCGCAAGCCGTGTCTTCGAGCGGCCGGGTTGCGGCGCCTTGCAGACGATTCCGATCGCCGCGCCGCCGACCTCCATCACTAGGCAAACCTCCTTATGCCGTTGCCGGTCATTGGTAGCGTTCTCCTCGACGGCGGGCAAGCGCTGCGGATACGGCCCGGAAGGAGGAAGGTTTCACCGATGCCAAAAAAGATTTTTCGGCGATGTAACAAAATGCCTCTAGGGGGCGTAATGACCGCGGTCTGTACTCGCCGCCGGCATGGCAGCGCTTGCCATGCCGGAAGCCCGTTCGTGTTGATCCGGTGTTGCAGGTCGCATAGCATTGAAGAGAGCGGGTTCGATATTTCAGAACCTGGTTGGAGCGTAGCTGTCGAGGGTCGTCATGAACCACGAAACCGCAGTTTCGAATGCCAAGGACATCGCCGATCGCATCCTTGCGCCGGCAGCGAGACAAAACGACAAGGAAGCCCGGTTCTCAGCCGAAGCCATCGCAGCGCTTGGGCCGGCGGGATTGCTCGGCGTCATGCTGCCCGCCGAGGTCGGCGGCGCAGGCCTCGGACCGCGGACGCTCGCCGCGGTCGTCGCAACCTTTGCGGAAGCCGATGCATCAGTCGCGATGGTTTATCTGATGCATGTGTGCGCAACCGCGACGATCGCGTCTGCGCGCCGAGGCGCCGCGGTCGCGCAGACGCTCAAGGACATCTCGGCCGGCAAGCACCTGAGTACGCTAGCGTTCAGCGAAGCCGGATCGCGCAGCCACTTCTGGGCGCCCGTTTCGCGCGCGAAACGCAACGCCGCCGGCGTGCATTTGTCCGCCAAGAAATCATGGGTGACCAGCGCCGGTCACGCGCAAAGCTATGTCGTCTCGGCCCTGTCTCCTGAAGGAAAGAGCCCGACGGAATCGACACTATACCTTGTCGAAAGCGGCACGTCCGGATTGTCGGTGTCGGGTCCATGGGACGGTCTCGGGATGCGCGCCAATGCGTCGGCGCCGATGATCCTCGACGATTGCAAGATCGGACCCAGCTTCCAGCTGACGGACGATGGCGCCGGCTTCAAGGCGATGCTGGAGGTCGTGCTGCCGCTGTTCAACCTCGGCACATCGGCGGTTGCGCTCGGCCTTTGCCGGGCCGCGGTGGCGGGCACCGCCTCTCATCTCAACAGCGCGCGCTTCGATCATCTGGGCCAGACCCTCGGCGAGAGTCTGCAGACGCTGCGCGCGCAACTCGCGACGATGCAGATCGAGACCGACGGGCTCGCGGCGCGCATCGACGATCTCATCGATCATCTCGAGCGTCCGCGGGAGACGACCGTGCTGCGCGTGCTCGAGAGCAAGGCGGCAGCCGGCGAGGTCGCGATCGCCGTCACGTCGGCGGCGATGCGGGTGTGCGGCGGCGCCGCGTTTTCCAAGCACCTTTCCATCGAGCGATTGTTCCGCGATGCCCATGCGGGCGCAGTGATGGCGCCGACGGGCGATGTTCTGCGCGACTTCATCGGCAAGGCCATTCTGGGAATACCGCTGTTCTGAGCGCATCTGGATTTCAAGCGTGGAGCGAGAAGCAACATGAGCCGGACGATCTGGGTAGGTGCCGTCGCATATGATCCGAAGGTGGTTACGATCTGGGAGGGCATGCGGCATTACTTTCACGAGGAAGCGCATCTCGACGTCGAGGTGGTGTTGTTTCAAAGCTACGAGATGCAGGTGGCCGCCCTTCTCGCCGCGCCCGGCGCGCCGCCGCTGCGGATCGACATCGGATGGAATACGAACCTCGCCTTCATCCAGGCCGATGCATGGAGCGAGCGGCGTTGCCGCCCGATTGCGATGCGCGACACCGATCTGGGCTGGATGAGCAAGATCGTCGCCGTGACCGGGGGACCCGTTACGAAGCTAGCCGATCTCAGGAATCGTACGCTCGCGCTGGGCAGCCGCGATAGCGGCCATGCGGCGATCCTCCCGGTCTATTTCCTTGAGCGTGAGGGATTGGCCGAGGGGAAGGACTATCGATCGCTGCGCTTCAACAGCGACGTTGGCAAGCACGGCGACACCGGCAGGAGCGAGTCCGAGGTCGTTCGCGCGGTGCTCGACGGCCGCGCCGAGGCCGGCGCCATCGGCAGCCCGTTCTGGAATGCGGTGCGCAGCGAGCGGTTGGTGCCGGAAGGGGCGCTGACGGAGATCTGGACCTCGCCGCCCTTCAATCACTGCATGTTCACGGCGCGCCCCGATCTCGACCCCGCGCTGGAGCAGCAGTTCGCGAAAGCGCTGTTTGCGATGAGTTTTGACAACCCGATCCATCGTCCGGTGCTCGAAGCGGAAGGCTTGCGTCAATGGATCGCGCCACAGCTTGAAGCATATGCTTCACTGCGCGACGCCTCGGCGCAACAGGGTTTTCTGAAACAGCCTGCGGCGTAGCGATTTTCAGGCGCAGTTGAAGATCTTCGCCAGCCGATGCTGATGCTCGTGCTCGCGGTCAAAGCTGCGGCGCACCGTTGCAAAGGATTCGGCGAGCGGAAAGATTTCACGGCTGACGAGCAGATCGCCGTCCTCCGCGCCGACCGGATGCCAGAACACGCCATCTGCCGTGATCGTCACCTCGGGCACCAGATCCACCCTTGCCAGCGCAATGCCCTGCGTGGCGACGCCTCGCAGCGCGATGCGCCGTATCACCCGGTTCTCCTCGCTGATGCGATGGGCGTCGAGGAAAGCGCGGAACTCCTCGCCCTCCGCGTCGCTCGACACGGTCGCCGCCAATCGCACGCGGAATCCTTCGGCGCGTGCCCGCTCGATTCCCTTCCAGGTGCGCGCCCATGTACCCTTGCCGCGATGGCGTTCGTGACGCTCCGGCGTCGGGCTGTCGAGACTGATCTGGAAAGTGATGCGCCCGCGCGGCAACGCGCGCAGCATCTCGAGCCGCTTTCCGGCAAACAGCATGCCGTTGGTGAGCACCGTGGTCGGCGCGGCCGCCGCGCAGGCGAGAAGGATCTCGCCAATGTCCGGCAGCATGAACGGTTCGCCACCGGTGACATAGATTTCGCTGACGCCGAGCTCGGCTGCCTCGGCCGTAATCCGGCGCACGCGCTCCAGTCCCAGCGCCCGCCGCGGCGCCTTGGGTGAGGAGCGCACGCAACAATAGTCGCAAGCAAGGTTGCAGTCGAAATTGGTATAGAGCCACAGCCGCGATCCGATCGGACGATCCTCTCCGACATCGTCGGGCGCTTCGCCGTAACGCAGCACCCAGCGGGTGCGGCCCTCTTCAACCTCGGTGTCGACCAGGCTGTTGCGGGTGAAGCGGCACCACGCCTCGAGCTCGGGACCGATGGCAGGATCGGCGCTGGTCACAGCGACGAGATCGCCCTTGCGGCTGCGGCGGAGCGCCGCGATCAACTCCGGAAGAAACCCAGAGGCGAAGGTCTTGCTGCCGGCGTCGAGCTCAACGTTGGCGTTGACCCGCATGCATCGATCCTCGGTGGTCCCGTCCGCCGAACAATTTCCAACGAAAATACGGCAAAATCAATCGCGGGCCGTCGCGCACGCCGTCGTGATCGCGATCCAAGGGAGGAAATTGCAGAAGCCCTCGGCGTCGGCATCAGCGTCAACGCCAGCGCGGCACTTGTGTACTCGGCCCGCATGCTTGACGCGCTCGACAAAACGGTTTGAGTTGATCCAGGTGAAAGCGATCGTCTTTCGTCAATTTCTCTCTTGGTAGCGGAGGAGCGGCTCGAACCCCCGACCCGAGATTCCGGCTCTGGCTCTGCAGCGAACTGACGCCGCGAGTTTCGGTGAACTAGCTGCCCGCCAACAAACTGACGCACAAAACACCTCGGCTCCGTCTCCAATAGACCCGCAGCAGGTTGCTTAAGCGCTCCTCGTCCGAAAGACGATTTCAGCTCCTGGTCGATTACCGCTCCTCAGAGAGTCCGTTTTGCTCGCCCTGATATCCTATATTACGACGCGCATTGGATCGACCTGTATCAATTGATCTGCGCGCTGTATCTCATGGCGTGAAGATAAAGAGACAAAGGAAATGGCGCACTTTTGGGGGCTGGGTCAAAAATCGAAAAACATCATTAAAATCAATCGGATATGGCGGAGAGAGTGTCAGTCAACTCTCGTTGAAAGATAAAGCATTTTTGACCTTCTTAGGCCAAAACCCGCCATTTGAGCTACGGCTGAAAACTGGCGTTTCGCCTCCAATCTTTCGTGGAATCCATCGTGGCTCATCCAGGTACTGGCCCAACTCTTCAATTTCCGTCGGCCGTGGATAGCAGGGTTGGTTGGCGTTTGGCCGTCGCCTGCGCACGAGTAGCATTCCCTTCAGGTACGGGCATCGACCGCGGCTTGTTGGCGGCTGCCTCGATTAGGCTGGGCATCAACAGCAAAGCCCCTCTCCACCGACCGGTCCGGCGGCGATGCAGCCGGCAACGACCCGCTCGAACACATGGCGCAGGATTTCGCTGTCGCGAAAGCGGCCGTGCCGGTTCTTCGAGAACTGAGCAATATGCAAATGAGCAGCTCCGGATCGATCGACGGGCGACCAGCGTGACTGTAATGGACCGGCAGCGTTGCCGCGGGTACGGAACGGGGATTCCAGGTAATCCGCATCGAACGAGTTAAGGGCTAGGACGGCGGTTACGCAGTCATTGGAAAAGCCGAGCACGAAGGGATAACAACCCAACCGGAACCCAGCGGGTAACCAGCTGGAGAAGGCAGCTTACCTCGGATTCCGCGGACGGCCTGAGTGAGATTGTGAGTCAATGACTGGTTCGTCTCGTGAGACAGTAAAACACCTGGCCAAGCGAGATAGCGTTCAGTTTCATTCTCTTAACTGGATTGAGCCGTCGGCTAGACTAGAGGCGTCTCATTCCGTCTCACAAAAACGAAAGCAATTTAAGGCGTTTGCGCCTGGCTGAGACGCCTATCCCATTTCCGCCGTGAGACGGTGAGTATCGTACCAAACCAGAGAAACGTCTATTTCTCTATGCCTTGGCAGATTTGGGGCGCGATGTGAGACCGTAGTGAGACAGCGGCTCTCTCACCCCCTCTCACCCTCTCACGGAGATAAAAGCAAGGACGCGCGTATTAGACGACGTTGAAGCGGCAAACCGGTAGAAACCCACTTGGTATCCCACTGGGTGTCAGTAGGCTCACGAGCAGGTTAGCAATTCAACGGCGTTGGAAGACCATGCGATTTACCTACGATCAGCACATGGAAATGTCGAAGCGCCTGCACGAGCGCTCGAAAGCGGAGCGCAATCCGGAGGCGGCCAAGAAGCAGGCGGCCATGGCGAACGTATTTCGGCAGCTTGCAGAGAGGGCTGCCGAGCAGGCGCGGAATCAGCGCGAGGGCGAAGACCCGCGACAAGCCAACAGATAACCAAGGAGGAACCCAGGAGTAATCCTCATCGGACCTGGCCTGAGCGCCGTCTTTCGAAGAGACGATATCCGCAAAGGAACGAGCTCTTATCCACACTTTTCTATCCCCGCCCTGTGACGACGCGCGCCGAAAGCGTGACGAGGCACATGAGCGCGGTGAGCATCCAGAATGCCATCGGTAGCCCGCCGATCTTCGCGACGAAACCGACGCCCGCGGGACCAATAAGGATGCCTGCATAACCGGCCGTTGTGATCGCCGCGACAGCAAGCCCGGCGGGCATCACCTTCTGTGTGCCTGCCCGCCGGAATAGGACGGGCACAAGGTTTGATGCCCCTAGGCCAATGAGAAGAAAACCGGCGATCGCGATTGCCGCCACGGGCGCGATCAGCACGACCGCGAAGCTGCGACGGCCAGAAGGCTCCCCCAGAATAGCATGGCGCGATCCCCGACGCGTGCCACGACAGCGTCTCCGCCAAATCGACCGGCTGTCATTGCGATCGAGAACAGGATATAACCCACCCCGCCATGCGCCTCGTGGACCAGGCCCGCGCCGATGACCAGCAACGCGCCCCAGTCGAGGACTGCGCCTTCGACAAGGAAGGTGATAGCGGCGAGCATAGCGAGCAACAGTACAATTCCGCGGGGCAGGACGAACAGCGGCCCGTCCTGCGCTTGCGCCGATCGGAGCAGACGAGGCCACGCGACGAGCATCGCGATCAGCATCAGGACCGAGCAGATTAGCGTACTCGCGAGCGTTCCGAGGCGCAGCGAAAGCAAAGAGGTCACCAAAGTGGATCCGGCGAAACCACCAACACTGAAGAGTGCGTGAAAGCCTGACATCAGCGGGCATCCTGCCGCGCGTTCCACTTCGACCGCATGAATGTTCATGGCGACGTCGATGGAGCCAAGCGAGGCACCGAACACGAAGAGAGACAAACCCAGCGTCAAGAGCGAGTTGGCGATCGGCAGCAAGGGTAGAAGGACGGCAAGGCCAAGCCCGCCTATAATGATAATCGGCTTGCTACCGTACCGAGCGCTCAAGCTACCGGTCAACGGCATGGCGACGACCGATCCAATTCCGAGGCAAAGCAGGAGCAACCCAAGGGTCCCATCATCGATGGCCAGCCGCTGCTTCGCGAACGGCACGAGCGGCGCCCAGCATGCGATGCCGAAACCCGCCACCAGAAACGAAAGCCGCGTGGCAAGTCGGGTCGCCGGCCGGTTGGCAGAGAACATCTGGAAGGTCCGGAGAGAGCGATGACGGGCGCGGTTGCGTTCGAGGTTCCGGGTGTTGCTATCCGAATACTTCTGCGTTCGGCTAATGCATCCACAAACCGCCACTAACACTGATCGCTTGTGGCCTGAACCCCATCTTTTATCTAGCGATGGATAATGGCGAACGTATTTCGGCAGCTTGCAGAGAAGGCTGCCAAGCAGGGCGCGAAATCAGCGAACGTCGGAGGCCGGCGATAAGCCAACAGATAACCCAGACGGAACCCAGCAGGTAATCCGGACGGTCATTGGTCCCTCTTGAGCTTTCGTTTCCCCCAGTGGTGAGGTTTGCGCGAGGTATCAAACTCGTTGACCCGATGCCGGTTGATCGCCCGGATCATACCCATCCGCGCAAAGATCATCGGGCCATTAT
>Ga0070697_100002492_pt1 | contig 14161 bp, 16 predicted proteins | sample KBSK1501metaG_FD_65475 | JGI IMG/M metagenome (GOLD analysis project Ga0070697, IMG submission 65475) | Corn, switchgrass and miscanthus rhizosphere microbial communities from Kellogg Biological Station, Michigan, USA - KBS K1-50-1 metaG | ecosystem: Host-associated > Plants > Roots >...
GCGGCGTGAGCGGTCGGATCCTCATCGTCGACGATGAGCCTGCGAACATCCTCCTGCTCGAGGCGTTCCTCGAGAACGCCGCGGTCGAGATCCGCGGGCTGAGCGACTCCCGCCAGGTCGAGCAGGTCTTCACCGAGTTCGAGCCGGACCTCGTGCTGCTCGACCTCCACATGCCGGAACCGGACGGGTTCGAGGTCCTGCGCCGGCTCCGGAGCGCGCGGTCCAGCCTCGGCTACCTGCCGGTGGTGGTGCTGACCGCCGACCAGAGCCACGTCGCGCGAAACAGCGCCTTGATCCTTGGCGCTGACGATCTGCTGACGAAGCCTGTCGACCGCGAAGAGCTCGTCCTGCGCGTGCGCAACCTGTTGCGGACGCGCGAGCTATTCATCGCGGCGCGCGAGGGACGGGCCGACTAGGTCCTCTCCAGGAACTCCTTGACGAGGGACTGAAAATGGTGGACGCCGTTTTCGCGTAGAGCGGAGAAGCGGCCGGTCGAATAGGAGCGGGAACGGAGTCCGCGCTGCACCTGCTCGCAGACTGCGATGTCCTCCTGCTGGATCTCATCGGAGAACGCGATGGTCTGCTGCATCGATTCCCAACCCGCTCCGGTCCCGGGTTCTGCGAAGTACCACTCGAAGATCGTCAGCGTGCGGTCCACGCCCAGCGGCAGGATGACGTTGGTGCTGATGTTGTCCTGGTAGACGTTCAGCATCGTGTTCGGAAAGATCCAGTAGTAGAGCGCGTTGTCCTCCGCTCCAGGCATCCGAATGTACCGGCGGTCGCGGCCCGGCACCTCTCCCGGTTTCAGCTCGCGGATCGGCGCGTGCTGCTTGGAGTAGTAGCGGAAGGTCTCGACGCGGTAGTTGTCGTACTCCAGCTCCTTGAACAGTCCCGGGTGCGCGATCGGAAGGTGATAGCCCTCGAGGTAGTTGTCGACGTAGACCTTCCAGTTGCACGCGATCTCGTAGTCGCGCCGTTCGATCAAGCGCATATGGTCGATGTCATATCCCGCAGCCGAGATCTCGGCAGGGATCGCGCCGATCCACTCCGCGAGCGGCGCCGCCTGCGGGTCGAGGTTAGCGAACACGAAGGGGCCCAGTGTGTCGACGCGTATCGGCACCAGGCCGAAGTCCCCCTTATCGAAATCCTCGGTGCCCTCCATCTCTCTCGCGGTCTGCAGCGTTCCATCCAAGCCGTAGACCCACCCGTGGTATCCGCACTGCAATGACTTGCGGTTGCCGCGTGTGGTCACCACCTGCGCGGCGCGATGGCGGCAGACGTTGTAGAAGCCGCGCAGCTGCCCGTCCTGCGCGTGCGTCAGAAGGATCGGCTCGTCGAGAATCGTCGCCGGTTTGAAGTCGCCGGGCCTCGCGAGCTCGCCGCGATGGCCAACCAGCTGCCAGGTACGGTAAAAGATCCTTTCCTTCTCGGCGTCCAGGACCCCCGGGTCGAGGTAGAGGCTGGAGGGCAGCGTCGACGCCCGGGCGACGTCGACCTCGAGCTTCGCCATCAGCCAACATTGTCGCGCGGCGTGCGCTACAAATGCCGCGGTGCTGCTGATCAAAAACGGCAGGGTCTGGGGGCGGCCGCAAGCTTCGTCGGTGGCGGTCGCCGGCGACCGCATTGCCGCGGTGGGCAGCGACCTGGATCCTTCTGGAGTCGAGCACACGATCGACGCTGATGGGGCGTGGATTGCTCCAGCCTTCAACGACGCCCATGTCCATTTCCTGATGGCGTCTCGCTCCCTGGCTGAGCTCGACCTGCACGGTGTCGGTGACCAGAAGGAGATCGAGCGCCTCATCGCGGCTTACGCGCGGAACCATCCCGGGGACTGGGTCGTCGGACGTGGGTGGTTTTACTCGGCCTTCCCCGGCGCCATGCCCACAGTCGACCTTCTCGACCGGTTGGTGCCCGACCGCCCCGCCTACCTCGAGTCGTTCGACGCCCACACAGGGTGGGCGAACAGCCGCGCCCTTGCGATCGCACAGGTGAACTCACCAACCATCCTCAAAGAGGCGGCAATGCTCGAGGTGACGCGCCACATCCCGCGCAGCGCGGAAACGGATCGTGACGCGCTTCGTGCCGGCATGCGTGTCGCCGCGGAGCGTGGCGTCGGCTCGATCCAGGAAGCTGGGGAAGGCCTGGACCAGCTGCCGCTCTGGAATGCCCTACACGATGATGGCGAGCTCACGCTTCGGGTCCGGCTCGCGTTTGACATGACGCCTGGGTCGTCGATACTGGACTGGACCAAACGCCTCGAGACATATGAAGACGCGCGACGCGATCGCGATGGCTGGATCACCACGGGCGTCCTGAAGGCGTTCGCTGACGGCGTCATCGAGTCACAGACCGCGGCGCTGCTCGAACCCTATGCCGGTTCGGCCGATCGCGGCGCGCCGCTCTGGGAGCGCGATGAGCTCCGCGAAGCGGCCCGAGTCGCGGACGCACGGGGTTGGCAGTTGCAGGTGCACGCGATCGGCGACGCCGCCATCCGTCAGGCGCTCGACGCCTTCCAGGGGACGACGCCGGGACGGCGGCATCGCGTGGAGCACATCGAGACTCCCCACCCCGACGACATCCCGAGGTTCGGCGGACAGCAGGTCATCGCCAGCATGCAGCCGCAGCACGCGGCGCCTGGAATGATCGACGTCTGGAGGCGCAACCTCGGCCCAGAGCGTGCTCGTCGTGGTTGGCCGTGGAAGCTGATCGCGCAATCGGGCGGCAGGCTCGCCTTCGGCACCGACTGGCCGGTGGTGCCCCTCGACCCCTTTGCCAGCATTGCGGAGGCGCAACGCGACCTCAGCCTGGAGCAGGCCGTCGGCGCGTGGACGCTCGGCAGCGCGTATGCGGAGCACGCGGAGCACGACAAGGGCGTGATCGCTGAAGGCATGCTCGCCGACATCGCACTTGTCGACTTTCCATCCGCCACTGTCAGCGCGACGATCGTCGGCGGAAAGGTCGTGTACGAGAGGTGACGGGCCGGGACCGCGGCCCCGGCCCGTCGTCGGTTCAGACTCCCGCTGCTCCAGCCGGTAGCGGCGCAGCCGGCGAAGAGGTCGGCTCTGTGTGCACGGCGTGGCCCCGGCCGATCGCCCAGAAGACAACCGCGATGCCGATCAGGATCGCCACCGTGATGAAGGTGTAGACCTGGAAGGTGGTGCGCGAGACGCCGTTGTAGTCGGAGCTCCAGGCGGAAGTGAACAGCCCCGGCCAGAGCGAGAAGACGGTCGCTGCGACGACCCAGAACATGGCAAGGATCACGCAGATCCACGCACCCGCGTTACCGCCAGGCACCACGAAAGGTCTCCTGACGTTGGGGTACTTGCGGCGCAAGGTGATCAGCGCGGGGAAGATCAGGATGTACGAGAAGGTGGTTGTCGAGATAACGAGTCCAAGGACGGCTGCGAAATAACCGCCGAGGCCACCGCCGGTCACAAAGAAGGTGATGAACATGAAGATCGTGCTGATGATCCCCGATGCGACGTTCACCACGATCGGCGTGCCGAAGCGCGAGGAGAAGTAGCCAAGCTGCTGCGGCCCGGATCCGGCCAGGGCGCCAATCGCCATCAAGCGGTCGGAACCCATGAGCCAGGTCGTTCCGCTCGAGAGCAGCACGAAGACGAATGCCAGCGCGGCGAGGTGGTTGAAGAATGGGGCGGCGCCGCCGAAAACGCTTGTCGAAGCGAACTGGTAAGCGCTGACGAATCCAGACACGTTGCTGAGCTGGTCCGACGAAAGGATCAAGACCACGCCCAGGATCGGGATAGCGTAGCCGACGAAGGAAATCAGACCCGAGGCGTAGACCGCGCGTGGGATGTCCTTCTGCGGGTTGTCCATCTCTTCACTCGCGTTCGTCTGGAGCTCAAAACCGATCCATTGGAAAACGATGACGCCGATGACGCCGATCAGGACGACGGTGTCGGTCGGGAAGAACCCTCCGAGACCGCCCTTGAAGCCATGCTGAAAGCCCGTGACGATCACGAGCAGCGCAAAAAAGGCGAGCAGCGCCAGGCGCGTTATGGCGCCGAGGTTGGGCACCCACTTCATGTAGCGCAGGGACAGGATGTTCATGGTCACCGCTGTCCAGATGAAAAGGAAACCGATGAGGGTCTCTGCGCCCTGGTTGCCTCCCAGCTGACTGCCCCAGAGCGCGTCAAGGGCAGCAATGGTCGTCGCGGTAAGGGTTCCTCCCAGCCAGATCGGGTTGGACAGCCAGTACAGGACGCTGACCACGGCGCCCGCGAAATGGCCATAGGCAAGGCGCACCCAGTCGTAGGTGGCGCCTTCCGTCGGGAACGCGGCGCCGAGCTCCGCTGTGATCAGGCCGTAGGGAACAAGGAAGGTGACGCCGGAGACGATCAGCCAGAAGACCGCCTGGGCGCCGTACGAGGACGACTGCCCGATGGTGTCCAGAGCGATGATGGCGCAGACCGTGAAAAAGATCATGTCGAAGCGGAAAAGCGACTTTTTGAGCTTTCGCTTCTCCGCGACGAGCTCCGCTACTGCGGCAGTTTCCCCCATCCGAACCTCCCCAGGTTGCCCTCACTTACGGGTGGCTGAAAATCGGGACAATTAGAGGCCCACGGCAGGGACCTGTCAAGGCAGACGCTTCAGGGAGGGGATGACCATGGCGACGACCAACACCCGGGAGATCCCGGCCGCCCGGACCTCTGCGCTCATAGCCGCCGAGGAGGAGCGCTTCCGCAAGGTCCGCGCCCGCTCGGAGGAGCTGTGGACCGAGGCCCGGAAGGTCCTTCCTCGCGGCGTCCCTTCGTCGTTCCAGGACGCCGCGCCGCATCCGATCTTCGTGGACCACGGCAAGGGCAGCCGGGTGTGGGACGTCGACGGGAACGAGTACGTCGATTTTCACAACGGCTTCGGCGTGATGGTGGTCGGTCACGCCCATCCGAAGATCGTCGAAGCCGTGCAGCGCCAGATCGCGCGCGGCTCTCACTTCGCTCAACCGGTCGAGGACGCCGTCGTCGTCGCGACCGAGCTCGCGCGGCGCTTCCGGCAGCCGAAGTGGCGGTTCACCAACTCCGGCACCGAGTCCACCCTCGACGCCGTGCGCATCGCCCGGGGCTTTACCGGACGAGACCGCCTGATCAAGATCGAGGCCTCCTACCACGGACACCACGACGCGCTCATGGTCTCGGTCGAACCGCCGCCCGACCTGATGGGGGCGCCCGACCATCCGGCCTCGGTCCCCCAGAGCGAGGGGATCCCGGCCGCGATCGTCGAGCTGACCACGGTCGTGCCTTTCAACGACCTCAACGCGCTGGAGAGGGCGTTTGCCGAGCACCCGCGCGAGGTGGCGGCGGTGATCGTCGAGCCGGCGATGATGAACGTGGGCATCGTCCTGCCCGATGCGGGGTATCTCGAGAAGGTCAAAGAGTTCGCGCATCGCGCGGGCGCGCTCCTGATCTTCGACGAGGTCAAGACAGGCGTCACCATCGCGCCCGGCGGCGCAACGGATCGGTTCGACGTCACCCCCGACCTGGTGGCCCTCGCGAAGGCGATCGGCGGCGGGCTTCCGTGTGGCGCAGTTGGTGGACGCGAGGACGTCATGGGCGTGATCGAGGAAAAGCGCGTAGCGCAGATGGGCACGTTCAACGGCAACCCGCTGACCATGGCCGCGTCTCGTGTGACCTTGCTCGAGATCCTCGACGGCAAGGCATACGCCCATTTCGACGCGCTGGCCGAGACCCTGCAGGGCGGTCTCGACGAGGCGATCGGCCATTACGAGCTGCCCTTCCACGTGACGACGCTTGCCGCTCGCGGCGGCGTCACCTATCGCGCGAAGCGGGTGCGCAACTACCGCGACTACCTCGAGATCGACAAGTCGTTCGCGTACCTGAGCTGGCTCTACCAGTCCAACCGCGGCGTGCTGATGGCGCCCGGGGCGGAGGAGAACTGGACGCTGTCTGTCCAGCACTCGACCGACGACGTGCAGCGCTACGTGGACAACTTCGCCGAGATGGCCAGAGACCTGCGCCAGTAGCTCGCCCGTGACGCGACTCGGAGGCATGTTCGGTCCGGACGTCACCTTCCTCGGCGTGCCGCGCTGCGACCTCGAAGATCGTGCGACCTACGAAGGCGCCGACGTCGTGATCATCGGCGCGCCCTACGACGCCGGCACCTCGTATCGCGCCGGCGCGCGGTTCGGTCCGCAGATGATCCGCACCACCGATTACCTCCCCCACGACGCTTCCCGACCGCACCTGACCCTCCGCGTCGACCCTCTTCGGGAGCTGCGAGTGGTGGACGCGGGCGACGTGGAGATGGCCGGTGTCGAAGGCCAGCCCGCGCTCAACCTCCTTGAGCGTTCGGTGCAGACCGCGGCAGAGGCGGGCGCGATCCCGCTCGTGCTCGGCGGCGACCACACCGTCACCTGGCCGGATGTCACCGGGGTGGCCCGCGCAAGGGGTTGGGGCCGGGTGTCCGTGATCCACTTCGACGCGCACGCCGACACCGGAGATGTGCAGTGGGGCAGCCTCATCGGTCACGGGCTGCCTATGCGCCGGCTGATCGAGTCGGGCGCGTGTCGCGGCGATCGATTCCTGCAGATCGGGCTTCGCGGATATTGGCCCGAGCCGCCGACGCTGCGCTGGATGGCGGAGCAGGGCATGCGGTCCTTCGAGATGCACGAGCTGGAAAGGCGCGGGCTCGAGTCCGTGCTGGCGGAGGCTTTCGCGATCGCGGTCGACGATTGCGATGGCGTCTTCGTCTCGGTCGACCTCGACGTGGTGGATCCCGGGATGGCGCCTGGCACGGGCACCCCCGAACCGGGCGGGATCACGGGCCGGCAGCTGCTGGACGCGGTGCGGCGTATCGCCATCGAGCTTCCGGTGGTAGGCGTCGACGTGGTCGAGGTGGCGCCCGCCTACGACTCGGCCGACATCACCTCGTTCCTCGCCAACCGAGTTGTGCTCGAGATGCTTTCCGGGATCGCCTTCCGGCGCCAGGGCGGGACGTGGGACACCATCGCCCCTACCTTGTTGGAGGGCCGCTAGGGCGACCTAATCCTTCAAATAAGGACGGATCATGGTCGCGACCTCCTCGAGCTTCCTCAAGGCAGCGTCCCGACCGTCCGGCGGAACGTAGTAGATGCAGCGATCCACGCCCGCCTTGGCGAGTCGCTCGATCTCCTCCGCGCCAGGCCTTGGGTAGTACGACACCGGGATCCGCTCCCGGCCCGCGTCCTTCGCCATCCGCTGCAGCTCCGGGATCCGCTCGATGACGTCCCCGCGGTTCGGCATCCATCCGTCCGCGTAGCGAACGACACGCTCCAGGATCTTCGGGCCACTACCACCCAGGATCACCGGCGGGTGCGGTTTTTGCACCGGCTTGGGCCAGCACCACATGGGGCCGAATTCGACCATCTCGCCGTGGTACTCGGCCACGTCCTGCGTCCAGATGCTCTTCATCGCCTCGGTCTTCTCACGCAGCAGCTTCCAGCGACTGCTGAATTCGGTGCCGTGGTCGGCCATCTCCTCGCGGTTCCAGCCCGCGCCGATGCCGAACATGAAACGCCCGTTGGAAACCAGGTCCACGCTCGCGACCTGCTTGGCGGTGTGGATCGGGTCGCGCTGGATGAGGAGGCAGATGCCCGTGGCGACTCGAATCGTCTTGCTCGCCAGCGCGGCCACCGTGAGCGCGACGAAGGGGTCCATCGTGTGCCAGTAGTGCTTCGGCAGCTCCGCCCCGCCCGGCCACGGCGTCTGGCGGCTGGTCGGGATGTGCGAGTGCTCGGCGACCCACAGCGACTCGAATCCGATCTGTTCGGCTGCCGGCGCCAGCTCGGTCATTGAGATCGCGTAATCAGTGGGAAAGATCGCAACGCCGAATTTCACCCTCCCATGGTAGGGAGGGACGGCTCGCTAGAAGGCCAGGGCTCTCCTCGACGCGGTTCCGTAGGACGCGGCGTTGTCGTCGAGGGCACCCAACAGCGCGGACACCGCCCGCGCGTCGAGGCGCGTCTTCGCCTCCTCGATCAGGACGCGACGGGCTTGCGCCTCGGTGCACGCCCTGCGGTATGGGCGGTCAGACGTGAGCGCATCGTAGGTGTCCGCCACGGCGACGATCCGCGCTTCGATCGGGATCCCCTCCGCCTTGAGGCCGTACGGATATCCGCTCCCGTCGAGGCGCTCATGGTGGTAGAGGACGGCGAGGACCTCACGGCTCGACTGCCCGGCGCGGTCGAGGAGCGTCAGGCCCATCTCCGGGTGGGTGCGCATGAGCGACCACTCCGACTCGTCGAGCGCCGAGTGCTTGCCCAGGACCGCGTCGGGGATGCCGAGCTTGCCGATGTCGTGCATGAGCCCGGCGCGCGCGAGCACCCTGAGCTCCGCGGCGCTCATCGACATCTGGCGCCCGATGTGGACGCAGAGGCGGGCGACGCGCAGGTTGTGGGCGCGCGCCTCGCGGTCCTTGACCTTGAGGCCAAGCGCAACCACCGCGTCGAACCAGGATCTGATCTGGTGCTGTACCGGCGAATATGCAGGTGCCGTGGTACTTCCTCCCGGACTTCTTCCGGATGTGGCGTGTAGAAAACGTTCAGAAGCTCAACGGTCGGAAGCAGCTTGATGGTCGCCAAAAATGGCGCTCAACGGCTACGTTTCGTAGCCTATCGCTTTTTTCCCGCTTGCGGAGGACCCGGTCCATCTGGGGCGGGCAACAGCGTCAGGGCTCGGTGAGCACCAGGCAGCGCGTACCGCTCAGGTCGACCCAGTAGCGGCCTGAACCGTGGACGATCCGCATGAGGACAGCCCCGCACGACGGGCACCGCACGACCGTGCCCGGCGCGTGCATGTAGACGTCGACCCGGCCCACCGGGTTGACCGCGCCGCAGCTGGCGCACGTGGTCTCGGCGGCCGTCATCTCCATGGTGAAAATCTCGCTCAGCAGGCCTCCGATCGCGTTTCCGTCCAGTGTCATTTCGTCGACGCCGGCGGCAAGCCCCTCAGTGCCTGGCCCATCCGAATTCACATCAACCTCCTGTCGCCCCGAATCTCTCGGTCTTGATCCAACCTGGCTCGTACTCCATCGCGACCAGCAGCGTGGCGGCCGCCTCCACGAACGACGTTGGTCCGCACACGAAGACCGCGGGCGTCGCCGAGCGTGGCCACGCCACCTCTTGCAACATCGCCGCGTCGAGCCGCCTCGTGAAACCGGCCCAACCTGGCGGCTTGTCGCGAGTCAGCGTGTGGAACACCTCCAGACCGTCTCCCGCGGCGGCCAGCCGCCCCAGCTCCTCGCGATAGATGATGTCGGCCAGAGTGCGCGACGAAAAAAGGAGTCGCGCCGGGCCTTGGGAGGGTGCTGCCGCGCGATGGCGCAGCATCGCCATGAGCGGGACCACGCCCGAACCGCCCCCGAGCAGAAGCAGCGGGCGCGTGTCGCTCGCGCGCCACACGAAGTAGCCGCCGATGGGCCCGCGGAGCTCGAGCGAGTCGCCGACCATGAGCTCGCCCACCAGGTATGGCGAGACCTCGCCGTCGTCCAGGCGCTCGACGGTGATCGCCAAGCGCGGATCCTCCGGCGCGGACGCAATCGAATAGCTCCGCTCGGTCTGGTAGCCGTCATCGGCGGTAAGGCGGACGTCGACGTGCTGGCCGGCCAGGTGGCCCGGCCAGTCGGGAACGTCAAGGTGGAGGCTGGCGACGCGCTGCGTCTCCGGAACGATCTGGGCCACCTTGCCCAGGGTCCAGATCAGTCTCCCCAGTACCGCTGCTCTCGCCAAGGATCTCCGTAAATGTTGTAGCCGTTCGACTCCCAGAAGCCCGGGTGCTCTTCCTTTTGAAGCCTGATCCCGCGCACCCACTTGGCGCTCTTCCAGAAGTACAGGTGCGGCACCAGGAAGCGGACGGGCCCTCCGTGCTCAGGCTGGAGCGGTTGGCCGTCGAACTCGTACACGACCCACGCCTTGTTGCCGGTGATATCGTCGAGCGGCACGTTCGTCGTGTAGCCCCCGTCGGAAAAGATCGTCGTGAACTCAGCCGCCGTCTCGACCCCTTCCATCAGCGTGTCCACCGAGACACCCTTCCAGGTCGTGTCGAGCTTGGACCACTTGGTCACGCAGTGGATGTCCTTGGTGACTGTCTCGGTCGGAAGTGCGGCGAACTCCTTCCAGGTCCATCGCTTCGGCGCGTCGATCTCGCCTTCGATGGAGAAGGTCCACTGCTCGAGGTTGACGCGTGGCGTGGGCCCAGCGGAGAGCACGGGGAAGTCGTTGACCACGTACTGGCCGGGCGGCACGCGCGAGCTTGACGCGGTGTCGCGGCGCCTGCCTTTGAAGCCGCGCGAGATGAATCCCATGCAACGCTGAGTATCGCGCAAGATGCGGCGGCCCGGAGGCCGCCGCATCGCGGGTCGAGGTCAGATCGCAACGACGCCAAACGGTGTCGCCCCGACCGGCAGCGCGAAAGGCGATCCGGACAGCTCGCTGAGCGAACCGCCGTTGACCGCGAACCCGCTGACCGCATCGAGTGCGGCGTCGACGACGTAGAGGTACGCACCTGATGGGTCGAGTCGGGCGTCGAACGGACGGATGCCGCCGCCGCTCTTGAACGCGGTCGTGCTGGCGTAGGTGAGTGAGCCATCCGCGTTGACGTGGTAGCTGGAGACTGACGTGCTGCCCGTGTTCACGGTGAACAGGTACGCGCCGTCGTGTGAGATCTCGACCCAACACGGAGCCGTCTGCCCGTCGGGGTAGGGCGACGTCCCGATCGACGACAGACCGCCGCTTCGCGCGACGTCGAAGGCCGAGACAGAGCCGTTGCCAGCCCCGCCGTGCGCGTTCGACACATAGAGACGCGTCGGGTCGACAGGCGAGAATTCGCTGCCGAACGGGCCGGCGGCCTGAGCGGCAAAGGGCGAGCCCGCGGCTGGGGTCAGCCTCCCGTCTCTGAGGACGACAAAGCTGTCGATGAGAAAGGTGCTCGGATCCGTGGTGCCCACCTCGACCCCGATCAGGTTCGTCCCGGTCGAGTTGAACAGGATGTCACCGGGGTTGGCGGTGTTCGGCAGGGCGACCGTCGAGCCCGGGATGGGCAGCAGACGTCCTGTCGGGGTGAGCCTGAACCCGGTGTAGTTGCTTCCAGTCCCGATCGTTTTGTTGCCCTCGTTGGCGACGTAGACGAGACTGCCGTGCACCGCGATGCTGATCGGCTGGTAGCCGCCAGATGAGACCGGGCTGCCCGCCACCGCGCTGAGAGCTCCGTCGGGCCGGATCCTCAGGACCGAGAGCTGGCTGCTGCCCGCGTCGGCCGCGAGCAGGTAACGTCCGTCGCCGCTGACCTGCAGCGAACCCTGCGACCCGATGATGACGCCGGCGCCCTGCCCGCCTGCTCCGAAGGGGGAGCCGGCGATCGGCGTCAGCGAGCCGTCGGCGTGCCGGTCGAAACCGGCGATCGTGTTGCCGCCTGCGGTGTTGTCGTTGACGTAAACGTGGCCGATTACGTCCGATGCGGCGGACGTGCCTACAGCCATACCGAGCATCAGCGAGGCGAACCCCGCGGCGCTGATCATGCGAAACGCGATTCGCAACGAAACCTCCCTGGGTCTGGACCCGTGGCCGGCCACCCGCGTGGCCGCTCGCAGGTTGAGTGCCGCGAGTCGCGCTTCGCGTTACAGCGGACTAAAGGCCGCTCGCTTTCCAGCTGCGGAACGCCTCGAGCAGCTGCTCCTGGATGTGCTCGGGAATCTGTTCCTCCGCGATCTTCCCTACGGCGTCCCTCGTCGCGCGCATCTGCTCCAGGTAAGCACGGCACCCGTCGCAGCCCGCGATGTGCTCGTCGAAGCGCGTGCGATCGCGAGTGGACAGCGCACCTTCGAGGTAGTTGGTCATCAGCTCCACCATCTCGCGGCACTTCATGCGAGGTATTCCTCAAGTGCTTTGCGCACGGCGGCGCGGGCACGATGCAGGCGAACGCGCTGGTTCTCCGCTGAGATCCCGAGCAGGGTGCCCACCTCAGACGCATCAAGCTGCGCGACGTCACGCAACACGATGACCTCCCGGTGTTTCGGGGGAAGCTCCTCGATGGCGGCTTTGATCCGGCCCAGCGTCTCCTGGCCGATCATCTTTTCCTCGGGCAGGTTGTCCCACGAGCGGGGAAGCTCGCGCCACGCGCCGTCGGGACCGAACCGAGACGGATCGACCGTCGGCTTGCGCCGGTCGGCGAGGTCACCGAACAGGGACGTGAAGGTGAGCACCCGGGACTCTTTGCGCCGCCTGGCGCGGGCGAGGTTGATCACGATGCCCGAGATCCAAGTCCTGAGGGAGGAGCGCCCTTCGAAGCGCTCCAGCTGGCGGATCGCTGTCAGCCACGCCTCCTGCACGACGTCTTCGGCCGCGTCGCGATCGCGGACGTAAGCCATAGCCAGCCTCAAAAGCGGGCCGTGGTACCGCTGAATCGCAGCGACAAACGCCGCCTCGTCGCCGCGACGGAGCGCGTCAACCTCTGGTTCGGGGCTCCTACCTTGCAATCGCCGCGCAACTGGACATCGCTCTTTAGTGTCGCCGGGCGCGGGAGCGTTACAGGGCGCGCATCCGGTTGTTCTTGGGGTTGTGCTCGACCTCGGCCAGACCGAGCGCTTCGAGCAGCGGCGGCATGTACATACCAAACCGGCCGCGGAGCCCTTTCTTGAGCCCGTACCACCCGCCGACGGGGTTCTTGGGCGAACGCCCCCATGCTTCCACGGTGCCTTCGGCCGCGGCCTTCTGCTCATCCGCGCTGCCCAGCGGCATCCAGTCGCCGTGCTTCTTGAGCATCGCGTGCAGGTCCTCGATCGCGCGCATGTCGTAGCGCAGCTCAGTCTTGCCCACCATGCACACGATCGCCGGCGGGTGCGCCGCCTCGTCCCTGTACATCTGGTACTGGGACGACCCGCTGGGCGTCGTCAGCTCCCAGGGCGACTGCTTTGTCCCCGCACCTTTGACCTTGGCCATCGGCTCAACCTCCCGTAACAAATCGGTTACGTAACAGCCCGGTTACGATACTCCAGGTGAAGCGTGCCGCGAAGCGCGACGCGTTCGATGCGTTGGGGAACAGCTACCGCCGCGACATCGTCGAACTGCTCGCGAGCAAGCCGCGGTCCGTGCAGGAGATCGCCGACCGCCTTCCGATCAGCCGCCCCGCGGTTTCGCGTCACCTCCGGGTCCTCAACGGCGCGGGCCTGGTTTCAGACGAGCAGGTCGGGACAAGACGTCTGTACCGGCTGGAGCGCGGTTATCTGACGCGGTTATGGGGCGATGCCGCCACGCGATTCAAGCTCTTCGCGGAGAACACCAACCCGCGGAAGCGATGATCGAACCGATACGCATCTCGTTTGTCGTCGAGTGCCCCCAGGAGCACGCCTTCGCGACATGGACCTCTCGCGCCGGGGCGTGGTGGCCGGCGGAGCATACGGTGTCGCACGAGCGCGGCGCCGAAATCGTGTTCGAGCCGCGGACCGGCGGCCGCATCTTCGAGCGGACCGCGGCGGGAGAAGAGATCGAGTGGGGCGAGGTTCTCGAGTGGGATCCTCCGCGCCGCCTGCGCTATCTCTGGCACATCGCGACCGATCCCGCCAACGCAACCGAGGTCGAGATCGTTTTCCAGGGGCTTGCCGATTCGTCGACTCGGGTCGAGATCGAGCACGGCGGGTGGGATCGGTTGGGCGAGCTCGGGCAGCCCTGGCGCAACGCCAACGTCGCTGGTTGGGACGGGGTCCTTCCCTCGTATCAGAAAGAAACACGGGTCAGGCGCCACAGCCGGCCAGGCGGATAGAGGGGGTCCGCCGTGACAAGAGGCACGTCCAGAACGTAATCGCCGAGGACGATGTGCTCGGTGCCCTCCGGTGTGCTCGAGGGCAACGGCTTGTCGATGACGATCGGTTTCGCGTCGAGGCGTTGGCGAAGCACCAGGCCGGGCCACTCGACGACGTCCACGTCATTCGCCGACACCAGGTCCGATTGAGCGCCCCAGGCGGTGGTGTAGGTGGCCACCGATTGGTTGCGAGCAAGAATCCTGCGCACGTGAAGGACCGGGGACAGCGCGGCGATCAGCCTCTGCGCGCTCGAAAACGCGATCGACAGGCTCGGCTGGCCCATGACGCATCCGTAGATCACTATCTCGTGTCCGTCGACCGTGGCCTTGGCAGCGAAGAGGAAGTTGGCGCC
>Ga0070697_100002493_pt1 | contig 14161 bp, 17 predicted proteins | sample KBSK1501metaG_FD_65475 | JGI IMG/M metagenome (GOLD analysis project Ga0070697, IMG submission 65475) | Corn, switchgrass and miscanthus rhizosphere microbial communities from Kellogg Biological Station, Michigan, USA - KBS K1-50-1 metaG | ecosystem: Host-associated > Plants > Roots >...
GTGGACGTGCCGTTTGCCGAGTGAAACGATTGTCGTGACTGCGTAGAAAACATCCGGGTCGGAAGCGTAACTACATCAGTGAGGACGTATGACGACCCGGTTTGTGTTACTCGGCATGCTCATCGCCGCTGCGATGCCCGCGCAGCAGCGCGTGACGCTCGGCGCCAACTTCGGCGGCAGCTCCAATAGCGGTGATCTCGCTTCCACCACCAACTGGAAGAGCGGCTGGTCGGCTGGCGCGAATCTCACCTACCGCCTCAGCGGCAAGTTTGGCCTGCGCGCGGACGCCGACCTCGCGCAAAATGATTTAGCGGGCACAGCCGTCGTACCCGGCGAGCGGCGGTTCAATAAGCTTTCGTACGTAGCCGACGCGGTGTGGCAGCGCGAAGAGATGCCCGGCACCAAGATTCTGCCCTACGTGCTCGCCGGAGTCGGCGCGGTGCGCGTGCAGGACAAGGGCACCGACAGCACGTTCTCCCGATTCGCCGGCAACTTCGGTGTCGGTGTGGGTTACCGGCTCGGCAGGTTTGGCCTGCGCGCCGAAGGACGGAATCTGATCTACAAGTTCGATCGCTTCGGCTACAGCAAGACGCAGAACGACTTGCTGTGGCAGGCGGGACTGACCGTCAAGATGTAACACCGCATCACCACGGCTCATGGGGCGGGCGATTATATTCCCCGCCCCATGGGACCGGTTTCCTTTACCTACTCCGCCAGCATCCCGGCTCCAATCGACAAGGTCTTTGCCCTCATCTCCGATCCGTTGCGGATGCCGGAGTGGTTGCCGCGGTGCGTCGGAGTGAAAGCCACGACGAGCGACCGCGTCGGCAAAGGCGCGCGTTACAAGGTGACATTCCAGCGCGATACGAACCGGCACGAAGCGGTCATCGAAATCATCGACTTCGCTCCTCCACACACGTTCGGCTGGGTCGAGATCTATCATCGGGCGGGCTCAAAGACGTTTTTTGGGCTCGGCTGGGAGGGCGGGTCCACCAAGGTTTCGCTGAAGCACATCTGGCAGCCGAGCGGCTTTCGCTCCTGGCTCAACGGCCAGTTCTATCGGCGCCGCAACGCCCATCGGATGTTCGAGGGGCTGATCAACAACCTGCGGAAGGCGTTGACCCGTTAGAAGAGTCGCACCCGCACCAATCCCGGCTTCACGTACTTGTCCGGATGATCCTTCAGGTCCGTAAGCAGCGCGGTGAGCGAGACTGAGAGCTCGTGCAGGTCATGATACATCATGGTATCGGACGCCATGCGGCCCAGCGTCCCTTCGCCGCGATTCATCCGGCTGAGCAGGGTGTCGAGCGCCGCGGTGGTATGGCCGAGGTGCTCGGTTAGTCGCGCAAGATTCTTGGAAATCGAATCGACGTTGGCGCCCGTTCCCGAGCCCAGCATCGAGTCCACCCGCTGCATCACACGCTCGGTCTGCTGCAGTGTCCGCGTCGTCTGCTTGATGAACGGGCCCTCCGGCAAATCCGACAGCGCGGTCATCGCGCGCTGCGTCACGAGCAGCGTATTGTGAATGTCCTCGCCCAACCGGTCGGACACGATATTCGCCGCGTTCTCCATCAGCTCGTTGGCCCGGTTCGCGACGCCCTGCGCCACCCCGGCGATGTCGGGCGTACTCGTACCCGTGATGCTGCGGCCGCGCGCCAGCACCTCTTCGCGCGAGCCGGGGTTGTAGTCGATGAACTTGGCGCCGAAGAGGTCCATGGCGGCGACGGCGGCGCTGGCGTCGATGTGCGGCGCGACGTCGCGCTGCAGGTCCAGCGTGACGCGCACGCTCTTCACGCGCTCGAGCGCTACCCGTGCCACCCTCCCCTTCTTCACGCCGGACACGAGGACGGGATCACCTTGCTTCAAGCCGGCGACGCTCTCGAACATCACGTCGACGGAGATGCCGCTGGCGCCGAGCGATCGGCCGGTCAGATAGAACATGCCCACCAGAAAGACCGCGACGCCCACGAGCACGATCGCCCCGACTCCGACTTCCTGCTTGTAGGTGAGGTCCATTAGCGCCCGATTATACGCCTTTCCGTTGTCGGCGTCTCGTTTGCCTGGATCACGGCCATCTCGAGGTCCCGTTCCAGGAATTGCTGCACCACCGGATCCTGCGACGCGATGATCTCTTCCGCGGTGCCGACGGCCCGGATTTTCGCCTGTGCCAGCAGCGCGATCCGGTCGGCGACGCGAAACGCGCCACGCACGTCGTGCGTGACGACGACGCTCGTAACGCCGATCTCCTGCTGCAGCCGCTCGATCAACGCATCGATCACGTCGGCGTTGACCGGATCCAGCCCCGACGTCGGCTCGTCGTACAGCAAATATGTGGGTTTCCCGGCGATCGCCCGGGCGATACCCACCCGCTTGCGCATCCCGCCGGACAGCTCCGCCGGGAGCTTGCGCCCCACATCCTCGCTGAGATTGACGAGCCGCAGGCATTCCTTGACGCGCTGGATGCAGTAGTCCCTGTCCCCGTATTGTGTTTCATCGGTGATCCCGAGCCGGATGTTCTCGAACACGTCCATCGAGTCGAACAGCGCGCCGTTCTGAAAGACGTAGCCGATGCGGCTGCGGAGCGTCGCCAGCGCTTTGCGACCTAGGAGCGGCACCTGCTGGCCGTCCACCCAGACCTCGCCCGAATCCGGCTTGATCAGGCCAATGATGTGCTTGAGCAGCACGCTCTTGCCGACGCCCGAAGGGCCGAGCAGCGCGACCGTTTCACCCTCGGCAACGAAGAAGTCCACGCCGTCGAGCACGACGTTGTCCACGAAGCGCTTCGAGACCTTCTTCAGCTCGATACTCACTTCGCGGTCCCCAAGATGAGCTTCGTGAGAATCGTGTCGAGGAACAGGACCGTGACCGAGGATGCGACCACCGCCTGCGTCGTGGCACGCCCTACCCCCTCGGCACCCTGCTGCGTGTTGAAGCCGATGTAGCAGGGGATGATCGTGACCGCACCCGCGAAGGCGTACGACTTGACCAGGGAGTACCATAAGTCGAGCGGTCTGAAGAAGTAGCGTGCCCCGAACTCGAAATCGGCGTACGTCAGGCCCAGCGACGATTGCGCGGTGATATACCCGACGATGATGCCGAACGCGTTCGCGAGCATGACCAGCGCCGGGATGGCAATCACGCCCGCGAGGATCCGGGGCAGGAGCAGGTGCGTAACGGGGGAGCGGCCCAGGCTTTCCAGCGCGTCGATCTGCTCCGTCACCCGCATGCTCCCCAGCTCGGCCGCGTAGCGCGCCCCGATCCGGCCGGCCAGGATGAGGCCCGTGAGCACCGGCCCGAGCTCCAGAATCATCGACTCCGAGATGATCCCGCCCGCGACGTAGAGGGGGAGTTGCCCGGTGAACTGATAGCCGGCCTGGAGGCTGGTCACGGCCCCTGCGAACCCCGCCACCAGCAACACGATAAAAGCGCTGCCGTAACCCACGGCGACGGTCTGCTGGATGGTGCGCGGGAGCCACACGCGCCACTCGAGGATGCCCCGGACCAGGTCCAGGAGCATAAAAAAGAAGCGCCCGGCGTGGCTGGCGCTGCGCAAGGACCACCGCCCGACATATCGCCGCAGGTCGAGGGCGGCAGTGAATGCTCTCATGTGCCTGTATCTTGTGTGGCTATGAGCTTCACGCGCAAGCTGTTAGCCTGGTACAAGCGCAACGCACGCGTCCTTCCATGGCGCCAAACGCGCAATCCCTATGCCGTCCTCGTCTCGGAGTTCATGCTTCAACAGACCCAAGTCAGCAGGGTTTTGGACTACTATCCGCGGTTTTTGAAGCGTTTCCCTACTCTCGACTCGCTCGCGCGCTCGAAACCGAAGGCTGTGATGGAGGCCTGGGACGGCCTTGGCTACTACGCCCGCGCTCGGAATCTCCACACGCTCGCACAAGAGGTTACACGTCTGCACGACGGCACGTTGCCCGATAAACCTGAGGAGTTGCGGACACTCCCCGGTGTCGGACCGTACACAGCGGGAGCGGTGGCGTGCTTTGCCTACGAGAAGGCGGTCCCGACCGTCGATACGAACGTGCGGAGAGTGCTGAGCCGAGTATTCGGGAATGCGAAAGTCGAAATGCGGAATGCGGAATTGTGGAAGCTGGCGTCGAGACTCACACCAAAGCAAGGCAAACGCGCCTGGCGCTTCAATCAGGCGCTGATGGAGCTTGGGGCGCTGGTCTGCACGGCCCGAAAGCCAAAATGCCCGGAATGTCCGGTCAGGAATGATTGTTTAGCAGTTCGCTCAGGGATGCGAATTCGTAACCAGCCGCGCGCGCGTCCGCGATAATCCCCGGTAACGCCTGCGCCGTCTGCATCCGGTCGCCGTCGGGATCGTAGCCGTCGCCATCGTGCAGTAGCGCGATTGCTCCCGGCCGCAGCCGCTTCCGAACCCGCCTGCGAATCTCCTCGACGCCGGGTCTGTCCGTATCCCACACGCCGAACGTCCAGCCGAAGACCGTGTAGCCGAGCTGCTTGGTCACCCCGCGCAAGAACGGGCTGCGATAACCGTGCGGCGCACGAAACGCGCGCGGCGCGCGACCGGTCGCCCACTCGATCGCCTCGTGCGCGAACTGCAGCTGGAATCGAATCGTCTGCGGACCGGCGAAATGCAGCTTGATGTGATTGTAGGTGTGGTTTCCCACCATGTGGCCGGCGCGGCCAACCCGACGCGCCAGTTCGGGGAACCGTCGCACGTGATCACCGACCATGAAGAACGCGGCCGGCACGTGCTCGATTGCCAGCGTCTCGAGAATCGCCTCCGTGGCTCGCTCGTTCGGACCGTCGTCAAAGGTCAGGTAGATGCGGCGAGTGCGCGGTCCGCGCTCGACCGACGGGCCGAAGATCAGGTCCATGCCCATCATCCGGTCACCCGCCTGTAGACCGCGAGCACCCGCTGAGCCACTAACGGCCACGCATGGCGCTCGGCCACCCTGCGGCCTTCGTGCGTCATGGCCGCGCGCCGGTCGGTGTCGGCGAGCAGGGTGTTGACCGCATCGCTCCACGCGTCGGGTTCGCCCGGGGGCGCGAAGACCGCCTGCGACTGACCGGCGACGTCGCGGAAGGCGGGGATGTCCGACACGACCAGCGGCGTGCCGCACGCCATCGCCTCGAGCAGCGTCACGCCAAACGAAGCACGCCGCGTCGGGCAGAGGTATAGATCGGATCCGCGGTAGTACGCCGGCCGATCGCCATTTGCGTAACCGGCGAAGCGCACGGCGGGGCCCAGGTGGCGCGCGGCGCGCTCCATGCGCGAGCGCCACGGCCCGTCACCCACGACGGTGAGACGGGTAGCGGGATGATGCTTCAGAATCCCAGGCATCGCGGCGAGCACCGTACGGAGGTCATTGCGCGGCTCGATGCGTCCCAACCAGAGCAGCCGCGGCCCCGCGCGCCCGCGCCGGTCCGTTCCGCCGAGCAGGCCGGGACGGAAGAAAGTCGTGTCGACTCCGTTGGGGATGATTTCCCATGGCGCGGTGAAGTAGCGCGCCATGGCATCGCGCGCGGCGCTGCTGACCGCGACTGTGGCGGCGTGGCGGTCGAGGATCCGCTGCAGCGGATGGCGAAATACGCGGCAGGCGATCGACCGCGGAAACCACGTGTGGAACGTGGCGACGACGGGAATGCCGGCCCGCCACGCCGCGCGTGGCGCCACCAGGCCGAAGGTGGGGTTCAAGCCGCCGTGGACGTGCACGACGTCGAAGCGTTCTTGGCGAAAGAGCGCCTCGAGCCGCGCGGTTAGTCGCCAGCCTACAGTGATCCGGGCGACGCCTCCGTTGGCGTAGATGACGAGACTCGTCCCGACGCGCCGCACATCGGGGTGCGGTACCGGCTCTCCGTTCCCGGCTCCCGGCTCCCGCATGTGGGATGTCACGATGGTCGTATGATGACCGAGCGCTTCCAGCTCGCGGGCGAGATTGTGGACGTGCTCGGGCACACCGCCGAGCTGCGGATAGTAGTCCTCCGCGATCAGGGCGACCCGCAATGGGCTCATCGCGCCCGCTCCGCGAGCCGCTCGACGGCCGTTACCACGGCCGCGGGCCGCTCTTCCTGGAGGTAGTGCCCCGCACCGCGCTCGCTATCCACCGCGAACGAAGCGAGGGCGTGATGCATCAGCTCGACCTCCTGCGGCGGCACGTCGCCGTCGTGGCGCGCGGTGCCGACGACGAGCGTCACCGGACATACGATGTCGCCCAGCCGGGGCCCGAGTTTCGCGGGCTCGCGCGCGTGCGACATCGCGAGGAACGCTCGGAGCGTCGCGTTGAAGTCGCGTGCCTCGCCGAGCGTGTAACCCATGACGACCCCGTCGGTGACCCACGAACGGTCGCCGGACGAGTCGAGCAGCATGCCGCGGATCTTCCGCCGGATCAAGTCGATCCCGCCCAGCAGTTTGATCCACGGGACGTAGCGCATGGCGCTCCGGAACGCAGGTGTGGCCGCTTCCTCCGTCGGCCCGCCTTCGAGCGAGACGATGCCCCGCACCAGGTCGGGTCTTTCGACTGCGAGCCGGAACGCCATCGCGGCGCCGAGCGAATGCGCGAGCACGAGGACGGGGCCGCAGCCGAGCGAATCGATGACGGCGGCGAGCCGGCGCGACTGCGCGGTCAGCGAGTAGTCGGCCTTCTGCGGGCGGCTCGAGAAGCCGGTGCCGAGCGGCTCGATGACGATCGGCCGAAATCCTTGCGCGGCGAGCAACGGGAGGACTTTGCGGAACGTGAAGGCCGCGCCGAACAGTCCGGGCACCAGAGCGATCGGCCGGCCGTTGCCGGGCCACGCCTCGACATGCATGGTTTCCGCCGGGGCGACGACGACGTACGGGTGCTGCGGAATGTCGCCGAGCATCAGGTCGTCTCGAGGCGGGCCGCGGCGCGCGACGCTACCGTGTTCAAGTCGCCGCCCAGCTCGTCCATGTCGTGTTGAAACCGGCAGTCGATGATGAGCAGACCCACGACATAGGCCGCCAGGTTCACGAGGAAGATGAGCGCGAAGATCAGCGGATATGGCGCCCAAATCCCGAAGTAGAGCGCGAAGCGCTTCACGCCGGGATCGAGCTTCGAGCGATCGACGATCGTCGTGAGCAACAACACGGCGACCGAGGCGAGCGCGGCGAGCTTCCACGACACGAACCCGCCCGCGGCACATCCGGCGAAGATGACGATCTCGGAGGCGCGATCGAGGCGCGTGTCGAGGCGATGTCCGGCTTCAGACACCAAGCCGAACTGACGCGCGATGCCCCCATCGAGCGCGTCGAGGATCTGCCCGGCCGCCATCAACACGAGCGCCGGGGTCAGGCGGCCCGTCGCAAACACCGCGGCGGCAGCCGCGCTCGCCCAAAACGCGGCCCACGTCACCTGATCGGGCGAAAGCCCGAGCGTGACGTGCAGGAATCGCAGGACCGGGCGAATGCCGCGGTCTAAAGCGGAATTAAGAACAGGAGCAAATTCATACATAGTAAGGTCACGATCAGAATGGCTTCCTTCGTTTTGTCCGAAACCCCGACCAGAAATCCTTGAGTCACGAGCGGCGAGTACGGATACCACGGCATCTTTTCGTAGCCGACGCTGTAATCCATCGCCAGGTGAATCAGGAAAAACACCGCGGGCACCCAGGTGCCCAGGAAAAAGCACAGCGGAATGATCCACAACAACGCGACGGGTTCCTGCAGCGACGTGCGCCAGTAATAGCCGAGCTGGCGCCGCCGGCCGACCGCGCGCAAATAGAACGGCGCTTTGATCGCATGATCGATGTCGACACCGACGCCAAACACATACGCCAGCACGGCGTCGCTGCCCGTCAGCTTCATGACGCGGACGCCGAGCGTGGTCGCGAGTGCGTGAGTGACGATGGTCATCGTCTGGACGCAGCAGACGCAACAGACGCAGCAGACGCAACAGGAGTCGTCCAGATCAGAAGCAGCCCGGCGGCGATCCAGGTGAGATCCCGCACCCGCCCCACGATCGACGTGTAGAAGCCGAGTTGGGGATCGAGCCCGAACAGACCGAACAGTCCGTAAAACGCGCCTTCACGCGCACCGATTTCGAACGGCACCATGAAGAGCACGTTGCCCGCGATCGCTTCGAGCCCACCGATGGTGAACGCCTGCAAATAGCTGATGCGAAATCCCAGACTCACGACGATGAGCACCAGCTCGAGCATGAACACGCAGCGGCTCAGATACTCGAGCAGAATGGCCTGCACAAAGCGCCGGGGCTGGCGGTGGTAGAAATCCGTGATCTGGCGGTCGAGATCGATGAGCGTCGCACGTTGTGGCTCGAGCCGCGCGGCCAGCCGGCGCATGAGCGGCACCTTGCTCATCCAGTTCAGGATGCGCTCAAGTACGCCGCTGCGATGGGCCGAAAAAAACAGCGCGAGTAGGCCGAGCAGCAGGGCGCCGATAATGCCCAGCGTCACGAGCACGGCCCGCGGCGTAGCGCGCGGCAGCAGCGCGAACGCGAGGACGACGGCCGTGAACCAGACCAGCACGTAGGTGAACGAGTGCAGCATCCGGTGGAGGATGACCGAGCCCGCGGCGCGGCGCCGGCCGAGCCACGGCGTGACCGCCGCCACGCGGAACGGCTCACCCCCCGCGTTGATGACCGGGGTGAGGAAGTTGAGCGCGCCGGCGGAGACAAGCACGACGTACGTCCGCCAGAACGGCGGCCGCTTGAACTCTTCCATCGTGAGCTGCCAGGCGAGCGCGCTGCACACGTAGACCAGCGCGTACAGCAGCACGATCGGGATGAACATCAAGCCGGTACGGCCGGCATCGGCAATGAGCTGGCCGACGCCGATCCGCGCCACGAGATACCCAAAGACCGTCGCGCCGAGGACAAACAGGGCGACCTGAAGCGGGCGCCCCGCCTTCATGCGACTGCGGTGTAGGAGGCCTCGAGCACCGCCGCGACCTGTGCGATGTCGGCCATCGGCCGGGCGCTGTCGCCCGTGTCGAGCGTGGTCGCGAAGTCGCGGAACAGGTCCGCAAACCATTTTGCGTACGAGGCCTTATCGAGATCGACGGTATGGTCGAACGATTCCGTCTGGCCGTCGCGCTCGAGCGTCAACATGCCGCCCGTCCACGTGATGCTGCCGCGCTCTCCGATGAAGCGGATTTCCGTCTCACGGCGCCGCGCGGCCCATGTCAGGAACATCGTCGCCATGCGATTGGGATACTCGAACAGGATCTGTGCGGTGTCCTCGACGTCATAGCCGCCGTGCCGCAGCCGCCCGGTCCAGGCGCGCACCGCCTGCGGCGGACCGGCGACGTCCAGCAGCTCGTACACGAGATGGGTGCCGTGATCGAGCATCACCCCGCCGCGCCCCGCGGCCCGGCGGCCACGCCAGGGAATGGCATCGTTGCTCGCACCTGAGTCGGCGGCGAGTCGATACACCCGAAACTCCGCCAGATACCACCGGCCGATCACCCCGTCGTCGAGCCACTGCTTGACCCGGCGCCAGACCGGATTGAACCGGTACTGGTGGCAGGGCATGACGATACGACCGGCGTCGAGCGCCGCCGAGGCCAAACGGGACGCCTCGTCGCGATTCACCGCCACCGGCTTCTCGCACAGCACGTGATATCCCTGCGCCAGGCCCCACAGCGACAGATCGAGGTGCGTCGACGTCGGGGTGCAGATGTCGACGAAGTCCAGCGGCCCCAGTTCGGACAGCTTGTCGGGGTGAGATAATAGAGGAAGGCCATCGAACGACCGTGGCGCGTTGGGCGCGTCATCCACGATGCCGACGATCTGCAGCCGCGAGGCGACCTCAGGGTCAGCGCGAAACGCGGGCAGGTGCCCCAAACGGGCGATCCCCCCCAGGCCGACGAGGGCGCCGCGATAGACCTTCGGTTCAGGCGAGCTGCGCATAGACCTTCGGCTCGCGCTCGTGCGCGAGAATCAGCACGACGAGCACCAGATTCAACGGGCCAACGACGATCCAGCAGTACGCCGCGGGCCAGTGCGGTACGGCGGTCAGCGCCAGGAGCAGGAAGCGAATGTTCTGCGCGATCCACGCGCAGCCCTGCACAACCCAACGCTGGCGCTCGGCCCACGAGCGCCGCAGCGATTCGGGCACCTCACGTCCTGCGTAGGCGCGGGCCAGCGCCGTGGTCCGCGGAAACAGCCACGCCTGCCGGCGCGTGTAATCGCCGTAGATCCAGGAAGAGACGCGCTCCCAGAGTGACGCACCACTTCCGATCGGCGCATCCTCATCGACATCCAGCTCGTCGCCTTCGCCCACCGCGAAGCGCAAGTACGCCTGCCGAATGAAATCGGCCGCGGCGGCCTGGTAGGCGTGTGAGAACAGCGCGGCGAGCGCCAGCGCGACGCCGCCCCAGTGCCAGTGCGTGACGTAGAGGCGGGCGGCGAGATGTCCGTAGAGACTGACGAAGCGGCCGCTGTCGGCGAGCCCGTCGAGCACGCGGCCCATGCGGGTGGACGTGCCGCGCAGCCGCGCGAGCTGCCCGTCCACGCTGTCCAGCACGTCGGACAGAATGAACAGCAACACGCCGCTCGCGTTGACCCAGGCGCTCCGATACCAGAACAGGTGACCGGCGAGCACGCCCAGCACCAAGCTCGCGAGTGTCACCGCATCCGCCGAGATGCGCGTCGGCAGGAGCGCGTTGGCCAGGCGCCAACCCAGCGGCCGGAAGAACCGCCGGTCAGCCCATTCCTCTACGACCGGACCCTTACTGGCGTACACGGGCGCTGGCCTCTTCGAGCACCGCCTTCATCGTGGCGAGCGCTTCCATCGCCTGTTCGTCCGTAATGACCAGCGGCGGGTTGATGCGCACTTCGGGGTTGTAGATCATCGCGATGACGCCGCGCGCGAGCAGCGTGTCGAAGATCCAGCGTGTGAGCTTCTTGTCGATCAGTTTGCGCGTGCCGGGCACCACCAGATCCATGCCGAGCATCAGGCCGCGCCCCCGCACGTCGCTGACGATGGGAATCTCCTCTTCCCACGTCTGCATCTCTGCGAGCATCAGGGCGCCCAGGCGGCGGCTGTGTGCGACCAGCTGGTCCTCGACGATCGTGCGAATCGTGATGTGCGCCGCCGCCGCCGCGAGCGGATTGCCGCCGTAGCTGGAGGAGCTGCCGCTCGGATTGGCCCACGGCTTGGAGAACGCGATTGGCTCGCGGATCACGATGCCGCTGACGGGGAATCCACCGCCGAAGCCTTTACCAACGAGCATGACGTCGGGCACCACGTCGTCGTGCTCGATCGCGAACATCTTCCCCGTCCGGCCGAACCCCGTGATCATCTCGTCGCAGATGAGCAGCGCGCCGATTTCCGTGGCGAGGTTGCGCAGCTCGCGCAGGTAGCCCGGCGGCGGGACGATGTTGCCGGCCGTTCCCTGGATCGGCTCGACGATGATCGCCGCAATGTCGTTGGTCGTTTCGAGCGCGATCTTGGAGCGCACGAAATCGACGCAGTGCCACTGGCACGACGGAAACGTCTTTTTGAACGCGCAGCGCGCGCACGAGGCGTAGGGGCTCGCGTAGTTGCCCGGCGTCAGCGGACCAAGGCCGTGCTTGAAGCTGCCGGACAGAAGCGGCAACACGCCGCCGGTCTTGCCGTGGAAGCCGCCCCAGAATCCCATGATTTCGTGGCGCCCCGTCGCGGCCTTCGCGAGTCGGACGGCCGCTTCAACCGCCTCGGCGCCGCTCGAGTACAGCTGCGTCCGGTTCAAGTCGCCGGGCGCCAGCTCGGCGATCAGCTTGACGAGCGCAGCGCGATGCTCCGATGTGAAGCTCCCCACGTGCACCCGCGCAAGCTGCCGCGCCATCTCGGTGACATAGCGCGGATGCGCGTAGCCGAGGCTCGCGACACCGACACCGGCGAGGAGATCGATGTAGGGATTGCCGTCTATATCCCACAGCATCGCGCCCTCGCCGTGATCCATGCAGAGCTGGCTGAAGAGCGCGACGCTCTGCGTGCCGGGTGCGAGGTACTGCGCCTCGGCCTCGAAGACGCGCTGCGATTGCGACTGTGTAACGAGATCGATCATGCGTGCTTTCCGTTTGCGGCTTTTTCGTCGATATAGGAGGCGATCGCGGTGGCTGCAGCGATGCGCACGGGAGCAAAAGACGGCCAGTCGTTCAGGTCGATGAGCACGGGTGCGTCGGGCTCGGGGAAGGCGACGTCGCCGCCGAACACCTCGAGACCCACGGCGCGCGCCGCCGCGAAGACCAGATCCTTGAGACTCTGCTCGGAGATCTCGATGCGGCTGCGGTCGGCCGCGTACCACGAGAAGAAGCGTCCGTCGGCGACGGCGTAGAATTTCACGATCGGCCCGGCGACGTGTGCCTGGAGCGCGACGCGCGATACGCCGCGGCGCGCGAATCCCGTGATCGCGTCGGTGACACCGGCTTCTTTAGCGGACACGACGTCGGCACTGCTTTCGGCGTGCACGTCGCCGCGCTTCACCCAGACGGGCCGCCCGTCGCCGTTCAATTGATGCACCAGCGGCAACACCGTCCGCGGGTCCCCCGTCGGGACGATCAGGGTGCGCGGGAACGGCAGACCGGCCGCGGCCATGTGATTGACGAGGCGGTGGCGGTGGCAATTCAGCACGCTTTCCGGCGGATTGACGGCCAGCGCTTCCCGCGGTACGAGGTCGAGCAGCCGCTCCGATGCGGCCGGCCCCTGGCACATGTTCACGTAGAGGTCGGCCGCGGGCAGCCGGCCCGACGCAACGTCGACCTCGCTCATGCGCGTGACGTGCCAGCCGCGACCCTCCAGCGCCGCGACGGTATCGTCGAGGATCGCCGTGTCGTTGCTGCGATGCTGCGCCGGCGAGAACGTCGGGCTCCGATACAACGCGACGAGCCGCTTCACGCGAGCCACCGCTCGGCAGCCTCGAGATCACTCTTGTGATCGAGATCGATGATGCGCGGCACTTCGACGGTCGCGACCGCGGTCTTCAGCTCGACCAGGAGCCGCAGAAACGCGCGCATGCGATGCAGCGATGCGACCGCGACGGACGCCAGTCGCCGCGCGACAGTGCTCAAGCCATACACGCCGCCCGTCACGAGCGGGGGGAGCGGGCCAACCGGTGGCGTGTCCAGAATCGCCGTCGCGAACCCGTGCGCGTCGCGCGTGACATAGAGCGGCAGCTCGTCATCCACGAACGGCGTCACCGCGAGCGCGGCGGCCGCGCCTTCCGCGAGGCGCGCGGTCACACTGCGGTACACGCGGCGCCAGTCGGCGGCCGGCATCACCGTGTCGACCATCGCGCAGAACACCGGGCCGGGCGGGACAACCGCGAGGCCGGCCACGAGCGTGTGCAGCGACGACGGGGTCCGGCACGTCCGCACGACCGCGGGACCGGGCAGATCGACCGAGATGCCGTCGCGCACCATGCACGTGATCGAGTCGCAACCCAACTCGGCGAACGTCTCGATCAGATTGACGATCTGCGGCCGGCCGGCGACCTCGACCAGCGCCTTGGGCGTGTCGATCCCGTCGGCAGCCAGACGCGAGCCGCGCCCACCCGCGAGAATCAGTCCCTGCATCATGACTCGAGCACTCCGGCGAGGTCGGATAGGGTCTTCAGGCGGACGGTCGGGAGCCCCCGCTCACGGGATTTCTCCGCATCGGGCGCGAGCCAGGCGGTCGACAGGCCCAGCGCGGCCGCCGGGCGGATGTCGGAGTCGAAATTGTCGCCCACCATCCACGCGGGTTTCGTCGTCAATCCCGGCCACGTGAGCGCGTGCTGGAACAGCCGTGGGTCGGGCTTCGTGATCCCGACGCGCCCCGAGTCGGCGACGACCGAGAAGTACTGCATCACACCGAGCTCCTCGAGACAGCACTCGAGATTCCCGGTGAAGTTCGAGACGACGCCGAGGTGAAAGGACTGGTGCAACCGCGCGAGCAGGTCTTCGTTGCGCCGCACGACCGCGCAGGTCGAAGAATGGAACTGCTCGGCGATGGCCTGAGCGGAGAGGCCGGCGCCATCCGAGAGTCGGGGCAACAGCAGCGCGGTTTGCGCCTCAACCATCGCGCGGAATCCCATCTTTTCTATGCCGGAGAGGCGCTCGAGCGCTCGGTCGGACTCGCGGAACGATCGGTCGAACGCCGCGAACGACTGCTTGCCGCCCGCGGCGCGGTACGCGGAATGAAAGCGAACGCTCCAACGGGCGCCGTCCGCGTCCAGCGT
>Ga0070697_100002494_pt1 | contig 14157 bp, 12 predicted proteins | sample KBSK1501metaG_FD_65475 | JGI IMG/M metagenome (GOLD analysis project Ga0070697, IMG submission 65475) | Corn, switchgrass and miscanthus rhizosphere microbial communities from Kellogg Biological Station, Michigan, USA - KBS K1-50-1 metaG | ecosystem: Host-associated > Plants > Roots >...
TGAAGCAACCAGAGAGATTCGTCAGCGCGAAGGACCAGGACGTTATACGCCGATCATTGCGATAACGGCCCATGTTCTGGAGGGTTCTCGGGAGGAGTGTTTGGCCGCGGGCATGGATGATTACATATCCAAACCAGTGAAACCAGAAGTTCTGGCAGCCGTGGTTGAACGCTGGGTCGCAAGCCCAGCCAACCAGTCAGGCACTCCGGCTCTAGGCGAGCTGAGCGGCTCTAAAGAAGAGATATTAAATTCGTTGCCGCTGGCAGCACTTGGCGCTAACTCCAAAGAGGACAGGTTAGAGGCTATCGAACTTATTGATCTGTTCATCCGCGACACGCTACCCTCTCTAGCGACCCTGGAAAAAGCGATAGCGGAGGGTAACCGGCAGGTCATGCAACGGACGGCGCACGGCCTTAAAGGAAGCAGCGATCTTCTCGGGTTTCAGCAACTTGCGGCGCTTAGTGCTGAACTGGAAGAGAGGGGCCGCAACAATTCGCTTGCGGGAGCGGAGCTTATTCAGAAGGAACTGCAGATTGAGTTCGAGCGCATTCTCCAGTCGTTTGAATCCGAACGAACCTATTGGCTTAGTCAACAGCGCGGATCCAGCGAGAAATTTCCCAACCTTGAAAACAAAAAGACAACTACCGCTACCTCGCATTAGCTGGCACCGAAACTAACAAGTCTTCAGCATGGTGATCGGCAATAGCAGCTAGCTCGGGGGCTTAGCCAATCCATGCCGGTACGCATAGATGATTAATTCCAGACGATCCGATACACCAAGCTTGTCAAACACCGATGTCAAATGATGTCTCACCGTCGTCTCTGAGATAAACAGTCTGTTCGCGATCACCTTGTTTTTCAGTCCTTCACCAATGAGCGCAGTAATCTCACGTTCACGTTCGGTCAGGGATGCGATCCTTTGAGCCTCAGGCTTGCTTTTTGGAGTAAGAGCGACGCGCGAGAGTTGGCTAATCATGTGGCCCATCATCACCCTGTCAAACCAGACCTCGCCGGCGTGAACCTTTTCGATAGCCTTGATTACGACTTCCGCTGCCTTCTCCTTAAGCACCAATCCCATTGCACCAAGCTGCATTGCGCGCTGATGAGCATCTGAATCGTATACGCCCGTCAGTATTATTACGCGCGCATCGCTGGCTTTGGTAAACAGATCGGCGAGGAAGTCCAATCCGCTCACGCCATTCAGATCAAGGTCAAGCAGAATGATGTCCGGTTGCTCGCGGGCAGCAATGGCCAGGGCGTCGGCGCGGTTGCTGGCTTCACCGACTACTTTCAGTCCCAACTTGCTCTCAATTACCATCCGAAGTCCCGACCGAACAACTGCGTGGTCGTCGATGAGTAGAACGTGAATTGGCCTAATGGCGGCGGCCGTTCCCATCATGATGTAAGTCCTCCCTGGGCTAGAGGGTTTGACATAAGGCGGGGGTTCTTAGCGGGAGTCGGGATTTCAGACTACAGCGGGAGTCGGGATTTCAGACTACAGCGGGAGTCGGGTTTTCAGGCTACAGACTAAAGGCGGCCGGTTGAGAAATACTTGAGCCCATGATTGAGCTACCTTGAGAAATTAAACGGCGTTTAAGCGGAAATCGCAGGGCGGCACAGTACTCTAGAATCCCACCAACGGCAGAACTCAGTCTTCCAGGTTGGACCTGAAACTTCCACCAACTGACGTTGGTAAGATTCGACTTTTGAGGCAAAGCCCTTTTGGAGGGATTTTGCGGGAACTTTTGGAGGCTGGGAGTTACTGGTGCGGGAAACGGGGGCGGCTTGTAGCTTTTCGAATTCTACCGGATAAGAGATTGGCGGGAAAATCCTGGAGGGCTAACCCATAGCCCACGACATAGAGGGCGATTTGTTCTGATGCTCTCGCTGTCTGGCGTTAGATTTCCTCAAGTCGCGGCTTCGACAATCATGGCCATTTGTGGAGTTGGCAGGTCCGTTGGCGGAGTGGCGGTTCCCACCGCGATCTCAAGTCGAGCTTCGGGTAACAGGCTATTGAGGAATCTGCGTAGTTCGCGCTCCCATCCGTTCACCGCCAAAATCTCCAGCCGTTCCAGTGCCCCGTGTACCTTTTCTTCCGGGTATGCGGCAATTCTGCCGATGAAGATTTTCGGATGGCGCGTCTTTGTCATGCTTTCCTCCGTTGTCCTTAACTCCTCAAACAGTTTCTCTCCCGCGCGTATTCCGGTGAACACGATGTCGATGTCTTCGAAAGGCTTGAGTCCAGACAAAGTAATGGTTTCTTTCGCAAGGTTCAGAATGCTTACCGGTTCACCCATGTCCAGGATGAAGATTTCACCGCCCTGACCCATAGTGCCTGCTTCGAGCACTAACTGAGCTGCCTCACTAATCGTCATGAAATAGCGCACCATATCCGGATGGGTCACGGTAACTGGTCCACCCTTGCGGATTTGATCGCGGAAGATAGGGATCACCGAGCCTGCCGACCCGATCACATTGCCGAAACGCACCGCTACATAGCGTGTCGCGAAATGACGGTTTAAGTCTTGTACCACAAGTTCAGCCACCCGTTTGGAGGCTCCCATTACCGAGGTGGGACGTACGGCTTTGTCAGTGGAAATGAGTACAAAAACCTCCACCTCAAATCTCCCTGCCAACTCTCCCAGGAGGTTAGTTGGAAGCACGTTATTCTTTATCGCCTCGGCTGCGTTGGATTCCATCATAGGTACATGCTTGTGGGCTGCGGCATGAAGCACGACCTGCGGTTTATAGGCAGCAAAAATTGAGCGCATTCGGTGCTCGTCGCCAACGTCTGCTACCAGAGGCACGAGCGACAACTCCGGCCACCTCTCATTTAGCTCGCGTTCGATATTGAACAGCGCGAATTCCGCGCGTTCGACCAATAGCAAGTTTGAGGGTTGGAACCGCGCCACCTGCCTCGCCAGTTCTGATCCGATCGAACCTCCCGCCCCCGTCACCATTACTATTTTGCCCGCCAGGAACCGGTTCATGTTGTCCTCATCGAGATGCACCGGCTCACGCCCGAGCAAATCCTCGATCTCCACGTTGCGAATCCGACTAACTTCCAGCTTCCCCTGCACGATCTCGGATAAAGCCGGAATGATCCGTACCTTTACGGGAATTTCCTCGCAGATGTCCAAAATCCTGCCGAAGTCTTTTCGCGTTGCCTGGGCGATGGAGATCACCACGTGATCAATCCCCAGTCCCCGAACTAACTGCGGGAGATCTCGGGTCGTGCCGAGCACCTTGACCCCGTGGATCACCGAGAGTTGCTTTTTCGGATCATCGTCAACAAACCCTCTGATCGCCAGACCCATCTCCCCACGACCTTGAATTTCCCTCGCTGTTAAGATACCGGCACGCCCGGCACCGATAAGCAGCACGGGCTTTTTGCAGCCGTTGGCGGGCTGGGCCGTTTTTCGGCGCTTCTCATAACATTCATAAACAGCACGCCGCATCACTCGCAACGCTACCAACCCTCCAAAAGCTAAGATCGTGTCCACGACAATCACCGAGAGCGGCACCCGCAACCCCTTGCCCTGTTCAGGCAGGAACAAACGAAGTGCGAAGATCGGAAGAGCTGACCACAGTGCGGCTTTACAAAACGCCTTCACTTCGGTCATTCCTATGTACCGCCAGATGAAAGCGTAAACTCCGGTTAATATGAGTACGGAAAACTGGATCAGCACCACATAAGGCAGTTGTACCAAGCCATCAAGCAGCTCGCGTTGTGGGATGGCGAAATCAAAGCGCAATAAGTAGGAAAGAGTAAACGCGATCACCAGGGTGGTTAGATCGAGCGTAAACTGGAGTTGCCTCGGCAAGAGCCATACCCACCACGGGCTTGATCCGTTTTCAGAGCCCGGGCGTTCCATCATCAAAGACTCGCCGCGTCTTCGCCCAAGTCTTCTGGAAAGGTCGAAATTAAATTTTTGCATGTTAATCATTGGATTTTCGCTCAAGGGGTTATCTTGCGAACGTGAACCACAGTGCATGAACGTTGAAATGGATAAGGTTGGAAGTATCAGAGCTGGCCAGGACGAGCACGGGCCGGACTTCGCCCTGTTCAGAGAAGATTGACACCCAGAAGCAAACGGCCGAGCGGGGTCAGTGACACAAAACTCGATCCGCCACTTTCCCGTCAAAGGAAGTGGTAGTTAAGAGCCCCGATGGCCACACCACAGGTATCGCAAGGCCTTGACTCTGCGCGCAACACAACGCCATGGATCACCACGCTCGCTGCATTCCCGTCATCAGGCGTAAGTGGCGAGAGCCGAATGACGAAGTCAAGTTCTGCCCCACGTTCTACGCGCCGCGTCAATCGCAAATAGAGGCCGCCGGCGCCGAAGTTATCAAGCACAGTCGCGGATTCGAATGCTTCGCCTTGAGCATCGACCCCGCGCACTGTCGTAGGGAATGGGTCATAGATTCGTGGCCGGCGCCGTCGCTCTTTACCCGGGTAGATATCCGACAAGGAGTCAGCGAGTCTCAGATTTGTTTCCATTGTTTTTGTCTCGGCGATTCAGGCTTGGCTGTTTAGGGGAGCTTCGTTTGGCTAGCGCTAATAGTCATACTGGCGGAGATTTCTTTCGCGGTCAGCGGCGGCAGCTTGCCTGGGAAAACGATCACCACAATGCTGTTCCATAAAACCTTCAGGTCACTCCACCAGCTTCGATGCTGCAGGTATCTTAGATACTCGTTGAGTTTGAATGGCTGTAGCGTTGTCAAATAAAAATGTTCGCGATCGCCTGTGACCTCAGCCAGTAGCTTTTCTTCGTTGCGCAACCGCCAGGTCATGGGATCAGTAATTCCAGGTTTCACCTCCAACACTCGCTGCCACATGGGATTCTCAAGATCAATATATAGCGGTACTTCAGGACGCGGCCCAACCAACGAGATGTCTCCTTTGAGAACATTCCACAGCTGAGGCAATTCATCCAGTTTCGTCTTGCGCAGGAAGCGGCCCACCGATGTCACGCGGTTATCATCGGCGAAGGTCACCTGGTGTCCTTCATGCTGGAGCTGCATCGTGCGCAGCTTATAAAGTGTGAAAATTTGACCGCGCCGGCCCATTCGCCGCTGACGAAAAACACCTGGTCCAGGAGAAGTCAGCCTCACCGATATTGCGGCGAGAGCAAGAACCGGCGCGAAAACAAGCATACCTAGCACTGCCAGGACGACTTCAATGAAGCGGGGTAAGCCAGTACCGAGTGAATCCTTCTCTTGAGGAGCCGCTGCTGCTCTCAACGTATGTTGGATTCCAACCTCAACACTCATAGCGAACGCCAACGCTCCTCGCATTCCGAATTACATGCGCTGCGTCTGGAACCGGCCAGGAAAGAGATCTTAGTGTTATTCGGAAAGCCCAGGTTTGCTTCTTACTGACACGCCGTTTCAAGCACGGCGAGGCCATCTTCGAATGGCGGGCTACTGGATTCGGTCGGTTGGCCTGAACCGCCTTGCATTTGCTTATTCCAGGACTGGGCATATAAGCCGCACTGAGCCAGCAGTTCGTGATGAGTTCCTGATTCTACAATTTCGCCCTCGTGCATTACGTGAATGATGTCAGCACGCATCGCAATGGTGAACCGGTGCGTGATCACAATCGCGGTGCGTTCCGCCGTCAGTGTGCGGAAGCGCTCGAACCATTCAGCCTCGACCCACGAGTCCATGAAACTGGTCGGCTCATCCAGCAGAATGATAGGAGCCTGACGCAAATAGGCTCTGGCCATGTTTACTCTTTGCCACTCACCGCCGCTAAGTTCAACGCCGCCGTCGAACCATTTTCCCAGGAGTGTGTCGTAACCATGAGGCAGACGCGTTATGAGTTCATGCGCGCCGGCGCTGCGAGCTGCGGCTTCGATCTCGGTCGAACCATGCGATTTCGATAGATCGCCCAGGGCTACCGTCTCTCCTGCCGTCGCGTGATAGTTAAGTGGTTGTTGAAAAAGGACAGTAATCATGCGCCAGAGTTCGCCGATCGATAACCTGCGCAGGTCTATCCCGTCGAGCTCGATGCGGCCGGACTGCGGATCGTAAAAGCGACAAAGGAGTTTCAGCAGTGTGGTCTTGCCCGCCCCATTAGTGCCCACAATTGCCACTATTTTGCCGGCAGGAATGAAAAGGCTGAAATTCTTTAAGGCCGCGTTCTGGCTGCCAGGATAGCGAAACGTAACTTCACGAAAATTGATACCCCTGCTTAAAACCGACGGAGCGGAAACCGGTATTTCAGGGTCAATGACGGAGGGCTTTAGCTCCAGGAAGGCAAACAAGTTTTCAAGGAAGAGACTATTGGTGTAAACCTTGCCGACGCTTCCTAACAGCGAGCGCATCAAATCCTGACCTCGACTGAAGACCTGATAAAACAAGGCGAGGTCTCCGAGGGTGGCCAACCCACGCAAAGTCCGCCATGACATCCATGCCAAACTAGCTCCTGAAATGAGCAGCGCTACAGAACTGGCCAATACCCGGGCCACGCTTTGCTTCTGCACTTGCGCCAGCCGCTCAGTTCGCAAGCGTTGACGCAAGCTTTGATACGCGGATCGGAAATGAGTGCCCAGACCAAACAGCCTTACTTCAGCAGCAGCCATACTATGCGTCAGCATCACATCGTAATACTGAGTCCAACGGCGCTCAGGCGTCGTGTGCCCCCACCAATAGTGGTAGCGTCGGTCAAATCGCAGCACGACGTAAAACGCCGGTAACGTGCTTAACAGTAATAGCAACGGCAGCCATAAGCTGTAGGTGGTCAAGACTGTGGCCATCGCCAGGAAAGAAATGCTGTTTTGTATTACATTACCGCCGCTTTCGAGGAGGGCCAATGGCCGATTAGCTGCTTCGGTCCGTGCCTGGTCGAGACGATCATAATATTCGGGTGACTCATAGAAAGCTAAATCAACCTTCGCTGACTGTTGATGTATGAGTTCTTTAATATGATCCTGAATAAACTCTGCCTGCGCGGTGCGTATCCAATCGTTTAGACCTTGCAGGAATTCCGTCAGCAATATGATTCCGGCAGCGAAGGCGGCTATAACAATTGTGGGCCGAACGTACTCCCATGCGCCATGAGACTTTGCTGCCGCTAACAAACTATCGATCAGTAGTTTGATCAAAAAGACCGAAGCTACCGGCAGCAGTCCCTGCACGAGAAGCAAAACGGCCCAGGCCAGGGTGTATTGCGGCGCGGCCTTCCAGACTAAACGCAATGTCCGTGGAAGATATGACAGTTGCGTCAGTAAATGACGCGACTGCTTTACGAGTGGTTTACGATCTGATGCCATGATGGGTCACGCTGCAAGATCTTCTTCAACCATTCGCGCTGCACCTGGAAGTTCAGCCAGGGAGAAAGGTCGCCTTAGCCGATAGACCGGCACCCTGGCGGCAAGCCCCACGCATTGCAGAAAGTGCGAAGAGGCCGCTGGGCCTTTGAGAGAGGTGCCGAAGATTCGAGCGACGTACGAATGTCTGAACAGATGTACAAATCTTTCCTGCGCAGGGATGGGTTCAATCCCAAATTCGCTTCCTCTGTCGAGTATGTAGACACGACTAAGAGGCACAGGTCGCGGCGAGAACCGCTCCGCAACGCGGCGGCCGCGTTTTTCGAAACCCGATATGAGTTGAGGTAATTTGTTGGGATCATCTCCCAGCGAAGCCCTCGCAGCTTCAGGAAAAAGCTTGAACTGTGGAAAGCTGGGCACGGCCTTTGGTATTCCGGGCCCGTGCATGTCCACGACCACAGAATCATCAGCTATCATTGAATGTCCGCGCGAATAGAGCGCAGCCGCCATGGTAGATTTACCCGCGCCCCTGAACCCAAGAAAAGCAACCGCCTGACCGTTCACAGCTACAGCGCTACCGTGAAGTGCTGGCAACTCTCTTTGACTGATGGCAGCGGACAAAACTGTTCCCAGAAGGGGGAGCCGAGTTATCCGATCTTCCACCCCAGGAAAGGTATCAACAACAATCTCCTTCCCCTTCCGGACCAGGAATGCTCCCACCTCTTGCCAAAAAAGGTAGGCTTCGCCAGCCTCCATGTGAAAGTGGCTTCCGTCTCGGTCAGTGCTGATGGGCAAAGGACGATCAATTTTTTCTCGCCGGATAGTAATGTCCGGCTTAGATTTCGCCATTTCTACCAGCTCTGGGAGCGGCATGGGGCTCTGGATGCCCAAACCATACGCGACATACGAATACATCTTTTCTTACTCCGCACTAATAATGGTTAACTTGATTTCGAGCTGAGATAGGGAAGGCTCTTTCGTTGGCTTTTAGGCTGCAATCCTTGCTTTCGAACACCAGCTAAGAGTTACTGACCGAAGTTTAGGCAATACCGGATAGGCTGCTTTAACTTCATCTACCCAGAGTAACGCTGTCTTAGATCGGTAGACATGGTCCACCGCCCGGAGAGAAAGCATTGTTAACCCCCGCTGGAACGTCGGCGTTGGGACATGCGCCCGCCTGAGTGATCTCCTCCACGTCACCATGGATGACCAACTCAGGCTTGCTATAAACTTTCTTCTTAGATTCCATATGTTTACCTCCTTTCTGTTTAGGTGATGGCCTGAGGTCCTGGCTCGAGGACATTACTTTGCAGCCACAAAGCCAACGAAACAGCCTTCCAAACCTCTAATCCGTCTTTTTGTGCCCCCGTCCGAAGCGTGAATCGCTTATATGCTTCACGCAGGCTTGTTGTATCTACATAGTCGGCAATAATTTCACTGTTTCTCAGGATTAGTTTTTCAAGTCGCTCACGTTCAAAAGTTAATAGTCCGTGCTCGACACCTGCGGTCATATCAGCTTTACCGCCCCGCCATTGAACCTGCTTCGGCAGGATACCCTCCATCGCACGGCGCATTATTATCCGGTTCCATCCCAGGTGAAGTTTTTGGTTAGCTGGAAGAGCAAGGCAGAATTCCACAAGTCGTTTGTCCCAGAAGGGAAAGCGATTCTCTAAACCAAAAGCTCCGGCAGTCTTATTAAGTGTCTCAAGTATGCTGGGCATAACGGCCCAATTCAGACGGCTATGGTGAATGTCTCTTTCGGTAAGTGGACTTGTCCGGCGAGCAGGCAGGGATTGACAGCCTTGTCCAAAATTAATCCGTTGAAGAAAGTCTTGCTTTACGATTGCTCTCGCTGGGACGTCACCGGCACGATTGCCTAACGGGCGCGTCCGCCGAAGTAATGCTCGTTTTGCTCGTTTACCAAATCTAAGCGATTGGCGAACCCTGGGACTTAGGCCATATTGCTCAAAGTGTCGCCAAACAATTTTCCGGGGGTCAAGATTGAAATGCCTGGCGTAGCCGCGTGCCTCTCTCGATAGAGTGATCCACCGCTTAGCGCGTGCCAATTCTATGAGATATCCGGCGCCGTGCGACACGGTAGTATCTCCATCGAATCCTTCCAGAAGAATGCGAACCCCTTGCTTCTGAGCTGAGCCGTACAAGCACCAGTTAAAATAGAGATTGCCGCCGAACGAAGCATCTTCCAGGTGCCAAAGAACACGATTGAGATCCGTCAAGGGGCTGAATCGATCGGCATGAAAATAGTGGGGTTCGAGGTTGTTCTCCGCCAGCACTGCATCAATAAAGGGACTCTCATCACATTGTGTTACTTCATCAAAAACCGCTGAGAACGTATGCAGCGGGAACTCCGGGTTGTGGGCAAGCAGATTGCGCGCTACGCAGGTAACGGAGGAAGAGTCGAGGCCACCGCTTAACATGAATCCCAACGGAAAGGCGCTGCGCAAACGACAACGCACCGCCTCCGTAAATAGTTCGCGGAATGCCTCGGCATATTCTTCGTCCGAACGCATAACCAATTCCCGCGAAGCATCAAGAGACCAATAGGATTGAAGTCGGATTCCCTCGCGGCTAACTTTTAGGCTATGAGCGGGAGGGAGTCTGAGAATATCGCGGTACAGAGTGATTGATTTATCGATATCTGTTGACGTCAAATGGGCGGCGACCTTTATCTCATTGACCAGGCGCGGAACCTCGGGAAGACATAGCAACCCTTTGATCTCAGTGGCGAAAACCAGGAGCTTGTCCGTCGAATAGTAATAGAAGGGTTTGACTCCAAAATGATCCCGCGCACAGAAGAGTTGTTGTTTGCGTGAATCCCAGATGGCAAAAGCGAAGTCGCCTAACAGTTTCTCCGGACAATGCTCGTCCCACCGCTCATAAGCAGCCAGAATTAATTCGCTATCACTAATGGTCGCAGAAGCGGTCCGAGATAGACCAAGCAGATTTATCAATTCATCTCGATTATCAATTCGAGCGTCGGCGGTGATCGTCAGACCACCTTTAGCCAGTGGCAGTCGCTCGTGAAGGGATTCCGGCGTCGTCCAGAGCATTCGGTGTCCCAGGCCAACGGAGTTATCGTTCCAAACGCCTGACCCATCCGACCCGCGATGAGCGAGTGTTTGAACCATGCGCTCGAGATCCGCGCGATCCACTGGCCGGGAATTAAGGTAGTAGATGCCGAGTATTGCGCTCATAGAATTTGCTTTGTAAAAGAGGGCAGCACGGCATAGCGGGAAAGGTCCATCCGGCTGCCAATGACAATCTTGCCCTCACATTCCACCCATGCGTGCGCCTTAAGTCGGTCGAGGCCATTTTTCGCAACACCAACGCGCAGCTCGGATGGGTGGCCAAACCGGTCCAGAAGCACCAGCATTGCCAACGCCTGGGTAAGGCAGCTGGCAGCAGGCACGTAGCGGCTCATGACGCGCACGCTCCAGGCCGCTCTCGCGATTGACGATTGATCTGCTTCCTTCCGGTGATTGCCTGTCGTCCTGGGAAAAAAGCGCAGCAAGATGCGAAAAGGGAGCAGCCAGAGTCCCAGCCTGATGGCCATGAGAAGTAGTGCTGATCCAAGCAGCAGGCCTCGATCCGCTGATGACAAACGAAGGCCCTTAACTATCTTTTTCATGTTCAATTTCCATCAGCCCGTGTTCCGCGAGTTCCTGAAGCAGCGCCGCCAGATCACGTTCACAGCGATCTGGTTCGACGTCGTATTCACTTAAAATAATATTCAGGATATCGCTGACGATTCTTGGCTCCTGAATCAAGTTCCAGATCCGGGCACCGACTGCATTCAGGCCATAGTATTTTCCGGAATTGAACTCAAGGATGACTACTTCCTCGGCAAGAGCACAGGCAACCTGCTTCTTGCTTGCTACTACCCTCAAAGATGTTGATAGGGCTTCTTGTGTTTCGACTTCCATTTTTTGAAATCCTCAAACGCCACTCCACGCGGCGCGGTTAACAGCTGATAATCTAATCATTTGTTCAATACTTTTCGGCCAGAGTGCACAATTAGTCTGAATGGCCGTAACAGGTAGTAGAGGAAAGAGAGGTAAATCGGAAGTGATAGAACTGCACGGTCGTTTTCGTTTGGCCTGATACTGTTGCGTATACGAAGCCGGCAATTGTCAAAATAAATTTTTGCTCGATCGCTAGCGCGTTCTTTCACCCCGAGTTGGTAATTAAAACTTTGCGGCAACGTTTGGGCGTCAAGCAAAAAACGGGCACACGCATGATCGGCGAGAAACCTTGCCATCGCGTCAGACTGAATTTTTTGCAAAACGTCCACTGGGATGGATGCGCTCAATAAATCTTTGGCAAGCAGTAACCCAACAGCGAGCGCCCGCTCACAGCCCAATGCTTTGGATTGTTCCAGGAGAAGTTTCCAATCCGTTTCCTGCCGGTTGCGAATCACTTCAGCAACGTCGGCGATCCACTCCAGTCTTTCCCAACGGTGTTTCGCTCCGTGCATGCACAGGTAAAGCAGCAAGTCATTTACGGGGAGGCAATTTACCAGCGACCCGGCAATCGACATCGTTTCGAGCCGCTTCCACATTCGCTTCATATTGTGGGGAGAAGTAAACCGGCTACCGAGTAGCCGCCAGTGCAGTTCTACACTGACACGACCGTCGGCGCGCTCGAGACCGAGGTCTTTTTGTCTCTTCGAAGGGGTAGAGGCATTGCGAGACCAGCTCAGCGGCGATGCCGTTCTGTAACCGCCGGCAATAAGCAACGCCACCGCCTTTCTCACATCACGTTCACGGACCAAAATGTCCAGATCACTAAACTGCCGGAGGGAAAGATTGCCGTAAGCTAGAGCCGCTAAGGTTGGCCCTTTGAAGGGAAGCGCGGGAATTCCATGCGAATCGAGCAACCGCACAAGCCTTATTAATTCTCTCGTCTGAAAAAGACTACGTTCGGCATGAACACGGAAAAAACGGCTTAGCTGATCCAGAATGTTTAGGGGAACAAACTGCGGACACACCTTGGTAATGTGAAAGCATAGCAGCGGACTGACAAAGTTCTCATTGGCTTTTCTAAAGATGTATGCCCAGTCCAGATCCTCTTGGACCAGACCCGTTATCTGCCTCGCAGTTTCGGGATCCAGGGTAGTGCGTGCACACGCAAGTAACAATTGAATCTCGCGACGAGCGGTCGCTCGCGGGACAACCGGAGATGGTGATCCTGACCGTTTGTTCGCCTGGTCTTCGCGGTCAGCAACATGACTCGTTCCAGTAAGCGTCATGCTCCCCCGTTGGTGCGACAAGCCGTTTGCCTTCCCTGCCGTTCCGATTCCGTGACTTGAGGTCGTCATAAAACTGTGGGTCTCAGAATCCCGCCGACGGTAATGTGACTGCTGCGTCACGCTTGCTGTGGGCGGTGACCATTTCAGGCTTAAAGAGGCCAGGCGACGCATGGCGCTCGCAAATGCTTTTTACGGTACTGATCACATGTTCAACTTCGTCGTCGCGCATCCCCTGGAAGATAGGCAGGCTGATAGACCTTTGCCACAACGATGTGGCTGCGGGAAAATCTTTTGCATGTGAACCAAGCACGTCCAGGTAGTAAGGATGTAAATGCAAGGGACGCCAATGAACAGAACATCCCACGCCAGCCCGCTTCAATTCCTGTATGAATTGGTCGCGGTCAATAAGAAGTTTTCCCAAGTTCAACCTGAGGGGAAAAAGGTGCCAGGAATTTATCCGGTTAGGATCATCAGGTGGAATCTCAATTCCCTCTACATCGCCCAAGGCGTGTCTATAAGAGCGGGCAATCACTACTCGTTCGCGACGCATCGCGTCAGCTTTGGCAAGTTGATGAATTCCGATGGCCGCCGCAATGTCCGTCAAGTTGTACTTGTAACCTGGGGCGATAATCTTGTAGTCCCAACTTCCATTACCCGAATATCTTCCCCAAGCGTCATGCGTAAGCCCGTGAAGCGACATCAAGCGAATACGCTCAGCCAGCAGGGGATCCTCGGTCACCGCCATGCCGCCCTCACCGGTAGTAATCGTTTTGTTTGCGTAGAAAGAAAAGCAGGTTATATCTGCGGTTCTTTCACCACATCGCTGCCACTCGTGACAGGGTCCGGGCCTCCACGCTGCTGGGAAAGCGTGAGCAGCATCTTCAACTACCCAGAGCGAATGAGTGGCGGCAAAGCTTTTGACTTCGTTCATGTCCATCATCAGCCCACCAACATGAACGGGAATCATTCCTACTACCTGCAAGTCCATCGGGTATCCATCGAGCCCTCTACCTGTTTTTAGTTGGGCCAATTTCCGCGCCGCATCATCAAGGTCCATGTTGCGCGTCGCGAGATCGCAGTCCACCAAAATTGGAATAGCTCCCAGATAGCGAACAATTTCTGCCGTCGCGGCGAATGTCATCGTCGGGACCAGAACGCCTTGACCCGGTTTTAAGCCCAGGGCCTCTACCGCAAGATGAAGGGCGGCGGTGCAAGAGTTCACTGCTACCGCATAAGGAGCACCGACGGCAGTCGCAAACTCCTGCTCGAAGCGGCGAACCTTCGGACCGCTCGTGAGCCATCCGGAACGCAAGGTGGCAACAACCTCTTCTATTTCTTCTTCGCCGAGAGAGGGTCGAAAAAACGGGACTTGATTTTCCATTATGAAGTTTTGACCAGGACTGCAAGTAGATGAGTGCGAAGCAAAGGTACGGCCTCGAGTAACGTGGCCAGTGTCCAACTTCTGGGCGCCACCAATCGAGCCAAAGGCGGAGCAAGGGTCACCAATTCAACTTCTCCTTTGAGTTGAGGAAATAGTTGCTTCAGCTCTTTGCGCCCTACTTTTCGCACCTGCTTGTTTTTTGGATTGTTGACTGCAAAATCGTACCAGAG
>Ga0070697_100002495_pt1 | contig 14154 bp, 7 predicted proteins | sample KBSK1501metaG_FD_65475 | JGI IMG/M metagenome (GOLD analysis project Ga0070697, IMG submission 65475) | Corn, switchgrass and miscanthus rhizosphere microbial communities from Kellogg Biological Station, Michigan, USA - KBS K1-50-1 metaG | ecosystem: Host-associated > Plants > Roots >...
GCAGGTCTACTGCGCGTTTCAGTTCCTGGCTCGCGCCCACCAAATCTTCGCGAAAACTCAATATGCGTCCCAATGTGCGATGAGCTTCCGCTTCACGCGGAGCCAGTCGCACCGCCTCGCGACTCTCGCCAAGCGCAGCTTCCATATCTCCCTTTTGAACCAGCGCACTGGCCAGGTTGGTATGCGCCTGTGCGAAGTTCGGCCGCAGTTCCAAGGCGCGACGGAAGTGAGCAATGCCAGCATCGGGCTGATTCTGTGAGAGCAGCACCCATCCCAATAAGTTGTGACCTTCCGCGCTGCGCGGCGACAAGCGCACAACTCTCTCGAAGGTTGCACGCGCGCTCGCTAGATCTCCACGCTTCAACGCCGCCATCCCCTGTCGACTAAGCGACTCCACTTGCTTATCAACGGTCTCTTTTGGTTTACCTGCCTGCGCGAAAAGCGCAACTGGCACTGAACCGAGAAGCAGAATTGCAAAAAAGCGCCGCGATGAAGACATCGAATTGGAGATCCTGGAACTCACAATCGTCACCGACAAGAAGGGACAAGGAAAATATTACTACCAGGTCTCAGCTGTCAGATCTGGGAACCGAGATCTCATAGCTGAGATCTGACATGACACCCGCGCTTGACCGCCCCGGCACAGCACCCTACCATCCTAAGGAGTCCATGATTCCAGGTTTTCGATTCTTGTTTGGGTGCCTGATCCCGTTAATGCTGTTAGCAGGCAGCATTGCAAACGCTCAGCCGTCGTCCCCGCCCAAGCCGGCTTACTTTACGGACATCGCACAGAAGGCCGGACTTACGATGATGAATGTGTTCGGCGGCGTGAGCACCAAGAAATACATCATCGAAACCACCGGCACCGGCGTCGCGATATTTGACTACGACAACGATGGCTGGCCCGATATTTTCTTGGTAAACGGCACTACCCTGGAAGGGTTCCCCGCAGGGCAAGGCCCCACCAACCACCTCTATCGCAATAATCACGACGGCACTTTTGCGGATGTAACTGTCCAGGCAGGTCTAGCCGCAAGCGGTTGGGGACAGGGAGTCTGTGTCGGCGACTACGACAACGATGGCTGGGAAGATTTGTATGTCACTTACTTCGGCAAAAATCGTTTGTACCACAACCAGTCGGGAGTCTTCACCGAAGTCGCGGAGAAGGCGCGAGTGGCAGGTTCCGGCAAAGCTTGGGGGACCGGTTGCGCCTTCGTGGATTATGACCGCGATGGTCTCCTCGACTTAGTTGTCGCAAATTACGTTGACTTCGATCTGTCCACCGCCCCAGCGCCCGGAGAAAGAACCGCCTGCATGTGGAAAGGAGTGCCGGTCATGTGCGGTCCTCGTGGACTGCCAGGCGCGAAAAATATTCTTTACCACAATCAGGGGCAAGGCACGTTTGAAGACGTTACCACCAAGGCGCATATCGATCAGACCAATGGTCATTACGCTTTTAGCGTGTCAACTCTCGATTTCGACGACGACGGCTGGCCCGATATTTATGTCGCTTGTGACAGCACGCCCAGCATTCTTTACCACAATAATCGTGACGGGACTTTCACCGATGTGGCCGTGATTTCCGGATCTGCTTTCAACGAGGACGGCCGTGAGCAAGCAGGCATGGGAACCACGGTCGCGGATTTTGATGGCGACGGGCGTCTTGATATTTTCAAAACGAATTTCTCCGACGACACGTCGACTCTGTATCGGAACAATGGGGACGGCAGTTTCAGCGATGCGACTTTCCCCGCAGGTCTGGGGTTACACACCCAGTACCTGGGTTGGGGCGCGATGTTCTTCGATTTTGACAACGATAGCTGGCCCGACTTGATTGTCGCCAATGGACACGTATATCCAGAGGTCGACAAATACCATCTGGGCAGCAACTACGAGGAACCTCGCGTGCTCTACCGCAATAACGGCAATGGCACGTTCACCGATCTCTCCGCTTCGGCCGGACCGGGAATAACCACTTCGGCGTCCGCGCGGGGCTTGGCTGTCGGGGACTTGTGGAATGATGGACGAATCTCGGTTGTGATTAGCAACATGAGTGCTCATCCCAGCCTGCTGGTCAATGATGTTCGTTCCAGCAATCACTGGATCGCAATCAAAACCGTCGGAAGCAAGTCGAATCGCGATGGCATCGGCGCGCGCATCGTGGTCAAGATCGGCAAGCGAACTTTGGTAGACGAAGTGCGCAGTGGTTCCAGTTACGATTCCAATAGCGACATGCGAGTCCACTTCGGATTGGGTGCGGCAACGAAAATCGATGAGTTGAAAATACGTTGGCCGAGCGGGCTCGTCGAACGCTTTGATAATCTACGCGTCGATACTATCCATACTTTGAAAGAAGGAACCGGGACGGCCGTCCGAGACGCAGCGGAAAAGTCTAAAGCCAGGCCTGCGGGCGCTGCCCCCTGAGTCTGGACTGCTTACTTCTTTCCGGATTTTGTCGGTGCAGCCGGGAACTGCATGGTGCGCACCGCTCCTGCGCCTTCTTTTACGAAGAAGAGTTGATTAGGTTTGACGTCTTTCAGCGTGTCGGTTTGCCCGCTTGGCCAGCGAATTTCCAGCAAATCGACTTTTTCTGCTTTTCCCAGTCCGAAGTGGATTCGTAGATCGTTTTGCGAAATGTAGCTTCCACCGCTGCGGACTTCATCGATTTGCTCATGCGGCTTGGTTTCGCCGGGCGAACGGGTGACGCACTTGAGTCGCGCGCCGATCCCGCTGCGATTCGATTTAGTTCCGATGAGTTTTATCTTGATCCAGTTATTTTCGGTTCGCGAATCGCAGCGTAACAGCTGAGGAAAGTCGTTGACGGTGTTCACCACAACGTCGATGTCGCCGTCGTTATCGAAATCCCCAAACGCACACCCCCGAGAGGCTGAGGGCACGGAGATTCCTGGGCCTGCCTGCTCAGAAACATCTTGGAAACGTCGGTTACGCAGATTGCGGTAGAGCAACTTGCGCTGCGCATATCCTGCCTCGGTTTTTAGCTGCTCGACTTCGGGATACACATGGCCATTGCAAAGCAGGATATCGGGCCAGCCATCATTGTCCATATCGAAAAATCCGCAGCCCCAGCCTAGATATTGCGTGTGCGCCCCAAGACCTGCGGCAAACGTGGCGTCTTCAAAATTTGCTCCGCCGAGATTGTGGTAGAGAGAGGGCGTATCTCCGGCGAAGTTAGTTTTGACGATGTCGAGATTGCCGTCCAGATCGTAATCCGCGGCTGAGATGCCCATACCTGCCTGCGGTTTTCCGTCAGCACTCAGGGCGCTTCCGGAATCCATCCCGATATCCACGAACTTGCCATTTTTCTTATTCTGATAAAGCAGGCTCTGCGTGGAATCATTCGCCACGTAAATATCAGGCCAGCCATCATTGTCGAAATCCGCAGTCAGAACTCCCAGGCCGAAGGTTCCATTGACTTGCAGAATGCCAGCACTCTCGGACACATCGGTAAACGTCCCATCGCCATTGTTGTGATACAAGATGTTCTTGCCGCCGGTTAACCCCGGGGGCCCGCACGCCACCATCACAGCTTTGTACAGACAAGGTCCGGACTCTGGAACGGGGGCTGTTGCCAGGTCCAGATCGATGTAGTTCGCTACGAATAGGTCCAGGTGCCCGTCGCGATCATAATCCACGAAAGCGCAACCTGTTCCCCAACGTGTTTTTTTTCCCGCGACGCCTGCTTTTTCGCTCACATCGGTAAATGTGCCGTCGCCATTGTTGTGGTACAGAACATTCCTACCGTAATAGGTGACAAAGAGATCATCAAAACCATCATTGTCGTAGTCGCCGATACAGACGCCCTGTCCCCAGCCGGAATGCGCCAACCCAGCCTTGGCCGTCACATCGGTGAAGGTGCCGTCGCGATTGTTCTTAAAAAGGTGTGAGGTGGGCTCTTTGCCCGGAGGAAAACCTTCGAGGCGCGAGCCGTTCACTAGAAAAATATCCAGCCAGCCATCGTTGTCGTAGTCGTAAAAGGCCACGCCGCACCCGGTGGTTTCCAGCAGATACTTATTCTTGTGTTCGCCTCCAAAGATGGTTTTTACGTTTAGACCAGATTCTTGCCCCACATTAATAAAGCTGACACCAATATCCGTTGGAGGCTTCGACGTACCAGCCTCCTCTGACGGGCGAAACGTTGCTTGCAACCGGCGGGGAAACGCAGCCGTCAGCAATGCCTGGAGAGGCAGAACCATCGCGTAGCGACTTAAAGACTGGAGAAATGCGCGCCGAGAGGACAGGAGATTACCCGTGGGACTTGGCTCGTGCTAGAATTCGCCCCTAGTTTCTTATAGTACAGCGTTGCGATTTTGCAAAACGACGACGTTAAGAAAGCTGAATTACTCCTGCACTGATCCGCTGCTCGGCGAATCATAAGCATGCAACCCAGCTCTCGCCTATCGCAACACCGCGTTCGCTCTCATTTTATTTTAGTCACGCTACTTGTCCTATTTCTATCGCCAGCCCTGGCGGAGCAAAAGCCACAACGGCTCGAACTCTCACGTCCGGTGCGTTCCTGGGAATTCCTGCCGGTGGTTGGCGAACGCGCGGGACTGTTTGGCAATGAAGCTGGTCAATTCGAGGCTTGGGTCTATCCGCTGAAAATCCTGCGCGACTTCCATCTCACATTTCTGGTTGGGGGTCGCGCTCTTGCTGCCGACACTCTGGCTCGTACGATCACGGTGCGGCCAGAATCCAGTACGATTCTTTATTCGGGCGATACATTTTCGGTGACCGAAACCCTGTTCGTGCCCGCGCACGAGCCTGGCGCGGTCGTAATCATTGATGTTGAAACCTCTGAACCGTTGGAAGTGGAAGCCTCATTCCACCGCGATTTTCAGTTGGAATGGCCTGCCGCGCTGGGTGGAACCTACATCTCGTGGGATTCTGACTTGCATGCATTTTTCCTGGGCGAAGAACAAAAGAAATTTGCCGCGTTTGTGGGCTCACCTTCCGCCACCGATCATCGTGAGGAGTATTCCACAAACTACGAGTCGTCACGAGAAAACTCCTTCCGGCTGGGCATAACCAGCAAAGGTAAAGACAGGAAAGTGATAGTCGTCGCTGCATCGCTTCAAAATCGCGAAGAGGCTCTAACCGCGTATCGCCATCTCTCAGCGGGATATGCGGGTCTTCTAACTGACTCCGCGGCCTACTATCGCGATTACCTGAGCAAAACTGTCAACCTTGATCTTCCTGATGGTGATTTGCAGCAAGCCTATGACTGGTCACGCATCAGCATGCTTCAGGGGTTGGTTACGAATCCATTTCTTGGCACTGGGCTGATTGCCGGATATCGGACTTCTGGAGACAGTCAACGACCCGGTTTCGCGTGGTTCTTTGGGCGGGATTCCCTCTGGACTTCGCTGGCTCTCAACTCTGCTGGCGACTTCAAAACGACCCGCACGGCGATCGACTTCCTCAGCAAGTATCAGCGAGCCGACGGCAAAATCCCCCACGAGATCTCGCAAGGCGCCAGTTTTGTTCCCTGGTTCACGAACTATCCTTATGGTTACGCTTCAGCGGATGCGACGCCTCTGTACATTATTGCGATGAATGATTATGTCATCCGCAGCGGCGATGTCGAGTTTGCGAAGATGAAATGGGACAGCGTTTGGAGGGCTTATCAATTCCTGCGCTCCACTTACGATGCTCAGGGATTTCCCCAAAATTTTGGATTCGGTCATGGCTGGGTGGAAGGTGGTCCGCTTCTGCCCGTGAAAACGGAGTTGTACCAGAGCGGGTTAGGCACCGAGGCCCTGCGTGCGCTATCTAATTTGGCCCACCTGGTCGGGAAAGAAGATGTCAGCAAAGAACTCGATCAGGCTTTCGTTCGGACGAAGCCCCTGTTGAACCGAGCATTCTGGTCACCGGGAAAGAACATTTTTGCTTTTGCCCTGGACAAGGACAATCAGCGAGTGGAGATTCCCAGCGTCCTAGCCACTGTTCCCATGTGGTTCGGCTTGCTCGATGAAGATAAGAGTGAAGCCATGCTCAACCAGTTGGCCGGTTCAGAGCATCAAACCGATTGGGGCATGCGCATCATTTCATCGCAAGATCCGAAATACAATCCGGGCGGATATCACTTCGGTTCGGTTTGGCCGTTGTTCACCGGCTGGGCATCGGTGGGCGAATACCGCTACCATCGGGCGCTGCCCGCTTATTCGAACCTGCGGGCGAACGCCCTGCAAGCTCTCGACGGTTCTCTTGGTCATGTAACAGAAGTTCTTTCCGGCGACTACTATCAGGGCATTTCCACCAGTTCGCCGCACCAGATCTGGTCAGCAGCCATGGTGGTCAGTCCAATACTTCGCGGTATGTTGGGGCTTGAAACGAATGCTATTTCCCACGATCTCGTTTTTGCTCCTCACATTCCCGCTGACTGGACTTCGTTCCGCGTACAGAACTTGCGTGTCGGCGACTCAGCTGTTGACTTGACCTATCGTAAAACTGCGGACAGCATCACGCTGGAGGTAAAGCGAACCGGCACTGGCGATTGCACTCTCGAGTTTGCGCCCGCTCTAAGCCTGCGAACTACGATTCTCGGCGCCGAATTGAACGGTCGTCCGGTGGCGGTGCGCGCACAGACGAATGCAGTCGATCAACATGCCAACGTGAAACTTCCCTTATCTGGCGGCGCCCACACGCTGCGAATTCGTACACGCAACGATTTTGGCCTGGCTTTCTCCTCCACCCTGCCCGCTTTGGGGAGTCGCAGCCATGGCTTGCGTATTGTGTCAGAGTCGTGGAATTCGCAGCACGACAGTTTGACTATTGACGTTTCCGGCATTGCCGGCAACGTGTACGAACTTGGATTGTGGAACCCAAGCCAAATCGAATCTTTGGACGGAGCCGAATTACTCAGGGCTGAGGGGCAGGCTGTCGCCCGTATTCAATTTGCGGCCAGTTCGTCAGAAGCTTACGTTCAGAAGAAAATTACGTTTCATTTCTCCACGAAACATTGACCGTCAAGGGCCACGAATCTATCGGGAGGTCATCATGATGTTTAGACGTCTTGTTCTGTCCACTGTGCTGGCTGTCACTCTTTCTCTGTCGTTCTCCTTCGCCAGCGCGCAAAGTGCACCGCGCGATGCCGAAGGACACGAGTGGTGGCAACACGCTGTTTTTTACGAGATTTATCCTCGCAGCTATGCCGACAGTAACAACGACGGCGTTGGCGATCTCAAAGGCATCACCTCGAAGCTTGACTATCTGAGACAGCTTGGCGTGGATGCTATCTGGCTGACTCCTTGCTTTCCTTCGCCACAAGTAGATTTTGGCTATGACGTTTCCGATTATCAGGACATTGATCCCATGTACGGCACTCTTGCGGATTTCGATCGAATGGCTAGCGAGGGTAAGAGCCGGAACATTCGCATGATCATGGATTTCGTGATGAATCATACATCGGACCAACACAAATGGTTCCTCGATTCCAAATCCTCTCGGACAGCCAAGTATCGCGACTGGTATGTGTGGCGCGATGGTAAGGGATCCAATCGGCCGCCCAATAATTGGCTTTCCACTTTCGGTGGACCGGCGTGGAAATTCGACGCGAAGACAGGGCAGTGGTATTACCACTTCTTTTATCCCGAGCAACCGGATTTGAATTGGCGGAATCCAGCCGTGGAAAAGGCTATGTTCGATGTCACTACATGGTGGTACAACCGCGGCGTGGCCGGCTTCCGGCTGGATGCCGTGGATACGCTCTTCGAAGATCCGGAATTACGTGACAACCCAGTTCTGCCCGGAACAAATCGTTACGGCGACCCCAATATGGAGAACAAATACAACACCAAATTGCCGGAACTCCATGACGTTCTCCGTAAACTTCGCAAGGTCGCGGATGAGCACGGAGCGGTGCTGATCGGTGAAACCTGGACCAGCGACATCACTGAGTTGAAGAAATACTACGGCGAGCACAGCAACGAACTGCAGATGCCCATGGATCTGATGTTCGCCACGGTAAACAAAGTTTCCGCGCCGGAGTTCCGCCGCCAGATCGGAGCAGTCGATGCGGCGGGTGGTTGGCCGGTTTACGTTATCAGCAACCACGACATCCCTCGCTCTTACGTTCGCTACGGAGATGGCCAGCACAACGACGCTATCGCTAAACTCATGGCAGGCTTGTATCTGACGCTACGCGGTACCCCGATCATGTATTACGGGGAAGAGATTGGGATGGAAAACAACGACCCCAAGAGTAAAGACGACGTGAAGGATCCCATTGGCAAACTGGGCTGGCCAAAGGAGAAAGGCAGAGACGGGGAACGCACTCCCATGCAATGGGATGACACTACAAACGCCGGTTTCAGCAAAAGCAAGCCCTGGCTGCCGGTTCCTGCCAGCTACAAAACCCACAACGTAGCGACTGAACTCAAAGATCCGAATTCTATTCTTTCGTTCTACAAGCAGATTCTTGACCTGCGCCACACCAACCACGCTTTGCTCGACGGCCAATACATCACGCTGAATGAGAACGATCCGAACGTACTTTCGTACCTACGAAAATATAAGGATGAAACAGTTTTGATCGTTCTGAACATGTCTCCGGCCGAACAGAAAGTGAGCTTCGATCTGTCTGCGCAGGGCTTGGCTGATGCAAAGGCTAAGACGTTAATTACGAGCATGAGTCAGCAGCGGGAAGCCACACTCAGCAATTTGACTCTCGAACCCTTTGGCGTTTATATCGCGTCCGTCTCGAAATAACGATGGCGGATTTTTCGTCCAGATGTTCGATACCCCGGGGGAGGATACTCCCCCTTTCCGCAATTGTTAGTGGCCAGTCGGTGCGGTTCAAGAATCGAATTCCTCGAGGCGAAATGGCCGTACTGGCCACTAGCCGCTGGTTTGATCCCGGAGTGTGCCGGAAGGCAACCACACTGGCTGCACCAAAAACTGTACGCCTATCCCCTTCACTGGACACGGTGCGCGGTCACTCGCTTACAATAGCGCTGAAACCTATGAGCGTTCAGGTGAGAGAAATGACCGAGCTATGGAAACAGTGGGAAGGCGAAGTGATCAATGGCGAATTTCACCTGCGCGAATATCTCGGTGGTACTGATCATAGTGCGGTATTTCTAACGGAACGTGGCCAGCATAACCAGCAAAAAGCCGCCATCAAGCTCATTCCAGACGATCCGTACAATACCAAACGCCAACTTTCGCGATGGGCAGCCGCAGCCGAACTCTCTCATCCCCATTTACTTCGTCTCTTTCAGATGGGACGCTGCCAATTCGGCGAGCGTCGGCTGTTGTATCTGGTAATGGAGTATGCGCAGGAAAATCTGGCACAAGTTCTTCCCCAGCGTGCCCTGACTCCCCCGGAGTTAGAAGACATGCTCCCGCCTCTGGTGGAAGCTCTGACATTCCTGCATGGCAAAAATTTCGTCCATGGTCAGCTGAAACCCTCGAACATCATGGCGGTGAATGATCGATTAAAACTTTCTAGCGACGGACTCCGTGCAGCCGGGGAGCCCAGCGGCGTTCCACGAAAACACAGCGTTTACGATCCGCCAGAGATGGTTGAGGGCAACGTACTGCCTGCCGGAGATGTCTGGTCGCTGGGCATAACACTGGTGGAGGCTTTGACCCAGCGCTTTCCGGCGTTAAATGGAGCGAAGCAAGATTCACCAGCGCTTCCGGAGACGATGCCGCCGCAATACACCGATATTGCACGCCACTGTTTGCGCCGGGAGCCATCGTTGCGGTGGACGATCGATGAAATCGCCGCTCGCATCAAGCCGGGTGCCAGCGTTGTTGCTGAACCCATACCCGCGAGACAAAATACATCCGTGAACTGGCGGTATGCAGTGCCAATTGTTGCAGTGGTTCTCGCGGCACTGGCCTTCACCACGATAAAGCTGCGCAGTCGGCACGTGGAGCCTTCGCCAACTTCGTCCAGTGCCCCCGCACCTCCGCAAAATAAACCGACGCCAGCGTCGGGTCTGATTGTCCCGAAAGTCGCAGACGCGCAGCCAGCGCACGCTAGTAAGAGCCCGGCTTTAAATCCCACCTCAAATGCTGCTGTAAAGGGGGCAGTGCTTGAGCAGATTTTGCCGGAGGTCCCCAAAAGTGCGAGCGACACTATCACCGGCACCATAAGAGTGCGCGTGAGGGTTGCGGTTGACGCCGCGGGAAATGTGTCGGAGGCGACCCTCGATTCGCCCGGGCCGAGTAAATATTTCGCCAATCTTGCCTTGCGAGCGGCGCGCCGTTGGAAGTTCAAGCCAGCACAAAAAAGCGGTCAGGATGTTGCCAGTGAGTGGATGTTAAACTTCGGTTTCAAAAATACCTCGAATACAGTTTCTTCGAGGGAGTTAACTCCGTAAAGCACCCCTCACCGCCGCTGTTCATCTCGATGGGACAAATCTCAAACAAACCGGCGACGCAATTTGCAGCACCTGGCCGGTCGGCGTCAATCGCCCACTAGTTGGATCAATCTGAAAAATCACAATGGTTCCAGAGTTCTGGTTAGCCACAAACAGACGTGATCCAGTTGGATCGACGGCAAAGTAACGCGGTGCTTTTCCTTGTGTAGGAACATACTCCACCGGCGTCAACGTTCCTTTTGCGGGATCGATGGAGAACACCGCGATGCTGTCGTGTCCCCGGTTCGAGGCATAGAGAAATTTCCCGCTGGGATGTATTTGTATTTCGGCCGCGTCATTCTTTCCCGTAAAATCCTTGGGCAAGATGGAAATAGTTTGCAACTCGTGCAAGGTGCCGCGGGCGGGATCGTACGCAAAACTTACGACCGAGGATTGCATTTCGTTGACCGCGTAGCCAAATCTGCCGTTGGGATGAAAGGCGAAGTGACGCACTCCCGCGCCAGGTTTCAGCTGAACCACGGCCGGTTGATTGGGAACAAGTGAACTTTTACTCGCAGAAAACTTGTAGACGTCCAACTGATCCAATCCCAAATCCGCCGCGACGACGAAACGATTGTCGGGAGAAAAGTCGATCCAGTGGGCGTGCGGACTTTCCTGGCGTTCAGGATTTGCGCCAGTGCCCTTGTACTGCAGGACGCGAGTCGATTCTCCTAGTTTTCCTCCTTTAAGCACGGGAAAAACTGCCACATTTCCCCCGCCGTAGTTCGCTACCAGTACATATTTTCCTGTCTTATCCACAGCCACGTAGCAGGGATCCCCACCTCGGGAGGCTACTTGATTCAGCAAAGTTAATTTCCCCGTGTGGCTATCAATGGCGAAGGCGCTAACCGCCCCGCTGCTCTGATTCTGGAAGTTTCCGATCTCGTTCACCGCATACAGAATTTTGTGGTTGGGGTGTACGGCCAAAAATGACGGATTACTCGTCTCTGCCGCAAGCCCCAGAGGGACGAACTGCCCTGTGGCTGCATTAAAACGGTAAGCGTAGATGCCCTTGCTTTGTTCGGTAGTGTACGTTCCTATATAGACAAGATAGTTTCCCGCCGAGGTCTTTCCATGATTTGGAGCGTCGCCAAACGATAAGGGCGCGAATGCGGCCCCCATCACGACCACAATAAGGATGAGCAAACGTTCTATTTTTTTCATAGGGTTCAAGAAATTATTCATTCGGGTGGACCAGGCTACAACCGTGACAGTGGAGCATGGATGAAGCGATCAGTGCAAATCCAACCGAGTTCGTCTATCGGAAATATCAAAACTAGCAAGTCCGGAGTGGCTCGCCCTGTGGAAACTTTATGAAGTCCCTACCTAAACAGTAATCGCCACAGAGAAAGAAACGGACTAGAATGTCGAAACTCGCAAGTATTTATTCTGGGGAGGATCTCTTGCCGAAGCCAGGTTTCCGATTTATCTCACTATTGAATCTGCCTCGCATTATTAGCTTGTTGATTCTGGTCACAGCGCTGACCGCCCAGGTTGCCGAACATCGAACCCGCATTGGATTTCCCCAGGATTGGACGCATCGTCATCTCGTATTCCATCGTCAGATGCTGTGGCAACATCCGCAACTGGCGGCGGAGCCACGAGTGCTGCACCAGTTCATCCGAAAGATGCCTTATTCTGCAGTCGGCGCTTCGGCTGCTTCAGATGAAGTTTCTACCAGTGCGACCGCTCCCATGCAGCGGGATTGGAACGTAAGTTTGGGCGGAGGAAAAGTCGCCTTCGGAATGTCCCCGCTTAAGTATGGTTTCGACATCACCGCCGCTCCCAGTTGCGCCAACGACTTCGTAGCGTTCGGTCTGGACGCTGCTGGCGTAACTGGAGGCCAAGGTAACTTGGTCGCATTTAATAACCTTTATCGGGGGCCGGGCGGCTTTTGTGGCACCGGCACGCCGACCACTTACTTTTCGTACAACACCACTACGGTTGCCGGCGGCAGTATCGATACCTCCCCGGTTATATCAATCGACGGGAAAAAGATTGCCTTCGTCGAAAGCACCGCTACGTCATCCATATTTCATGTCCTTAAGTGGGCCACTGGCCCGGGAAATGGCACTTCGCCCGTAGTTTCAGCCACACCTGGTGTCGGCAATACCGCAACTATGACTTCGTTGACATACGCTCCGGCGAATACGAATACTCGCTCGTCTCCCTGGATTGACTACGAGCAGGATGTCGCCTACGTCGGCGCCAACAACGGGAGACTTTACAAGATAACTGGAGTCTTCAGAGGTACTCCTACCCTAGCGGGCGCTCCCTGGCCGGTTTTAATCAATAATAACCGCCTGCTTACAGGTCCAGTGCTAGATCAGCTTACGAGAAATATATTTGTCGGCGATGCCCGCGGAATTTTATGGTCGGTGAACGCAAATACACCAGCTACAGTTCGGTCTTTGAACGTTGGTCTTCCCGGCGCGACAAACGCAACGATCTTCGATCCGCCTATCGTTGACGTGGACAATGGCACAGTCTTTGCCATCTCCTCGAATGACGGGACTAGTGCGGTAGTGGTGCAAGCAGATACCGGTACACTTGCACAACTCAGAAGAGCGAGAATCGGGCAGGGCAGCTCCGGTGGGTTTACTGCCAACTTGTATGGCGGAGCTTTTACTAACGACTACTTCAATAATCCTGCCAGCGGTTCTATGTTCCTTTGCGGGACTGGAGCCGCGGATACCACTCCCTGGAGATATTCTTTTGGGTTTACTGGCCGCGTCCTGAATGCGACCCCATCCTCGTCCGGTCAAATCCTCAACTTCATTGACTCCCGGTGCTCACCCATTACCGAATTCTTTAACCCCAATATCGGCTCCGCCGGGACGGACTTCTTTTTCTGGGGCATGACCTCAAATTGTGTCGCCGCGGTTGGTTGCGTAATGTCCAGGACCAACTCTGGTGTGGTTTTGACCGTAAGCGAGACGAACGGAACCAGCTCCATTATCGTCGATAACATTAGTACCGCTACTCACGCTTCCAGCATCTATTTCTCCACAGAGGGTGCTCCGCGGCGCGCCGTCAAACTGACTCAGAATGGTTTGCAATAGAGCGATTGACCAAACCGCATGTTCGTAGCCGTGCTTTGCAATCTCGACTTCGCTTGGTCGCAGCGATACGGTGATGCAATAGCCTGTCGCTGACTCATAAGTAGTGTCATCCTTCCAGCGTTACCCAATGTTCGGAGTCAGCCGATCGCTGTACCGCGTCCAGCACTCGTTGCACTGCCAGAGCATCTTCGAAATTCGGATGGAACGTTTCATTGCTCGCTAGCGCGCCCAGGAAATCTCCCAATGTCGCGATGAAGGAGTGCTCATAGCCGATGATGTGACCAGGCTTCCAGAAGTTCTCGGCATAGGGGTGATTGGGGCCGGTTACCAGCAATTTGCGGATGCCTTGGAGATTAGCGGGTTCCTTCGCATCGTAGATTTCCAGGTTGTTTAGATTCTCTAGATTGAATCGCAACATGCCTTCCGAGCCATTGATCTCGAGACTATTGCGATTACGCGAACCGGGGGCAAAACGGCTGGCTTCAAAACTGCCGATGCTTCCATTGGCGAAGCGAACCATTACAATGACCGCGTCGTCCACATCCCGAGCGGGAACGAAGGTCTTTGTCATTGCCGTTAACTCTGTGATTTTCCCATTCAAATCCAGGGCAAGATCCACCGAGTGCGACAACAAATCTCCCATGGCTCCCGATCCGGCGACTGCGCGTCGGTAGCGCCAGCCCGAAGCCTTGGTGGGATCGCTT
>Ga0070697_100002496_pt1 | contig 14153 bp, 11 predicted proteins | sample KBSK1501metaG_FD_65475 | JGI IMG/M metagenome (GOLD analysis project Ga0070697, IMG submission 65475) | Corn, switchgrass and miscanthus rhizosphere microbial communities from Kellogg Biological Station, Michigan, USA - KBS K1-50-1 metaG | ecosystem: Host-associated > Plants > Roots >...
TCCTTGAAGATACGGGTTCGCTGGCTCCTCTTGAGTCGCCGGAAGAAGTGATTAGGGCGCTGGCAAGCGAGTTGGATCCAACCATCCGGATTTACGAGGCAGGATGAGAGTTTGCGCGCTCGCCTGAACGGCGGAGGGCCATTTCCGTTCCTCGCCTATCGCGATTCTTTTTTGCGGCGCTTCATTTCAAGAGCAAAGGAGCGTTGAGCGTTGTCGATCAGATCACGCAGACCGTCCGCACTGACGCAATCTGCGCCAAAGGCAATGGCTGTCTGTTGCTCAAGGAGATCGGACGTGGCGACGGTAATTGAGTAGAGGTTGCCGTACTTTGCTGCCAGCCTCTCAATGAGATCATCGGCGGTATGTCCCGTGTTCGAATAGAATACTTGGATTCCGCCCGGCTGGGTTTCCTGTGTAATGGTGGCTCCTTTTCCATCGAAAACCAGAACCACCTGAATTCCTGTAAAATCCTGATATTTGGTCAGTATCTTGGTCAGCTGTTCACGAGCTGAAGCCGTTCTACGCTTATGCAACGTTCTTAGCTCCGGCCATGCAAAAATCACGCTGTGACCGTCTACGATCAGAAAACGCTGGCTCATCTAAGCGACGGGGTCATGTCTCAATATTCAACATTCGTTTGACACTTTCTACTTTGTTGTGCAGCTCTCGATCAATCTTAAGCCGCTTCTCGATTCGACTGATCGCAGCGCTAACAGCTGGATATTCTACGTTCCCGCCAAACTCTCCAAGTTCAACCAGTCGGAGTCCAGCGTATCGCTGCCCCAATAGGAACGCCGCGGCCAATGCCCCATTTCCTCTTTCTTGTTTCAAGGTTTTCCAATCGCAACTCCAGACCTTGCTGACCGCCTCAGCAATTTGAGGCCATCCAAGGCTTAGGCGCTCTTTATCCCGAACCCCGCGCTGTTCCCGGCGATCCCCTTTCAGCTTCGCAAGCATGCCCTTCACAAAGTCTTCGGAGCCACATAATGCTGAAGCTTTCACGGATTCCTTCCAGTCGCTTTCCCATTTTCCAAGTCCAGCCATCTCTTCCAGTTGCCGTTTGTAGACGCTTCGAAGGCTATGCAGCGGATGTTTACCAAACAGACGGTAGATCGTTTCAGTGGTCAGCCAGTCCGGACAACGAACCGTGCCAACATACGCAGGGTACGAACTCCAGGGATAACCGCTCAGCGCCTCGATGCGGGCTTTGACGAGCTCCATCCCGGGTCCTGTATCAGTCGGGCCGAGTCGCTCTTCGGCGCCCGCCCTTCCTTCATGGCCTCCAAGATATTTTACGCGCACGGGATTTAGATGGATATAGCGATTGATTGTCAGCGCATTCGACTCCGGATCATGGAGAATCGCTTTAAAACGTCCCTGAAACAAAGCCCCGATGCGTTCATGCAGCCGATTGAACCAGGTGCTGTAGGAAAGATTGAGCCATTGCATTGCCTGGCTGAGGTTTGCGCGCGGCGTTTCGATCTGAAGATGATAGTGGTTTCCCATCAGAGCGTAGGTGTGAATTTTCACACCAAAACGCTCTGGGAGCGTGGCCAGCAGTCCAATGAAATGTTCGTTTGCAAAAGCTTCCGGAAAGATTTGGCGCTTTTCGATTCCGCGATTTACGACGTGATACCAGCCGTTCTCAATGTCGAGGCGCAAGGCTCGAGCCATGCGGGGTAGGATAGGTTGGGGGGTTGTCCCGCGTAAAGCCGAATGTTGAATATTGAGACATGACCCCGCCTACAGGAAATGGTAGCGGACGAGGATAAAGGATAGGTATGCGGCCAATTCAGAGGGGAGCGCTGCGACATTGAGAGGCGCCGGTTCATCGGCGAGGTGGAATGTCAGACGCGCGGAAAGGTAGATAAGGGCAAACGTTAGCAGAGGTCCGCGCAAACCGAACAATGCGCTCGCAGCGCTCAAAAGCTTCACAGGGGCGAGGGCGGTGATGGCGGATACCAGCAACCAAGAACCTCCGAGAAGTTTGATCCGGGCAGCCCTTTCCGGACTAAACGAGGGGACGACAAAAGGGACGAAGGTCCCCAAAGCAAGCAACCTGGCCGACTCCAAAAGAAAAAATTGCCGGGCGATTGCGTATCTGAGCAGCGCTGCGAAGATCAGGCACGTGATGCCAGGAATGCCGGCAATCCAGCGCCGAGAGATCCTTTTTTTTCTGCCAAGAAAGGAGTCGCAAAGGTCGCAAAAATCAATTTCGGCTTTAAAGCCACGAATCCAAGAGATCGCGACCAACGCGAGGATGATGGCAACATCGGGTGGCACATAAAACGCGGCGAGCGGAATGTAGAAACTAACTGTCAGAATCGCCGCGAGAAGACCGACGATCGGCGACCACGCCAGCGCTGCAGCATCCATGGGATGCTCAGCGAAACGAGGAATTCGAAAACCGGTAAAATGGTGGACAGCAGAAAGAAACGAATCCACGCAGGACCCCGACTGTCATGCGGCCAAGACTTCTTGCGCAGGTACGCCTCTCAACTCGTAGACGCGAAGGATTGTTTCTTCGATCAGATTGTTCGGGCACGACGCCCCTGCCGTAATGCCAATGGTTGCAGGGCCACTCGGCAACCAGTCACGTGTTACAATCTCGCGCTTTTCGTGCAAATTGTAGTGTGTGATTTGCCCCGCAGACTCAAGTTTGCTCGCGCTTCGGACAAAGTAGGTCGGCATCTTGACCTCGCCCATTTCGGCGAGGTGCGAGGTGTTGGAGCTGTTATAACCACCGACGACGAGCAGAAGGCTCATCTTCTCAAGCAACAGCTCGCTTAAGGCGTCCTGCCGCTCCTGGGTAGCGCCGCAAATCGTGTCGAAGAATCGAAAACGTTTTGATCCAAGTTCCGGGCCATCCCGATCAATGACGGCCGCGCGGATTCGACGTTGAACTTCCTCCGTCTCGCCTCTGAGCATGGTCGTCTGATTTGCGACCCCTACGGCCTCGAGATAAATGTCTGGATCGAATCCGGGAGAGTACGCGTCCTTGAACCGATCCAGGAATTCCTGCTTGTCTCCTCCGTGTCTGATGTAATTGCAGACGTAATCGGTGTCCTTCAGCGTCAAAACGATCAGGTAATGCCCCATTCCGAGTCCCAGAGCGCGGGAAGCGGTGGCCTTGGTCTCCTCATGCTCCGCCTTACCGTGGATGATGGATGTCACGTGTTCCACGGCATTCTGGCGCACTCTTTTCCAAACGCTCATCACATCGCCGCAAGTCGTGTCTACTATCTGGCAGCCACGCTCCTGGATTTTTTTCAGAGTGATCAGGTCGGTGCCAAAAGCCGGTACGATAACGATATCGTCTGCAGTCAGTTCGTCGATCTCAGCCTCGCGTCCGTTGCCAAGGAGATTTTTAATTCCCATGGCACCGATTTGCTCATTCACGAGCGGGTTATGAATAATCTCGCCGAGAATATACAGACGCGAGTCCGCAAAAACTTTGCGCGCGGCGTACGCCAGATCGATCGCCCTCTCGACACCATAACAAAAACCGAATTGCTTAGCGAGGCGCAGGGTTGTGTCACGAACGGTGAGAGTCCCACCGTTAGCGCGGATGCGCTCCACAACGACACTTCGGTAGTGAGATTGGACCTGCTCCTGAACCTTCGCCATCACGTCGGGTGTACGAAGGTTGATTTTTTTGGTTCGTGTTTGCGGCGGCGTAGGTGGCGCGGACATGGTAGTTGCCAAATCACTGATCGAAGGGCTGTACGGAAATATCAATCCTGCAGCAAGGTACCCTGTGGTGGAGCAAATACAGCGTCGGAGACTAGGTAAGCGGCTGGGGGATCCGGATCGGCATAGTCGCTTGGACGCGGTGCGCTCTTTCCGATCGTCGCATCTTCGGGCTGGGTTTGAGCGATCAATACGGGCGTTCCTTCGTGCACAAGGGCGAAAAATTTGGGCGCAGCGTTCGGATGAAGGCGCAGGCATCCATGGGAATGGGGAATCGGCCAGACCGCTCCCTGATGAAAACCGTAGGCAGGCTTGAATTCTACCCAGTAAGCCATCGGATAACCGACATAGTGATACCCGGCACCCGGCGGGTGATCGCTGGTTCCTGCTCTTACGTCATTGCCACGGGCCCAAAAACCGTAGGTCGCCGAGCGCTTCTTTCGGATCTTGCCGGTCACGTGGTAAGAACCTGTGGGTGTGGTTGCCCCGGCTTTGCCAATTGTCGTTGGCGTGACAAGCAACGGTCGGTCGCCCTCCATGACATAAACCATACGATTTTGAAGGGATACTTTGACGCGAACTGCGCTCGGATTCTTGGGCTTGTACGCTACTACCTCGTACTTCCTTGAAGTAACCGTCGTAAGGGTCGTACAGCCGGAAAGAAGTGCGCAAAAGACCGCGGTTCCGAGACAAATCCGAAGACAATAGCTTCTCATACTGGCATTTAATTTGGCGTCTATATTACAGGATCGTCAAAATTTGCAAGGAAGGAATGGTGACAGGGCTTTAATCGTTGTCTCGGCGCCACCTCGCGTATTCGCGAATCTGTTCTCCCAAAAGCTTCGCCCGTTCCGGATGTTCCTGGCTTTCGATTTCAAGATCAAATTGCTTGCGGCAGCGTTACAAAGGGTACGATCGGCACTCCGCGCAAACTGGCGCAAAAATGTTGGCAACGATCGATAGCGGCGCTAACGATTTACCATGCCTAATTCCCCCGCAGAAAAATATTTCATCGGCATCGATGTCGGAACCGGAAGTGCGAGAGCCGGCGTCTTCGATAGCAAAGGTGTCCAAACAGGGAGTGCGTCGGCGGCAATCCAAATGTGGAAGCCCGCAGCCGACTTTGTCGAGCAATCCTCGGAGAATATCTGGAAGCAGTGCTGTGAAGTGGTTCGATCTGCGGTAGAAAAGGCTGGTATAGACCCGAAAGCGGTGGCAGGCCTCGGGTTCGATGCGACCTGTTCCCTGGTTGCGTTAGCAGCGGATGGACAGCCGGTTTCGGTGAGCCCAACCGGTAGTCCCGAGCAAAATGTGATTGTCTGGATGGATCATCGAGCAGTCGAGCAGGCGGATCGCATCAATGCGACGAAGCACGAGGTTCTGCAATACGTTGGAGGCGTGATTTCTCCCGAGATGGAATCGCCGAAACTCCTGTGGCTCAAAGAGCGGCTTCCTGAGGCATGGAAAAGGGCGGCGCATTTTTTTGATCTTCCTGATTTTCTTACTTTTCGGGCAACCGGCGATACGGGGCGATCTCTCTGCTCTCTTGTTTGCAAATGGACTTATCTCGGTCACTACAGGGTAAAAGGGGATCTTGCCGGCTGGAGCGATTCCTACTGGGAACAGATCGGATTAGGCGACCTGGTGGCGGAAAAATACGCGCGGATTGGAGCGAAGATCCGACCGATGGGTGAACCGGTCGGGCAGGGGTTATCTGAGCGCGCGGCGATGGAGTTGAATTTGCAGCCCGGCACAGCAGTCGGCGCATCAATCATTGACGCGCACGCGGGCGGGTTAGGCGTGCTCGGCGCGGTCGGCGAGGGCGAGACCTTGTCACCAGAGGTGTTGAATAGTCGCGTTGCAATGATTGCCGGTACCTCGTCGTGTCACATGGCAGTCTCTGGGGAACCGAGATTTATTCCTGGGGTTTGGGGCCCCTACTTCTCTGCGATGATCCCAAACTACTGGCTTACTGAAGCTGGCCAATCGGCCACCGGCGCGGTTCTGGATCATGTGATTTACTCCCATGGCGCATACCCCGCCGCCAAAAGAGAAGCGGATTCCCAAGGCATTTCAATCTTCGACTTTCTCAATGAGCAGTTGTCCAGGCTGCGGACCGACAATGGGGTGGATTTTGAAGGAGCGCTTACGAAAGAACTGCATGTCTACCCGGATTTTCATGGCAACCGCTCGCCGCTTGCCGATCCTACGCTGCGTGGAATGGTCAGCGGACTGAAGCTTTCTGCCAGAGTGGAAGACCTGGCCCTACTCTATTTGGCAACTATACAGGCGATTGCATATGGCCTGCGCCATATTCTGGAAGAGATGAATGCCCGAGGGTATTCTATCAAAGAGATCTTCGCGTGCGGAGGGGGTTTGAAGAACGAAGTATTCTTGCGCGAACACGCGAACATTACCGGTTGCAAACTAGTGTTGCCTAAAGAACCCGAAGCGGTTTTGCTGGGCGCCGCAATACTCGGCGGAGTGGCTTCGGGCTTTTTTCGGAATATTCTCGACGCGATGAAATCGATGAACGCGGCGGGCAGGAAGATTGAGCCGGAAGAAGGTCGAGTTGAAGAATATCATCGCCGGAAATATCGCGTTTTTCGACGCATGCACGCTGATCAGATGGCGTACCGGGAATTGATGGGGTGAGTTTGGAGTTTGGGGGGTTCGGAGTTTGGAAATCGTTCTCGTCCTCTTCCTCCCTATCGCAACTGAGCATTGCGGTGCCATCCTCTACTTCCCAGCGGCCAGACCTTCTGAATCATGGCGAACAGAAAGGCGGTGGTCAGCCCGAACAGAAGCATCCCGTTCAACGCCTCCAAAGCACCCATCAGTTGCCATTGCTTTTCCAGAAAGAGGTTCGCGTGGCCGTAGCTTGTCGATCGCGGAGTTGAATGCTATCCCGGTCAAGACATCAGCAATACCACCATCTAGGTGAGAGATGTTGCAAACCTCCGGGCTGGGGGCATTCCTCAGACTAACATTGTCCGGTTCAATGGATCTCGTGCTACCATGCTAGCTATCGCTAGCCCGGTTGAACCTTTGGTTGGGCCCGTTCCAGAAGCAATGCCACGCAGTCGTTCGACCGCAACGTTCCAAAGACCAGGCCAAGACTGTTGGTAAGACGCGCGGAGCAGAAAGCGTCTGCTATCCTTTGATTTCCACTTCTTATTAATGCAGCTGCTTGTAAAGCGAGCGCCATTTTCTCCACAAACCAGCGAGCGTCGAATTCTGCATCGACTTGCATCTGTTTTGCCAAGATGAGGTTTCCGGTAAAACGATCGAAAATCGAATTAACACCACTCGTGGACGCGATCTCCTGCTGAAGAGCTTCCACCGTGCCTGGATCCTTATGCATTGCCCTCAATACGTCCAGGCACTGGACATTCCCCGCGCCTTCCCAGAGTGAATTCAACGGAGCATCCCGATACAGGCGGGGAAGCGGAGATTCTTCGACATAGCCGTTTCCCCCTAAACACTCCAAGGCCTCGACAACAACCGCCGGAGCGCGCTTCGTGATCCAATACTTGGCAATTGCTGTAGCGATTCGGGCAAACTTTTGCTCGCGTGCGTCTTCCGGTGAGCGATCAAACGCATGCGCGAGACGAAGTGCAAGGGCAGTCGCCGCCTCCGATTCCAGGCATAAATCGGCCAGAACGTTTCGCATCAATGGTTGATCGATCAACAGTCGACCGAACGCCCACCGATGAGCTGCATGATGAGTCGCTTCGGCAACGGCCTTCCGCATCGACGCGGCCGATCCCAGGGCGCAATCGAGCCGGGTATGCCGCACCATCTCCATAATCGCCGCTATGCCACGACCCTCCTCGCCGATCAATCGAGCTGACGCGCGGCGGAATTCCACTTCTGTGGACGCATTCGAGCGGTTACCGAGCTTGTCCTTTAGACGAAGAAGATGAAAAGCATTGCGTGATCCGTCCGGTCGCCACCGAGGCAGCAGAAAACAGGAAAGCCCAGCCGGCGCTTGAGCGAGAATCAAAAACGCGTCACACATTGGCGCCGAGCAAAACCATTTGTGACCAGTAATGACATACTCTTCGCCGGGGCCGCCGCCGTAGACGGGTTCCGCCAACGTCGTATTCGCTCGCACGTCGCTGCCTCCCTGGCGTTCGGTCATGCCCATCCCAAGAAGGACGCCTTTTTTTTGAAAAGCTGGCGCTGACCGAGGGTCGTAAACGGGGGAAAGAGCTCGTGGTTCCCATTCGGTCGCGAGTTCCGGTTGCACGCGGAGCGACGGGATCGCCGCAAATGTCATCGTCAGCGGACAGCTCGAGCCTTCATCGATTTGATGGCGCAGCATCACCAAGGCGGCGCGTGCGACATGAACTCCTGGTCGCTTCTCTATCCAAGGCAGCGAATGAGTTTGTGTCGCAATCCCGATACCCATCAACTCGTGGTAGGCCGGATGGTATGCTACCTCGTCGATGCGATAACCGAATCGATCGTGAGTTCGCAATTCGGGCGTAAACCGATTAGCCAAGACGCCAAGATTGATCGTGTCCGGTTTGCCTAGTAATTCTCCAAGCTTGCGTGCCTCTGCGTCAATCCAACCGCCGCCGTCCCGGTTAACAGCTTCCTTGAGTGCGCAATCGCTATCGAAAAGGTTGTAATTTTCCAGCGGTGGCGGTTGATTGAAGACCGCTTCAGGCGAATAAGCGGCGCTCATGTTTTCCTTTCAAGTGGTGCAAACGGCCGGCAGTTCCAGCAGAAATCCTCTCCCCAACTCCCCACAAATGCAATTGGTAAAATAGCGCCTGCCGGAAGCGCCATAAGAATGCAACGCTGGAGCGTTTTCTCACAGAGCTCACGCCCGATACCCCGATCGCTTTGAATGCCGGGCTTGGCCAGTAGATGTCGTAGACGGCAGGATAAGGAGGACAATGGAAGCTAGCAGCATTCACGATGTTGCCTATATCATCGCTGTGATCGCTATGGTGGTCGTGCCGCGAGCAGTCGTGGCCTATCTCGGTGCGAGGTAGGCGGGATCTCCGAGCCGGCCGTTGTTAGCCCGTTGCGAATGATGTCGGGAATTTTGTTCTCGTTTCCTGCGGACCGGCCGCGCCAAATCTTAAAAATCGTCCTCGAACTCGAACTCGTCCTCGCCGATTGCTGAGAAATTTGGCTCTTGAACAAAAGGTACATAATTTGGCTTTCGGTGAGTCTGCGTCTCACTAGAGGCTTGTATAACGGCTGGGGTGGCTCCGAGTTCGAGTTCGAGTTCGAGGACGATTTTTCCGGCACACGAAAAACATTATCATAACATTCATTATTCGTGCTATAATCATTAGATGGAACGCTAGTCCCGTCTTCGCTAAGAACAATGGGACAGCATTCGTCCTAAAGCAGCTCACTGCCAAAGAAGGCAAGCCAATCAAGCTGTCCGAGGAAGAGCAAGCGATACGCCCCAGGTTGCACAGCTACAAGCTTGAGGGACGCAGTGTCGAAATTTTCCTGACTAAGAAAGTCCATCTCTTCGAACCGCAGGGATGGACGTGCCTGGTTGACGGGCAACTGGTGGGATTTGGTTTTCGAAGTCGCCGAAAGGCCGAGGGGAACGCGCTTCTTTATATACGAAACGAATTGGGAGCTGGTTCTAAAGAGATGCGGTGGTGAACGCGCGCGTCACCTTCGGGCGTTTAGCGCATACGGCCTTTATTTTAAAACACGCCAATCACCTTCAAAGTGGTCAGGAGACGGCGCCGTCCGGTACGTAGACGAACACGAGATCCTGGTCCATTCCTTTGGGATCGACCGATCGCTCGAATACAAGCAGGTTCTCCGTTCCAATCAAACAATGCTCCATTCCAGGCTCGAAATGAAATCGGTCTCCCGGCGCGAGCGCCTCCACTGTAAGGGGTTGATCGGCGACATGCCGCGAAAGGATGAGCCCCGTGCCTTCCTTCACCTCCAGGCGCTCATCCTTTTTTTCATGCATTTCAAGTGCAAGGTATCCACCTTTGCGGACCACCAGATACTTTTCGACCCGCGGGTGCTCATGGAGAACTATAACCACACCGCCCCAAGGTGTCTGTATCGTCCCTTCATCACGCCGGTTGACGCGATCGAGAAGTTCGGCAAACAGCGCCGATGTACCAGAGGGCGCATGGCTGAAGTGCTCACTCCAGAGCCGGCATGCTTCTCGGCAATAACGATTGAACGATTCCTGGGAATCGATGCGCGACTGCGTGCTCAGACTGCTCGCGATGGCGGCAAACCTGGAGTCGCCAGCCAACCTGTCGTGATTTAGATCAAAACCAACACTCATCTCGTGAAAGAATTTCTTGTTTTTACTAACACATTCCAGACTGGAATACGCAAGCTCTTGTTGCGCCTCGACCCCTCATGAGCGTGGCTGATTCCGTGTCAGCGCCCTGAGCGCTTGCTCGCCCTGTCATTAAACAGTTTTGCTGCACTTGTGGAGCCGCACCCTTAGTCTGGAGGGCTGCGCTCCGTCGCAGCCGCAAATCTACGAAACCGGCGCCGTTCAGCACGGCGCGAATTTCTCCTCTGCCTCGTCATAACGGTCCACCCGGAGGTCCGACCATACCAGTCTGCCCCCAAGAGAGGCTGCTTTGGAGATGCGGCTATTTTCCTGCCGTGCTCATGATTTTCGCGCGTATGCTTGCTTATCCAGATATGCGAAGACTGACTGTCAGCGATCCGCTGAAACGTTCACTAGTCGAGCTGGAGGACGAGGAGGATTGAGAGGCAGGGATATCAAGGGCGAAGACCTTGTTTAGGTGGTTTTAGGTGGTTTTGCTTTTCAAGGATTCTACTTGCGATACATCTCGCGGAACGGATGTTCGTCGAGGAGATTGGACTCGATACCTCCGAACTTCTGACCGTCGTAGATCTGGATACCCATATAAAAGTAAAGCGGACAGATCGGAGTTTCCTGATTCAACAAAATATCTTCCGCGCGGCGAAGGATTGCCAAACGGCGTGCGTGGTCCGATTCCATTGCCGCGTCGGCAACTAGTTTGTCGTATTCGGCGTTAGTCCACCCCGTCCGGTTGTTTCCTCCGGCGCTTACGAAGCAGTCGATAAAGGTATTGGGATCGTTGTAGTCGCCAACCCAGCTTGAGCGCGCGAAGTCGTAGTCGAGGCGTCTCAGGGAGTTGAGGTAAACCTTCCACTCTTGCTTTTGTAGTTCGATGTGGATTCCAAGCGCATCGGACAACATGCTTTGAATTTCCACCGCAATGTCTTCATTGAGCTTCTTGTTGTCGTAGAGGTAGGTGACCGTCGGAAAGCCTTTGCCATCTGGATAGCCCGCAGAAGCCAAAAATTGCCGCGCCTTTTCGATGTCGCGGCCAAACATCCGCGGGGGCTGATAACCGTTTGCGGTGCCCGGCGGAGTGAACGAATAGGCGGGCGGTTCCCCCGCCTGAGTAATTTTCTGTACGATGCGATCCCGATCGATAGCCATAGCGAATGCCTGACGAACCCGCACGTCGGTAAATGGTTTTCGAGTGACGTTGAATCGGATGAAGTAATTACCTAGAAAGGGAGCTGCATGAAAATCGGGCCGAATCTTGAGGTCTGGAATCAGAGAGGAAGGAGTCAACCCTTTGTCCAGGATCAGATCCGCGACTTTCGACGCGTAGAAATTGTAGGCTGTAATGGAATTGTCGATCGGCAAGGCGTCGACAGTTTTAAGTTGTACGTGCTGGGCGTCCCAATAGAGCGGGTTCTTTTCAAGGTGAATCCGGTAGTTAAGGCGCCATTCTTTGAGAAGGAAGGGACCATTGTTCACCAAATGCTCTGGTTTAATCCAGTCATCCCCGTATTTTTCGACCGTCGGAAGATGAACCGGGAGAAGCGTAGCGAAAGAACAGAGATCGAGAAAGTAAGGAACTGGAGCTTCTAAGTCGACACGAAGGGTTCGGTTGTCTAAGGCGACGATACCAACCTGGCCAAAATCTTTCAACTCTCCCTCGTTGAAGGCGTGCGCGTTCCTAATGTGGTACAGGAGATAGGCGTACTCGGAAGCGGTTTCCGGCAGTAACGCGCGTTCCCAAGAGCGAGCGAAGTCCCCAGCCGTAACCGGATCGCCGTTGCTCCATTTCACATTTGCGCGCAAATGGAACGTGTAGGTCTTTCCATTGTTTGAGAGGTCCCAACTTTCTGCAACGCCGGCTTGCGGCTTGCCAAACCGGTCAAAGTGCAAAAGTCCTTCAAACAATGCATAGCATATACGGGTTTCGAGCTGACCCGTTACGACAGCGGGATCAATGGATTCCGGTTCAGCACCGTTGAGAATAACCAAGTCGGCCCGATTCCCGGCCGGATCGCATCCGACTGTCGTCAGCAGAATCAACAGGAATGCCGTGCCACAAAGACGCCGGCAAATCATGTCGAACCGCATGCTCACCTCTACTGAGGGTTGGGCGACGGAGATCCGGAGGGGTTTTCTTTTCCCGGTGCGGGCGGAGTATTGACTGATGCTGCAGGAGAGGAGGCGGGCTTTGAGGGAGCGCTGACTGAAGCTTGGGGTGAACCCGACGGAATCGCGGAGACGGTCGCTCTGGGAGAAGCTACGGTTGTCCCCGGAGAAGGTGCGAGTGCGCTCGGAGAAACTGCCGGAGCAGCTTTGCGGACTTCACCTTCAAGCAGACCGACGCGCCGGGCGGCGCTCTGCCTGGCGGTGAGCAGGGTCAATAGCAAGGTCACCGCAAAAAAGATGCACCCGAGGTAGACGGTTGCTTTGGTCAGCACCGTCGCGGTCTGAGCACCAAAAATATTTTCGGTTACCCCACTACCGAAAGCTGCTCCCAATCCCTCGTTCTTTGGTCGCTGCATTAAGACCACGAGAATCAAGAGGATACATACGATTACCAAAATCGTCAGGAGAATCGGGATCGCGACACTCAGCCACATAAGGGCGGGAATATGATGTGCTGTTGGCCACTTGTAAAGTCGCTCGACCCGTCCGCTCCATTTTTGCGCCGACTGCGGAATAGCCATACAAGCAAGAGGCAAAGATGGGGCGGGATGGGCGCTTCGCTCGCGCCTTGAAAAACAGTCAACTGGCCTGCGGCGACATCACCACTATATGCGAGACGGTGCACCAGCCCGCAAGCATGGCCCTTTCGGAATCGAACCCACAATGGTAGGGCGGATCTCCGAGCGGGCCGCTGAATTGGACTTCGCCGGGTTTCGTGCTTTGGTTGGCGGGATGGTACGGGTTTTTATGTTCCTGGGAATCACTGCAACGCTCGCAGTTTCGCAGCCGCTCAACTATCCGAAAGCCAGAAAAGCCGACGTCGTTGACGATTATTTCGGCACGAAAGTGCCGGATCCCTATCGATGGCTGGAGGATGCGGATTCACCGGAAACCCTGAAATGGATCAAAGAACAAAACGAGCTGGCACAGTCGTACTTGCAAAAGCTGCCTGACCGAACATCCTTCAGAGAGAGGCTTACCAAGCTGCTGAATTTCGAGCGGTATACTGTGCCGGTTTGGGGCGGGCACCGCTACGTCTATAGGAAGAATGACGGGCTTCAGAATCAAAGCGTCATTTACACGCTGCAAGATCTGAATGACACACCTCAGGTCCTCCTGGATCCGAACAAAATGGCCGCTGACGGCACAGTTGCGATCTCGAGTACCGCTGTCAGCGACAACGGTCGCCTGCTTGCCTATGGGATTGCGGCCAGCGGGTCGGATTGGAACATCATTCACGTTCGGGATATTGCAGCCAACGAGGATCTCCCCGATTTGGTGCAATGGGTCAAATTTTCTGAACCCAGCTGGACGAAGGACAGCAAAGGCTTTTTTTACTCACGATTCCCCGAGCCGCGGGAAGCCGAAAATCAGACATTCGCGAATCTCTCAAATCAAAAGCTTTACTACCACCATATCGGCGATCTGCAGGACAAGGATGGCGTGATCTACCAGCGTCCTGACAATCCCGATCTAACCTTTGGTGGAACCGTTTCGCACGACGGGCGCTATCTTTTCCTGGAAGTGCACAAAGGCACTGAGCAGCAAAACCAACTTTTTTTTAAAGATCTTCGCGATCCATTATCGCCGGCAATGGATGAGCCATTTGTACCGGTTTTCCCCGAGTTTGAGGCGGATGCGAAAATTATCGGCTCGCTCGGAAATCGTTTGTTTGTACTCACTGATCTGAGGGCCCCAAAGTATAAGATAGTTGAGATAGATCTGGATCATCCGGCTCGCGAAAACTGGAAAGAGGTCATTCCTGAATCAAAGGATCTGTTGGAGTCCGCGGCTCTGGTGGGCGGGAAGTTGATCGTCAGTTTTCTGGTCGATGCCAAGAACGTGCTTTCGATGTATGATCTGCGCGGTGTTAAGGAAGGCGATGTCCCACTTCCCTCGATCGGGACTGTCGGGAGCTTGTCGGGTGATGTGGACCGGCCGGAATTGTTTTTTGCCTTTACGTCATTCCTTTACCCGGCAACGATCTATC
>Ga0070697_100002498_pt1 | contig 14149 bp, 16 predicted proteins | sample KBSK1501metaG_FD_65475 | JGI IMG/M metagenome (GOLD analysis project Ga0070697, IMG submission 65475) | Corn, switchgrass and miscanthus rhizosphere microbial communities from Kellogg Biological Station, Michigan, USA - KBS K1-50-1 metaG | ecosystem: Host-associated > Plants > Roots >...
GCGCACCACCGCCCCTGGCACCCGGCCGCCGGACCGGAATCCGGCAGTCCCCCGGCGTCCTTGACGCCCTGTTCCCCGGTCAGCCCGGCGTGCTCCGGGCGCGGCAGCGGATCACCCTGCGGATGCGGGCGGGGCAGCCGGCATGACGCTCATCAGGTTCCTCGCCACGGCGGTGGCGGCCGCCGCGGCCCTCGTCCTGCTGCGCCGCCGGCCCGGGCGGCTGCGCCGTGGCCGTGCCCGGGCGGCGCTGCGGCCGGCCGCGCGCGGCGGGGCCCGCTACGCGGCCAGCGCGCCGCGGCTGTTCGCGGGCGAGCAGCGCCAGCTGCTGCGCGAGGACCTGGCCCTGATCACCAGCGAGCTGTCCGGCGGGGCCCGGTTCGCCGAGCTTGCCGGCTGGCCGCAGCACGAACGCGACCTGGCCGCCGAGACGATCTACCGCTTCGTCGTCCGCAGCCTGTACGACGCGCGCGCCTTCAACGGCGACCCGCACCCGGGCAGCTACCCGTTCCACCGCGGCGGCAAGGTCACCTTCCTGGACTTCGGGCTGGTCCGGCACTTCACCCCCGCCGAACTGCAGCCGCTCCCGGCGATGGCCCGCACCACCTGCGTCGGGCACGACCCCGGGGCGTTCCGCGCCAGCGTGGAGAACGCCGGATTCCTGCGCCCCGGCGCGCCGCTCAGCACCCCGGCGATCATCGACCACCTGGCCGTCTTCTCCGACACCATCCGCGAACCAGGACCGGTGACCATCACCAGCGACTACGCCTCCCCCGTCGTGCGCCGCTTCTTCGACCTGCGCAGCCCCGCCGCCGGCTACATCGCCGTCCCGCGGCCGTACGTGATCCTCCAGCGGATCAACCTCGGGCTGCCCGCGGTGCCCGGCGAGCTGTCCGCCACCGCCGACTGGCGCGCCATCGCCGAGGAAACATGGCCCTTCACCCACGGCCCGGCCGCCACCCCGATGGGACAAGCCGAGGCCGCATGGCGGGCCCGGCGCCAGGCAACCGCAGCGTGACAGCCCCGAACCACCCTGCCGTGGGCAGCCACCGGCCGAGCTCTCCGCCGACCGGGGCGCGGCGGCCGGCCGACATGAATGGCCCACCTCGTTGGGATGAACAAATCTACTACCTGCTCTAGTAAAAGGTCGGCATACGGGCGGGACACCTGGCCCCGCGCGACGGCGGCTCGCTGACCCGGCAAGTGAAGGAGATCCTGGTGACCGCGACGACGCCCGCCCATCGGTTCCTACCAGCAGGACGGCCGCAGCCGGCCGCCGGCTACTGGCGGGTCGACCCGGCCCGATCGCAGGCGTCGTTTGCCGCACGGGCCGCCGGCCGGACCGTGGCCGGGCGACTGCCGCTGGCCGGCCGGTGCTCATGGCCGAGCCGATCGAGGAATCGACCGTGCGGCTGGCCGCCAGGACGAGCGCGATCAGCACCGGGTCACCGTGGCTGGACCGGCTGCTGGCCGAGCCCGGCTTCCTGGACGCCGCGGCCTACCCGGAGATCAGCTTCCGATCCGAGCTGCTGCTTAGGAGGCACTTTCGAAGTGTGGCCGGGTGGTGCCAGGTGTGGCCTGACGTGCCAGTCCGCTACAGCGGGAATGGCTGGATGCGGCTTGGCGTGGGCCAGTGCCTGTCGTCGTTGGCTCCCCGTTAGGCTCCCAGAATATCGTTATCAGAGCTAACAACAAGCGATCGCACGCATCGGCAGAGCCCTGTTTCGTTCGGCCTTGACGGCCTGGCTCCCACCTGCCTTCGTGATCCTCGTTTACCATCGGAGCAGCCGAAGAAAGAGCTCATGCGATGCCTGATGCTGGTGAGGAAGTTCTTGCGTTCCCCGATACCCAGGCCCGCCGACTCGCCGGCGTGTCCATGCGCAGGCTGCGGTACTGGGAACAGGTCGGCCTGATCGTTCCCTCGATCAAGCGCCGCCTCAGCGACCACAACACAGTGCGGCTCTACAGCTACCAGGACCTGCTGGCCCTGCTGGTGGTAAGCGCACTGCGGACCGAGCGGGACATGTCCCTTCAGACGATCCGCCGGGTCGTCAGGCATCTGCGGTCCCGTGGCTACAACGAGCCGCTGCGCGAGCTCAGGTTCGCGACCGTCGGCCGCGAGATCTACTTTCAGCACCCCGACGGCACATGGGAAGGCGACCTGCAGCCGGATCAGATCATCCTCGAGGAAGTGATCCGACTCGATCCGCTCCGATTGCGCATCCATCAGGCGGCCCGGCGTTCCGCCGACGACGCAGGCCGTGTAGAGAAGCGCCGGGGTGTGCACGCCAGCGCTCCGGTGTTCGCCGGCACCCGGATCCGGGTCGCAACGGTGCAGCGGTACCTGCAGCAGGGATACGAAACCGACGCGATCCTGAACGCATTTCCGGACCTCCGGGTGGAAGACGTCGACGAAGCCAGGCGGCAGCTCGCCGCAGCGGGCTAGTGCGATTCCTGCTTGATCACGACGTGGACGCCGCAGTAGGACAGATGCTGCGGCACCGTGGCCATGAGTGCTGGACAGCAGGTTCCGCCGGCCTGGCACGAGCAAAAGATGACGAGCTGACCGTGTGGGCCGCCGAGCATCAGGGGGTCATTATCAGCACCGATGGAGAATTCGGCCAGCGACGCATGCAGGACGCAATCGGCCGGCACGTGTGGCTCAGATGCAGCGACTGGGAAGCGAGCGAGGTCTTGGCGGATCACCTGAATGAGGTGCTGACCCTGCTGCAGGCACGAAGCGACCTGACGGTACGGGTCTCCAAGGAAAGCCTCAGCGATTCCTCTAAATGGACCTGAGCCGCTCCCACCGCCGTCCGCCACGCTTGCCCAGAAACGTACAGGTGGTGCCATCTCGCGCCAGATGCCCCACCTGCTCGCCGTCCGGGACAGAGCTAGGGAGCAAGTCGGCACAGCCCGAGTAAGCAGGCGAACGGAGTCCGGCTCGGGATATGGCACCGACAGTTGACCGACACACTCTTCTGCATGCCGATGAGCGAGCACGTCGTTCTGCCCGCCCGCCGAGAAATCCCGTTGCGAGTGGCCGGCATCGGATGTCTGATTGATCGGCCACCAATCACGGGAGGGAACATGACGGGCACGTCGCTGCCCACCCCCAGGCTGCACACCGCTCGCCTCCGACTGCGTCCCTTCGGCGACGCGGATGCGAACGACCTCTTCGCGCTGCACAGCAGCGCCTACGTGCTGCGCTACTGGGACGCGCCGCCGTGGAGCGAACGCGTGCGCGCCGAGCGGTTCATTACGGCTTGCCGGCAGATGGCACAGGAGGGCACCGGGGCGCGGCTGGCCGTGGATCGTGTCTCCGACGGGGCGTTCATCGGCTGGTGCAGCCTGACCCGGTGGAATCCGGAGTACCGCAGCGCGTCGCTGGGCTACTGCTTCGACGATGCAGCGTGGGGCCACGGCTACGCGACGGAGGCCGCGTGCGTCTTGCTGCAGTGGGCATTCGACACGCTGGACCTAAATCGCGTCCAGGCTGAGACCGACACGCGCAACGTGGCATCTGCCCGCGTGCTGGAGAAGCTCGGTTTCGTGCGCGAAGGGACGTTGCGGGAAGACTGCGTCGTGAACGGCGAGGTCTCTGACTCGTGGGTCTACGGGCTGATCAGGCGGGAATGGCGGCCGTCGTCCGAGCCGGTTCCCGCCCGCTGAGTCCTCGTTCCCTCGCGAGACGTCGCCCGGCACCCGGGTGTTTCGCTTCGCCGAGTCGAGGGGCCGGCACGGGGCACTCTCATGCCGCGATGAAGTGCGTGTGGTGTGAGCACCCGGGCATGATCACTCCGGCGGGCCTGGCGTCATAGAGGCAAATGAGCAAGTCGCCTTCGCCGCTTCCCCGTAACCGTTACCCAGCTGCCGGTCACACGCTGCCAGATCTGCCACCGCACCGTCGCCTACGGGCCCGGCGCCATCACCGAGGTCCTGACCGAGCATTACCGCCGGGCCCATCCCGACACGCTTGACGCCGCATCCTGGTAGCCGATCGCGGACCGCGCCGTTACCGTCTGCCTGCTGCAGTACTAGGCATGTCGCTGACCGTCGTGCGGCGGGTCATAATGGGCCCATGGGAGATTCCCTGACTTACTATGCAGCGCTGGAGTTACTCGGTAAGCCGAAGAGTCGGCTGGTGGCGTTGCTGGACGCGGCGGCAACGGCGGGTTTGACCGTCTGGGCGGCAGCGGCATTGGGTTCGGGCAGGGATGCCGGAACGTTGTTGAGTCTCTTTGAACTGAAGAGCGAAGTTGTCCGTTATGGTCATGAAGTCGTACGAAAGATCTCTGAATGGCGTAGCGGGCTGTCGCGTTTCGAGCGTTCGGATCGTCTGGCGGCCGCGCATGCGGTCCTGGTGATCTCTTCGTATTTCGAGGCGCTTGACGGGGCTGATTTGCCTGTACCTGTGGATAGGCTTGAGCTGAGCCGATCTGAGCAGGCGGCGCTGGCTGCCGGGGGCGCAGTGCCCGATGGTTACGTCGATATGATCGAGCTTTTGCTCCGGGAACCGCTCGCATTGCCCGAGCCGCACCGACCTTACGCCGATGTCCGCAGACGGTTGTCGGACTGCTATGCGCGGCTGTCAAACCGCCTTTTGAGTTTTACGTCGGGCCTGGCGGTTTGGGATGAGCTGGACCATCTCGGGCAGCACCGGCTGAAGGAAGCGATCCGCGGTATGCCTCCGCGGGCGCTGGAACGGTATGACGTCGGGTACCGGAGCTTGGCAGCCGACAACCGTGAATTCGCCGTCTGGGCTGGCCTAACCGAGCTCCAGTCGCTCGGTGTTGCTCTATCAGGCATGTCGTCCATGCTGCTGGACATGGCCGCTCGCAGGCCCGGTGAGCGGTCCCGTGCTCATCTGGCCCGGAGCTACCAGGCGAGTCTGGATGAGCCGATCGCAGGATCGGGTCAGGCACCGGATGGAGTAGTCTTGCCGACACTTCGCGATGCCTATGTGAACCCCACGTGCCGGGTGGCTGAGATCGGGCCAGGCGATACGCCATCGGTCAGCGACTGGTGGCACAACCAGGACCGGGTACCCGACGTCGAGGCGTTCCTCGCCGGGTACCTGACATCCCCGCGCGCGGCACGGGCGCCGCTGGTCGTCCTCGGCGAACCAGGATCGGGCAAATCCAAGCTCGTGGAGGTCCTGGCGGCCCGGCTGCCAGAACAGGATTTCCTGCCGGTCGTGGTTGAGTTGCGGGATGTAGCTGCCGAGTCGATGGTGCTGGAGCAAATTGAGCAGGCCATCTTCCGGGGACCAGGCGAGCGGGTGAGCTGGCATGACCTTCTCGACGCGGCCGGGGGAGCGTTGCCGGTCGTACTGCTAGACGGCTTCGATGAACTCGTCCAGGCGGCCGCGGTGAACCGGTATGACTATCTGGAGCAGGTCCGGGAATTCCAGCGCAGGCAAGCGCTGGCCGGCCACCCCGTGGCGGTCGTCGTGACCAGCCGGACCGTGGTCGCCGACCATACCCGGTTCCCGGCTGACAGCCTGGCTCTGCAACTGCAGCCATTCACCGACGAGCAAACTGAACGCTGGCTCGCAGTCTGGAATCGCCACAATGCTCCCGCCCTGGCCGCTCGCGGCCTGCAATGCCTGACTGCGAGAACCTTGCATGCCCATCGCGAGCTTGCCGAGCAGCCTCTGCTGCTCCTGATGCTGGCCATCTTCGACGCAGCCGACAACGGCCTGCAGCGCGCCGAAGCCCGGATCGGTCGCGCCGAGCTATACGAACGCCTGCTCACTGAGTTCGCCCTCCGCGAGATCAGCAAATCAGCCCGCAACCGGGCACTGCCGACAGCCCGGCAGCACCATCTTGCCGAGCTTGATGTCCAGCGCCTGGGAGTGGTGGCGCTAGCAATGTTCAACCGCGGACGACAAACGGCCAGCGACACCGAACTCGATGTCGATCTGCCGATCCTGTTCCCCGAAGCCGGCGAATCTCGCGGCAACCAGGACGCGACCCTGACTCCCGCCCAGCGAGCTACCGGCCGGTTCTTCTTCGTGCACAAATCGGAGGCCCGCCCGCACGGCGACACAGTGCGCAGCTACGAGTTCTTGCACGCCACGTTCGGCGAGTTTCTCGTCGCACGGCTGGCTGTCCGCGCACTACGGGACCTCACCAGCATCAAAGAGGTCGTGCGGCGTGGCATGACTGCTGCTGGTCGGCTCGACGACGGTTACCTGTATTCAGCACTGTCATTCGCCTGCATGGCCGACCGGACTCCGATCATCGGCTTCCTGCGCGAACTACTACCGCAGATCCCCGATGAAGAGCGCGCCCGATGTCGGGACATGCTCACCGAACTCCTCGAGCGATCTCTGTATGCCCATCCGAGCAGATCCTTTCAGGACTACGAGCCGGAGCGTCAGCCCCTGCCCAGGCGTCTGGCCGCCTATTCGGCGAATCTCGTCCTCATGCTCGTCCTGCTGGCCGGCGAGGTCAGAACGGCAGAGTTTACAGAAGGTCCTGACACCGCAAAGACCTGGACGCAATATACGCACCTGTGGCGTTCGGCGCTCACCTCTACCGAGTGGCGTGGTCTGACCGACGCTATACGCGTTGGTGTCAGCCGCTCCGACGGACCTCTCACCATCACCTTGACACCCGACCTCGGAACGCCGGTGTCACCCGCCGACGTCATGCTGATCACTGAAGATAGTGCCGACCTGACACACTACGACTTGCACCTCTCGCCAGCGGCAATGGTTCCGCACAGTGCGAAGATTCCGTATCTCAGCCCAGCGGGCCGTACCTTTCGTGACTTTAGCTTCCTGCCCAGCTGGCAGGCTAGCACGCTGCTGATTCAGGCAATTCCGTCAATACGTTCTCTCGGCGGAGACACCCGCGTCCAGATACGCGAAGACGCACTCGTTCTGCCGGGATATCTGCTCGCACAGCTCGACTATAACGCGGACACGCCAGCTGACACGAGGGCCGATTTCTACGAGTCATGCTTCCGGCTCATGGACACGGTCCCAGAATTGCGCGAACAGCTCTTGATCCGGTTGCGGCGGGACGCATCCTCAATGCCACCAGAAACCATAGCCAGAATTCTTCGGGCCGCAAACTCCGCTCCGCCCACGAAGACTTACCTGACAGTCATAAATGATCTATGGCAGCGGCCTGACCCTGAGAGGGCGCGGCCGGTAGCGCTAAAGCTTGCTGCCGAAATCCGCAGAACATGGCCGGATTCAGATCTAACAAATCTCAATCATGAACTATGGGACAGCGGAAGCTAGTCTCTTCCCGTAAGAATACGAGAGGTCCAAAAGCATTGGAAGGCAAGATGCCATACAACGACCTTGGTACGCGACGGTCCACGAAAAGCCGATGAGAAGCTGACCACAGCTACTCACATCCGCTCATGCCGCGGACAGGAACGCCCGCCCAGATTGCCATGACCGCTCCCGTGGAACGCTCGCCCATGCTCAGAGGCAGTCACCCTGGCGGTGAGGCCGATCGCGGGGCCGCGGCGCATAGGGTGACTGATGGGAACCTCGACCGGGACGATCCGGATGCCGTCGGGATCCTCGATCCACATCTCGATCAGGCCCAGGGCTCGGTCGCAGGCGTCCACACCGCTATTCCAGCGTCACGTTGAGCGACGCAGGAGGTCAGGAGGACGCACTGCCTCGCGCCGGGCCAGCCGCAGCAACTACTGGGAATGCGCAGGGCACGATGATGTGTTGCGTTTTTTGTGTTTCTAACGCATCATGCAAGCATGGACAGGGCTGACCTAATCCGAACAGGGGAAGCGGCCAGACTACTCGGCTGCTCGCGTCAACATGTCGTGGACCTATGCGAGCAAGGCAAGTTGTCGTTCATGCGAGAAGGTGGCAGACATCGGTATATACCCCGCTCCGACGTGCTGGCGCTCACCGGTCGGTCGCTGACACGGGACCAAGAGCAGTCTCGCTGGCTGCACGGAGCAATCGTTGGCCACCTCGTGACCGAGCCTGATCATGTCCTCCATCGGGCCCGTGAGAACCTTGACCGCTTCAGCGCGATCCATGCGGGAACGATGGCTGAGCACTGGCTGGGCCAGTGGCGGGCAACTCTAGACTCGGGCCTGGATCAGGTTCTCAACGTCCTAGTGTCGAACACTCCTCAGGCGAGAGAGTTGCGGCAGAACAGCCCGTTCACCGGCATCCTGTCCGAAGAAGAACGTAGGAAAGTGCTGGAATCCTTTCGCAAGCACTGGTGCATCGAGCACGCCCCATGACACGTGAGCAACTGGCGCACGTCCTGCGTGCCGTCGCGGATATAACACGCGAACATGACGTACTTGTGATTGGCAGCCAGTCAATCCTTGGTAGCTTCTCTGAAGATGAACTGCCGCCTGAGGCGACCGGGTCAATGGAGGTGGCCACGGCTTTTCTCGATGATCCAGACGATGCCAAGTCGGATCTCGTGGATGTGAACATCGGGGAATTCTCGCCTTTTCACGATGAGTTCGGCTATTACCCTCAGGGTGTCAGCATCCGAACAGGCGTCTTTCCAGAGGGTTGGAGAGAGCGCCTTGTTATCTATGAGACGCGAAGCACTGAGCCAGGCCGAGGGCTATGCTTGGAGCCGCATGATTGCATCCTAGCGAAGCTCGTTAGATTCGAGGAGAAGGATGTGGACTTTGCCGTCGCGCTAGTCAGAGCAGGTCTGATTGACCTAAACATCCTGGCCAATCGTGTCGGGACACTCCCTGCTGATCCTGCGTGCATTGACCGCATACGCAACTGGATAGACGCGATGAGGACAAGGGGGGCCCAGGGAAACTGGCAATCATAAGTTGGCGAGTTTGCCGTATGGCGACTTTAAACAGGGCTTGCCATGAGGTGACCGCTACGCCGGGAGCACTAGTGCGTCGATCCAGCGAGAAGCGTAAGCGCCCCCTGCGGAAAGACAGAATCATGCACAAGCCTAGGCCAGATTTAAGCTCATAGTCAAGCGGCTGCCTATAGTCCGCCGATTGAGTAATCGCCCTGAACTTGCACAGGTAGAGATTGATCTGTCGGCCTCTGCAATAGCGATGCCCGCCCAGATATATCAGGACCTTATCCTCATCGCTACCTTTATGTCCAGGCGGCCTAACAATTGATCCTGTATGACTTACGGCAGGTGTGGCAATTATTAAGACACCACCGAAGATACGCCTCCGCCTGACCTGACATGACTTACTCTCATGCCGCTGGTAGCTCCTAATTGCCGGTCGCATTGCTGACGGCGCGGACTGCGGAGTCGATGATTTCCTCAAGCCGCTGGCTGTGGGCACCGCGCCAGTACACTTGGCCGCAGTTCTCGCAGCGGGAGAAATCCTGGTAGCTGCGCCGGGTGCCGGGGCGTAGCAGCGGGTCAACAGATCCCTTTGCGGCCGGGGACAAGTGCCCGTTGCACGCCGGGCACCGGGTCCAGGGCGCGAGGGGCGGCACGAACCGGTCCAGCACATCCCAGAACTGGTCATCTGGGCGTGCCCCCCGCACGTAGGCGCCCAGCCATAGCTTCCGGCGGCACAGCAGGCCGCGGTCTTGGGTGAGCAGCACCCGCCGGCTCGCATTCGCCTGCTCGACCAGGGCATCATCGTCGGCGTCATTGGCATAGGCGGTGTCCACGCCGACCAGCCGCAGCCGGCGCGCCAGCGTTCCCAGGTGCACATCGAGGACAAAGCGCGCTGGCTCCAGGTGCTGCGGGCGCCGCACGGGGTCGACGGTCACCACAACTCCACTGCCGGGCCGGTATCCGGGCAGGGCCGGCTCGCCGTCGACCAGCAGGCGGCCGACTTCGGTCAGCGGCACCCCTAGCGACTCGACCACATGACCCAGCGACGAGGTCCCGTCCACGGCCACCCGCACCGGGCCGCCGCGGCGACCTGGTCGCAGGAACAGCCTCAGCTCAGCGGCGACAACCACAAGTGCCTGCGTCTGATTCATCTCCTCGGCATGCCCGGCGAAGAAGGACCCTCACACGCAACCTGGACGGTAGCGCAGCTACACCGGACGGTGTGCCCACCGCCGGTCCGGGACAGCGGATCACCAAGTCACCGGCCCGGTGGCCAGGCCGTAGACCGCACCTCGTCTCCGGGTCCAGGTTGACCGGGACGCTGGTCTTACCCGCCTTCACGGCAATCTGCGGCGATCATCCAGCACGGCCGGCGAGCAGGTCGCTAGCCGGCATCCGTGATAGACCAGATCCATGCGGCAGTGGCAGCTACCGGGGATCTGGCGATGAGATGGCTGCGGCGGATCAGCGGCATCGTCTGGATATTCAGCTGGTACACGATCTACCTTGAGATTTTCCGGTGGCATCACATGACCAGGTCGCTCCGTTTCAATCCACCGCCACCGCCTCCCGGAACCGATATCCGACCCAGAGCAGGCGCCCCGCTCATAGCGGTGTGCTTCGGTTCCGTAGCAGCCCCGCTGGTCTTCCTCGCGGCCACGATGATCGAACGAATGCGCGTCAGCCCCGGCGGGACTGCGCTTTAGACGACCGGCCAGCTAGAACCCAGATCCACGCGAGCGAACATCCTCACATGCCGCATTGGAGTGCGCGCCAGCGTCAGCATGATATGCCCGCATCGCCGCTGAATACTGCCACGACAAGAACCTCAGCCAGCAACCCATGGCCCTCCAGCAGACCAGTTCAACCGGCGCCTGGGGCGAAGGTTGTTGGGGCTCGAGGTGATGCTGATCGACAGTGTGACGCCGGGTGACGGGTACGGTCCAGGAGAACGCACGCGGACCCGCCGTTAGGTGCGGTTCGCTGCACGACCGGCGTGATCGCGAACACGGCTCAGAACCGGTCGTTCTGTGCCCGCGCTGGGTGCCGGGCCGGACCAGCATCATCTGTTCGGTCATCCCCGGCGGTCGACGTTGTCCATCGCCCTGCGGCCGCAGAGGTTCATCGGTCGCGGCCCGGGATCGGCTCGGCTAACGCCGCCCGCCGGGCAGGCGCCTGGAAGGGGTCGGCGAAGTACTGGGTCTCGTGCGTTACCAGATCGTTGGTGATTATCTGGGCAAGTCTGGTCGCGCAAGTGGGCGCGGCGTGCTCCGCGTATCAACCAACGAGAGCATTGTGCTGGTGGTCGTCGCGCCGTTTCTGGTGGAGGATCACGCCGTTAGTTGGGGGTGGCTGCTCGGCGGCGGTTGTAGAGGCGAACGGCCCAGAGGTAGCTGGCGAGGGCGATGCCGGTGCTCCAGGCGATGGCGGCGATCGCCTGCGTGCCGATGGGCCCGCCGGTGAGCAGGCCGCGGATGGTTTGGGTGACCGGTGTGAAGGGCTGGTATTCGGCGAACTGGCGCAGCCCGGCCGGCATGGTGGCTGTGGCAACGAAAGCGCTGGACAGGAATGGCAGCAGGGTGAGGAACATGGGGGTGTTGCTGGCGGTCTCGACGCTCTTGGCGGCCAGGCCGAGCGCGGCGGACAGCCAGATGAGTCCGAACGCGAACAGCGCGAGCATCCCGGCGGCGGCCAGCCAGGCCAGGGCGCTGGCGTGGGACCGGAAGCCGATGGCCAGGGAAACGGCGAGAACGAGCACGAGGACGGCGAGGGTCTGCAGCAGGCTGCCGATCACGTGGCCGGTGAGCACGGCGGCCCGCGAAATGGCCATGGTGCGGAATCGGTCGATGATGCCCCCGGTCATGTCGGTGGAGACGGAGATCGCGGTGCCGAGGGCGGCGGATGCCACGGTGATGATCAGGATGCCGGGGACGACATAGGTGAGGTAGGCGCTGCGGCCCCCGGCGCCGTGTCCGCCGAGGCCGGAGCCGAGCTGGCCACCGAAGATGTAGACGAACAGCAACAGGAACACGATAGGGAAGCCAGCCAGCATCAGCGTCAACGACGGGTAGCGCAGCTGGTGTTTGAGGTTACGGCGCAGCATTGTCGCCGAATCGGCGAAGGTGTAGGCGAAGGATGTCATGGCTGGAGCACTTTTTCTTCCTGGCCGGTGGCCGGTTCGGTGGTGGCGTGGCCCGTGACGGCGAAGAACACGTCGTCGAGATCGGGGCTGTGGATCGACAGGTGCTCCACGTCGATGCTCGTGTCGTCAAGCTCCCCGAGCACCCGGCGCAGCGAGGCGATGCTGCCGTCGCCGGGGATCTGCAGAGTCAGCTGATCCTCGTCCGGCACGGCGCTCGGGATCATGGCGGCCGCGGCGTGCAGGGCGTCTGGCTCGGCGAACTGGAGCTGGATGTGCCCGCCAGGGATGCGGTGCTTCAGCTCGGCGGGGGTGCCTTCGGCGACGATCCGCCCGTGATCCAGTACCGCGACCCGGTCGGCGAGCTGGTCGGCTTCCTCGAGGTACTGGGTGGTGAGGAAGATCGTCACGCCGTCGGTGACGAGTTCCCGGATGATCTGCCGCATGGTGCGGCGGCTGCGCGGGTCCAGTCCGGTGGTGGGCTCGTCGAGAAAGATCACTGCGGGGTCGCCCACCAGGGTCATCGCCAGGTCCAGCCTGCGCCGCATGCCGCCGGAGTAGGTGGACAACGGCTTGCGCGCGGCGCCGGTGAGGTCGAATCGCTCGAGCAGCTCCGCGATCCGGCGGCGGCCCGCGGCCCGCCCGAGGTGGCCAAGATCGGCCATCAGACGTAGGTTCTCCTCGCCGGTGAGCAGGTTGTCCACCGCGGAGAACTGGCCGGTGACCCCGATCAGGGCGCGCACCGCGTCCGGGTCGCCGGCCACATCATGCCCGCCGACCTGGATATCTCCGGCGTCAGCCGCGATCAAGGTGGACAGGATGCGCACCATCGTCGTCTTCCCGGCTCCGTTGGGCCCGAGCAGGGCGAAGATCGTGCCTTCGGTGACCGTGAGGTCGACCCCGTCGAGCACGACGTGCTCGCCGAAGGACTTGCGTACCGCGCGGGCGCTGATCGCCGACGCGGCCGTGTTGATCGTCACGGGTTTCCTCGCTTTCAGCGGTGCGTTGGGGTGCCGGGGAGTTCACCGGCGGCGCGCAGCGCCTCACGGTGGGCTTTCCAGTCCTTCTCCAGCTCTGGCAGTCGTGCTACCAGGAAGTCCGCGAACGCCGCCCACTCCAGCAGCACTGCCCGCCGCTCGGGCGGCGCATCGGCCATCAGCGCCAGGCCTTCGCGCGCCAGATCGCCCTGTTCCTGGTACTCGGTCACGTCGAAGCCCGTCGACCGGGGCGCGGTCATGTCGATTTGGATATGGTCCATCCGCTCCCCCGCAGCCCGCGAGCGGCGGATCAGGCCGAGCGTGTCCAGGGTGTTGGCCGCGTTGGCGATCGCGCTGCGGCTGGCCAGCAACGCCTCGGCCAGCTCTGCGATGCTCTGCTGGCGCGGGTCGCAGATCGCCAGGTAGCCCAGCAGCCGGCCCACCATCGGTGCCATGCCGTAGCGGCGGGCATAGAGACGGCCGGCGTGGTCGGCGAATGTGATCTCAGCATCGGTCGGCATGCCAACAGAGTACAAGTAAGACTGAGATAACACAAATCTGTGTTATCTCATGTAGCGCCGGTAAGTGGCATCCGAAGACGAGCGCCGGGCCTTCCCTGGTGCTCCGGCCCGGGCATCGCATTGCGCGCTTCACTGGCAGGCGCTCCGGGTCATCGCCGGCAGCTGTGACGGCGATGAAATCCGGCGGGAGGTTCGCGTCGCCTGGCTCGTGGCCGCCCCGGCGTCACACGGCGTGCAGTACCTGTCCGCCGTATACCAGCGGATCCTCCGGCTGGAACGCATCGGCGAGGCGGTTGAACTCCTGGAACCCCGGATCGGCGTCGTGTTCGCTGTGCTCGGCGTGACTGGGAACCTCGACGGCGATGACGTACTTGGCGATGTCCTCACGCCGGTCGGTGCCGAAGGCGGCACGGAAGATCCGGGCGCTGAGGAAGGCGCCCCGCTCCTTGTACTCGCGCCAGCGCGGCAGCTCCCGCTCGGCGAACAGCCGCTCGTATTCCGCGGCCTGCTCGGCACGGATGTGGATAACGATGATGTCCAGCTCACTCATGACGGCGCCTCCCTCGGTTGCCCTTGCGCCGATCTTGGTGGCCAGTCCTGTCGGGGGTCAATCCGTGCCGGACAGCACGCCGCCATCAGCCCGCACGCACGAGATCCGCCGTTCTGGCCCGCATCACGCCGCCTGGCTCCACGGTTCGCGGCGTGCGGATCAGGTCGATCTGTGCGCTA
>Ga0070697_100002502_pt1 | contig 14136 bp, 12 predicted proteins | sample KBSK1501metaG_FD_65475 | JGI IMG/M metagenome (GOLD analysis project Ga0070697, IMG submission 65475) | Corn, switchgrass and miscanthus rhizosphere microbial communities from Kellogg Biological Station, Michigan, USA - KBS K1-50-1 metaG | ecosystem: Host-associated > Plants > Roots >...
TGTCGTCCTCGTCGACGAGGCTCACCTTGACCGAGCTGGACCCTGCGTTCAGGACGAGGACGCGCACCTACTCCTCCCCCAAATGGCCCTTCACCGGGAAGGAGAGCAGCGGCGCTTGCCCCGGCGCAAGCCGGGGTCGGCGTACCTGCTGGGGTCCGCCACGACGAAGTCGTGGGGAGCGTGAGAGGGAACCGGCAGGTTCCCTCTCATGAAGCCCAAATCCAGTTGGTGATCTGTGGGGGATCCTGGCCGTGGTCTCGCGTGTACTGCCGGCTGTGCAGCCGCTGGTCGACCATGTCCTGGCGGATGTGAGCCGCCGTCGAGCCGAGTGACGGCACGCGGTCGATCACGTCGATCACGAGGTGAAAGCGGTCGAGATCGTTGAGCATGACCATGTCGAACGGCGTGGTCGTCGTGCCTTCCTCCTTGTATCCGCGCACATGGATGTTCGGGTGATTCGTGCGCCGGTAGGTGAGGCGGTGGATCAGCCAGGGATAGCCGTGATAGGCAAAGATCACCGGCTTGTCCTTCGTGAACACCTCATCGAACTCCGCGTCGGTCATGCCATGCGGATGCTCGGTCGGCGGCTGCAGCCGCATGAGGTCGACAACGTTGACGACACGGACCGCCAGCTGTGGCAGGCGATTGCGGATCAGGTCCGCGGCCGCCAGGGTCTCGAGCGTCGGCACGTCGCCGGCGCACGCCAGGACCACGTCCGGCTCGCGGCCCTCGTCGGTGCTCGCCCAGTCCCAGATGCCGAGACCGCGTGTGCAGTGGGCGATCGCGTCGTCCATCGCAAGGTAGTTGAGCGCGGGCTGCTTGCCGGCCACGATCACGTTGACGTAGTTGCGGCTGCGAAGGCAGTGCTCGGTCACCGACAGCAGGCAGTTCGCGTCGGGGGCGAGATAGACCCGGATGACCTCGGCCTTCTTGTTGACGACGTGGTCGATGAAGCCCGGGTCCTGGTGCGAAAAGCCGTTGTGATCCTGGCGCCAGACGTGAGATGAGAGCAGGTAGTTGAGCGATGCGATCGGACGCCGCCACGGGATGTGCCGCGTGACCTTCAACCACTTGGCGTGCTGGTTGAACATCGAGTCGACGATGTGGATGAAAGCTTCGTAGCAGTCGAAGAGTCCGTGCCGGCCGGTCAGCAGGTAGCCCTCCAGCCACCCCTCGCACATGTGCTCGCTCAGGACCTCCATCACGCGTCCATCGGGCCCGAGGTGGTCGTCCCCCGCCAGCATCTCGGCGTCCCACGCGCGGTTGGTGGCCTCGAGCACCGGCCCGAGGCGGTTCGAGACGGTCTCGTCAGGACCCATGATCCGGAAGTTGTCCGGGTTCATCTTCACGACGTCGCGCAGATAGGTGCCCATGACCCGCGTCGCTTCGCTCGTGGTCGTGGCCGGGCTTGGCACGTCGACCGCGTACTTCCGGAAGTCGGGGAGGCGAAGGTCCTTCAACAGCTCGCCGCCGTTGGCGTGCGGGCTGTCGCTCATCCTGCGACGACCTTGCGGCGGCAGGCTCGCCAGCTCGTCGACCAGCGTGCCGGAGCTGTCGAAGAGCTCTTCGACTCGATAGCTGCGCAGCCATTCTTCGAGGATCCCGATGTGGTCCGGCTTGGAGGCGAAATCGGTGACGGGCACCTGGTGGGCGCGGAACGTGCCCTCGACCTGCTGTCCGTCGACGGTCTTGGGCCCGGTCCAGCCCTTGGGCGTGCGCAGGATGATCATCGGCCACACCGGGCGTCTCGACCTCGCGTCCGATCTCGCCGCACCCTGTATGCGCCCGATCTCATCCATGGCCCAGTCCAGCGCGGCGGCCATCTGTTGATGGACCTTCGGGGGGTCGTCTCCGCTGACGATCACTGGCTCGTGGCCGTAGCCGCGCATCAGCTCGAGCAGCTCGCTCTCGGGTATGCGCGCGAGCACGGTCGGGTTGGCGATCTTGTATCCGTTCAGGTGGAGGATGGGCAGGACGGCGCCGTCGCGCGCCGCGTTGATGAACTTGTTCGAATGCCAGCTGGCCGCCAGGGGTCCGGTCTCTGCCTCCCCGTCGCCGACGACGCAGAACACGGTCAGGTTTGGGTTGTCGAAAGCCGCGCCGTAGGCATGGACCAACGCGTAACCCAGCTCCCCGCCCTCGTGGATGGAACCGGGTGTCTCGGGCGCGTTGTGGCTCGGCACGCCACCGGGAAATGAGAACTGGCGGAACAGCTTGCGCATCCCCGTCTCATCCATCGAGACGTCGGGATAACGCTCGGTGTACGTGCCTTCGAGGTACGCGTTCGCAACGCCCGCAGGCCCGCCGTGGCCCGGCCCCATGATGTAGATCGCATCCAGCTCGCGCTTCTTGATCACCCGATTGGCGTGGGCGTAGATGAAGTTGAGCCCAGGGGTCGTGCCCCAGTGGCCGAGCAACCTCGGCTTGATGTCGTCCAGACGCAGCGGGCGCTTCAGAAGCGGGTTGTCCAGCAGGTAGATCTGGCCGGCCGAAAGGTAGTTCGCCGCGCGCCAGTACGCATGAATCAGGCGCAGCTCTTCGGCGTCCAGCGGCTGGGCTCGGCCGAGGTCCGGTGCCGCGACGCTCCCGGCCTGATTCATCCTTCCCCCACCACCCATCATCATGGCGTGGTGGCTGGCGCCAGGCCTATTGCCGTCATCGCCGCGCTCGACCAGGAGGCGCATGCGCTCGTGCGCAGGATGCCGCGCTCGGAGAGCGTCGGACCGCGCCTCTCGACCTGGGAAAGCGATGGGCTCGTGGTCGCGGTCGGCGGCGTCGGCAAAGTGGCCGCCGCGATCGCGGCGCAATACGTGTGCGACGTCTTCAAGCCGCGATGCCTCATTGCGATCGGGCTCGCCGGCGGCCTCGAGGATGACGTCCGGCCCGGACAGATGATCATCGGGACGGGGGCCGTGCAGCATGATCTCGACGGCCGCCCCCTGACGGAGGCGAAAAGTGTCATCCCGGGACTCGGCCTTACCGTAATCGCGGCCGATCCCGCGGTCTCCGAGAAATTGCTCATAGCGGCGCGGCTCGAATCCAAGCATGCGCGCCCTGGCCTGGTTCTGACGGGCGACCAGATCGTCACCTCGCGGACCGTGCGCGACGCCCTCGCGCGGGAATTCCCCGAGGCGGCCTGCATCGACATGGAGACCGCGGCGGTCGCCCAGGTCGCGCATCAGAACACGGTGCCGTGGTCGGCGCTCCGCGTGCTTTCCGACTCGGCCGACGAGACATTCGACCTTCGTGGGGTCATCGGCCTCGGTGTCGGCACCGCCGCCAACCTGTTCGAGAGCATCATTCAGGCGGTGGTGGACGAGCTGTGATCCAGGCATCGGTGCGGTGGCTGACGGCGGAGCAGGCGACCCCGATGCTGATCTCCGGCGAGCTCGATCCGCAGGATGTCGTCAAGGCACACCTCGACGCGATCGATCGCTTCGACGGCCGGATTCACGCCTACATTCACGTCGATCGCCAGGCGAAGTCGATTGCCGGCATGACCCTCGCGGTCAAGGACAGCCTGCCGGTCAAAGGCATGCCGTACACGTACGCGACACCATCGTGGCGCGACCGCATCGCGCAGGAAGACGCGGTTACCGTGGCGCGGGCGCGAGCGATCGGGATGGCCATCCTCGGTAAGACGAACCTTCCGGAGCTTGCCGCCGCGATCGGCACCACCAACACCATGTTTCCTCCCACGCAGAACCCATGGCGGCAGGGCATCACGCCCGGTGGTTCGAGCGGCGGAAGCGGCGCCGCCGTCGCGGCGGGTATGTGCACCTTCGCCGTCGGCGGCGACACCGGCGGCTCGATCCGCATCCCCGCCTCTTGCTGCGGCGTCGTCGGCCTGCGGCCGACCCCCGACCGCGTCCCGTCGGAGGAGGTCGACGTCACGGTGCTCCAGTCGCGAGGGCCGATGACGCGGTCGGTCGCCGACGCGCGCCTGCTCTTCGAGGTCATGACGGCGACGCGTTCGCCGGCACGCGTGCCGAAGCGGCGTTTGATCGGCGTGGCCTACGAAGGCGCGCACCCCGCATGCGCGGACGCCTGCCGCCGCGCAGCGGATGCCCTTGTGCGCGCCGGCCATGCGGTCGAGGAGATCGGTTGGGATCCGGACCCGGTGACCGAGGGTTACGGCACGGTGAGGCGCGCGAGCATGGCGAGCTTCCCGGCGGACCTGTCGACATTTGGCCCCGGCATACAGAAGCTCGCGGCTGAGGGCCGCGACCTGAAGGCGATGGACTACTTCCACGCGTTCGACCGGGCAACCGACGCCGCCAACCGCGCCGTCGGCGTGCCGCTGCAGACGCGATTCGACTTCCTGCTCACCCCGACCCTGGGCTTGCCTCCCATGGCGATCGAAAACGTGCCGGCGTTCCTCGGCGACGAGTGGGCGCGCTACGTGCGGTTCGTCTTGCCCGTCAGCTTTGCGCGGACGCCGGCGCTCTCGATGCCTGCCGGCCTTCACGATGGCCTGCCGATCGGCGTGCAGCTCGTCGGTAAGTTCGCGCAGGAGTACGACCTGCTTGACTTCGCGGAAGAGCTCGAGCAGATGCCGGGCTTCGGGTTTCAGCGACCACCGGAGATGGATGGATGAAGGTTCAGCGCGTCGACATGTTCGTCTGCCCCTCTGCGAACCCGGCCGATACTTCCGGGCTCCAGGCGCTGGCCGACGCGGGCAAGATCAAGCCCGGCACTCTAGTGGCACTCGTCGGCAAGACCGACGGCACAGGCTTTCACGACGATTGGGGGCGGATCTGGGCCGACGCGGCCTTACGGGAATGGACTGCCAAGTTTCTCGGCGTCCCGAAAGACGACGTCGCGAAGCACGTCATCTTCGTCTTGTCAGGCGGATGCCCTGGAGTGATCACGCCGCACATCGCTGCCGTGACTCGTGAGTGGGTCGAGGACGGGAAGCCTTCGAGGGAAAAGCGTCTTGCGGTAGGACGAGCGGGTTCTGAATCGATCGCGCCGGAGGAAGTCGGGCGCATGGGCATGATCCGGAAGGTCGCGTCCGCGACGCAGGACGCTATGAAGGATGCGGGCATCACCGACCCGGAGGACGTCCACCTCGTCATGGTCAAGGTCCCGGGACTTACGGTCGCGAGCATCGACGACGCCGAGTCGCGCGGGCACACGGTCGTTTCGCACGACCTCACCTTCGGACCGGAAGGCGCAGGCTCGTACGCCAACGACGGCGCCGCGCTCGGCGTCGCGATGGCCCTCGGCGAGGTGCCCGAGTCGAAGCTCTCCGACGAAGTCGTGCGTCGCGACTGGGACCTTTACTCCGAGGTCGCGATGACTTCGTCCGGCGGCGAGAAGCGACACGGCGAGGTGGTCGTATTCGGCAACTCGATGGCTTCCGTCAGCCAGCTCGTGATCGGACACTCGATCACCACCGACTTCATCGACGCGCAAGGTGTGCGCAACGCGCTGCGATCGGCGGGCCTCAAGTTCAATGACGGACTTCCCGATCAAGAAGACCTCGACCGCCTCGTCCACGTCTTCGCGAAGTCCGTCATCCCTGGCAGCGACGTCGTTCGCGGTAATCACATCACCCTGCTCGATGACCACAATGCCTACCAGATCGGCAAAGCGCTCGGCGGCATGCTCGTCGCGTCGGTCACCGGTCGCACAACCAATTACGTGAGTGGCGGAGAGCGCAACTCGCATCAGGGTCCTCCCGGTGGCAACATCGTCGCCGCCGTCGTCCGCGCCGACACGTAACACTTTTCCTCATGAACGCGATCGTGGCCGAAGGGCTGGTCAAGATCTATCGCTCGCGCAAGAACGAGGTTCGCGCCCTGGACGGGCTCGATCTCACCGTTGCGGAAGGCACGGTGCTTGGCCTGCTCGGGCCCAACGGGGCCGGCAAGACGACGACCGTCCGCATCCTTACCACGCTCCTGCGACCGGACTCGGGCCGCGCTGAAGTCGCGGGACTCGACGTCGGACGACAGGCACAGGAGATCCGGCGTCTGATCGGGCTCTCCGGCCAGTACGCGGCGGTCGACGAGAACCTGACGGGCCGGGAGAATCTCTGGCTCTTCGGCCGGCTTTATCACCTCGCCGGCGACGTGGCACGCCGTCGCGCGAACGAGCTGCTCGAGCAATTCGAGCTGGGCAACGCCGCCGACCGCGTCGTCAAGACGTACTCCGGCGGCATGCGGCGCAGGCTCGATCTGGCGAGCGCGCTAACCGGCAATCCGCGCATCCTCTTTCTCGACGAGCCGACGACCGGTCTGGATCCCCGGGGCCGACTTGGCATGTGGGACGTAATCCGTGGACTCGTACGTGAGGGGGTGACGCTGCTGCTGACCACGCAGTACCTCGAGGAGGCCGACGCGCTCGCGAACACGATCGCGGTCGTCGACCAAGGGCGGATTATCGCGCGGGGCACATCGGACGAGCTGAAGGCCCAGGTCGGCGGCGAGCGGATCGAGGTCGTCGTACACGCGCGGGATGACATCTCCCGCGCCATCCGGGTCCTGACCGCAGAAGCGGACGGCGACCATTCAATCGACGATCACATGCGCAAGATCACCGTCTCGGCCCGAGGTGGGGCGCAGCGCCTTGCCCAGGTCGTGCGCGAGCTGGATGACGCGCAGATCGCGATTGACGACATCGCCCTGCGCCGGCCCACCCTCGATGACGTTTTCCTGACACTGACAGGCCACGGCGCAGAGGCCGCCACCACGGCTGGTGAATCGAATGACCGATAGCGGAGCGCGCCAGGCGCTCGAAGACGGTCTCGTCGTCGCGTGGCGAAACCTGAAGCGAGTGCCCCGAATTCCGGAACTCGCGCTCTTCGCGATTTTGCAGTCGATCATGTTCGTGCTGCTGTTCGCCTTCGTTTTCGGAGGCGCGATCCCACTTCCCGGCGGCGCGTCCTACCGCGAGTACCTGATGCCCGGCATCTTTGCCCAGACCATCGTCTTCGCCACCGCCACCACCGCGATCGGCATGACGGATGACCTCAGCAAAGGAATCCTGGATCGTTTTCGCTCCTTGCCGATGGCCCGGTCCGCGGTGCTAAGCGGGCGGACGCTGTCCGATGTCGTCTACAACGCAGGGATCCTGGTCGTGCTCATGCTGTCCGGGCTTGCCGTCGGATGGCGAGTCCACAGCAGCGTCCCCGAGTTTCTCGCCGGCGTCGGCCTGCTCCTACTCTTCGCCTTCGTGATGGCGTGGATCGGGGTGTGGCTCGGCTTGACCCTGAGGACGGTCGAGGTCACGCAGCAGGTGTCGTTCACGGTCCTGTTTCCGCTGACGTTCCTGTCGAACGCCTTTGTTCCGACCCAGACATTGCCCTGGTGGTTGAAGCCGGTGGCCGAGTGGAACCCGGTGAGCGCGCTGACAGCTTCGACCCGACACCTCTGGGGGAATCCAAATCCGTTCGCGGGCGGCGGGCTCCCGGCGGAGCACCCGATCGAGCTGACCCTGGCCTGGGTGGTGGTCCTGCTGGCGATCTTCGCGCCGCTTGGAGTCTGGCGCTACCGATCGATGAGCCGCTAGGGAGTCTTCCTCATCGGCTCAGCTCGAACAGTTTGAGCGGAGAGAGGGGCATCTCCGTGATGGCGATTCCAGTTGCGTCCTCGATCGCGGACGCCAGGACCGCGCCGACTGGAATCACGCCCGCCTCGCCCGCCCCCTTCACGCCCAGCGGATTGAGTGGCGAGGGGGTCTCGATGTGGTCGATGTCGATCGCTGGGATCTCGGTCGCGTAGGGCATCAGGAACTCCATGAACGACGCGTTGCGCAGCTGCCCGTCGGCGTCGTAGGCCAGCCGCTCGTAAAACGCCCCGCCGATGCCCTGCGCAACCCCACCCTCGATCTGGCCCTGCAGGACGAGAGGGTTGATCACGCGGCCACAGTCGTGGACGACGACGTACTTGAGGATCTCGAGGCGAAATGTATTCGGATCCACGCGCACGTACGCGGCGTGGCAGCCCGACGCCCACGTCGAGCCGGGCGGGCTGTAGTAGCCGGTCGCCTCGAGGCCAGGCTGCTCGCCGTCGCGCAGGGGTGGCCCTTCTCGCGGTTTCGCGGTGAACTGCGTCGCGGCTTCCGTTCCTCCGCCAAACGCGTATCGCACGGGGTTGGAAAGCACCGCGACCGCCGACAGCGGGATGCCGCGGTCGGGCGAGCCCTTCACCCGCACGCGCCCGCCCACGAGCTCGAGGTCTTCGACCGCAGCCTCGAGGTGGTCGGCGGCGATGTGCCTGGCCTTGTCCGCCACCATGCGGGCCGCGACGTGCATCGCGTTGCCGGCGGTGACCGCGCCGCGAGAGGCAAAGGTCCCCACCCCCCACGGAAAGCGGCGCGTGTCCCCGCTGGTCACCTCGACGTCGCTGACGTCCACGCCCAGCTCGTCCGCAACGATCTGCGCCCACACCGTGGCGTGCGCCTGCCCCTGGTTTGGGATGCCGGTCGCGGCGACGACCTTGCCTGAGACGAGGACCTGGACATGCGCCCCCTCGTACGGCCCGACGCCGGTGCCTTCGACGTATACCGCGATCCCCATGCCGACGTGGTCGCCCGCGGGCCGCGGGCCGAGCTTCGAGATCGCGCGCGCGAGCAGGGTCGGATAATCGCCGCTGTCGTAGACGACTGTGTTGCCGTCCTGCCACGCGACCCCGAGGTAGTAGGGAAAGTCACCGCTCTGGATGAGGTTGCGCCGCCGGACCTCGATCCGGTCCAGGCGGAGCTCGGCCGCGATCGCGTCGAGGGTGCGCTCCATGACGAAGCAGGCGTGAGGGCGGCCCGCGCCGCGATACGGCGAGGTCGGGGTCGCGTTCGTGTACATGTCGCGAAAACGGACGCGATAGCTCGGGATCCTGTATGGCCCCGGCAATTGGGCCGCGGTGATGATCGGGAGGATGATCCCGTAGGGCGTGTAGGCGCCGCCATCGTGGATGAAGTCGTCGCTCAGCGCCAGCAGGCGGCCCTCGGTGTCGAAGCCGACCTCGACCTCGTGGACCTGGCCGCGCTCCTGGTTCACCGCGGTGAAGTGCTCCTGGCGATCCTCGGTCCACTTCACGGGCCGTCCAAGCTGGATCGCCGCGTAGGGGACAAGGAGCTCGTCGGGGTAGAAAAGCATGATCTTGGGCCCGAAGCCGCCGCCAACATCAGGTGCGATGACCTCGACGTTCGACTCGGGCAGGCCGAACAGAACCGCGAGACCGCCCCGAATCGAGGTCGGCGACTGGGTCGAGTCGTACACGGTGAGCTTGCGGTCGCCGGCCGTCCATCGCGCCCACACCGCGCGCCCTTCCATGGGGCTCGCGGCGGCGCGCTCGTAGCGAAGCTTCAAGCGCTTGCGGTGGGGCGCTTCCTGCAGCGCGTTTTCGACGTCGCCGACTTCCTGGAGCATTTCCGCGGCGACGTTGCCCGGCACATCGTCATGGACGAGGTGCTCCGCGCGCAGCGCAGCCTCAGGTGTGATCACGACTGGCAGCGGTTCGTATTCGACCTCGACGAGCTCGGCCGCATCTTCGGCCACATATCTCGATTCCGCGACCACAAATGCCACCGCCTCGCCGGAGTAGCGAACGCGATCTGACGCGAGGCAGCGCTGCGTCCGGCCGTGGGTCAGGTTGGGGTGAGGGATGAGCAGGGGCAGGTCGACGCCGCCGAACGGGAGGTCGGCCGCGGTGTAAACGGCGATCACGCCAGGCATCGCGCGTGCCGCGGACGCGTCGATGGATCGGATCCGGGCGTGCGCGTACGGAGAACGGACAAAGCAGCATTCGAGCGCGCCGTCGCCGAAATCGTCCGTGAACCTGCCGTGCCCTCGCAGCAGGCGGTCGTCCTCGACGCGCTGGACAGGCGCCCCGAACCACCGAGTGCTCATTGACGCCCCGTCATCCTCTCTCCTTGCGTCGAGAGCTCGACGGCTCGGTGGACTGCGCGGCGGATCGATGCGTAGCCCGTGCAACGGCACAGGTTGCCGGCGATCCCCTCCTCGATCTCCACCGGGCTCGGGTCCGGATGCTGGGCGAGCAGGCCCACGACTGACATCACAAATCCCGGTGTGCAGAAGCCGCACTGGAGGGCGTGGCACTCGTGGAAAGCCTGCTGCACCGGATGCAGCGCGGTCCCATCACGCGAAAGCCCCTCGATCGTCGTCACGTCGTGGCCCTCCGCCTGCACCGCAAGCATCAGGCAGGACCGAATCGGCGCGCCGTCGAGCAGGACGGTGCAGCACCCGCACACTCCGTGCTCGCATCCGACATGCGTGCCGGTAAGGCCGAGGTCGTGGCGCAGGTGGTCGGACAGAAGCCGGCGAGTGTCGTCAGTCGCGGCGCGCTGGACGCCGTTGACCCTCATGCGGCGAACGCCCTGTCGGTCAGAACCCGGACCAGGTGCAAACGGAACTCGCGCGAGGCCTCGAGGTCGGCGCTGGGCTCGAGGCCTCGCGTCGGGTCGTGCGGGTCCGCCAGCACCGGCGTGGGCGCCACCCCGAACAAGGCCAGCCGGTCTGCGTAGCGCACCGCGCCCGCAAGCGCGAAATCTCCGTGGCGGCGAGATTCTTCGACGATGGCGTGCCTATCGGTGGACTCTGGGAACCACGCTTCGACCATCAGCTCGTCAGGCGCGAGCGTGGTTTCCATGACGCTGGTGAAAAGCTCGGCCGCCGATATCACGCGATCTCCACGCGTAGACCGCGCAATCACATGGCCGTTGAGCGCGAGCAGCACCGCCGGCAGCTCGGACGCCGGATCGGCGTGGGCGATGCTGCCGCAGACGGTGCCCCGGTTGCGGATGACCCTGTGGGCGACCAGCCGGATCGCCTCGGTGAGCAGCGGGCAGATCCGCGCGACGACCTCAGAGTCTTCGACCGCGGCCTGGCGGGCGAGGGCCTGCACCGCGATGCCTCGGTCGCGCTCGTAGATCCTCTCGAGCCCCGAGACGCGGTTGATGTCGACGAGATGCTGCGGCCGCGCGAGCCGGAAGTTGAGCAATGGGACGAGCGATTGCCCTCCGGCCAGCACCTTCGCGTCCTCGAGAGTCGCCAGCAGCCCGCACGCTTCGTCGACCGATGCCGGCGCGTGGTACGCGAAGGGCGGTGGCTTCACCTATTCGAGCATCGCCACGGCGCGGCACAGGGCCGCCTCGCCGCCCTGGAACCGCCACGGAAAGCATCCGAGGAGGATCTTCTGGTCGAGGACCTCGTCGATCTGCCCTCCGAGGTTTTCGATATGCACCACGTCGTGTGGAAACAGAAGCGTGTGCATGATCTGGTAGTCGGCCTTCGGAAAGATCTCGTCGAGGCTGCGGCCAAGCTTTTGCTCTGCGTCCTCCGCCTCGTCGGCGCGGATCCGCCGGATCACGGTGTTCATCGGGTGGTCGGCACTGCCTACGTCGACGGCGATCCAGCGCACGCCCCGGTCGAGCACCCATTCGGCGAATGCACGCCCGGGCCCGGGATGACGGATGAAGTACTTGGTCTCGTCGAGGCTCGATCGGTCGGTCCAGTTCTCGGGGTAGTGCCGGTGGTAGCCGGTGTGGATGACGAGGATGTCGCCGCGCTCGATGCGGAGGCCCGTTGTTTTCTCCCATTGCTCGAAGTGCTCGGGCCCGTAGATGTCGTAGTCGCCCAGGCCCATCGCTTCGAGGTCGACCACGGCGGCCGGGCCGATCAAGAAGTCGAGCGGTAGGTCGCCGATGAACTTGCCGCCCGTCATGAAGTGCGCGGGCGCGTCGAGGTGAGTGCTGACGTGGAGGGTCATGGTGATCTCCTGGCCGCCCGCTTTCTCGAACGCCAGCCGCTTGATCCACCTGATCGCCGGGCCCGGATACCCCGCGAACGCGGGCGTGTGCAGGGAGAAGTCCTGGGTGAGGTCGAGGAATCTCACTTTGGATTCGCTTCGGTGAGGACGGAGCGCTGCACCTTGCCCATGGCGTTGCGGGGCAGCTTGTCCACCGTGATCACGCGCTTCGGGCACTTGTAAGACGCGAGGCGCTCATGCGAGAACGCGATGAGCTCGCTTTCGACCACCGGCCCGGAACCCGATGGCACCACGAACGCGGTGACCTCCTCCCCCCACTTGTCGCTCGGGATGCCGGCGACCGCCACCTCCAGCACCGCAGGATGGTCCTCCAGCACCAGCTCCACCTCGCGCGGGTAGACGTTGAAGCCGCCTGTGATGATCAGCTCCTTGATCCGGCCGCGGATCGCGAGCGTCAGGTCCTCGCCGATCTCGCCTACGTCGCCTGTCTTGAAGAAGCCGTCGGGGGTGAAAGCCTCTTCGGTCGCCTTCGGGTTGCGCCAGTAGCCCTGGAAAACCTGGCCGCCCTTGAGGAGGACCTCGTCGAGCTCGCCGAGCCTCACCTCGACGCCCGGGAACGGGTAGCCGACGCGCCCGGCCTGACGCGGACCGTCGTAGGGATTGGTCACGACGATGCCTCCCTCGGTGATGCCGTAGCGTTCCACGGGCGGCTGGCCGAGCAGTCGCTCGCAGCGCTCGAACAAAGCAGGAGGCAGGGGCGCCGACCCGCACACGAAGACGCGCACGTGCCCAAGGTCGGTCGGGTGCTCCTCCAGCCAGTCGCACAGGCGCTGATACATGGACGGCACGCCGAAGAACATCGTCCCGCCGCGGGTGAGCTCATCGACGACGTTTTCCGGTGTGAAGGGGATCAGCACCGCGCACCCCCCGCTCAGCAGCGTCCCGTGGAGGCCCATGCCCAGGCCGTGAAGGTGAAAGAGCGGAAGGGCGTGGACGAGGACGTCGCCGTCCGTCCAGCGCCAGACCTCGAGGGCCCCGCGGCCCTGGGCGAGAAAGTTGCCGTGGTCGAGCACCGCGCCCTTGGGCCGGCCGGTCGTCCCCGACGTGTAGAGGATCGCGGCGGGACTCTCGGGTGTGAGCTCTGGCATCGGGGGTGCTTCCGCGCGTGGCAGGTCCCCGATATCGATCGCTCGCACGCCGAGCTTGTTCACGATCTCCGCGCGCGGGCCGTCGGCGAGGACGAGGGTGGGTTCCGAGTCGCGCATGATGTGCTCCGCCTCGGCCGAGTGATAGTCGGGGTTCATCATCACGGCGCACGAGCCGGCCCGCTGCACGCCGAGGTAAGCGACCACCCAATCGAGCGAGTTCGCCGCGTAGATGGCAACCCGGTCGCCCGCTTTTACGCCGCTACCGTGCAGTCCCCCTGCGACCGCCTCAGCCCCGCGGCGCAGCTCGTCGCGGGTCAGCGTCCGATCACCCGCTCGGAGCACCACGTCCGACCCAGGCCTGAGCAGTTCGTCCGGGAGGGTGCCGGCGCGCAGCTTGCGGCGCAGCCCGTCGAGCTCGGTCGCCGTCACGGCCTCACGCGACACGCGGCTAAGAATGACCGATCAGCGGGCGCTGGTCACCGACGGTCGGGTGGCGCGCCGTCGCTGCCACAGCAGCATCACGCCAAGCGCTAGCAGGACGAGCAGGAACGGAACCAGGATGGGGATGAGCACAGCCGTCAACGACAACGCCGCCGAGAAGGCGTCCTCGAGCATTGACAGCGGCGGGCCCAGCAAGGCCACGTTGGCCACCGGCCGGATCGTCGCCCGCGCGGCGTGCACCGTTCCCGCGATCGCACCACCCGCGAGGAGGCTTGCGATCACGGCGACACCCGAGTCCATGGAGGAGATCGTTCCGGTCTGCGAGGCGAACAGGATCGCTCCGGCAGCAGCCGAGACGGGCAGCATCACGGCGTGTCCCACCGAGTCGAGGGCGGGCACCTTGTCGATGGCGAACTCGACGACCGCAAGCGCCACGAGCCCCCAGAAGGCGATATCCGAGGCGAGCGCGTCGTACGGCGGCGCGAGGTGGATCAGCCCCAGTCGGGCCAGCAGGCTCACGATGAGCAGCGGCAGGGTCGCGTTCAGCCCGCTCGCGCCGGCCAGCCCGAATGCCGCCGGGAGCGCCATCAGACCCGGATTCACCTCACTCTGTTTCTACCACGCCTGCGCCGGCACTAGTCGGTGGCGACGACCTCCGCCGGCTCACTTTCCTTGTCGCGCACGTGACCGGGTCGCAGCAGCTGGTAGAGGACGATCGCGCTGAGCGCACCGAGGCCGAGATTGTTGAACGTGAGCGTGAGCCCGCCGAGGTGGATCGGGATGGCCTGCGTCGCCGGAATGCCGGCCGCGATGAC
>Ga0070697_100002503_pt1 | contig 14135 bp, 9 predicted proteins | sample KBSK1501metaG_FD_65475 | JGI IMG/M metagenome (GOLD analysis project Ga0070697, IMG submission 65475) | Corn, switchgrass and miscanthus rhizosphere microbial communities from Kellogg Biological Station, Michigan, USA - KBS K1-50-1 metaG | ecosystem: Host-associated > Plants > Roots >...
AATTCCCGGCGCTGACCCCGCTGGTCACTCAGCTGAACGCCGATGGCATTATCGAGCTGGGGGAAGCAATCGTGTCCATTCACGGGCCTGGGGCGATCTTGAGCCAGCGCCACTGAGCGTAGGTTGATCTTTGTTGCGAGTGCGTTGTTCCCTGGTAGGCTGGCGGCCTCGTTTCCGCGGGATGCGGTCGCTGCCGCGGGCAAGCATGCGAAGCGGCCGGAGGGGAAGCTGCCGCCGCATGTGATGGTGTAAGTGGCGCTGGCGTTGTTGGCCGGCGACGACTACAGGTCGCTGCCCGGCAGCCGGGGCGTGGGCGGTCAGCGCCAGTAGGGTTGCGCTTCCGCGCCCGCGGTGACGATGGTCCGCCCGTCCAGCGGGCAGCTGGTCTGCCCGGGGCCATGATCGGGCGAGGCGATGGACAGCGTCCCTGGCTCCGGCGGGGGAAGCGGGTATAGCCAGAGCCGGAGCGTGCAGGCCACTGCGCTGTCCTCTGCGCCGGGCACACCGGGGCTGCCTTCCTCCTGCTGGCCATACTTCATCAGCGTGAGCGCATCCCCGCCGGGGGGTCGCCGGCGGAGGGGCTCCCTGGCATCCGTTGCCGCGGCGATCCCCGCGCCGAACCGGGTCGTGAACACGATGCGGTCGAAGACGCCGGGTACCGCGTCGCTGCCCCGGGCACTGGCCTGCACGTCGAACATGCACCCGTTCGGGTAGACACTCAGATGAGACAGGGCGACGATCATCCGCTCAGCGCGGATGAGGAACTGCCCCATGGGCACGATCGCGGCCAGCACGTCGTCCGGGGGCATCCAGGAGGGGCGGGCGACGTCCGGTTCACCGTTCGCCATGACCTCAGACCATACCCGTGTGCCAGCAGGTTGCCGGATGTCGGCCAGCCCGCCACGGAACGACACACCCGCGACGAAGATCAGCTTTCGCTACGCGGCACTGGGTGTTGAGCCCGCTGGCCACGCGACACGCCGTGACCTGAGGGTGTTTGAACCTCTAGTCCGGGTTGGGCAAGCTTAGGACTTGTGTTCGATCCGCCCGGCGCGGCCGGGGAGCAGCGTGAGCTGGTTGCGCGGCTGCGCGCGGTGATCGGGGCCAGGGATGCCGAGCTGGCCGCCCTGCGGGAGGGATTCGCCGCGGCGCGCGCGGACCTGGAGGCGGAGCGGGAGCTGCGGCGGCGGCTGGAGCTGCGGGTGGCTGAGCTGGAGCGGCGGCTGCGGATGGACAGCTCCGATTCCGGGACGCCGAGCTCGAAGGAGCCGATCGGGGCGAAGGAGCGCAGGAAGGCGCGGCGGCGCGAGCGGCAGTCCTCGGAGCGGGAGCGGCGCCAGGACCGCAAGCCGGGCGGGCAGCCCGGGCACCCCGGTAAGGGGCTGTCCCGGGACCAGGACCCGGATGAGCGGCGGGAGGCTGACCCGCCGCCGCGGTGCTCCCGGTGCAGGGCCAGCCTGGCGGGGGCGGCGTACGCGGGGTCGTCGTGGGCGCAGGTCTGGGATGTCAAGATCATCCGGCACGTCATGGAGTGGCTGCTGCCGGGGCTGCGGTGCGGCTGCTGCGGGACGGTGACCACCGTGGCGCCGCCGCCGGGAGCGCAGGCCGGGTCGGTGTCGTACGGGCCGCTGCTGAATGCGGCGGCGGTGCTGCTGACCGGCTACGGGAACGTGCCGCCGGAGCGGGCCGCGAAGCTGATGGGCATGCTGCTGGGGATGCCGGTCTCGGCCGGGTTCGTGGATAAGGCCAGCGCCCGGCTGGACGGGAAGCTGCAAGACGCCGGGTTCGATGAGGCGATGCGCGCCGCGCTGGCCAAAGAGCCGGTGCTGGCCGCCGATGAGACCCCGGTCAGCGTGCTGGCTCCCGGGACTGACCCGGACAGCGGCGAGCCGGTGCTCGGCGCGGCGCAGGTGATGGTGCTCCGCACCCCTGACGAGCGGCTGGTGTGGCTGCAGGCGCTGGCCTCCCGGCGGGCGGAGGCCATCACCGCGCTGCTAGCGTTCTTCACCGGGTTCCTCATCGTCGACGGCTACACCGCCTACCAGCAGCTATCTGGCCAGCTCACCGGGATCCAGCAATGCTGCCAGCACATCATCCGCCGATGCCGCGCCGTCGCGAAGCTCGGCCCCGGCAGCCTGCAATCCTGGGCCACCGACGTGATCGCCATCTTGCGGGAGGCGCACCAGGCCGCGGAAGCCGCCCGCGCCCGCGGCCAGCCGCTCGCCGCGGGCCTGCGTGCCAGGCTGCGCCAGCGCTACGACGCCGCCGTGAACTTCGGCATCATCCACAACCGGCTGCGGGACTGGGACGGCGACGGCAACCACCCCGGATACGCACTCGGCTGCTGGCTGCGCGACCACGCGGACCAGGTCTGGCTGTTCACCAAGGTCCCCGCCGTCGAATGGACCAGCAACTCCGCCGAGCGCGCGGTCAAAGGCCCCAAACGCCACCAGGCCGTCTCCGGATACTGGCACACCCAGGCCACCCTCGCCCGCTGGTGCCGCGTCCGCAGCTACCTCGACTCCGCCGCCAACCACGGCCTCACCGCGATCGACGCCATCACCAGCGCTCTGGCCGGCCAGCCATGGCTCCCGGCCACCCCGGCCGCCATCCCAATCGCCGCCTGAACGCCTGAACAACGGGTCCGGCACCCGTGAATGGACACAAGCAATCGCCGCGAAGGTTGACGATATCCTCGTGGTTATCGAGCACCTGAAACAGCAGACGCTCGCGCCGGCGACCACTGCGGGTCAGTTGCTCGGGCTTCCACTCGACACCATGGACCGCATCGTAAACGCCCTTCTGGCAATTCCATCAATGTACGACACTGATGCCAGGAACGTCATTCTCAATATGCTGCCCAGAGGGATTCGGGACTCGATTCCGCGAAGCTCGCTGCCCCGAGTCCAAGTTTACAACATCGTGCGTACCTGCCCCAATCACGAGCACGGCTTGCGCGATCTGGTCAGGGCGATACGTTCGGTCGAAGGCGACTCTATGCCCATGCGGGAGCTCGATAACCTCATACTCGAGGTCGGTGACACGCCCGACGGCCGGGGGAGCGTACACGAGGACAGGTCGGGCCAGGTTTGATGAGCACGCGTAGTTTCGAGGCGAAGCAACGCCTGACAAATCGTCTCGCGTCGGTCCCGACAATCGCCAGCGAAAGCGGCCGCGCCGCCGTGCTGAGCATGCTGAGAGACCTGAATTATGATCTCCCGCAGCTCCCAGACGATAGTGTCCAGATTATCTGTTACTCCATGATCTCGGTCGGCGCGCGACAGCCGGGCCTTTTGCAGCAGCTCGCGAATGTCATTGAAAGCTTCGACCAGTCCAAACAAGCTAGGAGTTTCTCCGCCGAGGTCAGGTCTCACCTGCCGGGAGACTTCTTCGCACTTGACGAGCGCATGAAGTTTATCGACGATCTGTCCGCTCTAATTGAGCCCGCCCAGTTTCACATGTACTTCACTCGCGCGGCCGGAGACGTATGCCCGGTCGAGCTCGACAACGTCGAGACCCTGCTGCGCGAACTCGAGGAGCTGAGGTCCACCGAGACCTGCCATCCGCTGATCCTGCTGACCGAGGAGGTCGCGTCCCAGGCACACAGGTCTAGTGGCCGCCGTGTGGCGAAGAATTGGTCTGAGCGGCTGGCCGACCTCATCGACGAGAGCGAGCCAGACAATCGCGGCGGGCAGCGAGCGAAGCTGGCCGCCTTCCGCAAGGCTCAGTCAAACAGTAAAAGACCGGATCGCGGTGTCGAGCAAGCCACGCTGACGCTGCTGCTTGATCCCTATAGGGGAAGCCCCGGCGCCGGATACCTGCTGAGCGCGTGGCTCTTCCACGGGAACGGGCTACCGGAGTGCCAGTGCGCGACGGAGACTCCGATCAGCCTCGAGGAGATAAGGGAGATCCTGATCGAGGGGCTTAAATCGGTGATACACCGGCTCTCACGTCCCGACGCGGAGCTGGACGTGCGCGTTGAGTTCTTCCTTCCGCGCAGGCTGATGGATTATGCCGTGGAGGACTGGCCCGATGACGATGGCGTCACGCTCGGCTCGCGGTTCGTCGTCCTGGTCCGTGATCGCGACCGGCTTGGGAATGAGATCGCATGGCCGGTGTGGAAGCGAAAGTGGAACCACCTGATGGACGGGGGAAACGGTCATGGCGGGCCGCTTTCGGGCTGGATAACCTGTATGGACGCGTTGTGTCGTGCCGGCGAGCTATCCCACAAGCTGCTCGGCGACGAGTTCGTGTCGTTGGGCCTGACCTTTCCGCCTGGTGTGCCGCGCATTGAGCTGGAAGAGGCCCTGAAGGCTGGACTGCCGGCGGCGGTGTGGCCGCGGACGCGCTGTCCCCATCCAGTACCAGCGACAGGGGATGAGGACTGCCTGGGAGCGGCCTTCCGGGACAGCGTCCTCCGCAGGCTCGGCGATCGGGAGGTCTCCGAGCTCCCGCTGGTCGTCCAGGAGCTGCGGATGGAACGCGCGGCGAACGGCGGAGCGGGGCCGGGGGTGGCCTTGCTCTGGGATAACGCAGGTCGCTATCCCCCCACAGGGCACGATTTTCCCCTCGACGTTCCCTATGCATGGAGCCGCGATGAACGCATGGCCAATTTACCGCGGGACCGGTGAACCGCACGACTGGGAACTGCCAGAGCCGCCGGACTGGCGGACGTTCGCCGGCGAGCCGTCCCTCGAACCGCCGTCGGGTAACGAGTACCAGACCGAGCGCCGCCTCGGTGCGCTCGCGCGAGCCGTGACCTACCGGCCTGGCGACGAAGAGGTCGCGATGGTCAACGCCGCGCTGTACTTGCGACGGCCGCTGATGCTCACCGGCAAGCCCGGGACGGGTAAGTCGTCACTGGCGTACAGCGTTGCGCGGGAACTGAACCTGGGACCGGTGCTCAGCTGGTCGGTCACCAGCAAGTCAACGCGTCAGGACGGCCTGTACCGGTACGACGCGCTGGCCAGGCTGCATGACGTGGGCCTTATGCGGGAAGCCGGCGGCGGCACCGTGCTGGATATCGGCCGCTACCTGCGCCTCGGCCCGTTGGGTACCGCTCTGCTGCCGTACAAGCGGCCGAGGATCTTGCTGATCGATGAGCTGGACAAGTGCGATATCGACCTCCCTAACGACCTGCTGAACCTGTTCGAGGAGGGCGAGTACGAGATCCCGGAGCTGTCACGGATCTCCGCGGAGCAACCCGAGACGAACGTGCGCACCGACGATGGCACCGGATCCGTGCCGATCCAGGACGGTAAGGTCCGTTGTGCCGAGTTCCCGCTCATCATCATCACGAGCAACGGAGAGCGGGACTTCCCGCCGCCGTTCCTGCGCAGGTGCCTGCAGCTGGAGCTGCAGCAACCATCGCGCGACAGACTCGAGTCCATCGTGCGGGCCCACCTCGGTGACGAGGGACTGGAGCAGAGCGGGGGCCTGATCGACCGGTTCATCGGTCTGCGCAGGAACGGTGACCTGGCCACCGACCAGCTGCTCAACGCGATCTTCCTGACCTTCCACGAGGAGCTGGCAGGTAACAAGGAGATGCTGATCACGTCGGTGCTCAAATCGCTGAACCCGGCCGACACCTGAGCGGCGACGCAGGACCGATGGCCATCCGGCAGCTCATCGATCTCCTAGTGGAGCTCAACCTGAGCCCCACCAGGGAAGATGTCCTGGACGTGCTCTGGCTGGCAAGCCGGATCCCGGCCACCGCCCCGGGTCTGCCGGCCGTCCCGATGCAGCTCTCGCCACAGTCAGCCCCGTCACAGTCAGCACCGGTCCAAGGTCGGCCCGAGGTGCCCGCGCACAAGCCGGACGATGCCGATGCACCCCGGTCCCGCCAGCCCGCGAGGGGTCAGGCCGCTGACAGTGCGGAGCACACGCTTCATCTGGCTGGGCCCGCCGAGCGCCGCGAGCGGCCGGCTGCCGCGATCCGGGTGCCGGCCGTCGCGGCGCTGGGAAATCAGCTCGAGCTAGCGAGGGCGCTGCGCCCGCTGAAGCGGCGGGCTCCCTCCCGGCTGCTTGTCGAGGTCGACGAGAACGCCACGGTCAGCAGGGTCGCCGACGAGCGCGTCTGGATCCCGGTCCTCAGGCCTGCCGCCACGAGATGGCTGGAGCTGGCCGTCGTGGTGGACGGCTACGAGTCGATGGCGATCTGGCGGCAGGTCATCAGAGAGTTTCGCGCGATACTCGAAGGGCTCGGCGCGTTCAGTGACATCCGGTTCTGGGTGCTTGACCATAAGGCCACGGAATCGGGCCGGATTAGGGTCCGCCCCTGGCAGCCGGGCTCTCCGCCGCGCCGCGCGGGCGAGCTCGTAGATCCGACCGGACGGCGCGCGATCATCGTGGTGAGCGACTGCATCGGCCCCATGTGGCGATCCGGTGCGGTGCAACGGCAACTCGCTAGCTGGGGGACGACTCAGCCCGTGGCCATCGTGCAGCCGCTCGCGCAGCGGCTGTGGTCATACACCAGTGCGCGGCCGAGGCCGGCCGAGCTGCTGGCCCTCAGGCCCGGTTCGCCCAACGCGCAGCTTGTCGTCTCACGCCCAGCCCAGGAGACGGGTCCCGGCCGGAAACGGGTCCCGGTGCCGGTCCTCGAGCTCGAGGCGGACTGGCTGGCGTCCTGGAGCCGCCTGATCACCGCGAGCGGAGCCGCGGTCGTCCCCGTGATGGCCTTGTTCACGGGTCAGACGGACGAGTCGGCCGAGCCGCGACAGGCCAGCGCCCAATCACGCGCCCAGGCCGGCGGCGACCTGGTACGGCGCTTCCGGGCCAGCGCGTCGCCCGAGGCGTTCAAGCTCGCCGTCTACCTCACCGCGGCGCCCATCAGCCTGCCAGTGATCCGGCTGATCCAACGAGCGATGCTAGGCACCTCCAGCCGGTCCCAGGTCGCGGAGGTCTTCCTGGGTGGCCTGCTGCGCAGGCTCGATGGCCAGGTCGCCGATGATCCCGACGCCGTGCAGTACGAGTTCGTAAGCGAGGCCGTGCGGCAAGACATGTCCCGGCGGTTGCGCAGGACCGATGCCGTTGAGGTCCTGCGCCAGGTCTCCGATCTCATGGAGGTCCGGTTCGGCCACGCGCGCGACTTCCGGGCCCTGCTCGCGGGCCGCGACGTCGCCGGTGATTATCTGATCGGACCGGAAAGCAGGCCCTTCGCGCTGGTCGCGGAGCGGGTGCTGAGAGGACTGGGAGGCCAGTACCTGGCTCCGGCCAACCGGCTGGCCAGCGCTCTGAACCCGCAGGCGGCGGTCCCCAGCGTGGCGGTACCCGAGATGGGGGCCGCCAAGGTGGGGACGGCTGTTCAGCCTCCGCCGACCGTGTCGGTACGGCGGAGCAAAGAGCGCCCGCTCGTGTGCCCGTACTGCTACCACGCCTTCGCCGACCGGGACATCCTCTTCCGCTGCACGGGGCAGGCGGGAGCGAACCGGGCCGCCTGCAAACCGCAGCGTGACCTAGTGCTGGAGCGGGAGACGGGACAGTTCGCGACCCTGCTGCCCCCGGTGTTCGAGACACGCAAGAGCACCGATGAGGCGATCTGTCCCTGGTGCCATGAACCGTCCCGCATTCAGGTATGCCCGCGCTGTCACAGCAGGCTGCCCGCCACCTTCCGGTCCGCCGACGGGCGGATGATCGCCCTCGCGGGTCCGAGCATGGCCGGCAAGACGGCCTACATGACCGTCCTGATCCACGAACTGAGACACGGCGCGGGAGAGCGCCTCAACGCGTGGGCCACGGCAGCCGACGATACGACGCATGAGCGATTTACGCGAGATTACGACTCGCCATTGTATAGGAAATCTCTTTTGTTCCGCCGGACCACCACACCTGGGCAGAGCAATATACAGCCCCTAGTGTTCCGTTTCACGATGACACCCCAGAGCGGCTTCAGGCGTCGCCAGAAGGAATTGCTACTCTCGTTCGCCGACGGGGCGGGGGAGGATCTCGTGAATGACGTCAAGATAGATCTCATGATCCGGTACCTGGCGGCGGCCGACGGCGTCATCACATTGATAGACCCGCTTCAGCTTCCCCATGTACGAAACGCGCTCAGCCCCGATGTCACACTTCCTCCGGCGCTTCCCCCGGACCAGATATCCGCTTTCGGGAGGATCACCGAACTACTTCTGGCAGGCTCCGGTGCCACCATCGTGTCCAAGCCGGTGGCCGTGGTCCTGACCAAGATGGACGCGCTTTGGAGCCTGATTCCTGCAGGAAGCGCGCTACGAGAGTCGGTCCGGCTTGCTCCCGTCTTCGATGAGTCCGGAAGTGCGGCGATGGAGAGGGAAACAACTAATTTGCTGATTAAGTGGGGAGCTGGGCAAATCGTCGAAACGGCTCGGAATTCCTACTCCAGAAGCCGCTTCTTCGCGGTCTCATCACTCGGCGCACCGCCGACGGACGGTAATCGCGTGCACCCCCAGGGAATCCGGCCGCATCGCATGACAGATCCGTTTATCTGGTTGCTGAGCCAGTTCTCTTTCGTTCCCACGACCCGGTGAGGCTGGCATGGCATTCTATCAGCTGCATTACACTTCATGCGAGAGTGGCCTATCCGGTTATTCTGGCTTTCAGTTCTGCGCGGCAACTCCCGGAGTGCCTGATTTTGTCATGCGCGAGGTTGAACGGCAGACTGTCTACGAGCCGCCCGCCGTCATGCAGGAGATACTGGATAGGCCGCTTGCGGAATTCCCAGTCAACCTGCTGCATGCCTACAGTCACGACTCGAACACACTGATAATTTCCCGTGTGCAGTATGCCGGACTTGATTTTTCGAATAGGTCAGGGAACTACTTCGCGCACTCGCTTGTCAGCGACAGCCCTGCCGAAGACCTGGCGTCAGCCCTGCCGGTGGAGCTCTGGGGCGCGCCGTTCTGGCTCGCTGAGCCCGGCGGCGCGCTGGAGCTGCCGCCGCTGCCGCCACCGTCGCCGAGCGGGGCCATTACGCCTCAGTCGGTAGCTAACTTCGCGATATCGCGCGCACTGAGCGAGGAGCAGCTCGCGGCGCTGCTGACCGCGGTCGAGGGGGCGATGACGGGTGGGCGACAGGTGCTGCTCATCGACTCCGGCACCGAAGCCATCTGCCTCTGGATAGCGGTGATGTCGTATCTGCTTGGCCCCGTAGGCGGACGCCAGCTGACGTTCTCCACCTACAGCTACGATCCGCGGCGCTGCCAGACCCACGTTGTCGGCACCGTGAGCGCGGCGAAGCCGCTGCGTGCCGACATCATGACCGGACTGCACGTCTTCGACCCTGTCGAGGGCGCGGTGCCGGACGTCGCGCCTGGCCCGGCTGCCTTGCTCCTGGCCCGGCTAGGCGTCAGTAACGCGGCTGCGACCTGGCGCCTGGCAGAGTCGCTGGCGGCTGAGCCGGGTCGGACGCTGGCGGAGGCCCTGCCGATCCTAGCCAGCGCGGCCCTGATGCTCGGGCACCGCCTTACCGTGGTCGAGCTGATCGAGGCGATCTCTTGGATCCATGCACAGCCAAGCCGGGTAAGCGCGAGTCGGCTGGCCGCCGCGGCCAGCGGAGCTCTCAAGCAGTCCCTAGTGCAACTGCCGGCGGCACAAAAAGATCAGCTGATCGACATCGCGCGACGCGTCGACAATACAGAGCCCGGCGTGGACGGTCCGCAGATACAGCTCACCGAGCAGATCCTGGTGGCGGCCGCCCTGAGTGAGTACGACAACGGGGGAACGCCGGGTGATGGGACCACGCTCCAGACCGCGGCAGGCAGGAAGGCGGCCGCGGACGGATGCCAGACACGGCTGGCGGGATGCGGCAGCGCGGACGCGATCCGGCTGCTCGTCTGGGCGGCGTCGGCCGGCACAGCCTTGGAACCGGCCACCGTGCGGCAGGTTGGCTACGATGCCATCCTGGCGAACCTGCTGGACGGCCACGAACCGCCGGAGCTCGAGGCCGCGGCCGAGGCCTGGTCTCAGCTACGGCTGGGGATGGTGGAACGGCTCGCCAGCCTGCCTCGGGAGCACCAGGAAGCCATACTCTCCAGCCGGACCGTCGCCGTCCTCACCGATGAGGACTTCGCCAGCTACCCCGCCCTCGGGGAGGAATGGCTGATCGCGATGGTCCAGGCAGGCCAGACGGCAAGTGTCGGCGCGCTGAGCCGCGTCCTGGCGCTCAGGCGGACGGGGGTCGACGAGAGATTGCTGAACAGGCTGTGGCCGAGCCGGTCGTGGACAACGGTGGAGGCCGTTGAAATCCTCCGGAAACTTCCGGCAGAGGCGCTTGCCGGTCAGGCGGTGCGATCCCGGCTGAGCGCGCTGCTGCGCGACGTCCCAGACCTGGCGGCATATGAGCCCTGGACGGTACTGGTCGGTGAGCTTTTGCGACTGCCCCCGGACATGCTGCCGCACCCGGACACGGAGCTTGCGCGAGAATTCTGGCGGCTGATCGAGGTCAGCAAGCAGGCCGCTATCCATAGCGAGCCGGATGAGCTAGTCGACGAGTTGCTTCACTATTACGCAACCGGAAATGAAGTTACCAGAAACTTGCTAGATAGAATTCTTCCGGCACTGATGATACGGCACAGTGAACTCCATCGAGTTCTCGCCAAGTGCGACGAGGAACTATTCCTAACCTTCTGTAAGTTCTCGGCGAGTGAGCTATCCTGGGGTAACCTCAGTCGCCGGAATATAGCTAATCTGATCGTGGCGATGCAGCTCATGGAACTGAAAAAGCCGCGTTATTCGGCCACACTGGACAGGAACGTACTGAGGCCGGTTCTGTCCAAGTGGACGCGCGAAGAGATGGCCGCGCTCGCCATGGAAGCGAATCTTATAGCCCGCGACTTCAACCGGCCTAATGCTGACCGACATATTATGTTCTGGCATCGGCGCATCCGCGATAACCGCTTCCGGCTAGTCCGTATCTGGACAAGCGGCAACCGATGAGCGTCGTCATCTGGGTTGTCGAGACGGTCACGGTCGGAGTCGCTGGACTGTGCGGCTTGGTGGTGCTGATGATACTGCTCGCCGGCTGGCTGGCCATCCGTATCCCGGCAGAGTATCTCTTCGCTATGAGCAAAATGATTGATAGCGAACTACCAAGCTATGTCATGGCGGAAGAGAGTTATATCGGCCGGCTCACTCGTCTTGGCCGACACACGGATCAGCCTCGCGCATTCCCTCATTATTTCTTCGGGCAAGTTCAGATTGATGCCCAGAGAATAATTGGCGACTTCGGTAGCGGGGTCAGGACCGTGTTGGCGGATCGCTGGGCGGCCGCAGCCGACATACTGGAGTCGAGTAACTCTTATGCGGAGAATATTCTCGCCGTCACCGTACGCATTGGCATCGTGATCGGCGCTGTATGCGGGCTGGCGATATCGGCGGTCATCGGGCTTATGCATCTAGTCATGGCGATTATATGCGCGATTACCGCCGCACTGATGGCGGTGATTCTCCGGGCTGCCGACGCCGTCATTCGCCTCGTCGCCGGAGTACGTATGGTGTGCCCAGTCTGTGTTCACGTGGCGCGGCCATACGCTATCTACAAGTGTCCTTCCTGCGGGGAAGCGCACCGTGATGTCAGATCTGGCAGTCGGGGGATCTTGGCACGTATTTGCAGGTGTGGACAGCGGATGCCGACACTGCTTCTAACAGGAGCGGACCGGCTCACCGCCATATGCCCGCGATGCACGTCCCCGCTCCCACCTCGGTTCGGAAAGAGGGCAGAGGTTCTGATTCCGTTTATTGGCAGCGTGAGAGCAGGGAAGACTCAGCTCATGTACATGCTTGTGCTAGCACTTAGCGCGCTGGCAAGCAATAGCGGAGGAACTTCCGAGCTCCTAGGTGAGAGTCAGGAGGAAATCGATCGGATTGGCAAGCGGTTGTCGCTCACCGGGAGTCCTGGTCCCACGATACCCGAGTCCCCCGAAGCACTCGTACTGCATCTCGCGTTCGGCACCCGGCGCCAGCGCCGTTACATTTACCTTTTTGACCCCGCAGGAGAGCTTCACTACAGGGATCACGGGCTCGATGAGCTTCGCTATCTGGGGCAGGCGCACACCCTGGTCTACGTGGCTGATCCCCTGGCCGCGTCGGGTGTCTGGAACCGCTTGAGTGATAAGCAGAAACAGGAGCTAGCTCCCATGCGGTCTGACTGGGCCGAAGCGGAACTATCCTACGAAATGTCAAGTGAAAGTATCAGGCGCATGGGCGGGAAGAAACGCCGAATGAGACTTGCCTTCGTGGTTACTAAGGCCGACACCTTGTCTGATTTGCCAACGTTGACCGATGAGGAATCCGTGCGCAGGTTTGTTGAAGATTCCGACTGGATGGATATGGGAAATGTCGTTCGTGACGCCATACAGGGCTTCGACGAGGTAAAGTTTTTCGCCGCCGCGGCTACACCTAGCGAATCCGGCTTGCCAGACATCAGTATCGAGAGGCTAGCGGAATGGCTGACTGGAGTTGAGAGTTTCGGGGTTGGAAGGCGTTAGAAGATGATTGCCTACCACTACCGAGGTTTTCGCCTCCTCATGGTCGTACTGACGGCGATCGCCACTGCTGGGGCTCTAGCCGTCATCCTCGTCATGCTCATGTAGCAGGAATACGCGACGCAGGCGCATAAGGTTCAAGCTAGCGGGCGCTCTGCTCGGGCATACTTCATCTACAGCTTGTTCATGGAGGAGCGCTTCATGGTCGGCCGCTTTCCGGACTCCTATCCGCAGTACAAGCGTTCGGCCAGGTGCTGATCCCCTTCATCTTCTTAACTTCCGCGGCATAGCCCGGACCGCTGCCCCAGTCGCTGCACGCCGCACTGGATTCCCCTCACCCGAGCCGCGCATCCGGTCAGCGGCATGAGAGGGCTGGCAGCCATGCTGGTAGCGTACCGAGCACCCAGTTCTGTGGCTATCATGGGTGTCATCGTTACGGCCAGGTAGCCGACCAGATCAGCGGCTCGGCGTGCGTTCCCCTGGGACGTGCCCGGCACTCGGCGTCACACTGTCGATCGGCATCACCTAGAGGCCAACCTTCGACCCAGCTCCGGTTGGACTGGCCTGCTGGAGCCCCATAGGTCGCAGGTGACCAGCCAGCGGCATGTGAGTGAGTCGGCGCTGGTGCTGTAGCCGGTTCTGGGCAGGGTGCATTTCCGGGGCTTTGCTGTACTGTCCGGTTCGCGCCGTGAGGAGGACGCCGGTATGCATGCGCCCGGCGACGGCCGCTTCTTTACCGGGCTGCGCGGGTGCACGGCCGGACTCGCCCGGATCATCCGCGGTGACCTGGAACGGCCGGTGCCGGCCTGCCCGGGGTGGACGTTCCGGCAGCTGGCCACCCATGCCGGGCGCGGTCACCGGTGGGCGGCGCAGATCGTGGCCACCCGGGCCGCCACGCCGCCCCGGACTGTCCGATACCGGTGAGTGGCTGGTCACCCGGACACCGTCCGGCGTCACGGTCACCCGCGGCCACGGCAGAGCCGACGTCGCCGTCCGCGGTCCCGCAGCCAGGCTGCTGCTCGTCCTGACCCGCCGGCTGCCGCCCTCCGACCCCGCCATCGAAGTTCTCGGCGAGCAGGCGCTGCTCACCCACTGGCTCCAGCACACGCCGTTCTGACAGACCTCAGATCCAGCCAGCCACACCCTCGCAGCGGCAGATCCGGACGTCGGGCCATGTCCGTAGCAGACCGAGATCACCCAGTTCGGTGCGGCACCTTGCGGTCACCGCCAGCCAGGTTTCCGACCATAAGGCGGTTCTGCATGCCTACCCGGCTTGGGTCGGCCACGTTGCCTGACCGGCCAGGGTAGAGGTTGGATCGTTGGCCGGCGTACTGGGCAGGAATCGCCTGGGCTGTGATGATGACGTTAGTCCAGGTAGTCGCGCAGGACGTCGGACCGGGACGTGTGCCGGAGTTTCGACATGGTCTTGGACTCGATCTGGCGGATCCGCTCGCGGGTCACGCCGTACACCTTGCCGATCTCATCCAGCGTCTTGGGCTGCCCGTCGGTCAGCCCGAACCGCATGGACACCACGCCCGCCTCCCGCTCGGACAGCGTGCCGAGCACCGAGTGCAGCTGCTCCTGCAGCAGCGTGAAGCTGACCGCCTCGCCAGGCTGGATCGCCTCGGAATCCTCGATCAGGTCGCCGAACTCGCTGTCCCCGTCCTCACCCAGCGGGGT
>Ga0070697_100002505_pt1 | contig 14122 bp, 12 predicted proteins | sample KBSK1501metaG_FD_65475 | JGI IMG/M metagenome (GOLD analysis project Ga0070697, IMG submission 65475) | Corn, switchgrass and miscanthus rhizosphere microbial communities from Kellogg Biological Station, Michigan, USA - KBS K1-50-1 metaG | ecosystem: Host-associated > Plants > Roots >...
GCACGGCGCCGCTGGCGGTGTCGATGATCGCCTTCCCCCGCATGCCGGTCGAGACCACGGCGATGTCGCCGCGCCGTGCGAGCAGAAACACGCGGGGGTCCACGAGGATCCTCGCCCTTTCGACTCGCTTGCCGTCCCTGGGAGTCCAGTCCAGCACGACGAACGCGTGTTCGGAGCCATTCCTCGGCGTCTGGTAGAAGCGGACCGCCGCTCCTCCCGGAAGGAAGTCCGCGGCCCAGATGTTCGAGAGCGGCGCATCGGCGACGAGCCGCCCGCTGGCCACGTCGACGAGAGAGACGCCGGCGCGGCCCGACACCAGCACCCGCTGCCCGTCGCCATCCAGGGCGAGCGCGAGCTCCGCGTCCGGCGGCTCGAGCGCGCGCTCCTCGACCACGGGCGTCCCGTGGCCGAGCCGGGCCACCGCCAGTGCGGCTCTGCGCGCTTCCGCACCGGGGAACAGGAGCCCGGGCTCGGGCGCGACGTACCACCACCAGGAAACCGCGGGGGCCACCCAGACAGCCGCGCTTCCGTCGGCGGTGAACGCCGGGAACGTCACCCGTTCCGGCGCGAGACGGACGTACGAGCCGCTCTCGCCGTCCATGAGGAAGACGGGGCTGAAGCCGGCGCGGCCGCGCTCCGGGGATCCCTTGAACAGGAAGGCGCTTCCTGCGGGCGCCGCGAGGAGGGGATAGCCTGCGCCCCCCACCTCGGCGGGCGTGACCCGGAGGACCCATCCACTCCAGAGCGCAAGCGCGGCCACGGCCGCCAGCGCGAGCGTCCAGACGGTCGCGGAGAGCGCGACGTGACCGCGACGCGCGTCGGCGCGCCCGTACGCGAGCTGGGCCGCGGCCGCCGCCAGCATGGCCGCCGCGGCTACCGCCAGATCGAAAGGAAGGGCGGCGGTCGTCAGCAGGACGTGCCCGGCGCCGGCGATCCCGAGATGCCGGACCTGCACCACGATCACGGTCACGAGCACGGTGCCGAGGGACAGGTCGAGCGCGAACAGCCGTGATCCGGACCGGTACATGGAGCTGATCGTGTGGGCGAACGCCATCAGGCCGAGCAGGGCCAGCAGCCAGATGCCGACGGCCTCGCGCCCGATGCCGCCGCCGGAGAGAGCGAGCGGGATGGAACAGCACAGGAACGCTCCCGCGACCAGGATCGCGCCGCCCAGGAACTTGCCCGCCCAGAGCGCCCCCGCCGACAAGGGCCGGGAGAAGTAGAAGGAGAGCCGTCCCTCGGCGAGGTCGCGACCGACGAGCGAGCTGCCCACGGCGATGGCCGCGCCCACCGGGAAGGCGAGGAAGAGAACGAGGGCCAGGGACTGCCCCAGCTCACGCAACCACCCAGGAGGCAGGACGGCCTGGAGGGCCCACGCGAGCAGGCTCAGGGCCGCCGCCGCCGCCAGCAGGAAGCGCCGCGTGCTCACTTCCTGCCGGGCGATGCCGAGCACGCCGCTCACGAGAGCCCTCCCGCGGTGCCGGCGAGGGAAAGAAAGATCTCCTCCAGGGAGAGCGCGACGACCTCGACGTTGTCCGACCCTGCGCGCGCCATGAAAGCCGCCCGCCGCTCTTCCGTGAAGTTGCCCACGACCGCCTCGCGGCCCCAGTCCTTCTCGACCGCCGTGATCGACTCGAACGGCTCCCAGGAGAACGGCGCCGGCGACGGCCCGCACCGGATGCGACGGAATCGGCCCTTGAGGCCGTCGAGCGTCTCGTTCACCACGAGCTGCGCCGCGTGGAGGACGGCCACGCGGTCCGCGATGGGCTCGATCCCGTCGAGGTCGTGCGTCGTGACGAGAGCCGTGGTGCCGCGGTCCGCGAGCTCGCCGATCAGCTCGTCATAGAGCGCGCGCCGGGCGACGGCGTCCAGACCCAGCGTGGGGTCGTCCAGGACCAGCAGCTCGGGCGACGCGGCCAGGGCCAGCGCGAGCATCACCGCCCCCTTCTGGCCCTTCGACAGCCTCCCGAACGGCACTCCCCGCGGGACCGCGTAACGCTCGAGGCGATCCCGAGCGGCCGTGCCGTTCCACGTGGGATAGAACGGAGCGCAGAACGCCAGCAGCTCGCCCGCCGTCATCTCCGGCGGCGCGTCGGGCTGCTCGGGCACGACGCCGACGCGGCCCATGGCCCGCTTTCGCGAGACCCAGGCGTCTTCCCCGAACAGGCGCACGCCACCGCGGGCGGGCTTCTGCAGGCCCAGCGCGCAGCGCACGAGGGAGCTCTTGCCCGTCCCGTTGCGGCCGAGGAGCGCGAACACCGAGCCGCGCGGCACCTGGAACGAGACGCCCTCCAGCACCGTCCGCGGCCCGTACCGCACCGCCAGGCCTTCGACCGACACCACGTCGGCCTCTCCCCCGCTCATCATTCCTCCCCGCGGCCGCGCCGGGTGCCATCCCAGGCCGCCGCCACCTCGCGCGCCGCCTCGTCCTTCGAAACGCCCAGCGTCGCGGCCAGGCTGACGTAGCGCGAGGCGGCCTCGCGCATGGTCTTCGCCCGCTCGGCACGGGTGAGCTGCGGAGGCCCCTCCGCCACGAACGTGCCCTCGCCCCGTCGCACCACGAAGACCCCCCCGTCGGCCAGGCGCTGGTATGCCTTGGAGACGGTCATGGGGTTGACCCGCAGCTCCCGCGCGAGATCCCGCACCGAAGGCACGGGACGGCCCGGACGCAGGCTCCCCGCCCCCACGAGACGCCGCAGCCCCTCTTCGATCTGCTTCCAGATCGGCACGGCGTCACGGGGATCAATCCGCAGCATGGGCGCGCATCTAGTGTATTATAGATATAATACACTGATACTGCATTGTCAAGGGAAGGGGTTACACTCCCCGCTCACGGAGGAGCACATGAGACCACTGTCGGTAGGAGCGCTCACGATCCTGCTGGGAGCGGGAACGGCCTTTTCCGAGGATCTGTTCGAGCTGAAGAAGGTGACGGAGGGCGTATGGGCGGCCATCGCCCGCCCGCTGCCGGTGATCAACTGCAACGCGGCCGTGATCGAGCTGGAGGACGGGGTCATGGTCGTGGACACGCACTCCAAGCCCTCGGCCGCCCGCGCTCTGATGGTTCAGATCCGCGCGCTCACCGACAAGCCGGTGAAGTGGGTGGTGAATACCCATTTCCACTGGGACCACTACCAGGGCAACCAGGCCTACGTGGGGGCCTGGCCGGCGGGCACGGAGATCATCGCCTCGCATGCCACGCGCGAGGCCATCGAGAGCCGAGGCATCCCGCGGGTCAAGCACGAGATCGTCACCGTTCCGCGAGAGCTCGAGCGCCTGCGGGGCGAGCGGGCCCGCGCGACCGCGGAAGCCGACCGCCAGCGCCTGGATGACGAGATCCGCGCGCGTGAAGCCTATCTGGCCGAGCTCCGATCGATGCAGGTGACGCTTCCCGGCCTGACCTTCGAGAAGAGCCTGGTGGTGCACCGCGGAGCGCGCAGCGTCCACATCCTGTGGCTGGGAAAGGGCCACACGGACGGAGACGTGGTCGTCTACCTCCCCCAGGAAAGGGTCATCGCCACCGGCGACCTCCTCCACGGCTGGATGCCCTACATGGCCGACAGCTACCCCTACGACTGGATCCGCACGCTGGAAGCCGCGGCCGCCCTGGACTTCGACACCGTGATCGGCGGCCACGGCGACGTCATGCGGGGCAAGGACCGCTTCGCGTTGTGGACTCGTTACTTCCGCGACCTGATGCGCGAGGCGGGAGAGGCCTACGCGCGCGGCGACACGCTGGCGGAGGCCCGCCAGAAGGTGGCCGCGGCGCTGCGGCCCACGTATGGCCCGGCCTTCGGCTCCCGCTTCGACGACAGCATCGCCGGCAACGTGAACAAGGCCTACCGCTTGGTGGGCGGCGTGGTGGATTGAGGATCACTCGCAGCGCAGGGCTTCCACCGGGTTGAGCGAGCTCGCGCGGCGAGCCGGGACGGCTGCCGCCGCCAGCGCGGCCAGCACGACCAGCGCCGCGCAGACCGCGATCGTCCTCCCGTCCAGGGCGCGCACGCCGAAGAGCTGGCTCTCGACGAGACGCCCCAGGCCGCCCACCGCCGGCAGCGCGATTGCGATGCCCGCGACGACCAGCGTCCCGGTGTCGCGGATCACGAGCCAGAGCGCGGCCTCGCGCGTCGCCCCGAGCGCCATGCGGATGCCGATCTCGCGCGTCCGACGGGTCACGACGAAGGACGTGACCCCGTAGAGGCCGACGACCGCGAGGATCACCGCGAGCGCCGCGAAGCCGGTGGCGAGGATCGCGAGCAGGCGCTCGTTCCCCAGCGCGCGGTCGAGCTGGTCGTCCAGCGTGCGCAGCCTGTCGACGGGCAACGCCGGATCCAGCGTGCGGACGGCCCGCCGGATCGACGCGAAGGCCGCCGGCGAGCTCGCGCGCGTCCGCACGTAGTAGTTGGTGCCGCGGATCGTGCTCTCGCGGAAGGGCACGAACACCTGGTCGTCGACCTCCCGCAGCCCGCGATAGCTGAACGTCTTCACGACCCCGACGATCTCCATCTCGGTCCGGGTGTCGGGCCGGTTGCCGAACCCGAGACGGGCCCCGAGCGGGCTCCGGTCGCCCAAATACCGCCGGGCGAAGCTCTCGTTGACGATGACGTGGCGAAACTCCTGTTCCGCGCCGGATCGTGCATCCCGCGCGTCGAAATCACGCCCCGCGAGCAGGGGCGTCCGCAGGGTCGCGAAGAAACCCGGGCTGACCGCGTTGATGTGAACGGCGCGGTCGGTCACGAAGCGGCGGTCCGACTGGATGGTCATGCTCGTGTTCCAGCTGCCTCCCGCGAGCAGCGTCGCGCTCGAAGACCCGGCATTCGCGGCCTCCGGCAACGTTCGCAGCGCCGTCAGCAGGTCGAGCATCAGCCGCTCGCCCCGCGGCTGGCTGTAGGCGCTTCGGGCCGGATCGACGAAGAACGTCAGCAGGTTCGTCGTGTCGAAGCCCGGGCCCTGCGCGCGCAGGTTGGAGAGCGTGCGCACGAAGAGGCCGGCGCCGACGAGGAGGACCAGCGCGAGGGCGATCTGGCCGACGACCAGCGCCTTTCGCAGGCCGAGGCCCCCGGCGACGCTCGTGGCCTCCTCCTTCAACGTGAACCCGGGCCGCTCGCCGCTCGCCTGCAGGGCCGGCCCGAGGCCGAAGAGCAGACCGGTCGCGAGCGCCACCCCGAGCGCGAAGAGGAAGACCCGGGCGTCGATCCCGGACCGGAGATCGACGGCCTCGGGCAGGAAGGAGATGAGCCCCGCGCTGACGGCCGGTGCCAGCAGCAGCCCCACGCCCGCGCCGGCCAGCGCGAGGAGCGCGCTCTGCACGAGCAGGTCGCGGACGATCCGCCCGCGCGACGCGCCGATCGCCAGCCGCACCGCCGTCTCCCGGCGGCGCGCGAACGCCCGGGCCAGGCAGAGGTTCGCGACGTTCAGGCACGCGAGGAGCAGGACGAGGACGGTCGCGGCGAGGAGCACGAGCAGCGGCTTCTCCAAGCGCTGCCCCAGGTCCGACCGCCCCTGGGCGGCGGGAAGGACGTCGAGGCTGGAGGCCAGGAACCTTCGCCGCTGCTCCTCCGTGACCTGCGGCCACCCTTCGCGCCGCGTGTCGGCCTCCAGCATCGCCTTGAACCACGGCTGCAGGGCCACCTGCGCGCGCGCCGCGGAGAGCCCCGGCTTCAATCGTCCGAAGACGTGAAGCCACCGCCCGCGCCGATCGTCGAGCCAGTCGAACTCCGGCGTGGCCTGCTTCTTCATCATCGTGGGGATCCACAACGACGGGACCTCGCCCCAATCCATACCGCGGAACCCGGGGGCGGCCACGCCGATCACCGTCATGGGGAAGCCGTTCACGAGCACGTGGCGGCCGACGACGTCCTCACGGCCGCCCAGCCGGTTCTTCCAGTAGTCGTAGGAGACCACCACCACCGGGTGCGCGCCGGGCCGCACGTCGTCGGACTCGTCGAGGAGCCGCCCGCGCGCGAGGCGCACGCCGAGCACGCCGAAATAGTTGCCCGAGACGATCTCTGCGTTCACCGGCTCGGGCGTGCCCTCGACCGACAAGTGGACCTGGGTGGGATGACGCGCAATGAGCCCGTCGAACACCTGGTTCTCCGCCTTCAGGTCCCGGAACATCGGATGAGGCAGCAGGTTCCCGCTTCCCCACCCGGTTCCCACGAACCCGCCGTTCCAGCTCAGGAGCACCAGCCGCTCGGGCTCCCGGACGGGAAGCTGTCGCAGGAGGGCCTGGTGCACCAGCGAGAAGATCGCCGAGTTCGCGCCGACGCCCAGACCGATCGAGAGCAGCGCGATGGCGGTGAAGGCCCGGTCCCGAAGCAGCCCGCGGACCGCGTGCCTGACGTCGTACCGCAGCGGCTCGAGCATCGCAGGCCTCCAGCTAGCGTTTGAGACGCTGGAGGAGACGAAAGAGTTGGGCCCGGATCAGCTCACCAGATCGTGATCGTCACGTGATCGCCGCCGTCGCGGACGTCGGCGAGCCGAGTCAGGCGCGCCCGGCGGAGCGCCGCCACGAGGTCGGCCGGTGCCGTGCGGCCGTCGCGGGCCTGGCGCAGCGCCTGCCGCGCGAGGTCGAACGGCACGTTCACCGTGACGCTCTCGCGCGGGCTCTCGACGCGCACCTCCAGGACGTCTCCGACCTTGCTCACGCGCACGTGCTCGTCGCCGTCGTCGACGCGGACCAGCTCGCCGTCCGGGCTCTCGGCCACGGCGGCCAGGACCTCATCGGCCACGGGGAGGTACGGCCGCGCGCGCGCCAGCTGGCGATCGACGTTTGCCGCCGCGGCCTGCGCAGGCACGAAGCGGGCCGCGGTCTCGGCCAGCAGCAGCGGCACCGGCACCACGATGTGCGTGCCGTCCGCGTCCCTCACGTCCACGACCATGACGCCGGTGCCGGCCACCACGGCGCCGACGGCCACCGGGATCGAAGCGAGGACCGCGCCGACCTTGAGCAGAATCATCGCTTCTCTCCCGGCGCGCCCGCGCTCTCGTCGATCCAGATCCGGACGGTCGAGCTCCGGTCGTTGACTCGCACCACGTCGCCGCGCAGCTTGCGCAGCTCGGCGACGGCGGCGTGGATGTCCAGATCCTCGCCCGGACCCGAGAACAGGGCGTCGACGAGCGCGGCGGGCACGTCGACGTGCACGGTCTCGCCCTGGTCGTCGTTCCGGACGCGGATGAGCAGGAGGTCGCCCTTCTTGCTGACGTTCACGCGCTCGTCGCCATCCTCGACCGAGACGAGCTCGGCGTCGCCGGCCCCCTTCAGCTCCTTCCAGAGCCGCCGGAAGTCGTCGATCTCCAGGTGGCGGCCGTGGCCGCCGAGGTGGATGCGGCCGTGCGAGACGACCGCGTCGGGCGCCGCTTTCAGGGCGGCTTCGACCGCGTTCATCGGCAGGTTCAGCTGGACGCGCGACCGCTGCTTCGGCTCCTCGACGTGGACGTGGAGCCAGGCGGCGCCGTCGCTCGACGACGCGGCGGGGGCGCTACCCCCCAGAAGGGGGACGGCCAGGGCGACGACGGCAAGGACGCGTGCGTTCATCGGAGAGCCTCCACGCTCCCGGTAACGTTCGGGGCCGGGACGAAGTTCTCCATTTTTCGCGGGCGTCCGCAGGCGGGAGCCCGTTCAAGCGGCTGGACGCGGCGCCTGCTCCGCAGGATCGTCGGCCCGACCGGGGAACCGGCCGGCTATGACCACGTTGACGATGGCGAGAACCAGCATGACGCCGAAGACCGGGAGCAGGGAGCCCGCGATCGCGTGGCGCACCGCGAGCGGCGTGACCCCCGGCGGTAGAGCGATCTCGTGACCCGCGAGGAGGCGTCCGGCCACGTCGGCGGCCGCCCCCAGGTGACGGGCGAGGCCCGACGAAAGCAGCCCGCCCAGCGTACCCACGCCCAGAGCGCCGCCCAGCGCGCGGAAGAAGGGAACCAGGCTGCTCGCCACGCCGCGCTCGGTCTCGGGCGCGGCGTGCTGCACGGCCAGCATCTGGGACGTGGCCAGCGGTCCCAGGCCCATGCCGATCAGCGCGCAGGCCGCGCTGATCCACACGACGGGAGCCTCGGCCAGGGCGGCGGCCAACAGCGCGCCGCAGCCCACCGTGATCAGGATCGTGCCCACGCGGGCGGTGGCGCGGAACCCGTATCGCACGAGCGCGCGCGTGCCGAGCGAGGCCGACGTCGCCCAGAAGAACATGATCGGCGTCACGACGGCCCCGGCCGCGGCCGCCGTCCCGCCGCGCGCCCCCTGGACGAAGAGGGGCACGAACGTGTCGACGCCGAAGATCGTCGTCCCGACCAGCGCGCCCGCCAGGTACGGCGCCGCCGTTTCCCGGTGCGTGAGCAGGGTCAGAGGCACGAGCGGGTGCTTCCGGCGCGCCTGCTGGCGTGCGAAGGCGGCGAGCAGCGCGGCGCCGACGGCGAGCAGCAGCAGCCGCCGTTGGAGGTGCCCGCCACTCCCCGCCTCGTGCAGGGTCGCGAGCAGCAGCGCGGTCACGCCGACGGTCAGCGTTGCGCCGCCCAACCAGTCGAACGGGTCGGGGCGCGAGGCACGCGACTCGCGCATCTGGGTGGCCTCGAGCACGAGGGAGACCAGGCCCAGCGGCACGATCACGATGAAGATCGATCGCCACCCGAAGCTCAGCGTGAGGAACGCGCCCAGGAGCGGGCCGATCAGGCTCGCGGTGCCCCAGATCGCGCTGAACAGCGCCTGGATGCGCGCCCGCTCGCGCAGCGAATACAGGTCGGCGACGACGGCGATGGCCACCGGCAGCAGGCCGCCGGCGCCGAGGCCCTGCAGCCCCCGCGCCGCCACGAGCTGCGGCATCGAGCGCGCGAACGCGCACGCGAGGCCGCCGATCAGGAACAGGCTGGTGGCCAGCAGCAGGATGCGGCGCCGGCCATGGATGTCGGCCAGCCGCCCGTAGAGCGGCATCGTGACCGTGGAGGTCAGCAGGAACACCGAGAAGACCCAGGAGTAGAGGGACAGGCCCTGCAGGTCTCCGACGATCGTCGGCATCGCCGTGGACACGACCGTGCCCTCGAGCGCGGCGGTGGCGCTGATCAGCGCCAGCGCGAAGGTGACGGAGCGGCGGCGGGCCGGATCGAAGCGCGGCGTGTCGGCAGACGACGCGGGTTCGGACATGAATCCGCCATCATCTCACGACCCGCGCTCCGGACCGGAGCTACAGGTCGACCGCGTAGACCCGGATCGGCTGGCCCGCCTTCCAGCGGAGCGGCCTGTTCTCCAGGCGGAGGACGCCGCGCGGGCAGACGTGGGCGCACATCCCGCAGCCGACGCACGCCGCGCGCTTCACGTCCTCGTTCGCCATCGCGTACGCGCGCACGTCGATGCCCATCTCGCAGTAGGTCGAGCAGTTGCCGCAGGCGATGCACATGTCCTTCTTCACCGTGATGCGGAAGCGGCCGAACTTCTGCACCATGCCCAGCACCGCCGCCATCGGGCACGCGAACCGGCACCACACCCGCGTGCCCATCAGCGGATAGAGCCCCACGCCGAGGACGCCCGAGAAGAAGCCGCCCACCACGAGGCCGTACCAGCGCTGGACGCCGAAGGCGAAGGACGAGAACGACGGGTGCTGCCTCCCCACCGCCCAGTTGAGGCCCACGATGACGGTGGTGACGACGGCGATTCCGAGCACCGTGTAGATCGACGCCTTCTCGAAGCGCCAGGCCTCCGGCGACTTGTCGGAAAGGTGCCGGAACGGATCGCCGGCGGTGTTGGCGAGCCCGCCGCAGCCGCAGATCCACGAGCAATAGAAGCGCTTGCCGAGGAAGTAGCCGACGAGCGGGAAGGCCACGAGCGACCCGAGGAAGCTGTAGATGACGATGAGGAACGGCTGCTGGAGGATGACCGACGGGTAGAAGTACTCGATCTTCAGCGGCCAGAAATAGGAGAAGTAATACTCCTGCCTCCCGAAGACCTTCATCACGATGGGAAGGGCGAAGGCGAGCACCACCTGCACCGCCACCACCGTGATCGTGCGCACGCGCTGGTAGCGGCTGTTGCCGTGCCGGCGCAGGAAATAGATGCCGCCGGCCACCATGGCCAGGGTGTACAGGACGCCGTAGAGCGTCCACTTGTCTCCGAGGCCGAGGCGGCGCGCCGGGCCTTCGAACGCGTCGGTGTAGAAGACGAGCAGGTAGAAGGTGACCAGCGCGGCGCAGAGAACCCAGGCCACGGCCCCCCGTTTCTGCAGCGGACGGCGGTAGGTGTCCATCAGGCCGGCCTGCACGAGCCCTCCTTGCTCATGTGGACGGAGCCGCGGGCTGCCGGCGCCAGCGGGGACTCAGCTCTTCGTCGAACTGGGCCTCGGCCAGGTGGTCGAGGACGAACCTCAACGTGCGCCGCGAATCGATCCAGTCGAGGAGCCGCTCGTGGTTCCAACGGCCGCCGAGCATGTTGAAGCCGACGACGCGCTCCCCCTTGCACACGATGCGCTGGCTGTCGAAGCGGCCGGGCGAGCGCTGGAACCAGTCGCTGACGTCGGGCCCCGGGTCGAGCGGGGCGTTGTCCCAGTCGAGCCGGACGGGCACCCAGCCGGCGGTCGTGTACTCGAGGTCGAAGAACTTGGCCGAGTTGTACCAGGTCCCGCGGCGGTAGGTCGCGCCGTCTCCGAGCATCGACGCCGCCGCCACCCGGCCCTGGTCGCGCGCGGTGTACCAGAGCTGCTCGGGACGGCGCGTGCCGTCGGCCCACGTCACGTTCGCGCAATCCCCCGCCGCCCACACGTCGGCGGCGCTCGCGCGCAGCGCCTCGTCCACCTCGATCGCGCCGCCCTTCGACAGCCGGAGGCCGCTCGTGGCCAGGAAGCCGGTGTTGGGCACGACGCCGATCGCGCACACCAGGAGATCGCACGGAACCTCGGCCGCGTCGGGGGCGAGCGGCGCCGACGCCCGCGGCGCGTCCCCCAGACGCACACCCGTAAGCGCTCCCTCCGGCCCTCGCCGCACCTCCTCGACGTTGACGCCGAGGCGGACGTCGACGCCGTGGGCGCGGAGATGCTCGGCCACCATCCGGGCCTCGCGCTCGTCGAGGGCCAGGGGGAAATACCAGTTCTCGCGGACGACGAACGTGACCTTCAGGCCCCGGGCGAGGAGGATCTCGGCCACCTCGACGCCGATGAGCCCGCCCCCGACGACGGCGGCCCTCAGGCCGGGCCGGGCCTCGCGGTCCAGGCCTTCGAGATCCCTCAGGGTCACGAAGTAGTGGAGGCCGGATCCGGCCGCCCCTGGCCAGGGCGCGGGTCGGGCGCGCGAGCCCACCGCCAGGAGCAGGCGGTCGTAGCCGAGCGTACCCGTGCCCTCGGAGCGAAGCGACTTGCCTTGCGGGTCGAGCCCGGCCATGCGCTCCCGCACGCGCTCGAAGCGGAGGCGCTCGTAGAGCCCGCGGTCGTAGGGCTCGGTGTCGCGCACCCTCATCTGGCCGGCGAAGACGTACATCAGGGCGGTACGGGAATAGAAATGGTCGTGCTCGTCGGAGACGAGCGTGATGCGGGCTTCCCCGTCCTGGCGTCGCAGGGCCAGCGCCGCCTCCATGCCGCAGACGCCGTTGCCGACGATCACGTAGTGCATGCGGACGAAACGTCCCTCCTCCCGGACGCGGCGGCCAACCCGTGCGATTCTATTCCGCGACATCCCCGGAAAGGAGGTCCTCCCATGTTCCGCAAGCTCATCGCCACCGACGACGACGTGGCCAGCCTGATCCTGCGCGTGGTGACCGGGATCGTCTTCTTCGCCCACGGGGCCCAACTGGCCCTCGGCTGGTTCGGGGGGAACGGATTCAACGCGACCATGCAGTTCTTCACCCAGAACATGCACATCCCGGCGGTCTTCGCGTTCCTGGCCATCGCGGCCCAGTTCCTGGGCGCGCTGGGCCTCATCGTGGGCCTGCTGACTCGCGTCGCCGCTTTCGGCATCGGAGTGGTGATGCTGGTGGCGGCGGTGATGGTCCATCTCCCGATCGGGTTCTTCATGAACTGGTTCGGCAACCAGAAGGGCGAGGGCTTCGAGTACCACCTGCTCGCGATGGCCATCGCGGTCGCCCTGATGATCAAGGGCGGCGGCAAGGCCTCGATCGACCGCGCGCTCAGCGGGAAGCCGCGTCCCTAGCCCTTCCTGCGCGCCGTCTTCCTGCGGGACCGCTTCCGCGCCGCCTTTCTCCTCGCCGCAACCTCTCCCTTCGCCGTGTGGGCGAGGTCGGCGCGGTGGGCGCGCTCGTAGGTCTGGATGTCCTTGAAACGGCCACGGGCGTCGCGGACGGCGTAGAGCTTCTTGCCGGCCGTGCTGCGGTGGGTCGTGCGTCGGGCTCTGGCCATGCTGACCTCCTTGTCGACGGCCACGGTACCCATGTTACTCAGCGTACCGCGGCGAGGTGGGCGGAAAACGTCGCGGCGTCGATGTTGGCTCCGCACACGATGAGGCCGACCCTCCGTCCCTGCAGGCGCTCGCGCAGCGGGCCGAGCAGGGCGGCGGTGGCGGCCGCACCCGCCGGCTCGACCGCGAGCTTGGCGGAGGCGAAGAGCAGCAGCATCGCCCGCCGGAGGGCGTCGTCGTCCACGAGCACGAGCTCGTCGACGTAGCGCCGGCAAAGGGAGAAGCTGTAGGGCGCGGCGTGGGGCGCGCCCAGGCTGTCCGCGATCGTGCGTACGGCGTCGATGGCCTGGGGCGAGCCGGCCGCGAAGCTCCGGTGCATGGAGTCCGCGCCTTCCGGCTCCACGCCGTAGACGCGGCAGTGGGGACTGGCCAGCTTCACCGCCGCGGCCACCCCCGCGCACAACCCGCCGCCCCCGATGGGCACCACCACCGCTTCCAGCTCGGGCACCTGCTCGACGAGCTCGAGGCCGAGGGTCGCGGTGCCGAGCGCGGTGCGCGGGCCTTCGAAGGGGTGCACGAACGTGCGTCCCTCCTCCTGCTCGATCTCCTTCACGCGCGCGAAGGCCCGGTGCACGTCCTCGACGAGCTCCACCTCGGCGCCCAGCTCGCGGCACTTCGCGACCCGGAAGGCGTTGGCGGTGCGCGGCATCGCGACCTTGGCCGTGGTCCCGAGCACCTGCGCCGCGTAGGCGACGGCGATGGCGTGGTTGCCGGCGCTGACCGCGGTGACGCCGCGCGCGAGCGCGTCCTTCGGCAGGTCCAGCATGACGGCGAGGGCGCCCCGCGCCTTGAAGGTGCCCGTCCGCTGGAACAGCTCCTCCTTGAGGAAGACGCGGGTGCCGGCTCCCGCCTCGCGCGCCAGCGCGGGATCGTCCCACTCGCGCACGGGGGTCGTCACGACGAGGGCGCCCAGGCGGGCGCGGGTGGCGCGGATGGACGCCAGGTCCGGCGGGGGGGCGCTCCGGACCCCCCAGACCCCCACTGCCGCAGTCATTCCGTGTCGGGCTCCTCGAAGAGCACGTCGCAGGACAGCGTCCGCGGACCCTCCTCCGTGCACACGGCGTAGCTCTTCTCCTTGCCCCCGTGCATGGCGACACCCGCGTAACGCCCTTGCCGGTCGAGGGCGTAGAACTTCAGGTCGAACATCGGGTGGCCCCGGTCGTTGAGGAGCCGCCTCTCGACGGTGTTCGCGGCCACGCGCTTGAGCGCCTCCATCCCCGCGTCCTTCGGGTGCAGGCCGCGCCGCAGCCCCTCCACTATGAGGTACGACGACAGGTTGAAGAGGTTGGCCTCGCCGCGGCCGGTGGAGCCCGCCGCCCCCACGTCGCCGTCGACGTAGAGCCCCGCCCCCAGGATCGGCGAGTCGCCCACCCGGCCCGGGATCTTCCACGACAGGCCGCTCGTCGTGGTGACGCCGCAGATCTCTCCCTTGGCGTTGATGCCGTCACAGTTGATCGTGCCGTAGACGTGCTCGGGATCGAGCAGCCCCTCCGCGACCATCTCGCGCCGGGCCCGGTCGCCGGCCTCGGTGCGCTTGGAGGGGTCGAGGTAGTGTTTGGGATCGATCCTCCGCTTCCAGTCGAGCCATTTCCGGCGCGAGTTCTCGGTGTTGAGGTCGTCCTCGATCTTGAAGCCCATGGCGCGGGCGAAGTCCTGGGCCCCCTTGCCGACGATGAGGTGATGGTCGGTCTGCTCCAGCACCGCCTTCGCGACGAGGGACGGCGTGCGCACGCCC